>Ga0308411_10001302_pt1 | contig 16979 bp, 33 predicted proteins | sample HotsprottomLayer_2_FD_203530 | JGI IMG/M metagenome (GOLD analysis project Ga0308411, IMG submission 203530) | Hot spring phototrophic mat microbial communities from Octopus Spring, Yellowstone National Park, Wyoming, United States -... | ecosystem: Environmental > Aquatic > Thermal springs >...
ATCGCGTCAGCGATCCCCACGCCGGACCTCCCGCGCCGCGGCCAGGATCGCGCGGCGGGCCTCGACGAAGGTGAGCGCGTCCCCCACGCGCACGCCACGTGCCCTCAGCCGTCGGATCAGCGCCGCAGCCTGCGGCAGACCCAGCCCCCAGACGCGCAGGTCGTCTTCGCGCGCGAAGACGGCCCGCGGGTCGCCCTGGGCCGCGATGCGGCCGGCGTGGAGAACCACGACGCGCCGGGCGAGCAGCGCCACCTCGTCCATGTTGTGCGTCACCAGGACGATCGTGAGCCCGCGGGCGTGCAGCGCGCGGATGTGGTCGAGCAGCTCCGCGCGCGCGCGGGGGTCGAGCCCGGCCGTGGGCTCGTCGAGCACCAGCACCCGCGGGCGCATCGCGAGCACGCCCGCCAGCGCCACGCGGCGCATCTCCCCGCCCGAGAGCGCGAACGGCGACCGGTCGCCGAACCGCGCGGGGTCGAGGCCGACCTGGCGGAGCGCCTCGTCCACGCGCGCCTCGACCTCGTCGGCGTCCAGGCCGAGCGCGCGCGGCCCGTAGCCCACGTCGCGCCGCACAGTCTCCTCGAAGAGCTGGGACTCCGCGAACTGGAACAGCAGGCCGACCAGCCGCCTGGCGGCCCGTCGGTCGGCCCGCGGCGCCCAGAGGTCGTGGCCCGCCACGACCACGCGACCGCGCGAGGGGCGCAGCAGCCCGTTGAAGTGCTGGATCAGCGTGGACTTGCCCGAACCGGTCGGCCCGACCAGCCCCAGCAGCTCGCCGGCGGCGACCTCCAGCGTGACCCCGCGCAGCGCTTCGGCCTCCATGGGGGTACCGCGTCGGTACGAATAGGCGACGTCGCGGCACTCGAGCAGCGGCTCAGGCACGGGCCGTCCCGGCGCCGAGCGCGTCCGCGATGGCGTCCGCCAGGGCCTCGACGGTCAGCAGGCCCTGGGGCAGGCGGAGTCCCGCCTGTCGGAGCTCGCGGGCCAGGCGGACCACCGGCGGCGCATCGAGCCGGCCCCCCGGCGCGGCGTCCAGCCGTTCGAACACCTCGGCCGGTGGACCGTCGGCGATCAGCCGGCCGGCGTCGAGCGCCACCACCCGGTCGGCCCCCACCACGTCCTCCATCGCGTGCGAGATCAGCACGACGGTGATCCCGTCGCGCCGGTGCAACGCCTCCACGGTGGCGAGCACCTCGGCGCGGCCCTCGGGATCGAGCATCGTGGTGGCCTCGTCGAGCACGATGCACGCCGGCCGCATCGCCAGCACGCCCGCGATCGCGACGCGCTGCTTCTGCCCGCCGGAGAGCTGGTGCGGCGCCCGCCGGCGGAGCCCGGCCAGGCCGACAGCCTCGAGCGCCTCGTCCACGCGGCGCCGGATCTCGGCCGGCGGCAGGCCCAAGTTCTCCGGGCCGAAGGCAACGTCTTCCTCGACGACGGACGCCACGAGCTGGTTGTCCGGGTTCTGGAAGACCATGCCGACCCGGCGTCGGACCTCCCAGGCCGCCGCGCGGTCGCGCGTATCGAGCCCGTCCACCACCACCCGGCCCGCGGTCGGCAGCAGCAGGGCGTTGAGGTGGCGCGCGAAGGTGGACTTGCCCGAGCCGTTCCCGCCCACCACGCCGACGAACTCGCCGGCGCGAATGACGCACGACAGGCCGTCCAGCGCGCGGACGGCCTGCGGGGTGTCAGGGCGGTAGACGTAGGTGAGGTCGTGGACCTCGATGAAGGCGTCGCCCACGCAGGCGGCCGGGCTACTTCACCAGCTCGACCAGCGCCATCTGGGCCGCGTCGCCCCGACGGCGGCCCGTCTTGAGGACGCGGGTGTACCCCCCGCGGCCGGCCTGGTACCGCGGCACCACCTCGCGGAACAGCCGCTGCAGCACACGGCGGTCGGTGAGCACACGCCGGACCTGCCGCCGCGCGTGGATGTCCCCGGCCAGCGCGGTCGAGATCAGGCTGTCGGCGATCTTCTTGGTCTCGCGCGCTTTGGCGTCGGTCGTTTCGATCCGGTCGTGCAGGATCAGCGCGCTCACCAGGTCCCGGAACAGCGCCCGGCGCTCGCCGGAGTCACGGCCGAGCTTGCGGCGCTTCGCTCCCAGTGCCATCGGTCCGCTCCTACGACGCTTCGGGTTGGCGCAGGCTGAGGCCGTGCGCCGCCAGCTTCTCTTTCACCTCGTCCAGGGACTTCCGGCCGAAGTTCTTGACAGCGACGACCTCGTCTTCGGTCTTCTTCACCAGGTCCCCGACCGTGTGGATGCCGGCCCGCTTGAGGCAGTTGTACGGCCGCACGGAGAGGTCCAGGTCCTCGATCGGCATCGACATCAGCTTGGCGGTGTCGGGGTCCACCGGCAGCCCGAAGGGCGCGCCGGCGGCCGTCTGGTCGGCGATGCCCGAGAACAGGCGGAAGTGGTCGATGAGCAGCCGCGAGGCCTCCTGGAGGGCTTCCTCGGGCCGGAGCGAGCCGTCGGTCCAGATCTCGACGATCAGCCGGTCGAGGTCCGTGGCGTGGCCGACCCGGGTGTCCTCGACGGTAAAGTTCACCTTGCGGATGGGCGAGAAGATGGAGTCCACCGGGATGACGCCGATCACGTGCTCGCTGCGGCGGTGGCGCTCCGCCGACACGTAGCCCCTGCCCCGCTCCACCACGATCTCCATCGCCAGGTGGGCGTCCTTCCGGTCCAGCGTGGCCAGGTGGAGGTCGGGCGTGAGGATCTCGACCTCGGGGTCCTCCTGGATGTCGGCCGCGGTCACATCCTTCTTCCCCTTGACGTCGAGCCGCAGGAGCTTGGGCTTGTCGGTGTAGAGCCGCAGCGTGAGCTCCTTCAGGTTGAGGACGATCTGCGTGACATCCTCCACGACGCCCGGAATCGTGGAGAACTCGTGGAGCACCCCGTCGATCTTGACCGAGGTCACCGCGGCGCCGGAGATCGACGAGAGCAGCACGCGGCGCAGCGAGTTGCCGAGCGTGACGCCGAACCCGCGGTCGAGCGGCTCGACGACGAACTTGCCGTAGGTGTCGGACAGCTCGGCGTACTCGACCTTGGGGGTCGGCGCTTCCCAGAGCGTGCCAATGGCCATGACGGGTGATGCCTCCTGTTGGGCTAGCGAGAGTAGTACTCGACGACCAGCTGCTCCTGCACCGGCACGTCGATCTCTTCGCGCGCCGGCAGCGCGAGCACGCGCGCCTCCAGGCGCGCCGGGTCGACCTCGAGCCACGACGGCGGTCGCCGGCCCGCCGCGGCGGCCTCGGCCAGCTCCTTCATCCTCGGATGCGGCCGTGCCGGGTCGCTGGCGGTCACGCGCTGGCCCGGGCGAATCTGATAGGACGGCGCCCGCACGCGCCGGCCGTCCACGGCCACGTGCCCGTGTGCGACGATCTGGCGCGCCTCCTTGCGCGACGTGGCGAGCCCGAGCCGGTAGACGACGTTGTCCAGCCGGGTCTCCAGGAGCTGGAGCAGCCGCGTGCCGGTGACGCCCTTCGCCTTGGCGGCCCGCCGGAAGTAGGTCTTGAACTGGGTCTCGTGGACGCCGTAGATGCGGCGGAGCTTCTGCTTCTCGCGCAGGCGGACGCCGAACTCCGAGAGCTTGCGGCGCGAGGCGCCGTGCATGCCGGGCGGCGCCGGCCGGCGGTCGGGGCTGCTCACCGGACACTTCTCGGTGTAGCACTTCTCGCCCTTGAGGTACAGCTTCATCCCCTCGCGCCGGCAGAGCCGGCAGACCGCGTGCGTGTACCGTCCCATCGGTCCTCCTCAGCCTCCTGACCGCGCTACACGCGCCGCCGCTTGGGCGGCCGGCACCCGTTGTGCGGGACCGGCGTGACGTCGCGGATCAGGTTGACCTCCAGCCCGGCGGACTGCAACGACCGAATCGCCGCCTCGCGGCCCGCTCCCGGGCCGCGGACGTAGACCTCGATCTGACGGACGCCGTGCTCCATCGCCTTGCGCGCCGCGGTCTCCGCGGCCACGCTGGCGGCGAACGGCGTACCCTTGCGCGACCCCTTGAACCCCGCGGTGCCCGCGCTCGCCCAGGCGACGACGTGCCCCCGCGGATCGGTGATGGTCACCATCGTATTGTTGAAGCTGGAACGGATGTGGGCCACGCCCACCGGCACGTTCTTCCGTTCGCGCTTGCGCGTCCTCGGCTTGTTGGCCATCGTCGGAGCTCCCCCGTTCCTATCGCGGCGGCGCCGGGGCCGCCGCGGCGGTCTTGCGGCGCACGCCCACGGTCTTCTTCGGCCCCTTGCGCGTGCGGGCGTTGGTGCGGGTGCGCTGGCCGCGCACCGGCAGACTTCGCTTGTGCCGGGTGCCGCGGTAGGCGCCGATCTCCACCAGCCGGCGGATGTCCATCGCCACGTCCCGGCGCAGATCGCCCTCGACCTTGTAGTGCTTCTCGATGTAGTCGCGCAGCCGCGTGACCTCGTCTTCCGCCAGGTTCTTCACGCGGGTGTCGGGGTTCACGCCCGTGGCACGGCAAATCTCGCGCGCGCGTCCGGCGCCGATCCCGTAGATATACGGCAGCGCGGCCTCGACGCGCTTCTCCCGCGGCAGATCGACTCCGGCGATGCGTGCCATGCGCGCCTCCTCAGCCCTGCTTCTGCTTGTGCTTCGGGTTCTCGCAGATCACGAGCACCCGGCGGCCTCGCTTCACGATCTTGCACTTCTCGCACATGCGCCGTACCGATGCCCGCACCTTCATGCTCCGCTCCTCGCGCCCGCCTACCGGTACCGGTAGGTGATCCGACCACGGGTCGGATCGTAGGGCGACAGCTCCACCTTCACCCGGTCGCCGGGCAGGATGCGGATGAAGTGGATGCGCATCTTGCCCGAGATGTGGGCGAGCACCTTGTGCCCGCTCGGGAGGGTCACCCGGAACATCGCGTTCGGGAGCACCTCCGCCACCGTGCCTTCGACCTCGATCGCGTCCTGCTTGGTCATGCGCCCTCCGTGGACGCGCCCAGCGCGGCGCGCAGCTCTTCGTCGGTCGGCGCCGCCCCGGCGCGCAGCCGCGCGGCGAGCGCGCCGGCCGGCCCGTGGACGACCAGGTGCTTGACGTTCTTGCGCTTGGGCCGGCCTACGCCGCGGCGCCGCCCGTCGGCGACCAGCACCGCGTCGGCGCCGGCGACCGCGATCACCACGTACCGGTCCCCGGCGTCGCGCCCCGCCCGCGAGGTCACGACCATGCCGACCAGCTCCGCGGGGGACTGTCGGACCGGGTAATCCACAACCATTCAGTATACCGCCGAGGTCCCTTCGAGTCCAGTGAGCACCTCCGGGCCGGCGGCGGTGATCGCCACCGTGTGCTCGGCGTGGGCGGACAGCGAGTGGTCGCGCGTGCGCACCGTCCAGCCGTCGTCGTCCATCACGACGTCCGGCCCGCCCATGTTCACCATCGGCTCCACGGCGAGCGTCATCCCCACCCGGAGCGTCGGGCCGGTCCCGGGGTGCCCCACGTTGGGCACCTGCGGGTCCTCGTGGAGCGCGCGGCCCACGCCGTGCCCGGCGAAGTCGCGCACCACCGAGAACCCCGCCGCCTCCACCAGCGACTGGATCGCCCACGAGACGTCGCCCAGCGTGGCCCCGGGCCGGGCGGCGGCCACCCCGGCGTCCAGGGCCGCCCGGGTCGTGGCGATGAGCCGGTGCACCTCGGGCGGGACCTCGCCCACCGGCACGGTCACCGCCACATCGGCGTGGAACCCCCCCAGCCGGACCCCGAGGTCGATCGAGAGGATCTCGCCCTCGCGCAGCGCGCGCGGGCCGGGGATGCCGTGGACGACCTCGTCGTCGATCGACGTGCAGATGCTCGCCGGGTAGCCGCGGTACCCCTTGAACGATGGCACACCGCCGTGGTCGCGGATCACGGTCTCGGCCAGCCGGTCGAGTGCCCCGGTGGTGACCCCGGGCGCCGCGGCCCGCGACACCTCGCGGAGCGCCTCGGCGGCCACGCGGCCCGCGCGCCGCATCTGCGCGACCTCCGCCGGGGTCTTGAGGACGACCAGGCTGGGGGGCTTCATCGGATCCGCTGCGGCGCGACCAGCGCCGCCAGCGCCCTCGCGACCTCGCCGACATCGCCCTCGGCGTCGACTCGTACCAACAGCCCCCGCGCCTCGTAGAACGCCAGCAGGGGCTCGGTCTGCTCGCGGTAGACCTGGAGCCGGCGGAGCACGGTCTCGGCCCGGTCGTCGTCGCGCATGTACAGCGGGCTCCCGTCCAGGTCGCAAACGCCTGGGCGGGCCGGCGGGCGCGACAGCAGGTTGTAGATGTGCCCGGCGGCGCGGCAGACACGCCGGTTGCCGAGCCGCCGGATGAGCGTGGCCTCGCTGGCCTCGAAGTGGATCACGCGGTCCAAGCGGCGCCCCATCCCGGCCAGCATCGCCTCGAGCCCCTCGGCCTGCGCGATCGTCCGGGGGAATCCGTCGAGGATGAACCCCACGGCCGCGTCCGGCTGCTGCAGCCGCTCGGCGATGATGCCGATCATCACGGCGTCGGGCACCAGGTCGCCGGCGCGCACATAGCGGTCGGCCTCCAGGCCCGCCGGCTTGGCCGCGGCGATGGCGGCGCGCAGGATGTCTCCGGTGGAGATCTGCGGGATGCCCAGCGCGCCGGACAGCCTCGCCGCCTGCGTCCCCTTCCCCGCGCCGGGCGGGCCCAGGAAGACCAGGTTCACCGCATGAACCCTTCATAGTGGCGCATGAGCACGTACGCTTCGAGCTGCTTCATGGTCTCCAGGGCGACGCCGACCACGATGAGCAGCGAGGTTCCGGCCAGGTAGAGCGTGAGCACGCCGGTGCCCCGGGACAGGTAGACGGGCGCGATCGCGATGGCCGCCAGCGTCAGCGCGCCCACGAGCGTCAGGCGCTCGGTCACCCGGCCCAGGTAGTCCGCCGTCGGCCGGCCGGGGCGGATGCCGGGGATGAACCCGCCGTACTTCTTGATGTTGTTGGAGACGTCGTTGGGATCGAACTGAACCGCGGTATAGAAGTACGTGAAGACGATGATGAGCACGAAGTAGAGCAGGTCGCCCAGCGGCTGCCCGGGCAGGATGCGCTGGCCCCACACCCGGAGCGGCTCCCAGTTCGAGAACTGCGCGATCGTCCCCGGGAACTGCAGGACCGAGATCGCGAAGATGATCGGGATGACGCCGGCCTGGATCACCCGGATGGGGAGGTGCGTGGACTGGCCGCCGTAGACGCGCCGGCCGACCACGCGCTTGGCGTACTGCACCGGGATCTTGCGGACGGCCTGGGTGATCGCCACCACCGCGACGATGCTCACCAGGATGACCAGGATGTCCAGCAGGAACTGCCAGATGGCGACCTCCCCCGCGCGCACCAGCGTGAGGGTCTGGGCGGTCTGGGCCGGCAGCCGGGCGACGATCCCGCCGAAGATGATGAGCGAGACCCCGTTGCCGACGCCGTACTCGGTCATGATCTCGCCCATCCAGGTGAGCAGCATCGTCCCGGCGACCAGCGTGAGGACGATGGTGGCTAGCGTGAGCGGCCGAACGTCGGGCACAGCGCCCTGGCTGCGGATCAGGTAGAGCTGGCCGACCGCCTGCACCAGCGCCAGCACCACCGTCAGGTAGCGCGTGTACATCCCGATCCGGCGCCGGCCGGCCTCGCCCTCCTCGGTCGCCATCTCCTTCAGCCGCGGGAAGACGACCTGGAGCAGGCTGAAGATGATCGAGGCCGTGATGTAGGGGAACACGCCGAGCGCGAAGATGGCGAAGTTGGACAGCGCCCCGCCCACGAACAGGTCGAGGAAGCTGAACAGGCTGCCCTGCTGGCGGAAGAGCTGCTCGATCGCCGCGACGTTGACCCCGGGCACGGGCAGGTGGGCACCCAGCCGGTAGAGGATGAGCATGATGCCCGTGAAGACCACCCGCCGCCGGAGGTCCGGGATCCGCAGCGGGTTGGCCATCGAGCGGACCTGCATCATCGGGCCAGCACCTCCGCCCGGCCGCCGGCGGCCTCGATGGCCTTCCGCGCCCCGGCGGTGAAGCCGTGCGCGCGGACGACCAGGGCCACGCGCAGGCGGCCCGTCGCCAGGACCTTCACGCGGCCGCCGCCCACCAGCCCGGCGCCTCGGAGGACCGCAGGCGTGACCTCGGTGCCGGCGGCGAACCGGTTGAGGTCGCGCAGGCGCACCTCCTGCGGCCGGGGCCGCGGCCCGCCGCCGGTCATGTTGCTCCCGGCCCCGCGCACGCCTCGGCGGAACGGGAGACGCTTGACCAGGGGCGTCTGGCCGCCTTCGAAGCCGGGACGCGGCCCGGGCCCGGAGCGGGCCTTCTGGCCCTTGCGGCCCTTGCCGGCATAGACGCCGCGCCCGGAGCCCAGGCCCCGGCCAACGCGGCGGCGGCGCCGACGGGCGCCGCGCGGTGCCCTCAGGTCCTCGATGAATGGCATGGTCTCCCCCTGCTACGCGCGGACCGCCAGCGCGTCGACGGGCCGGCCGCGCATGCGGGCGACCTCCTCGGGCTGGCGGAGCGCCTCGAGCCCCGCCAGGGTCGCGCGCGCGACGTTGATCGCGTTGGTCGAACCCAGGGCCTTGGTCAGGATGTCCTTGATGCCGGCCGCCTCGAGCACCGCCCGCACGGCACCGCCGGCGATGACGCCGGTACCAGGCGAGGCGGGCCGGAGCAGCACCGAGGACGCGCCGAACCGCCCCACCACCTCGTGCGGAATCGTGGTGCCCTGCCGGCGCACGGCGACCAAGCTCTTCTTCGCGTCCTCCACCGCCTTGCGGATCGCGTCCGGCACCTCGGAGGCCTTGCCCAGCCCCACCCCGACGTGGCCGTTCTCGTCGCCCACGACGACCAGGGCACTGAACTTGAAGCGCTTGGCGCCTTTGGTCACCTTGGCGACGCGGTTGATGAAGACCGCCTTCTCGACGGACAGGTTCACGCTAGACGGGTCGATGCGTGGCGGCATCCGGTTCTCCTCCGATCAGAACTCCAACCCGGCCTTGCGGGCGGCGTCCGCGAGGGCCCGGACGCGGCCGTGGTAGAGATAGCCCCCTCGGTCGAAGACGACCGCCGCGACGCCCCGGGCGCGGGCACGCTGGGCGAGCACCTCGCCCACCACCGCCGCAGCCTCGGCCTTCTTCTTGCCGGCGACCCTGGCGCGGACCTCCGGGTCGAGCGTGGACGCCGCGGCGAGCGTCCGGCCGCTGGCGTCGTCGATCACCTGGGCGTAGATCTGCTTGAGGCTGCGGAACACCGACAGCCGCGGCCGGTCGGCGGTCCCTACCAGCCGGCGCCGCATGCGCCGATGCCGGCGCTGGCGGAGCTCGTTGCGATCAGGCCGTGTGTGCATCTGCGCGCTCTCCCGTGTCCGCTATGCCTTGCCGGCGGCTTTGCCGGCCTTGCCGGCCCGCAGCCGCAGGCGCTCGCCCGCGTACCGGATCCCCTTGCCCTTGTAGGCGTCGGGCGGCCGGACCGCCCGGATGGTGGCCGCGAGCTGGCCGACCGCCTCGCGGTCGGTCCCGGTCACCGACAGCCGGTTGGGCTGGGGCACCTCGATCTCCACGCCCGGGGGCGGGGCGATCTCCACCGGATGCGAGAACCCCACCTGGAGCGTCACCTGCCGGCCCTGCTTGGTGGCGCGGTACCCCACGCCGTGGATCTCGAGGTCGACGCGGTAGCCCTCCACGACGCCGCGCACCATGTTCGCGATGAGCGCGCGCGTGAGGCCGTGCAGCGCGCGGTGGTGCCGCTGGTCGGTCGGCCGGACCACGGTCACCGCGCCGCCGGCCACCGCGACCTGCATGTCGGGGTGCACGTCGCGCGCGAGCGCGCCGCGGGGCCCCCGCACCTCGACGGTGCGGCCCGTCACCTTCACCTCGACCCCGGCCGGCACCGGCACCGGCAGCCGTCCAATCCGCGACATCGTCCGCTCCTCCCGGCCCGCCTACCAGATGTAGCAGAGGACCTCGCCGCCCACGCCGAGGCGGCGCGCCTCACGGTCGGTCATCAGGCCCCGCGAGGTCGACAGGATCGCCACGCCGAGGCCGCCGCGCACGCGCGGCACCGCGTGCCGCTTCGCGTAGATGCGCAGCCCCGGCCGGCTCACCCGGCGGATGCCGCTGAGCACCTGCTGGCGCCGCGGGCCGTAGCGGAGCTGGAGCCGGAGCTGGCTCTGGGGCCGCCGCTCGATGACCTGCACGTCGGCCAGGTAGCCCTCCGACTTCAGGATCCGGGCGATCTCGAGCTTCAGCCGGCTCGCCGGGACCAGGACATGGTCGTGCCGGGCCGCGTTGGCGTTGCGCAGCCGCGTCAGCATGTCCGCGATGGAATCGGTCACCACGCCACCCACGAGAGGTCCCTCCTCACCAGCTGGCCTTGACCATGCCCGGGATCTCCCCACGGTAGGCGAGCTGCCGCAGGCAGATCCGGCACAGGCCGAGCTTCCGGAACACGGCGCGCGGCCGGCCGCAGCGCCGGCACCGGGCGTAGGCCCGGACCGCGAACTTGGGCTTGCGCTTCCAGCGCTCCAGCGTCGACTTCTTCGGCACCCTTCGCTCCTCCCGACCCTGCTACGCGCCGGCGGCGCCGCCCTCGCGGAGCGGCAGGCCGAGCCGACGCAGCAGCTCGCGCGCCTGCTCGTCGTCGGGCGCGCTGGTCACCACGGTCACGTCCAGCCCCCGGATCTTGTCCACCTTGTCGTACTCGATCTCGGGGAAGATGAGCTGCTCCTTGATCCCCAGGTTCAAATTGCCCCGGCCGTCGAACGCGCGTTCCGAGACGCCCTTGAAGTCCTTGATGCGGGGCAACGCCACGTTGAACAGCTTGTCGAGGAACTGGTACATCCGCTCCCCGCGCAGCGTCACCTTGACGCCGATCGGCATGCCCTGCCGCAGCTTGAACGCCGCGATCGAGCGCCGCGCGCGCGTCACCACCGGCTTCTGTCCGCTGATCAGGGTCACGTCCTCGACGACCTTGTCGATCTGGCGCGGGTCGGCCACCGCGCCGCCGACGCGGACGTTGATGACGACCTTCTCGACCCGGGGCACCTGCATGGGGTTGCGGAAGCCGAACCGCTCGCGCAGTCCCGGCGCCACCTCGGTCTGGTACCGCTCCTTCAGCCTGGCTGCCATCCGCGTCCCGCTCCTAGGTCTCGAGTGGCTCGCCGCAGTGCTTGCAGACGCGCACGCGGGAACCGTCGCCGAGCACGCGCCGCCCCATGCGCGAGGCTTCGCCGCACCGGGGGCAGACCACCATCAGCCGCGCGGCCGGCAGCGGGGCGGGGATCTCCATGATGCCACCCTGGTGCCCCTTGCGCGGGTTGGGCTTCGTATGCCGCTTGACCAGGTTCACGCCCTCGACGATGGCGCGGCCGTCGGCCCGCCGGACCTCCAGCACCTTCCCGCGCCGGCCGGCATGCTTGCCGCCGATCACCTCGACTGTGTCCCCTTTGCGCACGTGCACGCGGGGGGTGCCCGCTGCGACTGCCATGCCCTGTCCCTCCGCCCCGCGCCCTACAGCACTTCCGGCGCGAGCGAGATGATCTTCATGAACTGCTTCTCGCGCAGCTCCCGTGCGACCGGGCCGAAGATCCGCGTGCCCCGGGGGTTGGCCGCGTCCGAGAGCAGCACCGCCGCGTTGTCGTCGAACCGGATGTAGGACCCGTCGCCGCGGCGCAGCTCCTTCTTCGTGCGCACGACCACGGCGCGCACCACGTCGCCCTTCTTCACCGGGCTGTTGGGGATGGCCGCCTTCACCGAGGCCACGATGACGTCGCCGACCGTGGCGTAGCGACGGTGCGACCCCCCGGCCACGCGGATGCAGAGGATCTCCCGCGCCCCGGTGTTGTCCGCGACCTTCAGCCGGCTCTGCTGCTGGATCATCGTCGTCCTCCGCCCCTGCTACCGCGCCCGCTCCACGACCTCGACCACCCGCCAGCGCTTGTCCCGGGAGAGCGGCCGCGTCTCGGCGATGCGCACGCGGTCCCCGACCTTGACCGCATCCGTCTCGTCGTGTGCCTTGACCGTCTTGAACCGCCGCAGCGTCTTCTTGTACAGCGGATGCCGCCGGGTCGTCTCGATGCGGACGACCACGGTCTTGGTCATCCGGTCGCTGGTCACGACCCCGATCTGCTCCTTGCGCCTACCCCGCTCGTCCATCGCGCTCCCCTCAGGCCCCCCGGCCCGCCGCCGCGCGCTCGGCCAGGACCATCTTCAGCCGGGCGACGTCGCGGCGCAGCTCCCGAATCTTCGCGGTGTTGCGCTGCGTGGACACCTTGACGCGCAGCCCCCAGAGCTCGCGCTCGGCGTCCTCGAGCTTCTTGGTCAGCTCGGCGGCAGTCATCTCGCGCAGGGCGCTCGCCTTCATGGTCAGGCCACCACCCGTCGCACGAACGTGGTCCGAACCGGCAGCTTGTGGGAAGCCAGGGCCATCGCCTGCCGCGCCTGGTCCTCGGGCACGCCCGCCAGCTCGAACAGGACGCGGCCGGGCCGCACGACGACCACCCAGAACTCGGGGTTGCCCTTGCCGCTGCCCATGCGAGTCTCGGCGGGCTTCTTGGTCACCGGCTTGTCGGGGAACACCCGAATCCAGAGCTTGCCCCCGCGCTTGATGAAGCGGGTAATCGTCCGGCGGGCGGCCTCGAGCTGCGCGGCGGTGACCCAGCCGGGCGTCAGCGCCTGGAGCCCGTACTCGCCGAAGGCCACCGTGGCGCCGGCGTGCGCCTTCCCCGCCATGGTGCCGCGGTGGGCCTTACGAAACTTGGTCCGCTTCGGCGTGAGCATCGCCGCTCTTCCTCCTCACGTTCGGGGCCGGGCCGCGGCTGGGGATCACCACCGGCCCGCCGGCGCCGCCCTCCCCCCGGGGGGGCCGCCGCAGCTCGGGCTCGTGACGCCGGGCCTCCGGCAGGATGTCGCCCCGGTAGATCCACACCCGCACCCCGATGCGGCCGTAGGTCGTCAGCGCCTCGGCGACGCCGTAGTCGATGTCCGCGCGCAGGGTGTGGAGCGGGACCCGGCCCTCGCGGTACCACTCGTACCGGGCGATCTCCGCACCGCCCAGCCGGCCGCTGCAGGCAATCCGGATGCCCTTCGCGCCGGCGCGCAGGCTCCGCTGCACGGCCTGCTTCATCGCGCGGCGGTAGGCGATCCGCCGCTCGAGCTGCTGGGCCACGTTCTCGGCGACGAGCTGCGCCTCGATCTCGGGACGCCGCACCTCGTTCACGCTCAGCGTGATCTGCCGACCGGTGAGCGCGTCGAGCTCCTTCTTGAGCGCGTCGATGCCCGTTCCCCCCCGGCCGATGATGATGCCCGGCCGGGCGGAGTGGATGACCACGCGCACGCGGTTGGCGGCGCGTTCGATCTCGACCCGCGAGATGCCGGCGCGGTAGAGCTTCTTCTTGATGAGCGTCCGGATCTTCTGGTCCTCCGCGATCCCGTCCGCCATGTGCCGGGCGTACCACCGGGACTCCCAGTCCCGGATGATCCCGACCCGCAGCCCGATCGGATTGACCTTCTGCCCCACCTGGCACCTCCGGACCCGCGTCTCGACTACCGACCCGTGCGCTCGCCGACGACCACCGTGATGTGGCTGCTGCGCTTCTGGACGATGTCCGCCCGCCCGCGCGCCCGCGGGATCACCCGCTTCGCCACCGGCGCGCGGTCCGCGTAGGCGCGCGCGACGATCAGCGCCTCGCGGTCGAGCTCGTGGGTGTTCTCCGCGTTGGCGACCGCGGAGCGCAGCACCTTGGCGACCGCCCGGGACGCCTCGCCCGGCGCCGCGCGCAGCCGCGCCGCCGCCTCGTCGACCGGGAGGCCGCGCAGCCCCGCCAGCGCCCGCCGCACCTTGAGCGGCGAGATCGTCACGTACTTCGCGGTGGCCCTGACCTCCATCGTGCGCCTCCGGCTACTTCAGCACGGTGGACCGCTCGGTCGCCGTCCCGTGGCCGCGGAACGTCCGCGTCGGCGCGAACTCCCCGAGCTTGTGCCCCACCATCTGCTCCGTGATGTAGATTGGCACGTGCTTGCGACCGTCGTAGACCGCGATCGTGTGCCCCACGAACTCGGGCAGCACGGTCGACCGCCGCGACCAGGTCTTGATCACCCGCCGCTCCCGCGACCGGTTGAGCTCGCGCACCTTGGTGACCAGGTGCTCGTCCACGAACGGCCCCTTCTTTCTCGAGCGCCCCATCGCGCCGCGCGCCTCCTACCGCCGCCGCTTGGCGATGAGCGCGTCGCTGCGCTTCGCCTTGCGGGTCTTGTACCCGAGGGTGGGCTTGCCCCACGGGCTCACCGGGCCAGGCATGCCGATCGGCGATCGGCCCTCGCCGCCGCCGTGCGGGTGGCTGGAGGGGTCCATCGCGACGCCGCGCACCGTGGGTCGACGGCCCATCCAGCGCGCGCGGCCCGCTTTTCCGATCTTGATCGCCTCGTGCTCGACGTTGCCGACCTGGCCGACGGTGGCCTTGCAGTCGATCGGCACCAGGCGGACCTCGCCGGACGGCAGGCGGAGGTGGGCATAGGCCCCTTCCTTGGCCATGATCTGCGCGCCGGCGCCGGCGGCCCGCACCATCTGCCCGCCGCGGCGCGGCACGAGCTCGACGTTGTGCACGATCGTCCCCACCGGGATGGCGCGCACCGGCAGGGCGTTCCCGGGCCGGATGTCGGCATCGGGGCCGGACGACACCGCGTCGCCCACGGCCAGGCCGGCCGGCGCCAGGATGTAGCGCTTCTCCCCGTCGGCGTAGTGCAGCAGCGCCAGGCGCGCCGACCGATTGGGGTCGTACTCGATCGCCGCGACGCGGGCGACGACGCCGTCCTTGTCGCGCTTGAAGTCCACCACCCGGTACTGCCGCTTGTGGCCGCCCCCCTGGTGGCGCACGGTCACCTTGCCCTGGCGGTTGCGGCCGCCGCGCGCGCGCAGCGGCTGCACGAGAGCGCGCTCGGGCTCGGCCTTCGTGATCTCCTCGAACGTCGAGACGGTCGCGAAGCGCCGGCCCGGCGTGGTTGGGGCATACTTCTTGACTCCCATCGTCGCCTCCCGGCCCCGCCTTACGTCAGGCTCTCGAGATCGATCTTCTGTCCGGGCGCCAGCGTGACGATCGCCTTCCGGAGCCCGGGGGCCGCGTACGTGTACCGCCCCCGCCGGCGCATCCGGCCGGGGATGTTGATCACATGCACCTTGCGCACCTGGACCGCGAACAGGTCCTGCACCGCCTGCTTGACGGCGAGCTTGTTGGCACCCGGCGCCACCTCGAACGTGTACTTGCCGATCTCGTTGCCGCGCAGGCTCTTCTCGGTCAGGATCGGTCGGCGGACGACCTCGCGTGGGTTCACGACGCCAACGCCTCCCCCAGCTCAGCCAGGCCGCCCCGGGTCAGGACCAGCGTCCCGGGGACGAGCAGGTGCCGCACGCTCAGCCGGCGCGCGGCCAGCACGCGCGCACCCGGCAGGTTGGCCGCCGCGCGCGCGAACGCGGTCTCGCCGCTCCCGACGACGACCACCGTCCGCGCCCCGCCCGCGGCCGTCCGGAGCAGGCCCGCGACCGTCCGGGTCTTGAGCACGGGCTCCGCCGGCGCCTCGATCACCACGACCGTGCCCTGCTGCGCGTGCGCCGAGAGCGCCGAGCGGATCGCGAGCGCGCGCTCGCGCCGCGACATCCGGCGCCCGTGGTCGCGCGGCTGCGGGCCGAAGACGATCCCGCCGCCGCTCCACAGCGGCGAGCGCCGACTCCCGTGGCGCGCCCGCCCGGTCCCCTTCTGGCGCCAGGGCTTCCGGCCGCCGCCCCGCACGTCCCCGCGGGTCTTCGTCGCGTGGGTCCCCTGCCGGCGGTTGGCCAGCTCGGTGACGAGGGCCTGGTGCAGCACCGGCCGGTGGGGCCGCAGGCCGAAGATCGCCGCGGGCAGCTCGACCTCACCGGCCGGCGCGCCCGACGCGTGGTATGCCGTCGCCTTGGGCATGGTCCGACGTCTCCTCCGGCTACCCGGCGCTGCGGACCAGCAGCAGGGCGCCCCGGACCCCGGGGACCGCGCCGCGGAGCAGCAGCAGGTTGTTCCTGGCGTCCACGCGCATCACGCGAAGGCGCTTCACCGTCACCCGACGGCCGCCGGCGCGCCCCGGCATCCGCTTCCCGGGGAAGACGCGCGCGATGTCCGACGAGCCGATCGAGCCCACGGCCCGGTGCATCAGCGAGACGCCGTGGGAGTCGCGCTGGCCGCCGAAGCCGTGCCGCTTCATCGCTCCCGCGAACCCCTTGCCGATGCTCGTGCCGGTGACGTCCACGAACTGGCCGGGCGCGAACGCCTCGACCGTGAGCGTCTGGCCGGACTCCACGCCCTCCACCGGGAGGGGGAGCTCGCGGACGACGCGGTGCGGGGGCAGCCGGCGCCTCGCGAAGACGCCGCGCCGGGCCCGGGTGAGCTTGCGCTCGGGCACCGGCTCGAAGGCCACCCGGACCGCGGCGTATCCGTCGCGCTCGGGCGTCCGGGTGTCGACCACCACGCAGGGCCCCGCCTCGACCACCGTCACGGCGACGCTCGTGCCGTCGTCGGCGAAGACGCGGGTCATCCCCAGTTTCCGTCCCAGGAGTGCCGGCATGGTTCGCTCGCCCCTACAGCTTGATCTCGATGTCGACCCCCGCGGGGAGATCGAGGTGCATCAGCTCGTCCACCGTCTTCTGCGTGGGCTCGAGAATATCGATCAGGCGTCGATGGGTGCGGATCTCGAAGTGCTCCATCGACTCCTTATCGATATGCGGGGACCGGATCACGCAGAACACGTTCCGGTCGGTCGGAAGCGGAACCGGACCGCTGACGCGGGCACCGGACTTGCGGACCACGCTCACGATCTTCTCGGCGGACTGATCGAGGACTTTGTGGTCGAAGGCCCGGAGCTTGATGCGGATCTTCTGCGCGACGGTCATCGCCCTACGCCACCACCTTCGTGACGACGCCGGCCCCCACCGTCCGGCCCCCCTCCCGGATCGCGAACCGCAGCCCCTCCTCCAGCGCCACCGGCGTGATCAGCTTC
>Ga0308411_10001310_pt1 | contig 16958 bp, 15 predicted proteins | sample HotsprottomLayer_2_FD_203530 | JGI IMG/M metagenome (GOLD analysis project Ga0308411, IMG submission 203530) | Hot spring phototrophic mat microbial communities from Octopus Spring, Yellowstone National Park, Wyoming, United States -... | ecosystem: Environmental > Aquatic > Thermal springs >...
TACGCGCGGCTTCCGGGTATACACCACCCTGACCAAGGCCGACCAGGAAGCCGCCTACCAGGCCGTGCGCCGCGGGGTGCTCGACTACGACCGCCGGCACGGCTATCGCGGGCCGGAAGGTTACGTGGACCTGCCCGCCGCGGCCACCGACGATGCGCTCGAGGACGCGCTGCAGGAGTTCCCCGACAACGACGATCTGCTCGCCGCGATCGTGCTCGAGGCCGGGCCCAAGCAGGTGCGCGCCTACCGCCGCGGCGGCGAGGTGGTGACGATCGGCGAGGCGGGGCTGAAGTTCGCCGCCGCCGCGCTCTCCGACAAGGCGCCGCCCAACCGCCGCATCCGCCGCGGCGCGATCGTGCGCATCCAGGCCGCCGACAAGATCGGCTGGCAGATCCTGCAGCTGCCTGAGGTCGAAGCGGCTTTCGTCGCCATGAGCCCGAACAACGGGGCGGTGCGCGCGCTGGTCGGCGGCTTCGACTTCGGCCGCAACAAGTACAACCGCGTCACCCAGGCCTGGCGCCAGCCCGGCTCGTCGTTCAAGCCGTTCATCTTTTCTGCCTCGCTCGAGAAGGGGTTCACGCCGGCGACCATCGTCAACGACGCGCCGGTCGTGGTGGACGCGTCGCTCACCGGCGGCCAGCTCTGGGAGCCCAAGAACTACGACGGCAAGTACGAAGGCCCGATGCGGCTGCGCACCGCGCTCGCGAAATCGAAGAACATGGTCTCGATCCGCGTCCTGCAGTCGATCGGCCCGCAGTACGCGCAGGACTACGTCACCCGGTTCGGATTCGACGCCGACAAGCACCCGCCCTACCTGACGATGGCGCTCGGCGCCGGGTCGGTGACGCCCTGGCAGATGGCCCGCGCCTACGCGGTGTTCGCCAACGGCGGCTACCGTCTCGAGCCGTACCTGATCGAGCGCATCGTCGACGACCGCGGCAACCTGCTCGCGCAGGCGCAGCCGCGGCAGGCGGGCGACGAGACCCTGCGCGTGCTCGACCGCCGCAACGCGTTCATCATGGACTCGCTGCTCCAGGACGTGACCCGCTCGGGCACCGCGGCGCGCGCGGCCGCGCTCGGCCGGCGCGACCTCGCCGGCAAGACCGGGACCACCAACGATCACGTCGATGCCTGGTTCGCCGGCTACCAGCCGGAGCTGGTCGGCGTGGCCTGGATCGGCTTCGACCAGCCGCGCAAGCTGGGCGCGAACGAGACCGGCAGCGTGGCGGCGCTGCCGATCTGGATGAACTACATGCGGATCGCCCTCAAAGGAGTGCCCGAGGCGAAGTCGATCCCGCCCGAAGGGGTGGTCGCGGTGCGCATCGACCCGGAGACCGGGATGCAGGCCGCAGACGGCGCGCTCACCGAGTACTTCTATCGCGAGTTCCTGCCCGGCGAGCAACCGGTCAAGGAAGCCCCGCCCGAGGCGCTCGGGACGCGCTCGCCCGACGAGGTGCGCAGCCAGCTGTTCTGACCGGGCCGGGTAACATCGCGCTCGGAAGCCCGCCCGACCCATGCGCCTGATCGCCCTCGTCTGCCTCGTCGCGCTCGCACTGGCCGCGTGCGGGACGCGCGGCGGGCTCTACCTGCCGCCGCCGGAGGGGCAGGACGACCCGCGCGCCAAGCGCGGCGCGCGCTGATGAGCGCATTCGTCCCGCGCGACGGGCGCCTGTGCGCCGAGTCGGTCCCGCTCGACGAGATCGCCGCGCGCTTCGGCACCCCCTGCTACGTGTACTCCCGCCGGTCGATCGAGGATGCCTACCGCGGGTTCGCCCGAGCGCTGGCCGGACGCGAGCACCTGATCTGCTACGCGATGAAGGCCAACTCGAATCTCGGCGTGCTCAGCCTGCTCGCGCGGCTCGGGGCCGGTTTCGACATCGTGTCCGGCGGCGAGCTCGCGCGGGTGCTCGCCGCCGGCGGCGACCCGCGCAAGGTGGTGTTCTCGGGGGTCGGCAAGAGCGAGCGCGAGATCGGCGAAGCGCTGGCCGCCGGGGTGCTCTGCTTCAACGTCGAATCGGCGAGCGAGCTCGCGCGCATCGAGCGGCTGGCGGCGGCGCTCGGCAGGCGCGCGCCGGTGTCGCTGCGGGTCAACCCCGACGTCGATCCGGGGACCCACCCGTACATCTCCACCGGCCTGAAAGAGAGCAAGTTCGGGGTGGCGTTCGAGGACGCCCTGCCGCTGTACCTCGAAGCGGCCGGATCGGCGCACCTCGAGGTGGTGGGGATCGACTTCCACATCGGCTCGCAGATCACCTCGGCGGCGCCGTTCGCCGACGCCCTCGACCGGGTCCTCGAGCTCGTCGGCGCGCTCGAAGCGCGCGGCATCGCGCTGCGGCACATCGATCTGGGCGGCGGGCTCGGGATCCGCTACCAGACCGAGACCCCGCCCGCCGCAGCCGACTACCTGCGCCCGATGCTCGCGCGTCTCGCCGGCCGCCGCGAACGCATCCTGCTCGAGCCTGGACGCGCGCTGGTCGGCAACGCCGGGCTGCTCCTCACCCGCGTGGAGTACCTCAAGCACGGCGCGGAGCGCAGCTTCGCGATCGTCGACGCGGCGATGAACGACCTGCTGCGCCCGGCGCTGTACGACGCCTGGCACGACATCGTTGCAGTCGCGCCGCGGCCGGGTCCCGCCCGGCGCTACGAGGTCGTCGGCCCGGTGTGCGAGAGCGGCGATTTTCTCGGTCACGGGCGCGAGCTGGCGGTCGAGGAGGGCGACCTGCTCGCGGTGATGTCCGCCGGCGCCTACGCCATGAGCATGAGCTCGAACTACAACACCCGCCCGCGCGCGCCCGAGGTGATCGTGGACGGGGCAGCGGTGCACCTGGTCCGGGAGCGCGAGCCGGTGGCGAGTCTGTTCGCGCTCGAACGGCCGGTTCCGTGAGCTTCCTTGACCGATGCGGCCAGTCGGGCTAGCGTCCGTGTGCGAGTGCCGGCGCGCCGCTGCCGCGCCGCGAGTCCACTCACCGATGAAACCGTTCCTCCTCGCGAGCGCCCTCGCCCTGACCGTCCTTGCCGGCTGCGGCGACGGCAAGGGCAGCAGTGCGCCGGAGGCGCGCAAGGCGGGCGCCCCCCAGACCACGCCGGTGACCGTCACGAAGGTGGCTACCCGCACGATCGAGCTCACCGAGGAGACCGTCGGCACGGTGGAGAACGTGTTCGATCCGCGCGTGGCGGCGGAAGTCGCCGGGCGCGTCACGCGCGTCCTGGCCGAGGTCGGCAAGCCGGTGAAAAAGGGCGAGCTGCTCGCCGAGATCGACCCGGTCGACCTGCAGATCCAGTCCCGGGCGGACGCGGCGGAGGTGGCGCGGCTGGAGACCCTGGTCGCGAACCAGGACCGGATCGTCGGCAACCAGCAGCGCCTGGTCGAGCGCAACTTCATCTCGCAGAACGCCCTCGACGAGTCGATCGCGCAGCGCAACGCGCTGCGCGAGCAGCTCGCGGCGGCCAGGGCGCGGCTCGACGCCAACCGCAACGCGCTCACCAAGACCCGGATCGTCGCCCCGATCGACGGCGCGATCGAGGAGCGCATGGTCTCCCCCGGCGGCTACGTCAAGGTCGGCGACCCGCTGTTCCGGCTGGTCGGCAAGGAGCGGCTGCGCGCGCACCTGCCGTTCCCCGAGAGCGCCGCGCCGCGGCTGCGCATCGGCCAGCAGGTGCGGCTGTCCTCGCCGCTCGTCCCCGGCCGCATCGTCGAGGCGCGGATCGACGACATCCGCCCCACGATCACCCCCACCAGCCGCGCGCTCGACGTCATCGTCGGCTTCGACGCCGACGGCGCGGCGTTCCGCGGCGGCGGCACGGTCAACGCGCAGGTCGTCGTCGGCCGGCGCGAGAACGCGGTCGTGGTGCCGGAGCAGAGCGTGGTGCTGCGACCGGCCGGCAAGGTGGTCTACCTCTACGACGAGGGCAGGGCGGTGCAGCGCGTGGTGCAGACCGGGGTGCGCAAGGACGGCCTGTTCGAGATCACCGAGGGCCTGGCGGGCGGCGAGACGGTGATCGTGGACGGCGCCGGATTCCTCACCAACAACGCCGCGGTGGCGCTCGCCAAGCCGCGCGCCGAGCCGCCCGGCGCGGTGCCCGCCGCCAACGGCCGCAAAGGCGCCGCGCCGTCGAAGGGAGGGGCGTCGTGACCCTGCCCGAGCTGTCGATCAAGCGTTACGTGCTGGCGGTGATGCTAAACGCGGTGCTGGTGCTGTTCGGCATCCTCGCCTACCAGCGCATCGGCATGGATCGGCTGCCGTACATCGAGTTCCCGGTGATCTCGGTGCAGACCACGCAGCGCGGCGCGAACCCCGACGTGATCGACGCGGCGATCACCACCGTCATCGAAGGCGTGGTGAACGGGGTCCCCGGCATCGAGCACATCCAGTCCACCTCCTCGCCCGGGGTGTCGCAGATCAACATCACCTTCAACCTCGAGAAGAAGATCGACGTCGCCTTCAACGAGGTCCAGGCCAAGGTCAACCAGATCCTGCGGCGGCTGCCGCGCGACGCCGACCCGCCGGTGGTGGCGAAGGTCGAGACCAACAGCGCGCCGATCATGTGGATCGCGCTCTCGGGCGACCGCACGCAGCAGCAGCTCAACCAGTACGCGATCAACGTCATCAAGAAGCGGCTCGAGACCGTCGATGGTGTCGGCGAGGTGCGAATCGGCGGGCGTCGCGACCGCACGATCCGGGTCAACCTGCTGCCGGCGCGCATGGCCTCGTTCAGCATCGCCGCGCAGGACGTCCAGGAGGCCTTCGCCCGCGAGCACATCCAGCTCGGCGGCGGCTTCCTCGTCGGATCGAGCACCGAGCACCTGGTGAAGCTCGATCTCGAGTTCCACCGGCTCGAGGACCTCGAGCGGATGATCGTCGCCTACCGCGAGGGGGCGCCGGTGCGCCTGCGCGACATCGCCCGGATCGAGGACGGGCTGTCGGACTTCCGCCAGCTCGCGCGGTTCAACGGCAACACCGCGGTCGGCCTCGGGATCGTCAAGATTCCCAACACCAACAGCGTCGAGATCATCCGCCGCATCCAGGAGCGCCTGGACAACGACGTCATCCCGAACCTGCCGCCGGGGATGCGCATCGACATCGTGCAGAACGACGCGGTGTTCATCCGCGAGATCGTCAACGCGCTCAAGGAGCACCTGATCGAGGGGACACTGCTCGCCGCGCTGGTGGTGCTGTTCTTCCTGCGCAGCGTGCGCTCGACGATCATCATCGCCATCTCGATCCCGGTGTCGCTGCTCGGCGCGGTCGCGGTGATGTACTTCTTCGGCTACACGTTCAACTCGGTCACGATGCTGGCGCTGCTGCTATTGATCGGCGTCGTGGTGGACGACTCGATCGTGGTGCTCGAGAACATCTTCCGGCACCGCGAGCACCTCGACCCCGATCCGATCTCCGCGGCGATGAACGGCAGCCGCGAGGTGACCTTCGCGGTGCTCGCGGCGACGCTCGCGCTCGTGGCGATCTTCGCCCCGGTGATCTTCATCGGCGGCGTGATCGGACAGTTCTTCAAGTCGTTCGCGGTGGTGGTCACCTTCGGGGTGCTGGTGTCGTGGTTCGTCGCGCTCACCCTCACGCCGATGCTGTGTTCGCGTTTCCTCAGGGTGCAAAAGCACGGCGGCCCGGTCCACCGCGCGCTCGACCGCTTCTTCGCGCGCCTCGACTCGAGCTACCGCTGGGCGCTCGACCGCGCGCTCGCGCACCGCTGGAAGGTGCTCGGCGCGACCGCGCTGGTCGTCCTCTCCAGCCAGTATTTCTTCGGGCAGGTGGGCAAGGAGCTCGCCCCGCAGCAGGACGAGGGTCGGTTCCTGGTGTCGCTGCGCACCCCGCTCGGCTCGTCGATCGACTACACCGAGCGCAAGCTGCGCGAGGTGGAGGAGATCACGCGCCGCTTTCCCGAGGTCGCATCGCTGTGGGGCGTCATCGGGCTCGGCGGCGCCCAGCAGGTGAACCAGGCGACGCTGATCGTGCGCATGCTGCCCAAGGCCGAACGGCGGGCGAGGGGCATGCGCAGCCAGCAGCAGGTGGTCGCGCAGCTGCGCCGCGAGCTCGCCGGCGTGGCCGGGGTACGCGCGTTCCCGCGCAACTTCGGCGTCTTCCAGGGGCAGCGCACCGAGCCGCTGCAGTTCGTGGTGAGCGGACCCAACCTCGAGGAGATGGGCCGCCTCGCCGGCGGCATCCAGCGCACGCTGCAGGCCGACCCGCAGATCGGGCGGATGGACACCGACCTGCAGCTCGACCTGCCGCAGTACGTGCTCGCGCCAGACCGCACGCGCGCGCAGGCCTTCGGGCTCACCTCGCAGGACATCGCCCTCGCGCTCAACATGCTCACCGGCGGAATCGACATCGCGAAGTACAACGACGACCCGGGCGACGGACAGCGCTACGACGTGCGGCTCAAGGCCGCCGACGGCGAGTTCACCCAGCAGAGCGACCTCGTCAAGATCTACCTGCGCAACCGCCAGGGACAGCTGATCCGGCTCGACAGCGTGGCGAGCTTCCGCGAGGTGCTCGGCCCGGCGGTGATCGGCAAGTTCGACCTGGAGTACGCGGCGACCTTCTACAACACCCCGCAGACCTCGCTCGGCCGCGCGATCGAGAGGGTGGAAGCCGCGGCGGCGAGCCTGCCGCCGGGCTATCGGGTGCAGTTCATCGGCGAGGCGGCCGAGCTCGGCAAGACCGAGCGCTACGTGACCTTCGCCTTCGTGGTCGGGTCGATCCTGCTGTTCATGGTGCTCGCGAGCCAGTTCAACTCCTTCGTGCAGCCGTTCATCATCATGCTCGCGGTGCCGCTGGCGGTGATCGGTGGCATCTTCGCCCTCTGGGTGAGCCAGCCGATCGCGGCCGCGGCCGCGTGGTTCGGCGCCGAGGCGACCCCGCTCACGCTCAACATCTTCTCGATGATCGGGCTGGTGCTGCTGATCGGCCTGGTGGCGAAGAACTCGATCCTGCTGGTGGATCTCACCAACCAGCGCCGGGCCGAGGGGCTCGGCGTCGATGCGGCGCTGCGCGACGCGTGCCCGATCCGTCTGCGCCCGGTGCTGATGACCTCGCTCACGATCATCCTGGCGCTCGCGCCGGCGGCGTTCGGCGTGGGCTCCGGGTCGGAGACCAACCAGCCGCTCGCGGTGGCGGTGATCGGAGGGATGGTCTCCTCGACGCTGCTGACGCTGGTGGTGGTGCCCGCCGCCTACTCGCTGATCGAGACGCGCGACCTCACGCGGCCATTCCGGCGCCTGCTGCCGGCGCGCGCCGCCTGAGCGGGCGCGGTCAGCGCGGCTGCGCGGCCGAGGCGCCGCGCGCGCTCCGCGCGCGGCGCCGGCGCGCCTCGCGGACCCGGGCGACCAGGCGGTAGCCGAGCAGTCCGGCGAGGATCGCCGCGTAGAGCGCCGGCTCGCGGATGTCGGCCTTCACCATCCACCAGAAGTGCAGCACGCCGAGCGGTGCCACCACGTACACCAGCCGGTGCACCGCCAGCCATCGCCGCGCGCCAAGACGCCGCACCATCCGGTCGGTCGAGGTGATCGCGAGCGGCAGCATCAGGACGAGCGCCGTGAAGCCGACGGTGATGAACGGGCGCTTGACGATGTCCGCGAGGATGTCGGTGAGGTCGAAGACCTGGTCGAAGGCGACGTAGCTCGACAGGTGGACCAGGCCGTAGAAGAACGCGAACAGGCCGAGCATGCGCCGAAGGCTCGCGAGCCAGTGCCAGCCGAACGCCTTGCGCAACGGCGTCACCGCCAGCGTGGCGAGCAGGAACCGCAGCGTCCAGTCGCCGGTCGAGCGCGTGATGAACTCGGCCGGGTTCGCGCCGAGCCAATCGGGATACAGCGCCACCCCGACCACCAGACGGCCGAGCGGCACGAGCGCCGCAGCGAAGACGATCGCCTTCAGCGCCGCAATGCCTCGGGATCCGGGTGTCATCGCCCGCGCAGCGGCGCACGGCGCGAAGCGCAACGCCACCCCGCGCTTCCGGAATCCGGCACGGCGGCCGCGGTCGCCACCGCCCTCGCCTAGTAGAACTTCTTCAGGTCCATGCCGGCGTACAGGCTCGCCACCTGGTCGCCGTAGCCGTTGAAGATCACCGTCGGGCGCGTCGCGAACAGCTCCGGGATGCGCCGCTCGCGCTTCTGGCTCCAGCGCGGGTGGTCGACGTTCGGGTTCACGTTGGAGTAGAACCCGTACTCGTGCGGCGCGGCCTTTTCCCAGGCCGTCTTCGGCTGCTGCTCGGTGAAACGGATCCGCACGATCGACTTGCCCGACTTGAAGCCGTACTTCCAGGGCACCACCAGGCGGATCGGCGCGCCGTTCTGGTTCGGCAGCACCTCGCCGTACAGCCCGACCGCCATGATCGTGAGCGGATGCATCGCCTCGTCGATGCGCAGTCCCTCCACATAGGGCCAGTCCAGCACCGGGATGCGAACGCCGGGCATCTCCTCGGGACGGTAGGCGGTCACGAACTCCACGAACTTCGCCCGCGAGGTCGGCTCGACCAGCCTGGCGAGGGCGGCGAACTCGAAGCCGATCCACGGGATCACCATCGACCAGGCCTCGACGCAGCGCAGGCGGTACACCCGCTCCTCAAGCGGCAGCCTGAGCAGGTCCTCGACGCCGAACGTGCGCGGCTTCGCGACCTCGCCCTCGACGACCACGGTCCAGGGACGCACCCTGAGCCGGTGCGCGAACTCGGCCGGATCCTCCTTGTCGGTGCCGAACTCGTAGAAGTTGTTGTAGGTGGTGACGTGCTTGTACGCGGTTGGCTTCTCGCTCGTGCTGAGCGGGCTCTTCTTCACGCCGTCGAGCTTCTGCAGGCCGAGCGTCTTCTCCTGGGCGCTCGCGGCGCCGCCGGCGAGCGCCGCCGGACCGAGGATCGCGCCGGCCGCCGCGAGCTTCATCAGCTCGCGCCGCCGCTCGTACCCGTCGCGCGGCGTGATCTCCGAGGGCGCAACGTCGGTCGGTCGCTTGATCAGCATGGGGTCCTCGCTCGCAAGGGCTGGCTACGCGATGCTATACGAGTCGGCGCATCGGCCCGCTTCCTGACGCGCGGCGGCCGCTGGCTCAGGGGTTGAGCTGCTTGTAGACCGCGGTGGCCACGGCGAGCAGCTCCGGCTTGGGCAGCTCTCCTGAAAGCGCATAGCCGAGCGGACCGTCGATCCAGTAGAACACGCCGACCTTGTCTTCCTGGCTGAAGCGGAACGCGGTGTCGCGCTGGCCGGGCGGGCGGCGCGACACGTACAAGGTCAACCGCTTGCCCTTCGCGTCCTGGTACATGAACTGCGCCACCGCGCCGTCGTCGCCGGGCAGCAGCCGGCCACCGACGAGCTCGAAGCCCTCCGCCGCGAGCAGCGGGGCACGCAGCTTGACGCCGACCCGCTTGGACAGCCAGTTCAGCAGGTGTTCGTGCTGGTCGGCGCCCACTTCGACCGGATGGCGCACTTCGGGGGAGTAGACCGCGTGGGCGAGCGCCGCTTGCCGCGCGAACGACCGCGCCGGCGGTGGGGCGCTCGCGCCCAGGAAAGCGTGCGCGAACCAGCCCACGAACACGCCCGCGACGAGCCAGCCGGCGGCGACGGCGAAGCGGGCCGAGCGGCGGCTCGCGTCGATGCGCCGCAGGCGATCGGGCACCGGCTCGCGCAGCACCGGATCGAACTGCGCGCGCAGCGCCGCGTTCTGCTCCCGATAGGCCCGCACGCGCGCGGCATCTTCGGGCTGCGCCGCGAGATGGGCCTCGACCGCGCGGCGCGCCTCCGGGCCGAGCCGGTCGTCGACGAACGCTTGCAGATCGTCCTCGCTCACCCTCATTTCACGACCTTCAGCGGCGCGGCCACCGGCGCGCCGCCGAGCAGCAACCGCAGCCGCTCGCGGCCCCGGAACAGCCGCGACATCACCGTGCCGACCGGGATCTCGAGCACCTTGGCCGCCTCGGCGTAGCTCATCTGCTCCAGCCCGACCAGCAGGACGACCTCCCGCTGGTCGGGGGCGAGCAGCGCGAGCGCCGTCTCCAGATCGCGGATCTCCAGCCGCGGGGCGGGGTTCGCGCTCGCGGCGGTGAGCACGGACTCGTCGAGCGACTCCTCCGGGTGGGCCTGCCGGCTGCGGAGCTGGTTCACGAACACGTTGTGCATGATGGTGAACAGCCAGGCTCTGAGATCGCTCCCCGGCCGCCACAGATGGCGTTTGTTGATCGCCCGCTCCAGGGTGTCCTGCACCAGATCGTCGGCCGCGTGTTGATCGCCCGCCAGCGCGCGCGCGTAGCGCCGCAGGCGCGGGATGTGTGGCGCGATCGCCTGCGGATCCATCGGCGCTAGGGGCGAGCGACGCGCCAAAGGTTGTCGGCGCCGTCGCCGCCGCGATCGCCCGGCCCGGCATCGGCGGCGCGGCGATAGAGCGGCTTGCCGTCGTAGGCCCACTGCCGGGACCCGTCGTCGCGGACGATGACGCTGAACCGGCCATAGGCTCGCGCATCGGCGGGGGCCGGGATCGGCGGCCAGCGCGCGGCGCAGTCGCCGGTGCACGCGCTCGCCCCACGCCGGTCGCGATCGAAGGTGTACACGGTGCGACCTTCGTCGTCGACCAGAATGCCGCCGTCGGCTCGCACCGGCGCGCGGACCGGCGCGCCGGCCGCGCAGGCAGCCACCGCGAGCGCCGCAAGGATCCCGCCGAACGACCTGCTCATTGCCCGCCCTGGAGCGATAACACGGCCGTCACGGCGGATATTCCGGGTCCCGCGGGAGCCGACCGGTCCAGGCCGCGGGACCGGACCGCGCTCAGGGCGCCCTGACGCCGGCGATGTAGTCGGCGAGGGCCTTGATCTCGGCGTCGGAGAGCCGCGCGGCGCTCATGCGCATCATCCGGTTGGGATCGTTTTGGCGCACCCCGTCGCGGAACGCTCTGAGCTGCGACTCGATGTACTGCGCATACTGGCCGCCGAGCAGCGGGAACTGTGCCGGGATGCCCTGCCCGGCCGGGCCGTGACACCCGGCGCACGCCGGGACGCCGCGCTCGACGATGCCACCCCGGTAGATGCGCTGGCCGATCTCCACCGTATCGTGGTTGGTGGCCTTCGAGGGCTTGAGCGTCTGCCGCGAGTAGAACGCCGCGACGTTGCGCATGTCCTCGACCGACAGGGCCGACGCGAACCCGAGCATCACCGCGTTGGTGCGCTCGGGCTGGCGGCCAGGCGCCGCCGGGCGGAAGTTCATCAGCTGCTTCGTCAGGTACTCCGGGATCTGGCCGGCGAGCTTCGGGTTTTCCGGCGTCGGACTGTTGCCGTCCGGGCCGTGGCAGGCGGCGCAGACGCCAGCGGCGATCTGCTGGCCCTTGGCCGGATCGGCGGGCGGGAGCGGATTGGCGGCGAGCGCGGGGCCGCAAAGGAACATGGCGGCGAGGAGCGCGCGGCGAAGCATCATGACTGACCTTTCGACGAGAAGCGGCTGGATCGGAGGGGACACCGGGGAAGGCTATGATTCTACCTGCGTTCGCTCCCGCCCCGCCACCGGATGTCCTTGTTTCGCAACGCAACCTACATCGCCTCGGCGCATCGCCCGGCGGACTTGCCCCCGCCGGGAGAGTGGGAAGTGGCGTTCGCCGGACGCTCGAACGCGGGCAAGTCGAGCGCGATCAACGCGCTCGTCGGGCACGGGCGGCTCGCGTTCGTGAGCAAGACCCCCGGGCGGACGCAACAGATCAACCTGTTCCGACTGCCCGCGGGCGGGCTGCTGGTGGACCTGCCCGGCTACGGCTACGCCAAGGTTCCGCTCGATCTTCGCCGGCACTGGGAGGCGACGCTGGGAGACTACCTCCGGGCGCGGCCCACGTTGCGCGGTCTGGTGCTGGTGATGGATGCCCGCCACCCGTTGACCGAGCGCGACGAGGCCATGCTGGCGTGGTTCCGACCCACCCGCCGGCCGGTGCACGTGCTGTTGACCAAGTCCGACAAACTGACGCGCGCCGAGTGCGCGCTCACCTTGCGCCGCGTCAGCGCGCGACTCGCGGCGCTCGCGGGGAATTACACGGCCCAGCTTTTCTCGAGCCTGAAGCGCACCGGCGTCGAGGAGGCCGAGCGGGTCGTCGCGCGCTGGCTGGGGCTGCCGGTTGCCACGAGCGAGCCCTCGCCGCCGCAGGCGGCGAGGGCCGGGAATAAGAAAGCCCCAGGCCAAAGGGGGAAGCCTGGGGCCAAAGGCCTTAACGTTGATTAAGGCACCCGCTCAGGGAGGAGAAGCGGGAGACGGCCGAAGCCGTCTACGCTTACGACTGGCTGCCTGCAAAAAAGGTTCCCGCGCCCGGTCACGATGGCGTCGGCCGGGTTTAAATCATTGATTCATAGGCAATCGGAGCCCACGATGAAAGTGCTTGGAAGCTTCCCGGCGGTCCGGATGCGCCGCATGCGGCACGATGACTTCTCGCGCCGCATGATGCGCGAACACCGCTTGAGCCCGGACGACTTCATCTACCCGGTGTTCGTCATCGAGGGCAACAATGTCGAGCAGCCGGTGCCGTCGATGCCCGGGGTCAGCCGCCACACCCCCGACCGCCTCCTGGGCGTGGCCGAGGACGCCCTGCGGCTCGGCATTCCGACGCTCGCGCTGTTTCCCGCGATCGAGCCCGCGCTGAAGACCCCCGATGGGCGCGAAGCGACCAACCCGCGCGGCCTGATCCCGCGCGTCGTGGCCGATCTGAAGCGGCACTTCCCCGAGCTCGGCGTGATGACCGACGTCGCGCTCGACCCGTACACCAGCCACGGCCAGGACGGGCTGATCGACGACACCGGGTACATCCTGAACGACGAGACGCTGGCCGTCCTGCAGCAGCAGGCGCTCGCTCAGGCCGAGGCGGGCGTGGACATCGTCGCCCCGTCGGACATGATGGACGGCCGGATCGGCGCGATCCGGGCGGCGCTCGACGCGCGCAAGTTCATCCACACGCGGATCATGGCCTACTCGGCCAAGTACGCCTCCGGGTTCTATGGGCCATTCCGCGACGCGGTGGGCTCGGCGGCCAGCCTCGGCAAGGGAAGCAAGCTCACCTACCAGATGGACCCGGCGAACAGCGACGAAGCGCTGTGGGAAGTCGGGCTGGACCTCCAGGAGGGCGCCGACATGGTGATGGTGAAGCCCGGCATGCCCTATCTCGACATCGTCCGCCGGGTGAAGGACGAGTTCAAGGCGCCGACGTTCGTCTATCAGGTGAGCGGCGAGTACTCGATGCTGAAAGCCGCGTTCCAGCAAGGCTGGCTCGACGAGGAAAAGTGCGTGCTCGAGGCGCTGCTCGCGTTCAAGCGCGCCGGTGCGGACGGGGTGCTCACGTACTTCGCGCGTGACGCCGCGCGCCTGCTCGCGCGGCAGCGCTGATCAGGGCGCCGACACGACCTCGACCCGGGCCTCGCGGATCACCTGCTCGAGCACCAGGCCCTTGCGGTCGACGAAGTGAATCCGCGCCGGGAGCAGGTCGCGGTCCAGATCGAGCCACACGTCCATCGTCTCGCCGTCGGCGTCGCGGCGGCTGAGGTGCACTGCGCGCACGATGCCGATCGGCGTCTCGAACTCGGTCTCGCCCACCGCGCGGTAGACGTGCTCGTGGAGCTTGCGCCCGGTCGCGATGTCGAACCGCGCGACGCCGGGGAACGGCTGCAGGAACCACAGCTGATGCACCATCGAGAGCGGGTCCTGCGCGCCCGGCGGAAGGTCCAAGATGCGTGCGGCGCCCTTGTCCGCCAGCGTCAGCTTGCGGCCGGCCCAGTCGAACCGCACCGCCTGGCTGCGCTCGCGCGCGGTCGCCTCGGCGCGATACTCGCCCGGCATCAGTCCGTGCACCGCCAGCGTGCCGCTCGAGCGCTGGACGAATCGCCCGCCGACGAACAGCGACACGAACCCGACCGCTTCCGCGACCGACTCGACGTGGTAGCGCTCGCCGTCCTGCGACCAGACGTGGGTCACCTGCCCGACCTTGGTCGGGGCCGAGCCGTAGTAGAGGTCGAACACCAGTCGCGCGCTGCGCAGCGGATAGGGCGCGGGCGGCACGTCGGTCGCCGCGACGGGCGGCTGCACCTCGCCCGGTGCGGCCGGCAGCGAGCCGGCGTCGGCGACCGGATCGTCCGCCGCCGGGAACGGACCGAGCCCCGACGAGTCGGCGGTGGGCACGGCCGACTCCGGTCGCGGCGCCGGGACGGTCTGAACCTTGCGCGCCGCGCGGGCCACGGGTGCTGCGCGCGCCTTGGGCGCCGCCGGCGCGATCGCCACCGGCGGCGGCGGGAGGATCCGCGCCTCGATCGGCGGCAGGGGCAGTGGTGCGATCGCGGGCGCCACGCCCGGCCAGGGCACACCGAACAGCAGCGCGCCGTGGAAGCCGGCCGACAGGCCTAGGGCCGCGAGGAGAATCCGGTCGCTGCGCGTCACGCCGGCATTAACGCACGGAACGCCTCACCCGAACACGATCGCGGTCCCGTGCGCGCGGTCGGCGCCGATCGCGACCGATCCGTCCGGCATGCGTGCCGGCCGCAATCCCCCGGCCTCGAGCGCGGCGGCCGCGGCCTCCCGGTCGGCGACCCGGACGAACAGCGCGGCCGCGAACGGCGCCGGGCGGCGGCCGAGCACCACGCCGGGCAGACGCAACCCGAGCGCGCGCGCGGTGACGAACGCGATCGGCGCGGTGCCCGTCTCGACCAGCACGCCCTCGTCGATCGGCCGGGCGGGCGAGTCGAAGAAGCGCTCGTAGGGCCGCGCCGCCGCGCGCACGTCGTCGGCCACGATCGCCACGGCCGCGAGTGCCGTCGCGCCGACCGCGTGGCGCTGGTACTCCGGCCGCCAGACGAGCTCGCGCGTGAGGTGCTCGCAGGCGAACAGCCGGGCACCCGGGGTCCGTTCGGCTGCGGCCATGGTGACGCGGAAGCGCGCCTCGGCGCTGCCGCCGGGCAGCTCGACCGGGCGCGCGAACTCCACCGGGTCGCTCGGCGCGAAGCCGCCCCACAGCATCTCGGTGTAGGCCCGGCGCGCGCTCGCGGTGCGCAGCGCGATCGAGGCGACGCCCTCGCCCGCGCGCGCGAACTCGGTGTAGTACTGGCGCGACGGGTGCGGGGTGCCTTCCGGGCTCCAGAGCAGCTCGAGGTAGTCCTCGCCGAACATGACGCAATGGTTCTTGGACCCGAGCGAGTGATGGCCGCGCGGGGTCACGGTGAAGCCCATGCGGGTGTAGCTGTCGCGCGCTGCGTCGAGGTCGCGCACGACGACCACGACGTGGTCAATGCCCTGGATGTGCTGTCGCATGCGCCCGATGATACGCGACCGCATGGTGCGACGCAGCAAGAACCCGCGCGCCGGCGGCTAGTCGTGGCGGTGCGCGGCGAACGCGATCCGGTCGAGCACGCCGAGGAGCAGCGCCGACACCACGAAGGTGAGGTGCAGGACCACGTACCAGAGGATCTTCTGGTTGTCCACTTGCTGCGCGTTCATGAAGACCCGCAGCAGATGGATCGAGGAGATCGCGACGATCGAAGCCGCCACCTTGAGCTTCAGCGTGCCCGCGTCGAGCTTGCCGAGCCACCCGAGTTTGTCGGCGCCATCGGCCTCGATGCGCGACACGAAGTTCTCGTACCCCGAGAACATCACCATCACGATCAGGCTCCCGACCAGCACGATGTCGATCAGCGCGAGCACGGTGAGCACCAGATCGGCCTCGGTGGTGCGGAAGATGTGCTCGACCAGGTGGACCGCCTCCTGGAAGAACTTGACCCCGAGTGCGACGAGCGCGAGCGACAGGCCGAGGTACAGGGGTGCGAGGAGCCACCGGCAGGCGAACAGCAGTCTCTCGATCAGGCGCTCGAGCATTGCGGCGGCGGGGCGGGGTCGGGACGCCGCCGATTCTAGTCTCGTTCTAGACTCCCGCCTCGACCGTCGGCCCGGAACGCCCATGCCGATCAACGCGCAGATCAAGGCCCTCCACCCCGAGATGACCGCCTGGCGGCGCGATCTCCACGCCCACCCGGAGACCGCGTTCGAAGAGACCCGCACCGCCACGCTCGTCGCCGAGCGGCTCGCCTCGTTCGGAATCGAGGTCCACACCGGGCTCGCGAAGACCGGCGTCGTCGGCACGCTGCGTTCGGGCCGCGGCGAGCGGGCGATCGGCCTGCGCGCCGACCTCGACGCGCTCCACATCGACGAGCAGAACACCTTCGCGCACCGCTCGACGCGCGCCGGACGGATGCACGCGTGCGGCCACGACGGCCACACGGCGATGCTGCTCGGCGCGGCCAAGTACCTCGCCGCGACGCGGCGCTTCGACGGCACGGTGCACTTCATCTTCCAGCCGGCCGAGGAGAACGAAGGCGGCGGGCGCGTGATGGTCGAAGAGGGGCTGTTCGACCGCTTCCCGGTCGAAGGCGTGTACGGCATGCACAACTGGCCGGGCTTGCCGGTGGGCAAGTTCGGCGTGATGGCGGGGCCGCTGATGGCCTCGTTCGACATCTTCGAGATCGTCGTCGGCGGGCGCGGCGCGCACGGCGCGATGCCGCACACCGGCGTCGATCCGGTGGTCGCCGGCGCGGCGCTCGTGCAGGCCCTGCAGACGGTGGTGAGCCGCACCGTCAATCCGATCGACGCGGCGGTGGTGACGGTGACCCAGTTTCACGCCGGCGACACCTGGAACGTGATCCCGGGCCAAGCGCTGCTGCGCGGCACGACGCGCGCGTTCCGGCCCGAGGTCCAGGACCAGATCGAGACCGGGATCCGCCGCATCGCCGCCGGCGTCGATTCGACCTACGGCACCACGAGCGAGGTGCGCTACGAGCGGCGCTACCCGCCGCTCGTCAACCATCCGCGCGAGACCGCGATCGCGGCCGACGCGGTCGCGCGCGTCGTGGGGAGGGAAAACGTCCTCACCGACCTGCAGCCGACCATGGGCGGCGAGGACTTCGCCTTCATGCTGCAGGCGCGACCGGGCTGCTACGTCTGGATCGGCAACGGCCCA
>Ga0308411_10001311_pt1 | contig 16943 bp, 14 predicted proteins | sample HotsprottomLayer_2_FD_203530 | JGI IMG/M metagenome (GOLD analysis project Ga0308411, IMG submission 203530) | Hot spring phototrophic mat microbial communities from Octopus Spring, Yellowstone National Park, Wyoming, United States -... | ecosystem: Environmental > Aquatic > Thermal springs >...
AAAACGTCCAAATCTTCTCGCCGTCCTCTCTCGAAGCTACCGATGCGCTTCTCACCAGCTCGGTAGGACTTGACCAGATTTCAACCCGATTTGACTGCGCTTGCATGGTGCGCCGCCGCCCGCGGCCTGTAGGCTCGGGGCGGACGGCCCTCGTGGCCGCACCGCTCGAGCATGACGTGGAGTCCGTCGAATCCCCGGGGAGCGGCCGGGGATCGGGCGACCGGAGCATCCGGTCGTGCGCGTCTAGGAGAACTGATCCTTGGGCACCCAATTGGGTGCAACCTAGGACATCGAAAACGAGCCCCTCCGACAAGGGCAAACTCGAAGCGATTCGAGGACGCAAAGCCACGGGTCTCGGATCTGCCACACCGAGACAGCCGGGTTGCCGAAGAGGCGGGCGCGCTTTCCGGTTTTCCACCGGGCGTCGGAGGGCTCCAACCGTGGAGGCTTCCGATGCGCTTTCGCATGTGGCTCGGAGCGGCCGCCTGTCTCGTGCTGGCGATCGGCACGCTGCCCTCCAGCCCGGGCCTGGCGGGGACAGGGTCCGGCGGTCCCGCGAGCGGCCCCTCACAGCTCGCTCCGAGAGCAACCAGCACGCCCACCCGCACGCCGACCCGGACACCGACGCGCACGCCGACCCCGACCTTCACTTTTCCCTTCCCCTTCCCCGGACCTACCGCGACGAGGACGCCGACCCCGGTGCCGACCGGGACCCGCACACCGACGCCGACGCCCACCCGAACCGCCACGCCCCGGCCGACGGCAACGCCTGTGCCGACGGCGACGCCGGCGCCTGCGCCGTCCCAGTCCGGGTCGTACCGGTGGAGCGACCCCGCGGCCTGGGCGAACGGCCGCGTGCCGGACCGGAACACCGACGCGGTCATCCCTGCGGGCCGCGTGATCGAGCTCGACGTGCAGAACGCCGAGGCCCGGACGCTCGTGGTCGAAGGCACCCTGCGGGCCGCGCGCAGCGCGGCGTCAACGTTGACCATGTACGGCAACCTGATCGTGCGCCGGCAGGGCGTGCTCGACTACGGCCGGCCGAACGACCGCGTGACGGCGGCGGCGACGCTGCGCTTCGTGCTCGACGAGTCGCGCTACGTCGGCGGGGCCACCATGACCCCGGTGAGCAGCGACGTCGGGCTGTGGGCGCTCGACGACGCCCAGGTATGGATTCACGGCGTGTACCGCGACACGTGGTCGCCGCTGGTGCAGACCGCGGCCGCGGGGGCCACCACCATCAGGGTCGACCCGACCTACGCGCAGGGTTGGCGCGTGGGCGACCTGCTGTTGCTCACGCCCACGAACGCGCGCACGGCCTCCGACGACCGGCAGGAGGACGAGGTGCGGCGCATCGTCGAGGTGCAGGGTTCGGGCCAGTTCCGCCTGGACGCGGCGCTGCAGTACGCGCATACGGTCACGCAGGTGACGTGGACCGACGCCTGGGGCGACACGTGGACCGAGGTGCTGGCCGGAAAGGTGGCCAACCTGACCAGCAACATCCGGTTCGTGGCCGCCGACCCCAACCACCGGCCGCACATCATGTTCACAAACCGCGCCAAACACTACGTCGAGGACCTGGCGGTCGAGCACTTCAGCCCGGTGCCGCGGGTCCCGCTCATGGGCCGGTACGCCTGGCACAACCATCTCCAAGATGACGGGTCGCGGGGCAGTTACCTGCGGCGCACGCGCCTCTTCAACGGTCCCGGCGACGGGCTCCACATCCACGAGTCGTGGGGCATCAACGTCGAGGATCTGGTGGTCTACAACCAGGCCCGGTCGCGCAACCGCAGCACCGGCGCGGTGGCGGCCGCCCCGATCATGCTCGAGCGCACCGAGCCGAACCGCTACCCGACCCGCCAGCGCCACGCCGCCGACGACTGCTGGATCGACCGGCCGCTGGTCGTGAAGTGGGGCATGCCGAACGACGTCTACTTCACCCACGGCATCTGGACGACGGGCTCGATGAACTGCTCGATCGTCGGCGCCGTGGCCGTGGGCGCCAACGGGTCGCAGCGCTCCTCCGGCATGCTCTGGGAGGAGGGCGGCTCCGGCGGCGACCAGGGGGAGGAGGCGGTCCACGTCTACCGGGCCGAAGCGTTCTCGAACTGGCGGATCGGCTTCCACTCGTGGCAGAACGCGACGCCCAACGAGCGTATCGTGGACCTGCTCTCCTGGCGCAACGGCGACGGCGTCGCCTGGGGCGCCTACGGCACCAACTACTGGGGCTACCAGGTGCGCGCGCTGGAGAACCTGGTGCAGCTCTCGCACTGGGCGGTCAACTGGGGCATCACCGGGTTCTTGGCCGACGGCATGGGCCGGGCGAATTCGGTGGGCATCGAGGTGCGCCGCTACGCGTTCGCGAGCGACGAGGACGGCGTCTACGAGGACGGCGTGGTGCGGAACGTTTCGGTGAACGTCCGCCACAGTCCGACCGAGGACCCCAGTAGCAACCGGTCGTGGGTGCAGTTCGTCCGCGTCGCCTGGGACGCGGCGCGCGGGATCCTGTTCGACGGCCGCGGCGTCGCCCCGGACGGCAGCCGGCTCCGCTTCCGCCAGCAGCGCAACCTGCCGCGGGCAGCCAACTTCACGCTGTACAAACTGGGCGACCCCAACGCGCCGGCGGCTGCGGTCCTCGACTCGCAGTACAACGCGCTCCGGGTCGACAACGACACCGCCGGGACCCGACCCCAGCCGCCGCGGGTGCGCCTCAGCGCCCCGGCGGACGACGTGGTGGCCGACGGCCGCGTGCGGCTCACCGTCAACTCCAACGCCTCGCACGTGGACTTCTATCTGGCGCACTGGTTCCTCGAGCGCATCCCGGTCTCCAACGGCCAAGCCACGCTCGAGTTCGACGTCTCCACGCACCCGTACCGGCGCGCGTACTTCTACGCGGTCGCCACCGGGTCGAACGGCGCCAGCGCGGCGAGCCGCGTGATCCGTGTGCGGAGGTGGTAGGGAAGGTTCGAGCATCCCGCGTACTCTACCCCCGTCGTGAGCAGTCTGGGACGATGGGGCATCGTGGCCCTGGCGGCCGTCGCGCTCGCGGCGGCCGCCGCGCCGTCTGCGACCGCGCCCCCCGGCGCGAAGCGCGTCGCCTTCATCGTGGACAGCTGGTATCCCTGGTCGCACGCCGACGTGATCGGCACGCGGTTCCTGGCGGGGTACCGCCTGGGCGACCGGACGTTCGCCTCGCCGGTGGGCATCGCCAGCGTCTACGCCGATGCGCCCCGCCCCTCCGACCAGACGCGCGCGCTCGCGGCGCGCCACGGCTTTCGGGTGGCGGGCTCGATCGCCGAGGCACTGCTCGCTGACCCCGGCGCGGCCCGGCCGCGGCTCGACGTCGACGGCGTGTTGGTCGCCACGCGCGAGGACCTGCCCGACAGCGGCCAGCCCCAGAGCCCGCGGCGGCGCGTCGAGGTCATGCGCGAGGTGTACCGGCTGCTCGATCTCACCGGCGCGCGGGTGCCGGTCTTCGTGGACAAGATGCTGGCCGCGACCTGGCAGGACAGCCAGGCGATCACGAGCGAGGCCGCGCGCCGCGGCATCCCGCTGATGGCCGGCTCGGTGCTCCCGTTCACCCCGCTGCACCGTCCGCTCCGCAGCACCGGCGTCCAGGTCGGCGTCGTCGTGGCCTCGACCCCCTACTGGGCGTTCGGGTTCCACGCCGCCGAGCTGCTCCAGGGGTTCATGGAACAGCGCGGGGCCCGCGAGAACGGCGTGCGCGAGGTCCGCGAGGTCGGCGCCAGCTACTGGACCATGCCCGACCGGGACGCCTGGGGCGGCCGCGTGACGGACGCGCTGCTGGCGGCCCCGCGGACGGGCCGCGGCGGTGGCGGCCCGGTGCGCGGCGACGCCCGCGTGCTGCTCATCGCCTACGCCGACGGCGCGCGCGGTGTGCTCGCGCTGGTCCCCGACCGCTTCGACGACAGCGAGTTCCTGCTCGGCGCGCAGTACGGCGACGGGGCGATCGCCACGAGCGGCCTGGTGCTCGGCGGCCAGCCCTACGACCACTTCGGGTATCTGGTCCATGCCCTGGTCCAGCTCTACACCATGGGGCGGAGCCCGGTGCCGGTCGAGCGCACGCTCCTGTCCACTGCGATCGTCATCGCCGGCCTGCAGGCCGCACGCACCGGGCAGCCGGTGCGCGATGCCGCGCTGGCGGTCTCCTACAGCCCGCCCCGAGGGCCATAGCGGGTCATCGCCGGGCGTGGGCCCGGGCCTGGCCTGCGATGTCCACCCCCACGTGCGCGCTGAAGGCGTCGATGAGCCGCCGCGTGACCGGGCCGGGCACCGGCGCGAGCGTACGACCGTCGAGGCGGCAGACGGGCAGGACTCCGGGGCTCGTCGAGGTGACGAACGCTTCCTCGCAGGCCCTGGCCTCGGCGAGCGCCACCGGCCTGCGCACGACGTCGAGCCCCTCTGCGGCCGCCAGCGCGATGACCACGCGGCGGGTGATCCCCTCGAGCGCTACGTCGTCCGGGGGGACCACGAGCCGCCCGCCGGCGACGAAGAACACGTTCGTGAACGCGGTCTCGGTCACGCAGCCGTTCGTGTCGAGGAACAACGGCAGCACCGCCCGGTCGGGCCGCTTGACCTCCACGTCGCCCAGCGCGAACAGCAACCGGCTCTGGGTCTTGACCCGCGGGTCCACCCCGCCCGCGGCCGGCAGCCGGACGCCCGGCGCCTGGAGCTCGATGCCCTCGTCGTAGAGCCGCGCGAACGCGTCGAACTGCACCATCCGGCAACTGACGAGGACCGTGGGCGGCCCGGACGGCGGACCGCCGAACGGTGAACCGCTCGGGCCGCGCGTGATGCGATGGGTCAGCGTGACGTCGTCGCCCGGACCCAACCGGGCACGGTTGCGTTCCAGGACGTCGAGGGTCAGCGCCTCGAGACGCTCGCGGGACAGCCCGGGGTCGAGTCGTAGGTAGCGAAGCGTGGCGAACAGCCGGTCGAGGTGCCAGTCGAGGTGGAACGGCACATGCCGGTAGGTGCGCGTGACCTCGTACGCGGCGTCGCCGAGCACGAACCCGCGGTCCCCGGGCGAGATGCGGATCTCGTTCTCCGGGACGAAGCGGCCGTTCCAGTAGCAGATCCACGGCTCCATCGGTCGCCCAGGCCCCGTCAGCGAATCCCCGCGACGAACGCGGCGATCTTGCCGTACTCGCGCGTCACCAGCCACCGGTCGAACTCGCGCGTCCACCAGCGGTCCACCTCGAAGAAGCTGTGCTCGGTCGCGGTCACGCGCACGTCCAGCCCCCAGCGCCGGAACTCCTCGCGGAACGCCATCGCGGCTCGGCGGGTGTGGTAGGGCGAGGTCACCAGGATCGCGCGCCGCAACCGGTACCGGCGCATCAGCCGCGCGCTGTTGCGCGCGTTCTGCACGGTGCTCTCCGACCGGTCGTCTACCAGGATGCGCGCCCGGGACAACCCCGCGCGGGCAGCCACCCGCGCCATGGTCGCCGCGGCGCCGTCGGCGCTCCCGCTCACGATCAGCCACCGGCCGTAGCCCGCGAGCACCAGCGCCGCCGCGGCGACGGCCCGCTCGCCGGTGCCGTCGCCGCTGATCGCGATCACCGCATCGGCGGGCTCCAGCAAATCCCGGATCACCAGGAAGTCCCCGGCGGCCTGCAGGAGGGCGGGCGCGAACACCGTCGCGGCCAGCGCCGCCCCGAGCGCCGCCACCGCCAGCACCGCCGCGACGACCCGCATCCGTGGCGCCCGCTCGCGCCGTCCCGCCTACCGGGCCGCGAGGCTCGCGACGGCCTCGGGCGCCGCGGGCCCGCCGGCGAGCCGGTCGAGCAGCGCGCGGATCCCCTCCGCGTCCATCACCTGCACGAGCCGGTCCAGCTCCTGCAGCGCGAGCCGCAGGGTCACCTCGTCGGCGGCCGGCCCGCCCGACCGGACCTCGAGGATGCGGTCGAACGCCGTGGGCACGACGCGCTCGTCGGGCAGGGCGAGCTCTTCTTCCATCTTCTCGCCCGCCCGCACGCCGGTGAACACGATCGGAATGTCCTTGTCGGGCTCGAGCCCGGACAGCTTGATGAGCTCGTGCGCCAGGTCCACGATCCGCACGGGCTCGCCCATGTCGAGCAGGTAGACGCTGCCGGGCGAGGTCATGAGCGGCGTCTGCAGCACCAGCAGCACGGCCTCGGCGATGCTCATGAAGTAGCGCGTCATGTCGGGATGCGTGATCGTCACCGGCCCGCCCCGGCGGATCTGCTCCTGCAGGACAGGGATGATGCTGCCCCGGCTGCCGAGGACGTTGCCGAACCGGACCGCGAGGAACCGCGTCCGGCCGCGGCGGCCGAGGACCTCGCCCACGCGCTCGCCGACCCGCTTCGAGGCGCCCATCACGCTGGTGGGGTTGACCGCCTTGTCGGTGGAGATGAAGACGAACGTCTCCACCCCGCTGCGCAGCGCGGCCTCGCCGACGGCCAGCGTGCCGAGCACGTTGGTCTTGACCGCCTCTTCCACCTCGCGTTCCATGATCGGCACGTGCTTGTACGCCGCGGCGTGGAACACCAGGTGCGGGCGGACGGTGCGGAACACCCACTCGACCTTGGGGGCGTCGCGGATGTCCATGATCGCGATGCGCAGCGGCACGTCGGGCCGCTCCCGGAACAGCTCCTGCTCCAGATCGAACAGCCCCGACTCGTTGATGTCGGCGGCGACGACCTGCTCCACACCGAACCGCGCGACCTGGCGCACCAGCTCGGCGCCGATCGACCCCGCGGCCCCGGTCACCAGCACCCGTTTGCCGGCGAGGTAGCGCCCGATCGCTTCGAACTCGATCTTGATGGGCGGGCGGCCGAGCAGCTCGTCCGGTTTCACGTCGCGGACGTCCTTGAGGGCCACCCGGCCGGCCATCCAGTCGGTCATGCTCGGCAGGATCTTGATGCGCTGCACGCCGGCGGCGCGGACGTCCTGGATGATCTCGCGGAGCTGGCGCGGCGGCGCCGAGGGGATCGCGATGAGCACCTCGTCCACGGCGTGCTCGCGCACGACGCGCGGGAGGACGTCGCGGCCCCCGAACACGCGCAGCCCCCGGATGTAGGCGCCCTGCTTGGCCGGGTCGTCGTCGATGAACCCGACCGGGCGGAACGGGGCGGCGGCCGACTCCTCCATCGTCTGGGCGATCCGCATCCCTGCGGCGCCCGCGCCCACGAGCAACAGCCGGGTCGCGTGCCGGCGCCGGCGTCGGGTCTGGTAGGTCTCCCGCTGGATCAGCCACCCGCGCCGGCCGGCCCGGAAGAGGGTGACCCCGCAGGTCGTCAGGACGTAGTCCATGAGCAGAACCGAGCGCGGGAAGGTCGCCAGGACCTCCACCTGCCGGAAGATGAGGATGGCGGTGGTGATCGTGGCGAACGCCACGGTCGTGGCCTTCACGACGCTGAGGAAGTCGCCGAGCCCCACCGAGCGCCAGGTCAGGTTGTAGAGCCGGAAGATCGCGTTCCAGGCGAGCTTGATCGGGACCAGGATCGCAAGCAGGAGGGGAATGGCGGCCAGGTAGCGCTCTGGAATCGCCCCGTCGAATCGGATGAGGAACGCCCCCCACAGCGACCCCGTCCAGATCAGGAGATCGCCGACCAGAAACAGCGCGGCGCGCATCGTCGGCGTCGGCTTCAGACTAGGCGTCCACATGGGCCGCGACTCCCTCCTTGACCGCGTCTGCCACCTCGCGGACCTGCTCCTGCGTGAGCGCGTTGAAGAACGGCAGCGCGATCGTCCGCCGCGCCACGTCCTCGGTCACCGGAAAGTCCCCGGGCCGGTATCCCAGGCTCGCCAGGTGCGGCGAGAGGTGCACCGCGGGAAAGTACGGCTTCGCGGCGATGCCGCGCTGCGCCAGATGCGCGATGACCGCGTCGCGGTCGATGCCCGCCGCCACCCGGATCACGTAGACGAACCACGCGACCCGAGCCCACGGCGCGGCGCGCGGCGTCTCGACGCCGCGCGCGCCGGCCAGCGCCTCGTCGTACCAGCGGGCGACCCGCGCGCGCCGCGCCAGGATCTCGGCCACGCGTCGCATCTGCGCGACACCCAGCGCCGCGGAGAGCTCGTCGAGCCGGTAGTTGAACCCGAGCGCCTCGTGCTCCAGCCACGCTGCCCCGGGCCGGCGGCCCTGGTTGCGGGCCATCCGGCAGTAGGCGGCGACCGCGTCGTCCCGCGTGACGATCATGCCGCCCTCGCCGGTCGTCAGCTGCTTGTTGGGGTAGAAGGCGTACACCGCCGCGTCGGCCAGCAGCGCCTCGCTCAGCCAGCGCCCCTCCGCCTCGGACCGGTACTCCGAGCCGAGCGCCTCGCAGGTGTCGTGGACGATGCGGAGCCCGTGCGCGCGCGCCAGCGCTGCCATGCCGTCCATCTCGACCGGGTGGCCGAAGACCGACACCGGCAGCAGCGCCACCAGGGGCGCGCCGGACGCCCGGTGGACCAGGCGGCCGCCGCGCGTCACGTAGTCGCGCGCGATCACGGCCTCGACGGTCCGCGGTGTGAGGTTGAGCGTGACCGGGTCGATGTCGGCGTAGACGGGCACGGCGCCTTCGAACAGCAGCACGTTCGTCGTCGCCACGAAGGTGAACGGCGTGGTGACGACGTGCTGGCCGGCCTGGATGCCGCACGCGCGGACGGCCAGGTGCAACCCGCAGGTGCCGTTCGCCACGGCCACCGCGTGCCGCACGCCCAGGAACGCCGCGAACCGCTCCTCGAACTCCTGGACCTTCGGCCCCATGCTCAACCACGGCGTGCGCAGCACCCCGGTGACCTCCTCGACCTCGACGTCGGAGATGTCGGGCCGGGAGAGCGGGATGCGGGTGAGTGTGCTCATGCGGTCGCCTCCAGTCGTCAGTCCGCGGGCTGCGCCGTCCGGAGCGCCATCAGGGTCGCGCCGCGGAGCGGGGGCAGCGGATGCAGGGTGAACGCCCGCCAGGCGTGCCGGGCGGCGTCGCGCCACCGCCGCTTGCGCGCGAAGAGCAGGGCCAGCACGGCGTGCAGGGTGCTCCATGCGGCCCGCGCGTTGACGCGCACGCCGTCGGAGGGGTGCTCCACGAGCGCGCGCACCAGGTCCTGCGCCTCCTGCGCCAGGCCGTCCAGGTCGAGCAGGATGCGGTCCGGGCTGCGCAGCCCCGAGGGCAGCAGCCGGCCCACCACCGTCAGGTAGGTTTGGGGCCGGTACAGCGCGGCCGGCCACACCGCGAACCCTTCGCGCAGCCGCGCGACCGCGGTCTGCCGGTCGCCGCGGCGCCAGGAGCCCATCGCCGCGCGGTGCAGCACGCCGAAGTGCGCGGCCGGCGCCAGGCGCCGGCACTCGGGCGGCAGCGGCATCGTCATGAACGCCTTGTCGAGCGCCCGCCGGTCCCAGTAGAGCGCCCTGGCGGGGTCGGCGCTGAGACTGCGCGTGTGCACGCGCCGGTGGACGAGCATCCGCGGCACGCACCGGAACGGCACGCCGGCGACGAGCATCCGGAGGATCATGTCCCAATCCTCGGACTGCCGCAGCGTCTCGTCGAAACGCCCCACGCGCTCGAAGACCACGCGCCGGACGGCCGCGAGCGAGAAGAGCACCGAGTTGCCGCCGAGGAGGATCCGCCGCAGCGTGACCGCCGCCGGCGCCGTGCGCATCGCGTCGTCCAGCAGGGCTCCGTCCTGGTCCACGTACCGCGCCCAGGCGTAGACGACCCCGACGCCCGGGTCGTCAGCGAAGACCGCCGCCTGTGCCTCGAGCGCCTCGGGCAACAGGAGGTCGTCGGCGTCGAGAAAGACCACGATCTCTCCGGTGCTGTGGTCCAGCCCGGTGTTCCGCGCCGCCGCCAGACCGCCGTTGGGCCGGTGCACGTAGCGCACGCGCGACCCGTACCGCCTGACCGCGGCCGCAGTGCCATCGGTGGAGCCGTCGTCGACGACCACGACCTCGTAGTGCCCGTAGGTCTGCCGGAGCACGCTCTCGATCGCCGCGCCCACGTACGCCTCGACGTTGTACGCGGGAATGACCACGCTGATCAGCGGGCGCCGGCTCGTCGCCCCATCCATCGTGACCCTCTCTTCCTAGGCGTCCGCGCCGTCCCAACCGGGCACGAGCCGCCGGAGGGCGAAGCGGCGCACCCCGGCGGAGAACGGCGCCAGCGGCGTCAGCACCACGATGGCCAGGTCGCTCCTCCAGGTGCGCCGGCGCGCGTAGGCCAGCTCGAGCGCCATCTTCCGCGGCAGCACGTCGTCGAAGTACGTGCGCTGCGGGTCGGCGGCGGTAACCAGCAGTCGCTCCTCGTCCGCGAACGCGAACGCGCTGATCCCGGTCAGCCCGGGGGCGACCCGGTAGACCTGCTCCGCGACCCGACGGGGCACGGCGCCGACCTCGTTCGGCGTGAGCGGTCGGGGCCCGACAAACCCCATCTCGCCCCGCACGATGTTCACCAATTGCGGCAGCTCGTCGAGCTTGAGCAGCCGCAGCGCGCGGCCGAGCCGCGTGATCCGCGGGTCGTGGTCCACGGTGACGGTCGAGCCGTGCTGCGCCCCGTCCACCATCGTCTGGAACTTGAGCACGACGAACGGCTCCAGACCGCGCCCGACCCGCACCTGGCGGAAGAGGACCCGACCCGTCGTCAGCCAGTTGGCCAGGGCGAGCAGGGCGAGCACCGGCGCCGCCGCCACCAGCGCCGCTGCCGCGAGCGCGCGGACGGCGAGGCCCCTCACGACGGCCTCGCGCCCCTCGCCGGCGAGGCCGACAGCCCGGGCCGGTGCGCGCCCCGCGACGCTCCCCGGCCACGGACGCCGCGCAGGCCGCGCGCCAGCAGCGGCCGCGGGTCGTCGAGGGCGAACCAGGCCAACTCCCGCACGCCCCGCAGCGACGCGGCCCACGCCAGCGCGCCGATCCGCCCCTCGCGCCGCACCAGCGCGGTCGCGTCTTCCTCGAGCATCCAGCGCCGACCCTCCACGGGCTCGACGGGTGGGATCGCCTGCCCCGTCGCGTCGAGGTACGCCACCCGGGCGACGTCCAGCCCGCGTCGGTCCACGAACAACCGGAACGCCGCACCCAGGCGCGGGTTCACATCGAGCATCTTGTACCGCCCGTCCCGCGCGTCGTAGCGCAGGTCGACATCCACCATGCCGCGATAGCCGAGCCCGCGCAGGAACGCGACGACCGTGGCCTCTACTTCCTCGTTGCGCGCGCACACCGCGAGCGACGCCACGCCGGCGCCCGGCGGGTACTGCCGCAGCTTCCGCCCGACGAACGCCGCCCGGCAGGCGGACCCCGCGTCGAAGTACCCGTCGAACATCCACGAAGCGTCGTCGCCGCCGGCGACGTACTCCTGGAGCATCAGGTTGCCCAGTCCCAGGATGCGCGCGGCCTCGGCGTCCGCGAGGAGCGCCTCCGCGTTGGTGACGACCGCCTTCCAGCTGACCCCGGGCATCCGCGGGTCGGCCTCCTTCGCCACGATGGGGCCGCCGATCTCCCGCGCGAACCGCCGCACGGCGTCGGCGTCCACCGGAAACGCGGTGCGCGGCGCGGGCAGGCCGGCCGCGGCGAGGAGTTGCTGCAGCCGCCGCTTGTCCACCAGCGCGCGCACCAGCTCGAACGGCGGCGCGGCGAACAGGAAGGCCTCCTCCAGCGCCGCCGCGTGCGCGGCGATGAACAGCGCGGCCGCGTCGGTCGTCGGCAGCAGCACCGCGCGCCGGCCGACGCGCGCCGCAAGCGCACGCATGAACCCGAGCGTCTCCTCGGCGGAGGCGGCCATGTCCCAGACCGCCGTCGCGCGCCAGTAGCGCGACGCGAGCCCGGGCGCGTCGCCCCGCGAGTGCACGCCCCACGCCGCCACACCCAGGCGCCCCAGGCTGCGGGCCGCGCCCAGCCCGCCGTAGCCCGCACCGAGCACCACGACCGGGGTCTTGACGTTCACCGCGCCTCGCTCGCGCTCGCGGTCCAGGTCCGCCGCGGGCTCAGGGTCATCACGTAAATCGCCGCCACCTCGCCGGGATGGATCTCCGCTTCCGAGTGCAGGGCGAACCCGGCGCGCTCGTAGAGCCGACGCGCCGCCAGGTTCTCGGCGCCGGCGGTCACGCGCACGGCGGCCACCGCGCGCGCCGAGAACTCCCGCAGCACGGCGGCCACCAGCCCGGCGGCGACCCCGCCGCCGCGGGCCTCGGGGCGCACCGCGATCGCCACCAGTTCGGCCGACGGCAGGGCGCCCGAGGCCGCGTACCGGGTGGTCTCCAGCAGCCGGCGCCAGCGCGCGCCCCGCAGCCCGACCGCCACGGCGCGCACGGCCAGGCGGAGGTGGCCGCGCAGGAACTCGCGGTAGAACCGCCGCCAGTGGACCACGCCGCTGGCGAACCCGACGACGCGACCGTCGCGCTCGGCCACGAACCCGAAGCCGAGCGGCGAGGCCACCAGCGCCGTGTAGAACGCGGTCACGAACTCCTGGCCGAGCCGACTCAGCAGTCCCCAGGGGATCTGCTCGCGATGCAGCGCCGCGATCGCCGGGGCGTCAGACGGGTCGGCTCGGCGAATGCGCACCGATGGCGACTCCATGCTTCTCCTCGAGCAGACGACGGTAGACGTCGAGCGTCGTGGCGATGACCCGGCGCTCGTCGAACTCCTGCACAGCACGCCGGCGGCTCTCCGCCCCCAGCGCGCGTCGCAGCGCCGGGTCGGCGACGAGCCGACGGATGCGGTCGAGCAGCGGTGCCACCTCGCGCACGGGCACCAGGAAGCCGTTGCGGCCGTCGGCGACGACCTCCCGACACCCGCGGATGTCGCTCAGCACGAGCGGCCGCCCCATCGCCGCGGCCTCGACCGCGGCGCGCGGGAACCCCTCGCGGTACGACGGCAGCACGAAGACGTCCATCGCGGCATAGAGCGCCGGCATGTCGGTCCGCATGCCCAGGAAGCGCACGATCCCGCGTGCCTCCAGGTCGCGGGCGGCCTCGGCGGGCACGGCGTCGCCCTTGCCGGGCTCGTGCGGGCCGACGGCGATGCAGGCGACCGAGGGGTGCTCGCGCTTCAGCGCCTCGGCGGCCGCGAAAAACTCTCGGTAGCCTTTCTCCCAGACCAGCCGGCCCACCATGCCGACCACGACCGCGCCGGGGTCGATGCGAAGCGCGGCCCGCGCGGCCCGCGCGTCCACCCGCTCCGGATCGAAGGCCACAAGGTCCACCCCGTTCCCGAGGTACGCCGAGCGCTCCGGGCTGACCACGCGCGCCCGGCGCAGGGTCTCGAGATCCTCGCGGCTCTGGCTGAACTCGAAGTCGCCCCAGCGCGCGCCGAACCGCTCGAGGGCCAAAAAGAGCCGGCGGCGCAGCCCGCCCCGCTCGACGCCGTACAGCCCGTGGTAGGTATTCACCACGATCGGCACGCCCGCCAGGCGCGCGGCGATCCGCCCGAGGATGCGCGCCTTGGGCGTGTGGGTGTGCACGATCTGCGGCCGGTGGGCCCGCAGCGCCCGCACCAGCCCGGCGAACGCCCGCCCGTCCCCCAGTGGCGCCCAGCGTCGCGCCAGGCCCTCGACCGGCACGTGGGTCAGGCCCTCGGCGACGAGCTCGCGGACCCACGGCCCAGGCGCGCTGATCCCGATCACCTCGAAACCCGCCTCGCGGAACGCGCGCAACTGGTCGCGCAGCAGGAACCGCAGGCTGAGGTCCACCGTCGCGATGTGCGCGAGTCTCGGCGCCGTGCTCACCGGCGGTCCTCGGCGTAGGCCACGCCCGCGGGCCACACGGCCGGCGCGGTACCGGCCGGGCCCGGCGGCCGGCGTCCCCGGATGCGTCGCAGCGCGAAGCGCGCGGCGTCGCGCAGGCTCGGCCAGCCGTAGTAGGCGCTTGCGGCGTCCATCGCGGCCGGGCGCGGCGGGGGCAGCGCGCGCTCGCGCTCCACGTGGCGCACGAGCCACGCCAGGAGCCTCCCGCCCTGCTGCTTCTTGGCCACCAGGGCATCGAGCAGGCCACGGCCCGCCAGCCGCACCGCGCCCTGCGCCAGCACCGGCCCGGCGTCCACCTCCGGCGCCATCACGTGCACCGACGCATAGCCCCACTCCTCGCCGCAGAACGCCTCCCAGAAGGTCCCGAAGAGGCCGCGGTAGGCGGGAAGCCGGCCGTTGTGGACGTTCACGGCGCCGAGGGCCGGCAGCCGCAGCACGTGCGGCTTCAAGATCTCGGGAAGCCCGGCGGAGACCAGCAGGTCGGGTGCCGCGCGCTCCAGCGCGGCCAGCCCCTCGCCGCGGTTGAGTGTCGCCACGCGGTGCGTGACCCGCGCGCCGGCCAGCACGCGCTCCGGCGCCTGCGCGAGCGCCAGGGCGGTGCGGCGCGCCAGGCGCATCGAGCGGATGCTGTCGGCCGCGCCGAAGATCAGCATCCCTTCGACGGCGCGGCGCCACACCGGTCGCGCCCGCCGGGGCCGCACGAGAAAGACGGCTGCGGGCGCCGGGCCGCCGGCGGCCGTGTAGGCGTCCCAGAACACGCCCGCCAGCGGGTCGTCGGTGGTCGTGGCTACCACGAGCCGCATGCCGCGACCTCCGCGGTGGTCGACGAGGCATACCCGCGGGCGAGCGTGGCGTCGAGGAATGCGCGCAGCGTCGCGAGCCATCGCGGACCCAGCCCGTGCGTGTGACGGGACGGGGTGCCGGGCGGGAACCGCAGGCGCTCGGGCTCCACGAACTCCCAGGGGTGACAGTAGAAGTTCAGCGTGGCCGCGCGCCGGCCGATGAGCCCGGCCAGCCGGAGGGCCCACCCCAGCCCGGCGAACCGCAGCGTGCTCATGTTCATCGGCAGCACGAACGCCGACGGCGGGACTTCCAGGATGGGGCTCGCGCCGCGGCGGCCCGGCCGGCGCGGGTCCGGGTGGTAGGGGTCCAGCGGCGCCAGCAGGAACTCGACGTGGTTCACCATACCGAGCAGCCCGTCGAAGCGCCGCGTGGGGACCGAGGAGTCGATCGCGTACCCCAACCGTTCGAGGAGCGCGAAGGTCGCCGCGTCCGTCCACAGGTAGGGGGCCCGGAACGCGCGGGGCCGTCGCCCGGTCGCCTCCGCGACGGCCTCCGTCGCCCGCAGGAGCCAGTCGTGGCGACGGGCGACGGGCGTGAACCGGTAGTTCTCCGCGCCGAAGGTCGGCATCGGGTGCTCCCACCCGTGGACGCCGATCTCGTGACCGGCCCCATGGGCCGCCGCGATCAGCGCGCGGTAGGCGGCGGAAAACCGGCCGGTCGTGAAGATCGTCGCCCGGAGCCGTCGCTCCTCGCACAGCGCGAGCAGCGCCTCGAGCCCGCGGTCCGACCCTGGAACCCAGTCCGCGTCCACCGTGAACAGGAAGTGCCTCGCCGGGCCGGCGCTCACGACACCGCTCTCCCGACGCCCCCCGTCCGCCGCAGCCGGCCGTGCGCCAACCGCCACGACTCGCGCAGCAGCGCGTAGGGCCCCGTGAGGCTGGCCGCCAGCTCCGGGAGGGAGTGGCGCCGGTCCACGGACTGCCGGTAGAGCAGGAACGGGCTCCTGCTGTCGAGGCGGTTCCGGCCGAAGAGCGAGATGAAGGCGCCGGTGTAGCCCAGCGCCCGCAGAACGGGAGCCGCGCGCTCGTCGACCAGCCCGTATGGATAGGCGAAAAACGGGAGGAATCGGCCCAGCTCGCGCGCCAGGTCCGCGTGGGCCCCTTCGATCTCGGCGCGGAGCTCCTCGGCGGTCAGCGACGGAAGCGCCGGATGCGTCACGGTGTGCGCGCCGACGGCCAGCCCTTCGGCCGCCAGCCCTCGCAGCTCGTCCCACGACAGCACCCCGGCCTCGGGCCTCTGCGCGTCGCCGAGCTGATCCCGCAGGACGTCCATCAGCGCCCCACGCTCCTGCACGCGGAGCCCCTTCAGAGCGCGGTTGAGCCGCCGCACCGCGCGCCAGCGCTCCCGCGGACCCCGCAGCCGCATGGTCGGCAGCCCGGGCGCCCGGAGGACGTCCGCGCGGGTGGCCGTCACGATCTCGTACAGCTCGTCCCACCAGAAGCGTCGCGACGACCCTGGAAACGCCGTGGCCACGAACACGAGCGCCGGCACGCCGAAGCGCTTCAAGATGGGCCACGCGTTGAGGAAGTCGCGGTAGCCGTCGTCGAAGGTCACCAGGATCGCGCGGCGCGGCAGCGGCGCGGCGCCGGCGAGCGCGTCGGCCACCTGCCAGGCCGTGACCGGCGCGAAGTACCGGGCGATGAACGCCATCTGTGCGGCGAAGGCCTCCGGGGTGGCGCTCCACAGGTGCGGGTCACCGTCCCCCCGGTGGTGGGCGCCGTAGACACGGTGGTAGACGAGCACACGCAGCTCACCGCCCGAGGCCTCAGTCCAGGCCATCGAGGATCCTCTCCGCGACCCTGTCCCAGCGGAACGTCTCGCGCACCTGCCGGCCGCGCTCCTGCGCGCGCCGCCGGTACGTCGGGTAGTCGCGAATCAGCGCGCGCAGCGCCTCGGCGAGCGCCCCGACCTGCCCGGGCTCGACGATCACCCCGCCGCCGTCGATGAGCCATTGCTGGTTGCCCGCGGTCGTGCCGATGCAGGGCAGCCCTTTGCTGAGCGCCTCGATGAGGACGATCGGCACGGCGTCGTGGTGGCTGGGGAGCACGAACGCGTCCACGGTGGAGTAGAGCGCGTCCATCCCGGCGTGCGGGACGCGGCCCACCGAGCGGACGCCGGGTGGGAGGGGCCCGCGGCGGTCCCCGCCGACGACGATCAGCTCCAGCTCCGGGTGCTCGCGCCGGACCTCCGCGAAGGCCGCGAGCAGGTCCGGGCCGCCCTTGCGTTCCCACTCGATGCCCGCGAACAGCAGCCGCCGACAGGCGGTCGAGTCGCCCGGTGGTCCGAGCTCCATGTTGGGCCCCGCGCCCACCACCTCGATGCGCGCCGCGGGCACGCCGTACTCGCGCACCAGCACGTCGGCCGTGCTCGGGCCCATCAGGTAGATGCGGTGGGCGCCCCGCAGGAACG
>Ga0308411_10001313_pt1 | contig 16942 bp, 10 predicted proteins | sample HotsprottomLayer_2_FD_203530 | JGI IMG/M metagenome (GOLD analysis project Ga0308411, IMG submission 203530) | Hot spring phototrophic mat microbial communities from Octopus Spring, Yellowstone National Park, Wyoming, United States -... | ecosystem: Environmental > Aquatic > Thermal springs >...
CGCCGCAAGAAGGCCTATGGGAACGTCGGCCCGAACGCCTATCTGGACTGGTTCATGCCCTTTGCGGAAGAGATTTATCGGGTTTTGCACCCCGACGGCAGCTTTGTCTTCGAGATCGCCCCTCCGTGGCAGGAGGGCACCGGCACACGTTCCTTGCTGCTGTACGAGTTGATTCTGCGCCTGTGTCAGCGATTTCATCTGTGTCAGGAGTTCTACTGGTACAACCCGGCACGACTGCCTTCGCCGGCCCACTATGTGACCATTCGACGCACTCGCGTCAAGGATGCGGTCAATGTCGTGTGGTGGCTGTGCAAGAGTCCCAGACCACGCTCCGACAATCGCCGGGTCTTGCGACCGTACAGTTCCTCGATGCACCGCTTGTTCCGCGAAGGTGTGCGCGTGGCGCGGCGGCCTTCGGAACATCGGATCTCCAAAGGGTTCGATCGGGATAATGGCGGTGCGATTCCTCCGAACCTGCTGGAAATCCCCAATACCATCTCGCAGGACGAGTACCTGAAACGCTGCCGATCGGCTGGCCTGAAGCCACACCCCGCTCGCTTTCCCCTTGCGCTGCCGGAGTTCTTCGTGCGATTCCTGACCGAGCCGGGCGACACAGTTCTCGACCCGTTCGCGGGAAGCAACGTGACGGGATGGATTGCCGAACAGTACGAACGGCGGTGGATCGCCATCGAGAGCAATGGGGAATACGTGGCGGGATCGCGTCTACGCTTTGCCGCGCAGAGCGTACAGGCGGCAGAACAGATCTCGACCTGCGGTTGAGCGACACTCAGGCTCGTTCGCCACGATTACGCAGCAGATTCAAGTGACGAGTGAAGCGTTGTTCGAGTTGCTGATGCAGGTCGCAGAGAACGCCCACCTCGGCCTGGGTGACCTCGCGACCGTTGCCGAGCGTCTGTGGCCCTGCGGCGAGCCGTCGTTCGATCTCGGTGAGTTGTCGCTGCAATTCATCCAGTCGCTCATCGACGGCACTGCCCTGGCGATCGCCAATCGACCAGAACCGGCACGCCTCGCTGAACGTCCAGTCGTATTGCTGTCCGCGGCGCAACTTGGCGTAGACGGGAGTGTTGAGCAAGTGCTGCAACAGCAGATCCTGTTCGCGGGTGAGAGGCTCGACTGTGGATCGCCGGGCCGTCAGCGGTGGAGTTTCCTCTCCTTGTTGCAGTTTGCGGACGACCTGTCGGCCATCACGAGTGAGGCTGTAGAGTTTCTGGCCAACCTTGGTCATCCAGCCGCGCCGGGGCAGCCCTTTTTCTCCCATGATGCCCGCCAACACCTTGTTGGAATCGGGATACAGTTCCTCGAACCCCTTCAGGCCGAAGGCTTGCGGATACTGTCGCCAGGCGTTGACGATCAGAGCTTCCGCACTGAACGGCGTTTGCCCCTGCTCTTCTAGGGCAGCAGCGGCAAGGAGGATTTTTTCGGGCAAGGTGCAATTCCTGAGATGGTTCACGGCTACCCCCCAAGCGTGGACGCAGTCCGGCAGACGGGAATCTGCACAGATTGTGCGCCGCGAGTCGGGTCGCGCCCAGTCGAGTTGAGTGTATTTGGCGTTGCTCAACCGATTGTTGTGCATCCTGGCTGGCACAATCGCTTCCTTCGGTTCACTCGTCTTGCTCACTTTCGTGGCTCTCACTGTGCGTCAATTCGCGAATCAGAATGGTCGCGTAACTGCCCGCTGGTAGGCTAAACTCCAGACGGACTCCCTCCGGTTCGATCTGGGCACGCAGATCATCGACATAGACAAGGGCGTAGCGTCGCGTTCCTGGGAGCAGTTTGCCGAAGCCGGCAAAGCTCGACAGTTGGAGACCGGCCTCGCGCAGAGCGGCCTGTTCGCGCTCGGCAGCCTCGGCAGCGGCCGGGAACATTCGGGCACCAAACATCGGCCCAGTGATGACGGTTTCTCGGGCCTCGAATCGCAGCTGTTCGCGAGCGACATCGGTCGCTACAAACAGGCCTCCAGTCGGCCACTTGCCCATGACATCGCCGGCCAGTACCCGACGCAACAGCCCATCACGAAACCGCACAGCAACCACATGGTTGAAGAGTGCCGACTGCACTGCCGACAAGGCCAGACGACGCAGGAAAGGACTGAGCCGACCACCGGCCTTGCCTGCCAGCAGGTTCTGGCCGATGTGCAGGGTTTCTCCATCGCGGCCGAAGCGTTGCGAGCCGTAGAAGTTGATTAACCCGTGTGAGCGAATCCGTTCGAGCAGAGGCGGCAGGCGGTCGGCAGCAGACGGCTCCACGTCGCGCAGCAAGATGCGAAAACGATTGCCACGCAGATGGCCCGACTTGAGCTTGTTGGTGTGCCGGGAGACGGACAGAACGCGAATACCTTCGCCGTCGAGTCGCGAAAGATCGCTTTCGGCACTGACGGGGACGGACACGTACTGCCGAGTGACGGCGTGTCGATCTTTCAGGCCAGCGGTGCCAATCAGCCCGGTAGGAATGTTGAGTCGGCGAGCCAATTGCCGGAGGAAGTATTCGGCTCCCAGGGAGCGTTTTTCCACCCAGAGAAAGAGGTGTTCCCCAGTGCCGCAGGGCTGATAGGCAGGGATTTCCTCGACCTCAAAATCCTCCGGATGCGTTTTGATGCGGCCAGCAATGCCGGGCAAGTCGCCGGTCAAAAGAGGCAGCGGGGAGAGCGGCTCAAAGTTCATGACGGCCTCGAACGTCCAGATAGTTGCTCGATCAGGTGCTTTCTGGCACGATGGCGGCGAGTCGTCAAGGGGAGGCAGTGGCTGCCAACTCGTGAGCGGTGTCAGCAGGGTATTTTTGATGAGCGGATGAAAACATCTTGTTGCTGTGCCCACCGACCGCCTATCGTAGAGGATATACTCACAGAGATACCGTCATGACCCAGGACAATCTCGACACCTTGCGGATGAACGACTGGATCCACAGGGGCCGGCAAGGCGATCGAAGTGCCTACGACAGTCTACTGCGAGCGGCTCAACAGCGACTCGAACACATGGCACAGGCCATGATGAGTCGCTATCCGCGTGTGCGAGAGCGTGTCGAGATGGACGATGTGTTGCAAAACTCCCTACTGCGACTGCTCCGCGCTCTGGAGGTTTGCTCGCCAAGATCGACCCGCGAGTTTTACAATTTGGCGGCGGAACAAATTCGCCGCGAGTTACTCGATTTGACCCGATACTTTCGCAGTCGCCCTTGTGTGTACCGCAACGAACTTACAGACTCATCGATCGATCGCCATGCGTCTGTAACCTTCTCCGATGCCACGCTCGGATCGGATCGAGATGAAATCGAACGCTGGCAGGCCTTGCATGAAGCGGTCGATCTGTTGCCGGCTCTGGAACGCGAAGTGTTCGGCCTCGTGTTCTATCACGGCTGGACACAACGACAGATTGCCGAGTTGTTACAGGTCAGTGAACGCCAGGTCAGACGACTCCAGGCCGCCGCCTTGCTCAAACTCTCGAAACAACTGGGGGGCGAATTGCCCAGCGAGGTGATCCATTGAGTCCGACTCCCGTTTCGCTCTCTGACCGCGTCTCGGAAATCGACCGCAACCCGTCAAGTGCCGACCGCCTTGGTTCTGTTGTGGCCACGGCTCGAGAAGCGCAGTCGAAGTGGGCCGGTCGCAGCGTCGCCGAACGACTCCGTCCGGTGCGTGCCTTTCGCCATCTCCTGGCCGCTTGCGGCGAACGACTCGACGCGATCGTGGCTCGGGAAGTAGGCAAGAAGCCTGGCGAAGCTCTGGCCTCCGAGGTACTACCCACCGCCGATGCCTGTCGTTTTCTCGAGCGCGAGGCGGCGGCATTGCTTCGGCCCAGGAAGGTTTCAGGATGGCAACGGCCGATTTGGCTCATGGGGCAGTCGGATACCGTCTATCGCAGACCGCGCGGCGTGGTGGGCATCCTCGGCACCTGGAACTATCCGCTCTATCTCAATGCTGTCCAGATCATCCAGGCCGTCACCGCAGGCAATGCCGTGCTGTGGAAGCCGTCGGAGGTGACCCCCGCATTCGCCGAGCAACTGCACGAACTACTGTTGCAAGCCGGCTTTCCCGCAGACCTGATCCAACGGCTGCCCGCCACTCGCGAAATGGGGCCGGCTCTGGCAGAGGCCGACATCGACCATGTGGTCTTCACCGGATCGGTGTCGGTCGGCAGAACGCTCGCCACACGTCTGGGACAGCGATTGATCAGTTCCACGCTGGAATTGTCCGGCTGCGATCTGCAATTGGTTCTAGAGGATGCTCCGGTGGAAATGGCGGCACACGCCGCCTGGTTTGGAGCCACTGTGAACCGTGGGCAAACCTGCATCGCCGTCCGCCGGGCGTTCGTGCAGCGAAGCATCTATCCCGCCTTTTGTGAGGCACTCCGTCAGCGCGTTGCTGCTGGAGTGTCGGCACCGCTGACTCTGGACAGTCAGGCGCAGCAAGCCCAGCGATTGATCCGCGACGCGGTCGAACAAGGTGCCCGATTGCTCGGTGGCGACTTTTCCAGCCCGGAGCAGTGCCGTCCTGCCGTGCTGCTCGATGCCAGCCCACACATGGCCGTGTGTCGCGAGGCCAGTTTCGCACCTGTTCTCGCTGTGTTGCCTTTCGATACCGTCCAGGAGGCATTGACTGCCGATCAACTCTGTCCCTTGGCTTTGGGAGCCTCCATCTTCACGCGCAATCTGACTCTGGCACGGCAATTGAGCGGTCAACTGCGGGCCGGCTCGGTCACGATCAACGATGTCATCGTTCCGACAGCACACCCTGCCACGCCGTTCGGCGGTCGGCACGACAGCGGTTGGGGCACCACTCAAGGAGCCGAAGGACTGCTAGAGATGACCGTCCCGCAGACCGTCAGCGTTCGCAGCGGCACCTTTCGACCTCACTACGATCAGGATGACCCTAAAAAGGCCGAATGGTCGCGACGACTTCTCATCGCTCTGTTGCAGGCCAGTCATGCGCCGCAACTGAGCAAGCGGCTGGCCGGATGGTGGCAAGTGGTGCGAATCGCGATGAAGGGGCCTAGTCAATAATCGACCACTCCGATCGACAGGTTGTCAGCTTCTCCTCTGGCCGCCTGGCTATTGCCCACTATCCTTCCTGCATCGTTCAACCGATTCCAGAGGAGTATCCTGCCATGCCAAAGCTGACCGTTGAGGGAGTCGGCACCTTCGAGGTGGCTGCCGACCGACGACTTGTGCTAGCTCTGACAGACGAGGCGGGTATCGATCAACTGCACGCCTGTGGTGGCAACGCCCGTTGCACCACCTGCCGGGTCGAATTCGTGGCTGGTGAACCCCAGGCCATGACCACGGCCGAGAAGAACGTCCTGGCCGCTCGCGGTTTGTCTGGAGTGCGATTGAGTTGTCAGATTCTGTGCCAGCAAGACATGACCGTGCGGATCATCAGTCGTCTTGCGGGCAGTGGGCGAGCCAATGCAGGTAGCCGGCCTGCCGATACGCTGCAACCGGAACCGGTGACCTGGACAACCAAGTAGCTCTCCTGGGTATTGCTCGGCGTTTGCTTGATACTACCCTGCGCCCTACTCGTCTGAACGATTGCCTCAACTCGAGCTGACCGGCTAGCATTCGGCATTCGGCATCTGCTAGATTGACAGGAGAATTCTTGTGAGCCGACCATCCCTCTCGAAAGCCCAGGATTGGTCAAGAGGGAGATTTTCGGCTCTGTGGAACTGAGATGCCATAATCATCCAGGCGTGGGAAGCGATGAGCCAGAGCCAATCATCTAGTCCTTTGCGAAGCTCGGAGTCATCGGGGACTCGCCAGCCAACCCGGCTGGATGATGCGGCCTTGCAACGCTTGCTCGGTGAAGTGGACGATGCTGCCGTACTCGTGTCGTCGCGGATTCTCGAACGCGTTGTCCGCGAGGACTGCGGCCTGCCCAACATGTACTGGAACATTCCGCATGGCAAGAGCTACGTCTGCGATCGCCACATGCTCTTTCGGCATGCTGAACAGGCGGATCTGATCTTGCAGGCCGACAAGGTCTTGCCCGACACGGTGATCTTGCTGGCCCGACCGGATGCCGAGGAACTCAGCAACCTGGAACGCAAACGCCTGCTGTTGCGCTATTGGAGGCGATTGTTCCACTCGCGAGTTCACTTAGCTCTGACCCATCCTGCCAACGGCAAACCACTCGACATGGAGGATGTTCGCCAGCGCATCGACGAACTGGGGCAGACCGAATTCGAGGAGATTCGCGCGGTTCTGATCGCAGACGGCTATCTGGCCGAAAGCGCAGACGACTTGCAAACCTACATCGAGTTTGCGGCTGTCTATCTGGAGTTGCGGCAGTTCGCGGCGAGTGTGCTGCAAGCGACCTTTCCCGGCATCGGCGACTTCCGACGCATCGACAAATTACTGGCCCGAGATGTCAACGCCAGCGAACTGGCCCGAGCCACCCGTCTTCCTGGAGCCGATCTGCCCGCTCCGCCCACGGATGCCGCGTCAGACGAATCTCAAGAGGAATACTGGAATCTGGTACGCGCCGCCGAGATGGCTTCCCGAAAGGACAACGTGGTTCGGGCGGCCATTCTGCGGATTCGCGCCTCGCGGGTCGCGCCGGCAGCATTCACCATGTCGGCTCGCCAAGAAGCGGAAGCGGACATCGCTCTGCTGTGCCAGCGACTTGCCGTCGCCCTGTCTCTGGATGACGATCAGCGTCAACAGTGGATTCGCAGTCTGATCCTGCTCCTCGATAAGGCCGATCAAGGTATCCGTCCCACAGAGGCCCGGTTGCTCTACGATCTCCAGCAGGTTTGCAAAAGCTCCGAGGAGGAGTACTACTCGCTGGATTTACTGGACTACCTCGCCTCCTTTGGCAAGCGACCGATCAAACGACCAGTTCTCAGCCAACGACTGGTGCGGGTCGTTCTGAACCTGCGATCCGCAGTCGATCGGCTCAGCGAGATTCGATTGTCCGACAGCGACCGCGATCAGTTAGGAAGACTGCTCCAGAGTGCCCTGAGACGCTCCGAAGATGCCCTCCGCTCCCGGTTTCGTCCGGTGCTGGAAACCTCTCTGGAGGACATCGGACTGCGGCCAACTCATCCGGTGGAAGTGGTCGCCTTTGAGAAAGTCATCGTCGAGTTGCTCGACCAGATCAGCCACGCCGGCTATCTGACCTTCGGCCAATTGCGTGATACGCTATCGCGCAATCAACTCAAGTTTCCCGATCTGACCGATCCCGATCAGTTCTTTCGCGGCGATCCGCTGATCCGACTCGACCGTCGGTTGGCCGCTCTGCTCGATGGCATCTATCGTCCCAGCGAATTCTACACGCGCTATCTGGAACGCGGCACCTCGCTGCTGTTTGGCACCTCGCTGGGGCGAGTGCTGGTTCTGTACGTTTTCCTGCCCTTTGGACTGGCCTGGCTGGCCCTGCACCTGTTAGGCATGCTGCTGCTCAAGAGCCTGCACTGGACGGTGGGTTACGAGGCCGTTCCTTGGCTGACGGCCGTGGCCGAAGCCATCGAAGGGCCGGTGCAGCATCCCGAGGAGTACGCTCCGCCCGGTATTCCCCATCACCTGCTCATCCATCTGGGGATCTTCTTCGCAGCGGGACTGTTCACGCTGGGGCTGTTGCACTTCAGCACCTTTCGCCATCGTTGTTGGCGAGCGTTGTACAGCGTCTGGCTCGGGTTGCGTTGGGTCTTCTTCGAGGTGCCGATCAAGTTCGTCCCTCTGGAGGACATCAAGAAAGCCTTGAGAAGCTGGCCGGTGCAACTGACCTACTGGTACGTCTTCAAGCCGGTGTTGCTGACCGGATTGCTGTGGATTTCGTCGCCGACCATCCGGCGACTGGGCATCAATGGAATGACGCTGTGCTATCTGTTGTCGCTGGTCGTGGTCAACTCACGTCTGGGCCGTGCCGCGAGCGAGGCACTGCTCGACGGTCTGGCCCGCTTGTGGCAAAAGATTCGCGCTGGACTGCTGATGGGACTATTGCGGTTCACCATCCAGATCTTCAAGCAAGTGGTGATGGTCATCGACTACATTCTGATTCGCGTCGATGAATGGTTGCGCTTCCGTAGCGATGATGGAGCGTTCTCGTTCGTGCTTCGCACCGTAGCGGGCTTGTTGTGGGCACCGGTGGCCTTTCTGTCGCGCTTCTACATGGTGGTTCTGATCGAGCCGATGATCAACCCGGTCAAGATGCCGATTGCCTTTGCGGCGGGCAAGGTGATGGCCCCGATGTTGATCGCGTTGGCAGCGGCCCTGTCGGAAGCTCTGGAGGGATTGCTAGGCAAACCACTGGCCAGAGGCTTCGCCGGCTTCCATGCCTTTCTGTTGCCCGACGCGGTGGCCTTTCTGGTCTGGGAGATGAAGGAAAACTGGAGTCTGTTCAAGGCCAATCGCGGCAAAACCGTGCGGCCAGTGGCCATCACCTCGCATGGCGACACGGTACGCAGCCTGTTGCAGCCCGGATTCCACTCGGGACGGTTGCCAGAACTGTACGTCCGCTATCGACAGGCCGAACGTCGCGGCCTGTCGTTGCGAAGCTGGGCCAGAGCGCGTGCTTTACGACGCGAACTGGAGCAGTTGAACGAAGAGTTGCGCGACTTTCTGCATCACGACGTCCTGGCCCTGTTGCGTCAGAGTCAGGCTTGGCAGTCTAGCGGCCTAGAGGTTGGCACGGTTCGATTGGCCACCAATCGCATTCGCTTGGAGATCCTCCATCACGATTATCCTACCAATCCGATCTGGCTAGATGTCGAGTACCAGCGTGGGCATTTGCTGGCAACGCTCCGCGATCTCGGCTGGCTGCCGCACGTCACTATGCCACAGCGGCGCGTCTTCGCGGCCTGTCTGGCCTATTTCTATAAATGCGCCGATGTGGATCTGGTTCGCGAACAGGTCGCCCTGGCTCTGCACGCGCCGGTTCGCTCTCTGCAACCGCTCGCGGAGGAACTTCTGGTCTGGCGACACGATCAGGAGCAGCCCCAACGGATTCCTTTGCTGGGCAGAGGCGACCCTGCCCGAGAAGACCAATCGCGGGTGTTCTTCTCGGCCACCCCTCTATACTGGCACGAGTGGTTCCAGGCCTGGCAGGCCGATGCCAGCGGAGAGCCATTGCCCTCCTGGCCGAGCCTGGCCGACAGCGTTCTGGGATCGTCCTTCTTGGAAAGTCAACCCACGCGATCAGAGGATCAATTGTCAACCCTGGATTTGTTCCCTGAACATCTCACTAGCAACCAGCCCGCATCACGAGTAACACACCATGAGCAAAAAACGCCAGAGCTTCGATCAGCGGCGGAAAGCCAAGCTGACCGAACCGGCGAAGAAGCAGCCTGCCCGTGAACCGGAATCGTTGATCTCCGATGCAATTGCTCGCTGAATGGCCAAAAAACTGAACTGTTCCATCTATCCCGATTGCTAGATCGTCGAACTATGGGCGGGAGAGGCGTGGGGTTCTTAGACAGTCCCAAAATAGGAGGGATCGACAATGTGTCGCGTAGGGCTACTGACTGCGCTGGGAGTGCTGCTAATCGGAGTGGTTGGCGAAGCGGCCGACAAGCCGGCGACCGGCAAGCCGAAAGTCGAAGTGGTCTTTTGCCTGGATACCACCGGCAGCATGGGCGGTCTGATCGAAGGAGCCAAGGCTAAGATCTGGTCGCTGTGTAATCAGATCGTCTCGGGTAAACCGACCCCCGATCTGCGCGTGGGCTTGGTCGCCTACCGGGACAAGGGAGATGCCTACGTCACTCAGATTTACGACCTGTCCGACGACCTGGACGGTATTCACGCCAAGCTGAAGACTTTCACAGCCGGTGGTGGCGGTGATGAGCCGGAACACGTCAACCAGGCTCTGTACGATGCCGTCCACAAGATCAAGTGGTCGGACGACAAGAGGACGCTCAAAATCATCTTCCTGGTCGGCGATGCGGTGCCGCACATGGACTACACCGATGATGTCAAGTATCCCCAGACTTGCCAAAAGGCGGTCGAGAAGGGCATCATCATCAACGCCATCCAGTGTGGTGGCAGTGCCAGTTGTGCCGCTGCCTGGAAGGACATCGCTAGCAAGGCCGAGGGTAGCTATGCTGCCATTCCGCAGTCAGGAGGCGTGGTGGCCATTGCCACTCCGTTCGATGCCGAGTTGGCGAAGTTGAATCGCGAACTGGACAGCACCACCCTGGCCTATGGCGGGGAATCCATCCGCAAGCGCGCCGCTGAGGCTCTTTCGGAGTCGCGGGCTCTGGCCCCGGCTGCTGCTGCCGACCGAGCTGCCTTCGCCGGCCGTACCGGCAAGACCGTCAAGGGCGATTTGCTCGATGCCCTCAAACGTAAAGAGGTCACTCTCCAGGGACTCAAAGAGACGGAATTGCCCGAGGAACTCAGGAAATTGAAAACCCTCGAGCAACGCCAGGAGTATCTGAACAAGATCGAGAAACAGCGCGAGGAACTCAGCAAAAAAGCCGTCGAACTCGACAAGAAACGAGCCGAGTACATCGCTCAGGAGTTGAAGAAGAAGGGCAAAGACGCCAAGGACAGCTTCGACACTAGCGTGCTGGACATGCTTCGCAAGCAGGCCAAGAAGTTCGGCATCGCCTACTGATCGAAAAGTGGGCAAGTGATCTGAAGTTTACATCGTCCCGAAGTCGGCCTGTGGGAGGCGTTGTTCTCTCGCAGGCCGGCTTACTTCTCGACGCGCTCGCTGGTCAAGAGGGGGTCTCTCTGCCATAATACAGCACGGGATCTCACGGCACCCAGCGGACTGCTACCATGCCGACCAGTTGCCCTCGTTGTTCGCGGCTGAATCCATCACAGGCCCTGTTTTGCTATTTCGACGGTGTGGCTCTGGGCAACCAAGCACAGTTCACCAGCGATCCAGCACGACAGCGATTCCCCATGCCTTTTGTCTTTTCCTCGGGACAACGTTGTCAGAGTTTCGACGAACTGGCTCTGGGCATCCAGAACCACTGGGAAGAAACTCGCGAACTCATTCGCGACGGCTCATTGGTGACGTTCCTTACTGGACTGGGCCGCGCCGACCTGGCGCGCAAGGCCCGCGAAGCGGCCCGCGAGGCGGACATCGATCAGGGGGTCAATCAACTGCTCCAGGCTCTGCCGGTCAGCGTTCTCGAACCGGCTCGCCTGGTCGTCGAACCAGCCCAGATCAATCTGGGCGTGCTACGGCCCGGTCAGAATGTACGCTTCGAGTTGCACCTGCGCAACACCGGAATGGGCCTCATCACCGGCAACATCTCCAGCGATGGGGTCAACTGGATCTATTTGGGCGAGCCATCGGCCCGTAGTCCGCGCAAGGTCTTTCAGTTTCTGCACGAGACGGTCATCGTCGTCCACGTCAATGGGCCGGCTCTGCGGGCCAGCGTCAAGCCGCTGCTGAGTTGGTTGAGCATCGAAAGCAATGCCGGCAAGCTCCAGGTTCCCATCACGGCGGAGGTTCCTGTCACGCCGTTTCCCGATGGCGTTCTCGCGGGTGCCAAAACTCCTCGTCAACTGGCCGAAAAGGCGCAGGCTCGACCACGCGAGGCGGCCGAACTCTTCGCGGTGGGCGCGGTCGCTCGCTGGTATCAGGCCAACGGCTGGATCTACCCAGTACAAGATCCCGCCGCTTCGGGAGTGGCCGGTGTCCAGCAATACTTTGAAGCTCTGGGCGTGACCAGTCCGCCACGCGTGACCATCAGCAACACGGAACTACAGCTGCAAGGACGCGTCGGTGAAGCCGTGGAGGGCGTGCTACAATTGCACACCGTCGATCGCAAACCCATCTTCGCGCATGCGAACAGCGATCAGCCCTGGCTTCAAATCAGCAGTGTCGATCTCAACGGCCGCTCTGCCACCGTGCAGTTGCGCGTTCCACAGGTGCCTAACGTGCCGGGCCAGACCCTCTCGGCGTGCGTGACGGTCACGAGCAACGGCCGACAGCGGTTTCGCGTTCCGGTACATCTGCGTGTGGCCGCTGAATCGTGGACGCATGTGCCGGCGGCGACCGTGGCCGCTGTCGCCCCGGATACGAACGCCCGACTGCCGGATTATCAGGTTCCTCCGCCTGTGCGACGGGCGGAGATCCTTCCTGAAGTGTTGCCCGTTCAGGCTGCGGATAGTATCCCTGAAGTCTTGCCCATCGAAGCGGTGCCCACGCGGCCGGTCTTGCCTCCCCCTACTTCTGGAGATCCGGCAGTCGAGCCGGAGCGTTTCCCCCTAGGACGCTATTTGCTGGCCTCCATCCCTGTACTGCTGCTGGTCATGGGGTTGCTGACGACCCTGATTCGCGATCTGGGGCTGCGTCCAGACAGCCCGAGCAATTCCGAAGGCCTGACGAGTACCAGCCCGGCGAAGCAATTGCTGGCCCTGCTGTTCCACGACAAGGAAGAAGCCGTTCGCCTGACCCGCGGCGGCGGCGGTGTCAAGCCGGCTGACGAAGGCGAGGTCAGCGAAACTTTTCCCGGCTTTTGGGAACCAAGCATGCGCTTCGGCTTGTCCGTCCGCGATCCAGAACGCGGCACGATCACGCGACGACTCACGTTCGAGCCGGACGGCAAAACCAACAACACGGTTGTTCATCTCAATGGCGAGGAGTGGCTCTTCGGCGAACGACCGTTTCGCACGCTCGACAGAGAGTACCTTGGCGACTGGCCGGGCCGCTGGCTGGAACGATCCACTGCACCGATCGGCAAGCTGGCCGGTCGGCTCCAGCACGGCCGACGCTCGGTGTGGGTCTACGATGCCGAGAAGATTCACGTCGCCCAGACGGTCGGCCTGGTGCTGGGTGCCCAGAGCGGACACCTGGACACCTGCTTGATCCACTACCAGATCACCAATCACGATCGTGAGCCGCACACCGTTGGCCTGCGGTTTCTGCTCGATACGTTCATCGGCAACAACGATGGCGTGCCTTTCCTGCTGCCCGGCAAGAGTGAGTTGTGTACCACGCTGGCCGAATTCAACGGCTCCGAAAACATCCCGGACTTCATCCAGGCGTGCGAGAGCGAATCACGCGACAGTCGCGGCACCGTGGCCCAGATTGTCCTGCGCTTGCCGGGACTAGAGCCGCCCTCGCGCGTGACCTTGAGTGCCTGGCCCAATCCGCGTTTGCCCGACCCGCGTGCCAGACAAGAAAAAACGCTGTGGACGGTGCCGCTGTTCCCCATCAAGACGCTGCCACCGGGCGACTCGGCAGTCACCATCTACTGGAATCCCCAGGTATTGCCGCCGGGCAGTTCCCGCGAGATGGCTTTCACCTACGGACTGGGCACGATTGCCTCGAGTGAAGGAGGCGGGCAACTGGCACTCAGCGCGGCTGGAGCTTTCGAGCCGGGCGGTGAATTCACGCTCACTGCCGAGGTGCGCGATCCCGTGAAAGGGCAGACGGTCACTCTCGAATTGCCGGAGGGCTTTTCGCTGGTGAGCGGACAGATGACTCAGTCTGTACCGCCCTTGGCTCGGTCGGCCTCGACCTCCTTCAGTCCCGTCACCTGGCGCATTCGCTGTGGCCCGCGCGAGGGAACCTACAAACTTCGCGTTCGTTCCAGCACGGGAGCCTCACAGAGTCGGCTGATCCAGGTCAAGATTCGCGGCATTTTCGGCAACTGAGGACGCGACTCGCTCGGCTGGGTATCAGGAGAGGGCACATGTCGTTCCGCTGGTTCATCTACTACTGCGCGGTCTGTGGTGGCTGTGCCGCCTTCCTGGGTTGGATGCTCGGTCGTGTCCCGCATGTAGAGCATCACGTCTGGCAAGCGGCCGTCAAAGGGGTGTTCCTGGGCATGCTGCTGGGCATCGTTTTGACGCTGGTGGACGTGCTGTGGCATTTCTCCGGCCGCGAGGGACTGGAGGTGTGCTGGCGAGTCCTGGTCGCTGGGCTGGTCGGTGCCCTGGGGGGCTTTGCCGGGGGTATGCTGGGGCAGATCCTTTATGCCAACACCAAGCAATGGTGGTTCCTCGTGCTGGGCTGGGCCGTGACGGGACTGCTGATCGGTGCCTCTCCGGGGTTGTACGAGTATTTTGCCCGGGTGGCCTGCGTCGAGGAAGCCGGTAGTGCCGCTCGCAAAGTCCGCAACGGCATGATCGGCGGCGTTCTGGGCGGTTTCCTGGGCGGACTGGTGTTCTTGCAACTGAGCCTGCTGTGGGAAAAGTTGCTCGGTGCCCGTGTCGAGGTGCTGTGGAGTCCCAGCGCAACGGGGTTCGTGGCTCTGGGCATGTGCATTGGTTTGCTCATCGGTCTAGCGCAAATCCTGCTCAAGGAAGCGTGGGTGGTTTCCGTGGCCGGTTTTCGCAAGGGCCGTGAACTATTGTTGAACCGACCGGAAATGCTCATCGGCAAGGCCGAGGGCTGCGACATCCCGCTCTACGGCGATCCCCTGGCGGAAAAACAGCACGCCCGGATCATTCGCAAGGGCAACGCCTTTTTCCTGGAGGATCTCAGCACACAGGCCGGCACCTTCGTCAACGGCAAACGCATCAAGGGCAGAGCTGAACTCCGCGCCGGCGATCTGATCGAGATCGGCCGCTCAGGGCTGCGCTTCAACGAGCGCGTTCGACGGGTGAACTGAACGGCCGTCCGAACTGTCCAGTTGTCCGGATGGCCCGATCGTCGGTTCAAATTCGGCGACACCAGTCGTCGAGTAGACCTCGCGGTGTGGTCGAGCCATCTGTATCCTGAAAGGGAATGAGGCGGAATCGACTCACAGGCAAGTCATCCAGCGGAGGATGGAACAACATGGCGCGGGTTGTGCTGGCCATGAGTGGCGGCGTGGATAGTTCGGTGGCGGCCTACCTGCTTCGCGAGCAGGGCCATGAGGTCATCGGTCTGTTCATGCGCACAGGCGCGCACACTGCAGAGGACAGCCGCCGCGACCACAAGAAGGGCTGTTGCAGTGCCATCGATGCCGGCGATGCCCGTCGTGTCGCCGATCGCCTCGACATTCCGTTCTACGCCCTGGATTTCGAGCGTGAATTCGATCGCATCATTGACTACTTCGCAGATGAGTATCTTGCTGGGCGAACTCCCAATCCCTGTGTGGTCTGCAACAGTTGGCTGAAGTTCGGCCAGTTATGGGCCTACGGTCGGCATCTCGAGGCCGACTTCATCGCCACGGGCCACTATGCCCGCATGGTCGGCACGGGGGCGGAGGCTTCTTTGCATCAGGCAGTCGATGCCGACAAGGATCAGTCGTATGTGCTGTACGGCATTCGCCGCGAGGTGCTGCCCCACTTGCTCTTTCCGGTGGGCGAGTACCGCAAGTCGCAGATCCGCGAAATGGCACGTCAGATCGGGCTGGGCGTTGCCGACAAGCCGGACAGTGTCGAGATCTGCTTCGTGCCCGACGGCGACCATGCGGCATTGATCCGGCAACGTCGTCCTAATGCCTCCACAGCAGGACGATTCGTCGATCCGTCAGGGGTCGTCTTGGGAGAACACGAGGGCATCGAGCGGTACACGGTCGGCCAGCGCAAGGGACTGGGCGTTGCTCTGGGCAGTCGTCGCTATGTCTTGCAGATCGTCCCCTCGACCAACGAGGTCGTCCTAGGCGATCGCGAGCAACTGCTGTCCACTGGGCTACGCGCTTCTGGAGTGAACTGGCTCATCGAGCCGCCTGTCGGCGAACTCTCTTGCAGTGCCAAGATTCGCTACAAGCACACGGCGGTGCCTGCCGTGGTGACCTGCCAGGGGGACACTGCGACGGTGACCTTTGCCAGCCCACAAAGTGCGGTCACTCCAGGCCAAGCGGTCGTGTTCTATCGGGGCACACAGGTGCTGGGAGGCGGTTGGATCGAAGAAGCGCACCGCCTCGCGTGAGCGGGCGGAGTAGCGAGCCGCCCCGCGTAAGCGGGCGGAGGTTGGAACTCTCCAGCCGCTTACGCAAGCTGGCTCGCTTGAGCGGGCGGAGGTTGTCGCTCACAACTCGACCCAGCGAAACTCCTGGATGCGGTTCAGAGTAATCGGCCAGTCCTCTCCGGTGCTGGTCATCGTGCCGATCACATGCACCTCGCGGTCGATGCAATAGCGCACGACGGCCAGTTGCCGTTTCAGCCAGGCGTGCAGGCGATTTTCCTCGTCGGCCGGCCCGACGAGCAGCAAACCCGGTTCCGTCGATTCCTCGACCGTCAACTGGCCGCGAACCAGTACCACGGCCTGATCGCCACCGGATCGCCCAGCCTGACTGGCCAGCAAGGCCAAATCGCTCTGCGCTGCCGCCTCACTCAACATGCGCAGATGCAACACAGTGACGGCCTCGTCCTCGAAATGGCGTGCCAGTCCTCGGAAGAACACTTCGGGCGTTGGCCCTGTCGGTGCGGTTACCTGGGTCAACAATCGTCCCAGGGTTCCCATGACCGGACTGCCGCCCTTGGCAACAGGGGGATCGACGTAGGCGGGCACCACCGCATAGCAGTCGCGCCAGGTCGAATCGCCCAAAGTGCTGTCGTAACTGGCGGGTAGCTCGCGTTGATCGGCCAACGCCAGCAGATCGACCAGTTGTAGGCTCTCGCCAAACTTGCGGGCGCGAGTAGGAGTATTCGCTTCGCTGGAGAGAATGCCGCGAACCGCTTCCAGGCCGGTCAGATGGCCGCAGGTGAGCGACAGGGCGGCCAGATCGAGTAGCAGTGGCTGATCGAGCGAGGAGTGCGGCACTCCCTGCACGCCTCGGGCGATGGCCGGAGCCAACACAGTGCCAGCCAGCGGATCGCGCAGGCACAACAGGGCATCGCCCAGCAGAGCGATCACCTCCAACCGATTCTCGCGCGCCAGCCAGTCACGTAGCCCCTTGGCAATCCGGCCAGCCTGCATGGGGGTCAGTGGTGCGGTCAGCAGTTTGCTCGCCGCTGCCGTCAACGCCGCAGGATCTTGCCCAGGACGACCCGCTTGGGCCATGTCGGCGATCATGTGCCGCAAGGCCTCTCGTCCTGGAGCCGTGGCGGCAGGCCGGACGGGCAGCACCTTTTTCAGCGTCAGAGTACGTTTGTGGTCTGC
>Ga0308411_10001314_pt1 | contig 16935 bp, 14 predicted proteins | sample HotsprottomLayer_2_FD_203530 | JGI IMG/M metagenome (GOLD analysis project Ga0308411, IMG submission 203530) | Hot spring phototrophic mat microbial communities from Octopus Spring, Yellowstone National Park, Wyoming, United States -... | ecosystem: Environmental > Aquatic > Thermal springs >...
TTACGGACCTTGGGAGTCGATATTCAAAGTGAGCACGACAACGGTTGTCCGCCCGTTCTCGTCCAAGCGAACGGTTGGCCAAACTCCCTAGTTGCGATCCGTGGGGACACCAGCAGCCAGTTTTTGAGCGCCCTTTTGCTGACCGCTCCTTCCGCAACGCGAGAAATCTTAATCGAACTCAACGGACCGATCGTTTCCGAACCTTATGTCACCATGTCCATCGATATGGTTCGCCAATTTGGCGGGCACATTGACCGTCCGACCGAACGGCGATTCCACGTTTATCCACAATCCGTGCCCGGCCCCACGCACTACATTGTCGAGCCGGACGCAAGTGCTGCCAGTTACTTCTTCGCCGCCGCGGCACTCACGGGCGGCACCGTGACGGTCACCGGTTTGTCCCGCCGTTCCCTTCAGGGCGATGTGGCATTTGTTGATGTGTTGGCCCAGATGGGGTGCCGGATCGAGGAGTGCGACTCGGGAATCACAGTCCACGGCAGACCCCTCCGCGGCGTGGACGTGGATATGAACGCCATCAGCGACACTGTCATGACGTTGGCTTCTGTCGCTTGCTTCGCCGAGGGACCTACAACAATTCGGAACGTCGCTCACATTCGCCACAAAGAAACCGACCGTCTGACCGCCCTAGCGACGGAGCTGCGCAAACTCGGAATGATCGTCGAAGAAAAACCCGATGGGTTGATTCTCACTCCCGGCCCATTAAAGGGCGCCATCATCGACACATACGACGATCACCGGATGGCGATGAGTCTCGCGCTGGTCGGTCTGCGAGTACCAGGTGTCGTCATTCGCGATCCGGGCTGCGTCGCTAAGACCTATCCCGATTTTTGGACCGACATGGAGCAGCTTCGCACCAGATAACACCGCACCAAAGTTGCGGCAAACCCTCGATGAGGTGCGATTCTATCAGGCGATACCCGGCAGTCGGCCCGTGCTGTCACCGAAACTCGCAAGTTTGGGTAACCCGAAAAGGTCTAACATCGAAAGGAAGAGGTTGGTCAGCGGGGTGTTGAACGGATACTTCACGTGCTGTCCCGTCTTGAGAGTTCCCCCTCCTCCCCCGATGAGCAGAATCGGCAAATCATCGTGATTATGTCGGTTTCCATCACCGATGCCCGAGCCATAGACGAGCATCACGTTATCAAGCAGAGTCGATGTCCCCTCCTGAGCGGCCTTCATTTTCGACAAAATGTAAGCTAATTGCGTGGTGTGGAAGACATTGATCTGACGAATTTTTTCTTGTTTCTTTGCATCGCCGCCGTGATGCGAGAGATCGTGGTGGCCCTCCGGCACGCCGATCTGGGCGTAACTGCGGTTACTCCCTTCGTCCGCGAAAACAAACGTGCTGACACGGGTCAAATCCGCTTGGAATGCCAGCACCAGTAAGTCACCCATGATGCGCAAATGCTCGCCGTAATCTTTTGGAATTCCGGCTGGCGGTTGCATACCACGTGCGGCCATCGGATCGACCGGCTTGCTGAACCGCTCGATCCGTTGTTCAATTTCACGGACTGCCGTCAGGTATTCGTCGAGTTTCCGATTGTCAGCCGCTCCCAGTTGCCCCTTCAATCGATGAGCATCTTCCTGCACAAAATCGAGGATACTCTTCCGATACCGGTTCCGCTTGGCAGCTGCTTCGGTATTTTCCTTAGGATCGTTACCACGGAAGAGCCGTTCAAAGACCAATTTGGGGTTAACTTCCTTTGCATTGGGCGTCGATTCACTCCGCCACGAAATGTTAGAGGAATACGCACAACTGTAACCGGAGTCACAATTGCCAGCCTGCCGGCCTGGCTCGCAACCGAGCTCCAAGGACGGAAAGCGAGTCTGAGAGCCGACATATTTGGCTGCCAACTGATCCACCGAAATTCCCACACGAATGTCGCTGCCCGCGGTCTTCCGGGCTTGACGTCCTGTCAGGAACGCGGCCAAACTCCGGGCATGGTCTCCGGGGCCATCACCATTCGGACGAGCTTTATCACACGCCAACCCACTTAACACGCTAACGCGATCAACGAAAGGAGCCAGCGGTTCGAGAATCTTCGGTAGATTGCTGAGTTTGCCGGTTTTTTCAGGAGTCCAGTCCGGCATGTGCGCGCCGTTGGGGATATAGAAAAACGCCATGCGTTTGGGAGCCAACGCGGGAGTCGCAGCGGAAGCCAATTGAGGCAGCATCGCTTCCAACAACGGAAGAGACACCAACGTGCCGAAACCTTTGAGTGCGGTGCGCCGCGACATTGGCTGAAGAAACATGGTTTTTACCTCCCGGTTCTGTCAGAAGCCCAAACTACGGCAGGCGTGTTCGTCGTAAAAATGCATCGCTTTTGATGATTTCTACGACGATCCGATTGAAACGATTCCCGTCGGCAGCAACCGCTTGACTGATCCGCTCAATTTCGGCGCGGTCGTGCCGCTCGATCCCCCGACCTAAAGCATACGTCAGCAGTTTTTCAATGAGACATCTTCGGAATGCTTCGACGTCTCGCTTGAGGATCTCCTTCAACTCGGCAGGATTCTTGAACGAGGCACCGTCCGGTAGCGTGCCCGATGCATCAATTCTAAACCCTCCATCCAGTTCTCGCCAAGCGCCGACACCATCAAAATTCTCAAATCCAAAACCGATAGTGTCCATCCGTTCATGGCAGGTTGCACAATTTGGATCGGCCCGATGTTGCTGCATCCGTTCTCGCAAGCTGCCAGACTTCTTGGCTTCCGCGTCCTCTTTCAGTTCCGGAACGTTTGCTGGCGGAGCGGGCGGTGGTGCACCGAGGATATTTTCCAACACCCATTTGCCTCGTTTCACAGGCGAGGTTCGTGTGGGATTTGAAGTGACCGTGAGCACACTCGCATGGGTCAACACTCCGCCGCGATTGCGATCCTTGAGTGTAACCCGACGCATCTCCTCGCCCCGAACGCCTTCGATCCCGTACAATCGTGCCAACCGCTCATTCACGAACGTGTAATCCGCGTCCAGCAGATCGAGAATCGAACGATTCTCCTTGATGATGCTCTCCAGGAAGAGTTCGGTTTCAAGCCGCATCCAGTTTCGCAACTTTTCATCCCAAATCGGATACTCGCGCCGTGACGGCTGGACTGTCGCCAGGTTTCGGAGGTTCAGCCATTGCATCCCGAAATTTTGGACCAATGCGATCGCCTTGGGGTCCTGAAGCATCCTCTGGGCTTGTTGCTCTAAGACCACCGGATCTCGTAATTTACCTTGCTCGGCCAAGGTGAACAACGTTTCATCCGGCATGCTGGACCACAGAAAATACGACAGGCGCGATGCAATTTCCCAAGAGTTCAATGCATAACTTCCATCGCTGCGATCCGGACTTCGATCGGGTTCGACACGGAATAGAAAATAAGGCGACACGAGAATGGTCTGTAGACAAAGACCAACAGCCGAATCAAACGCCTCCCCATCGTTCCGCGCGAGGTCAAAAATCTTCATGAGCCGGTCGATTTCATCGGTTCGCGTCGGACGACGAAACGCTCGTTTCCCAAAGGCCGCGAGAATCTCGCGGGCGCGTTCGCGCGACTGGTCCTTGGGATCGCCGATCATCACACGATGGTAAGAATCGGGCTTATGGGAGGTTGCCGCGGGCGGATGGACGACCTCAAGCGACGCGACACCAAGGGTGCGACGTTCGTCCTTCGTGTCGTCTGGGGATGGATTCAGGAAGACTAAGGCGATTCGATGCTTTCCCGCCGTGACACGCGTCTTGGCTTCAATTCCCGTGAAGGTGTTGGTCGGCAGGCGCTGTTCCAAAATTTTCCTTCCATCAACTTCAAACGCATAACGGACCGCTTCGAGTCGACGATCACCGGGGAAGGGCGCACCAAACGCTGTTGCTCGGATGAGAATCTCTCCCTCTCGGGGCACATCGTGCTCCACGTAAACAGCACCGGCTTTATCGAGATGTCGGTACTTCCGCCCGCCCCGTTCTTTCAATTCCGCTTGGGCTGTCGGTTGGAGGCGATTTGCCTCGTAACGGTGCGATTCGGGTTTGGGGGGTTCACCGTTCAGCATAAGATCGACAACTTTCTCCGCAGCAGCGAGGTATTTTTCCATCAGGATGGGGGGCAAAGAAAGGACATCGCCGATGTTGTCGAAGCCATGGCCGACATCGTCCGATGGGAAATCGTCGGCTGGGGTGTAGGAAATACCGCACAAATCGCGGATCGTCAGATTGTACTCGACGCGATTGAGCCGCCGCAAGGTTACCCGACCTGGATGCCCCTTCACGGGCGGTAACTTTTTCAGTTCGCTGCGCACGGCTTGAAGGAATGCCGTCCGCTGCGAGTCCTCGGGTTGGGGGTGTTTCTTCGGCGGCATCTCTTTAAGTTCGACGCGCCGCACAATTGCTTCCCAGGATTCCTGTTCGAGTGCTGCTCGCAGATTCAAGCCGCCCGAGTCCTTTTTGTCGTTGTGACACTTGAGGCAAAATTGCTCGACAAATGGCTGAGCAACCCGTGCGACGGGGTCTGGCTCAGCCCCAAAAACCACAAATCCCCCAGCAATTCCAACCAGAATTGCCATACTTTGGTGCCGCATTCGCCAACTCCAAGAGACGAATCGACCACGGGAGAGTGTCATGAGCAGACGGTTCGGGCGTGTACCATCATTATAGCAGCACGATGCGGCTCGAGCATCATCAATTCAGCTCGTATTTGCCACGCTTTTTGCCGCTTCTTGATACCAGCTCTGCTATAACCAGGCTCGGTTCACGTCTTCAGTTCTTGATTGGTGGCGGAGGCGGCGGGGGTAACGGCACATTTCCTTCGAGCGCTTCCGAACGTTCCAAAAGTGATCGGAAGAATTCATCCAGCAATTTGCCGCGCACCGCGGGCGGTAAAACTTGCCGGAGAACGACGCATGGTAGTTGGTCCTTACCCGCGATCTCCAGAGTTGCAATGAGCGGCGGGATTTGCGAAGTCCACGCGGCGACGAGCTTTTCGTGTTCGATCCGCTTGTTTCTCTCCGCGTCCGCAGCTGCAGGCGCATCGGCATCGCGGAGCATGATAGCCCCGTCTTTCGACGCAGCGAGAAGACTCGACAAATGCCCACCCCAATGCCAAAAGCCGATGAGGGGTGAATTTTGAAACGCATCGAGAGCTGGTTTGGCAATGGAATCGGGCACAGAGCCTTGACCGCGCAGCACCGTCGCGACGAGCTTTCGGTCGATCCCGAAAACCAAGCGTTGATTGCTGCGGCCGTAATGCAGTGGAGCATTCCACGGCAACACGTTACTGGCCAGTGAGCGAACCTTTGTACCTTGCACTAACTCAGTAATCGGTTCGAGCGGTTCATCCGCAAAGGCTCCGATGAGATGGGGCAACAACGACTCCCACCGCTCTGCGGCAGCTTCGTCTTTCAGGATCAGGCAACACATCGGGATGTCCGTAGCGCCCGGCGGAAGCTGTTGTTGCGGTGGCCAGGTCCAGCAGATTTCATCAATTCGATCCAACAAATCGCGCTGGAAGGAGATCTGCAATTTCTTCTCAATTTTGGCGATTCCCTGCGAAGGTTGCATTTGAAACGGAGTCAACACGCGGTCGGCCCAAGTCACGCACCGATGAAACCAGTCGCCCCAGTTTTTCAGGCGGAAACCCCAGCCATTCAAGGCACCTACGCCAAGGCCGAACTTCAACGACTCCGGTGAAGCAGGAGACGTTAACACTTCCAGAAGAGGGTGGGGACTTTTTGGCGCCCTTTCTGCCAAGAACCGTAACTCGACCGCATCGCCCAATAGGCCGAGATGTAGCTGCAAATTGGGGAACAGTTCCGGAGACAAGAACTGGGGAAGCATTTGCTGGAACTGCGTAGCGTCTTCGTCACCTTCGGTGATCCATTTCACCAGCGGCGCGATCCCGTCGGTCCGTAGGGATGCGAAAAACCCAGGTTTCTTTTGCAGACTCGACGACGATTGCCACCCGGACCAGCTCGCCAGCGAAGGAGTTGCCGCTTTACCTTGCCATCGTTTGATCACATCTTTCACATCGGCCAGGTGACTCCCGATGACAATCAGTCCCTCCATCTTCGCCACGAAGGGCGCTTGCGGGACCGGCTTGGGACGCGGCATGGGGATCGGCGGCACCGGCACAGCCGGAACCGGTAACAAGTTGTCTGCCATAAGAGCGAAGCCGAAGATCGGCACGTCACCCACTTTCCCCGCAAGGCGCGCGGACCCATCGACCGTCAAGAAAAAACGTGTCAGAAAACCGGGTAGATGGCTCTCGCCGGGGAAGATCACCCCAACGAAGGCTGGCTCATCCGCTTCATCAATGCGAGTGACGGCCACCGCGATGCCCTGCAAGCGCCCGATTTCGGCAAGCATTTCAGGTCCGAGAAAGGTCATGAAAAAGCCATTTTCCATTAGAGAGCCCACCCAGTTGTTGCTGCGTTCCTCGCGCCACTGAGCTAAATACTCAGGCAGATTTTCGATCAATGAACCCTTCAGCATGGCTTGCAACTGGGTTGTCATCGCCCGAGGATTGACAAACTCGAAATAGAGGAGCGAATCCTTGGGGAACAAGGAGGCTGCTTCCGGCCGACCCTTGCCAGCCCCAAGTGTCGAATCTCGCTGAGCATCTTGCGAGCGGATGGCATCCGAGGGGAGGAGAATCCCCAGCAGGACGATACCGAATAACGTTCGCGCCATGATTGGAAGCCTCGGGACGATGCAAGAAAAGAGATTCCTCACCTGTGTATTCGCCGTCGGCAATTTGAGATTTTTCGTCAGTCCACGGGCCCAAAGGCCTTAATGACATGATAACAACCAAAGCGGGCTCTTCCGAACAAAATTCGTGTACCACCAGTTTCACTGCAAATCTTCATCGAGTGTTCGTAAAAAAACGAAGATCTGCGTCCGCATCGGAACGATAACTCGTAATCTGGGACGGGCAGAAATGAAGGTTATCATACTTTGCGGTGGAATGGGCACCCGGTTTCGCGAAGAGACGGAGTTCCGCCCCAAACCCATGGTCAACATCGGTCCGATGCCGATTCTGTGGCACATCATGAAGTGTTACGCGCACTACGGCTTCAAAGAGTTCTTGCTCGCGCTCGGTTACAAAGGTGAATACATCAAACGATTTTTTGTTGATTACGCCCTCATGAACAGTAATTTCGTCGTCGATATGGGATCGGGCGATGTGTTGCGACAAAATCTCAGCCGAGAAGATTGGACCGTCCACCTGGTCGATACCGGATTGACCACGAACACAGGTGGTCGGATGCGACGACTGCGCGAACGCGTCGGCAACGAGACCTTTATGATGACCTACGGTGACGGGGTATCCAATGTGAATTTGCAAGAGTTGTATCGTTTCCATCGACAGCATGGCAAGTTAGCGACTGTCACCGCTGTACATCCCCCGGCCCGTTTCGGCGAACTCGTGCTGGGCGACAACCCGGATGACGGTCGCGTCGTGAGTTTTGCGGAAAAACCGCAAGTACGGCAGGGTTGGATTAACGGCGGCTTTTTCGTTCTGGAACCACAGGTTCTCGATTACATCGATGGTGACGACATATCCTGGCAAGGGGAGCCGATGGAACGATTGGCCCGTGAAGGGCAGTTAATGGCCTATCGGCACGATGGTTTTTGGCAATGCATGGATACCTTACGTGACGCGGAACTGTTGCAAGCACTTTGGGCCAATAACCGGGCCCCGTGGAAAATCTGGGACTGACGTAGGAGCGACCACTTGACGGACATGCCACAGTTCTGGCTGGATCGGCCAACTTTAATCACAGGAGCGACCGGATTAGTCGGCGGATTCGTCGTTCGTGACTTAATTGACCGTGGCGCCGACGTGATCTGCTTAATCCGTGATGAAAATCCCCGATGTGAACTGGTCCGTTCCGGAAATATCGACCGGGTCCGGGTCGTCCGCGGTGATCTGTGCGACCAGGCCCTGCTGGAGCGCACTTTGGGCGAATACGAAATCGACACGGTAATCCACCTGGCAGCACAAACGATTGTCGGCATTGCCAATCGCAATCCCATTTCCACATTCGAAAGTAACATCCGGGGGACCTGGCTTCTCTTGGAGGCATGTCGGCGCAGTCCGCTAGTAAAACAGATCGTGGTAGCTTCATCCGACAAAGCTTACGGTGAACATGAAAAACTCCCTTATTCAGAAGACGCCCCGTTACAAGGTCGGCACCCTTATGATGTGAGCAAGTCCTGCGCGGATCTCATTTGCCAGAGCTATGCTCACAGTTTTGAATTACCGGTCGTCATTACCCGTTGTGGCAATTTCTACGGTGGCGGGGACCTCAATTTTAATCGCATTGTCCCCGGCACCATCCGATCCGTGCTCCGTGGTGAACGACCCATTATCCGCTCGGATGGCACATTCATCCGCGACTACTTCTACGTTGAAGACGGCTCGGCCGCGTACCTTCATCTGGCTCAGTGCCTGGCGATGAGGCCCGAGCTTCGCGGCGAAGCGTTTAATTTCTCGACGGAAATCCAGATTACGGCGCTTGACCTCGTGCGGCGGATTATTCAGTTAATGGAAGCCGACCTCGAACCCCTGATCCTCAATCAGGCCCACAACGAGATCCGGCATCAATATTTGGACGCCTCGAAAGCACGGCGGGTCCTGAACTGGAAACCACTTTACAGTCTCGATGAAGGGCTATGCCGAACCATTCGATGGTACCGGAATTATTTCGCTTCGACCGACAAAATCAATTCGGTTTGAGGATCAATCCCTGGCCCGTTGGCAGAGTGAGGATTGGTACTCCTTTCTTAGCGGCAAAGGCATCCATAGCATTTTTCTGGGGAGCATACGTCAGCCAACCATAGTCATCCAAAATAACCAGTGCGGAAGGAACGAGGCGATCCCAGAAATATTCGATGGCCGCGATTTCCGGCTCAGCAATGTTCATATCCAAATGAAGGTAACAAACCCGCTCGATAGGGTGGATCGCCAGGGTATCGGGCACACGTCCCCGCACCAAGATGGCGTTCGGATAAGGCGCAAAATTCTTCTTCGCTTTTTCCCAAACATCTTCGCGGTAAAAGAGGCGGTTCTGGTGTTCGCGGTCAAGTCGCTTTTCTTCTTCGGCGATTTGTTCTTTCGGAATGCCACAAAAGGTATCAAAGAGGAAGAATTTTTTGCCCGTCGAGTTAAAATTGATGTATTCGCAAACGGTCAACGAGCAAATACCTGTAAAGACGCCGCACTCCACGAAATCCCCCGGCAGGTTGCATGCATGTTGAGCCGCCCAGCATAGCGTGTGCAGTCGCCATTCGATATGTAACCGCGTTTTGCCCGAGGCATGCACAGCTCGACGATAAGCGTTTTGAAAACGGGGTTCTCTCAAAAACTCACAGTTCTTATGCCAAACCCAAAGATTGTCAGCCGTGTGATTGGGTACAATCGATCGCAAAAAATAGCGTAAGAGATATGGGATTCGCTGAAGCATGTGGGCAACCCGATGCGCCAAGAGATCTTCGGCTTACAACTCATTCCGCAACAAAAACCACTTCAAGAGGTTTGCTTGACCGCTCGCATGGAAGTCTCTAGATTCTTCGGTGATGACGGACTTGGGAAAAGGGCATAGCCTTGCGTTTCCTTGCATTACCTCTGTCTGGTGCGTATCTTATTGAGCCTGAGCCATTCTGGGACCACCGTGGCGCCTTCACCCGGATTTGGTCACGAGACGAAGCCGCCAAGCGACACCTCAACACGGAATGGGTGCAAACAAACCTCTCGCGAAACCACCGCAAGGGTACGCTCCGGGGGTTGCATTTTCAATATCCCCCATATCAGGAAGTCAAGTTGGTTCAGTGCGTCGCCGGAGCCGTCTTCGATGTCATGGTCGACCTTCGCCCCGATTCATCGACGTTCCGACAGTGGTATGGAGCCGTGTTAACGGCAGACAACCAGAACTTGCTCTACATTCCCATCGGTTTTGCCCACGGTTACCTGACTCTCGTCGACAACGCGCAAGTCTTGTATCAGGTATCGAACTATTATCAGCCGGAGCATCAGGGTGGTTACCGTTACGACGACCCGGCTTTTGCCATCGCCTGGCCCCAGGTCGATGGTGAGTTGATTATCTCGGACCGTGACCGAAACTTGCCCTATTGGACTCCCAATGATCGTCCCCTGCCGGGGTGAGGAGAGACAAACTCCTTCAGGCTAGTGTGGGGGTATTGATTGTCGTATGCCGCACCATCAACACGAAGACACGGACCGAAGCCGTCGTGTCGTCCTGTGGGGTGCAACGGGGCATGCGAAGTCGTTACGCGAATCATTGAGTCAAAAAGGGTACATGGTGACAGCCCTGTTCGACAACAACCCACGAGTCACGCCACCGTGGCAGGGTGCGTTGTTATTTCATGGGGAGGCGGGGTTCACGCAGTGGTTGGCCAACTCGCGAGATGCCGACTGGTTCCTTGTGGCGATTGGCGGTTCCCGGGGATCGGATCGGCGGCGAATCCAAGACGACCTGGTCCGGCACGGTATGAAACCGCTGGTCTGGTTCGACCCGCGCAGTCACGTTGCCCAAGACGCTGAGATCGGCTTGGGGTCGCAAGTGCTGATGGGTGCGTGTGTCGGAGCCGAGGCACGCTTGGGTCAAGCGGTGATCATTAACACACGGGCTTCCATCGACCACGAGTGCCGACTCGAAGACGGAGTCCACATCGCTCCCGGCGCGGTCCTATGTGGCCTGGTGCAAGTCCGACGTGATGGTTTCGTCGGTGCCGGAGCGGTGGTCTTACCCCGCATCACGATTGGTCAAGGTAGCATTGTCGGAGCGGGATCGGTAGTGACGCGTGATATTCCGGACGGTGTTGTGGCGTTCGGTAATCCGGCTCGTGTCGTCCGTACTCTTCCTCAGCACTCGGAGTTTTGATCATGGGCTTAACGGACGCCGAGAATCCCGAGGCGATCGCGCGAATGGCCGCCGATCCGGAGATGCAGCAAGCCGCGCGAAGATTCTTCTTGAAGTCGTGTGAATATCGCTACTCATACAACTTTCACTGGTTAGGCGTCTCCGTCATTCAATATCCCCAAGACCTGATAGCCCTCCAAGAGATTATTTGGCAAACCCGGCCCGATCTGATTATCGAAACCGGCATCGCGCACGGCGGTTCGCTGGTCTTCTATGCTTCGATGCTGGAATTACTTGGTGGACCTGGGCGAGTGATCGGTATCGATGTGGACATCCGCCCCCACAACCGTGCCATCATCGTATCGCATCCGATGATGAAGCGGATCCATATGATCGAAGGATCCTCGATCGATCCGGCGACGGTCGCCTCAGTGCGGGAGCTGGCTCATGGCAGTCAGCGCATCATGGTGGCCCTCGACTCGAATCACACCCATGACCATGTCCGGCGCGAGTTAGAATTGTATTCTCCGTTTGTTACGCGCGGTTGCTATCTGGTTGTGTTTGACACCATAGTCGATGACATGCCGAGGGAACTGCTGGGCGACCGTCCTTGGGGGCATGGTAACAATCCCAAGACGGCCGTCCACGAATTTTTGAAAACGAATCAGCGTTTCCGAATCGCGCGAGAAATCGAGGCGAAATTGTTGGTCTCGGTCGCGCCCGATGGTTATTTGGAGTGCATTTCGGACTGATCACTATGAGAAAAATCCCCGTCGCTGGGCCATGGATCACCGACAAGGAAGTCTCCTACACGGCAGAGGCCGCTCGGTCCGCGTGGTATGAACGAGCCAATGAATTCAACCACCGGTTCGAGAAAGCGTTCGCGGAATACATCGGCAGCCGGTTTGCCGTCAGTTTGCCGTCGTGCACTTCGGCCCTTCATCTCTCGGTAGCTGCTCTTAAGATCGGCCCCGGTGATGAAGTGATCGTACCGGATTGTACCTGGACTGCCACTGCGGAACCGATCATTTATGAAGGCGGGACTCCGGTCTTCGTCGACATCGACCGAGACACCTGGTGTTTGCGGCCCGATGCCTTGGAAGCCGCCATCACACCCCGAACCAAGGCCGTCATTCCGGTGGACCTGTATGGCAATGTGCCCGAATGGAATGCGATTCGGGACATCGCCGAGCGTCACCGGATTGCCGTCATCGAAGACGCTGCGGAGGCCATTGGCTCAACGTATCACGGCAAGAAAGCAGGCTGTTTCGGCGATACGGGCGTCTTCAGCTTTCACGGAACCAAGACACTGACCACCGGCGAAGGGGGTATGCTCGTCACTGATCGCGAGGATTTGTACCGCCGAATCCTTGTGCTACGAGACCACGGGCGAAAGCCCGGAGACACCGGTTTCTATTTCGAGGAAATTGGCTTCAAATACAAGATGAGCAGTTTACAAGCGGCCTTCGGGTTGGCTCAAATTGAACGAATTGAAGACCTCATCGCTCGTAAACGACAGCAACATGCCTGGTATCGGCGAGAACTCGAAAACGTGCCGGGTCTCCGACTGAACGTCGAACCCCCCGCAACACGCAATAGCTTCTGGATGAATACGGTCATCTTGGACCCATCCTTTGGCTGGCCCAAAGAGAAACTGCAACAGGAACTGGCAAGTCGGGGAATTGCCACTCGACCATTCTTTTATCCGCTCAGTTCGCTCCCAGCGTATCGACAGTATGCCCCGCCGGACGTGGAGCGTCGCAATGCCGTTGCCTATGAGATCAGTCCCTGGGGTATCAACCTTCCTTCCGCTTTAAGCCTCACGGAAGACGACATCGTGTACGTTTGCGACCATTTGAAAAGGCTGCTTCAACAACGTGGCTGACCTCCTGACATCCGCGGACTCGATCCTGGTCAGTGTTGGCATGCCCGTGTACAATGGGGCCGCCGACCTGCCACGCGCGCTCGCTGCGCTGACAACGCAGACCCATCAAAATCTCGAAATCATCATTTCTGACAACGCGTCGACGGATGCCACTCCGGACATTTGTCGGCACTTTGCGTCGCAGGATGCTCGGATTCGTTATTTCCGCAATGAGACGAACATCGGCGGAGCTGCTAATTTCGAACGTGTCTTGCGGTTGGCGAATGGTCGGTATTTCATGTGGGCGGCCTGCGATGATTGGTGGGCGCCGGATTTCGTGAGAGCCAATTTGCTCTGTTTGCTCGAAAATCCTCGGCAAATCGCCTCGATGTCCTCCTTGAAATACGTGGATGGAAATCGTTTTGTGTGGATGCCATTCATTCATCGGGCCGATACGCGCCCGCTGGTCGGTTCTGTCGCGGCCAACGTTCGGCATTACGTCGCGAATTCTGGCATGAATTCGCGCTTCTACGCCCTCTTCCGACGGGAGATTCTTTTGAAATGCCTGCCCTTCGAGACTTACACCGCGGCGGACAACGCCCTCATCGTCCGCACTTTGGCTTACGGCACCTACGGCGAAGTCCCCCGAGTGCTATTTCATCGCGGTATGGCCGGCGAGTCCGCCCGGCATCTGAAGATGTTAACCGCCGATCGGTCCTTTCCGGGCCGTTTCTTGCCCCTTTGGCACTACAGCCGCACCGTCTGGAAGATGCCGCATGTGCCGCATGATGTCGGAATGCTGATCTCTCTAGGCATCGTCAATTCCATTTTCAGTGCCATGCTGGTCATCGCTTGGATCAAGCATGGGCTTGGCTATCGTACCTGAATCGTCAACCACGTTTCGCGTTTCCTGAGGAGGGAAGCCGCGTCTTCGCCTCTCCCCTTCGATACTGTTGTTCCGCACCATAAAATACGACACAGATCATGTAACACGGGGCAACCAGAGAATTGACAAATGGCAACACGAGTGCGTTGGCTAGGACACTCTTGTATCTGGATCGAAACTGACGGGCAACGGCTCTTGATCGATCCGTTCCTAACTGGTAATCCGAAGGGCGTTGTCAAAGCCGCCGATCTAAACCCGAATTTTATTTTGGTCTCGCACGGGCACGGCGACCACGTTGGCGACACCATCGACATTGCGAAGCGAACCGGGGCCACCGTAATTTGCAACTACGAGATTAGCGGCTGGCTGGAACGCAAAGGTGTCAAAGCACACGGAATGCAGCATGGCGGTGCGTTCCATTTTCCGTTCGGTCGATGCAAACTCACCTTGGCATTCCACGGCTCCCAGCTGCCCGACGGAAGCGATGGGGGCAACCCATGTGGCTTTCTTCTTCAATTCAAGGACGGCAAAACGATCTACGATGCCGCCGACACGGGACTGTTCGGCGACATGAAACTCATCGGCGAAGAGGGCATCAACCTCGCTCTTCTTCCGATCGGCGATAACTACACGATGGGACCGGAGGATGCTCTGAAGGCTGTTAAATTTCTCAATCCCCAAAAGGTCGTTCCGATTCACTACGACACATTTCCGTTGATCGCGCAAGATGCCTCCGCCTGGGTAGCACGAGTTAATCAGGAAACCCGCGCGACCGGCGTCGTGCTCAAACCAGGCGAATGGGTCGATGTTTAATTCTTTCCCTCAACCCTGGAGAACATGACATGTCGCTGAGTGAGGTCATTACCCGCGAAATGGCGAATTATCTGGACCACCTTGCCGACCGCGTGGAAAAGCATGTTCGGGCAGTGCCGAAAGAGCGAGTTTATGTCCGACCGTTTCCGTATGGGAATAGTCTAGGGCATCTGGTCTTGCACTTGACTGGTAATTTGAATCATTACATCGGCGCAGGCATTGCAGGCACGGGTTATGTGCGACATCGAGAGTTGGAATTTACGGATTCTAACCCTCCGCCTCCGGAGGAAGCGTTGGCCCGCTTCCGCCAGGCCATAACAATGGTCAAAACGACGATGGCCGCACAAAGTGAGGCCGATTGGCAAGTGCCAGTCGCAAGCAATCATCCCATTCAGACACGGTTTGGGCTGTTTCTGGTCGTGATTGTTCATATCAACAACCATATTGGACAAATGGCTTGGCTGGTCCAGGCGCAAGGTGGAAGCACAGGAGAGCCGCCAGTCTGGTAAGGAGGAAGTTCACTTAGGCATTGGGAGGCACTTCCGCCGGCTCACTTTCGTGGACTTCCTGCACTTTCTGGTACGACCGGCCCATGTCAATCTGTTGGAAACCCAGACTTTGGAACAGCTTGATAGCCGGGTCATCCCCCTCGGGGATATGGACTTCGACCAGTTGGAAGAACTGTTCCTGGATGTAACGAATCATTTGATTCAGCAAAAAGCGGGCCAAGCCCTGCCGACGCACTTCAGGCCGGACGTAAACATCCAGTAACCCAATGCTACCGTGTCCCTGGGGCGTTAGCCCTGCCGTCATTTCCCAGCCCACAACGCGTGCCGCGGGGATGCCGGTCAGCCGATCCGCAAGCCGGAACTCGAACGGCTCGAATAAGCCAAAGACACACTCGCACCACCATGAGGGGATGTCCGGCTGAGGGACCAGTTGGACGTCATAACGGCGACGCAAGGCGACAAATCGAGGATCAATAACACTCTGATAATCATTCAACCGACGTTCAAACACCAGCCGGCTTTGCCAGGTTGAAAACCCCAGGCGAAGGAAGAACGGCTCGGCAGCCGCATCGGTCAGCAAGAATCCGGGAAGATTGGCTCCACCATACAAGCCGAAGTAAAACGGGTTCCATGGTGGGACACCACCGGCGATGATCTTCTTGGCTCCACGTTGCCGGAGATATTCCTCGGCATGGTGGATGAGTTGAGTACCGATCTTTTGTCGTCGATGGCTGGGTCGCACTACAACCGCGCAGACGACACCAGTCTCGGTCGAGAGGTTGGTCTCAGCCGCATTCGGACCGAAACCCGCATGAACAAACCCGACGAGACGCCCATCGTCGATAGCTACAATTAGCCCTGCGGGATCGAAATACGGCTTAGAAAACACACAATATTCAAAGAGGACGGGCGAACGGACCGGAAAGGCACCGCGACCTAAGCCGGCTTCATTCCAGATCTCGATGAGAGCGGGTGGGTCCGTATTTTGAAAAGGTCGAAACTTCATGAGACGCCAATCCCCGGCGGCGAGTGTCCGACCAGAGGCTCAGCAACCAACCCGCTGGCGCACAACATCCCGATATTATAAATCACACGGCCATAATGCAAACCATTTGGATTTCGGTGGGCAGGAGTCCTGTAAAACCTCTTACGACCGGTGCGACATGTTCCGTGTTTGGGCGATCATCGTGGTGACCGCAACCGTGGCACGAGCGGACGATTGGCCCCGATTCATGGGGATCCGTGGGGACGGCCGGTCAAATGAAACAGGACTGCAAAGAAGCTGGCCAAAGGAAGGACCGCCCAAGCTTTGGGAAATAACGACAGGTTCAGGCTACGCCGGACCATCCGTGGCTCAAGGCCGCGTGTTTTTATTCCATCGTGTCGGAGACGAAGAAATTCTCGACTGCCTGGAAGCGGCGTCTGGTCGACCGATCTGGCGCTATGCCGCACCGACGGGATACGTCGACGACTTTGAATTCGATGACGGCCCACGCGGAGTGCCCACGATTGTCGGCGAACAGGTTTTTGCTCTGGGTGCCGAAGGACGGCTCCTTTGTTGTGCTTTCGCAACTGGTAAGCTCCTTTGGCAACGTGAACTGCAAAAAGACTATCCCTTCCGCAAGGGGTATTTTGGTGTCGGCGTCTCACCAGTCGTTGAAGGAGACATTGTCGTGGTCAATGTCGGAGCGCGTGATGCCGGGGTCGTCGCGTTCGATCGCCGGACCGGGGAGGAGCGGTGGTGGGCCGGCCAAGATGCCGCGAGTTACTCGACGCCGATCGTGGCCAATGTGCAAGGACAAAAACGACTCATTGTTCTCACAAGGCAAGGGTTGCTCGTGTTAAATCCGGAGAATGGGCAAATCATCCATCAAAGGCCGTTTCGCGCTCGGATCGATGCTTCGGTGAATGCCGCCAGTCCGATTGTTGCCGACGATCATATTTTTCTCAGTGCGAGTTACGGCGTCGGTGCCTTACAACTGAATAC
>Ga0308411_10001316_pt1 | contig 16926 bp, 11 predicted proteins | sample HotsprottomLayer_2_FD_203530 | JGI IMG/M metagenome (GOLD analysis project Ga0308411, IMG submission 203530) | Hot spring phototrophic mat microbial communities from Octopus Spring, Yellowstone National Park, Wyoming, United States -... | ecosystem: Environmental > Aquatic > Thermal springs >...
TTGTTCTCCCACTCGGATGGCCTTCCAGACCACCCAAAAAAGTTACAGCGTCGCCCCAACTGCGGAAGTTGGGCTAGTTCCGGCCTTGGGGGCGAGAAGGCGATCTGGCATGAACGGCCGCTTTGGACCGGCACTCGGCTAGAGGGAGGCAACACGCGGGCGATGGCCGCATCAAAGGCTAATGTTGGGCAGGTCAGGCCGACTTCGAGCTTGCTGAGCGGTGTTGTTGAGCGCGAGAGCGGGCGCGCTGGCCGGCGAAAAACGCCGCTTGATAAAAATCTTTGCTGCCGAAGTTCCCGGATTTGAGTACAATGGGCAGGCATTTTCCCTGCAAAGGGTAGCAAAGGGGGATGCCGGGCTGAATGTTGCGGTCGACGGCGAAGGCCCGGATTCCGAGGGCCCGGCAAACGGCACCAGAGGTTTCGCCGCCCGAACAGACGAGGATTTCGGGAAGCTGCTCCTCCAAGAGCTGTTTGGTGATTGAGGCCAGCGCTGCGGCCAACCGCAGACCAAGTTCGGCTGGCGACCATCCCTGTGCCGCGCCCCAGCGCTCCGTCCGCAAGAGATCCTCCGGGGTAGATCGAATCTTCAGTAGCACGCTGCGGCCGGCGGATAGGGCTTGGGCCGCGCGCGGAAGGAATTCTTGGCCGCCGGTTTGGATAACGGAGCGTGGGTTTAGCTCCACAAGTTCGGCCCCGGCCGCCAACAACTGGGCGTTTTGGACTGCGGTCGCTTCTGAGCAACTAGCAGTCACCACAAGCTTGCCTCTGCCCTCACAGATTTCCAAGCCATCCCAAAGGTTAAACAGGGGTGGCCCAAGCCAACCGCGGCTGCGCCAGACTAGGGGTAGGCAGGCACCGAACAGGGAGCTTCCGCTGATCAGCTTCAGTTCGCAGGCCGCCTCGGCGATCGCTGAGGCCTGCGCGTCGTCCAGGCAGTCTACTATTGAGATCTCGACTCCAGCCTGGCGGAGCAGCGACCAGTGACGCAAAATGGACGCCGGCCCGGCGGCGACGACCGGGTAGGGCGTCAACCCGACGCGGCGGCGGGTCTGTTTTTGCAGGTGCTCCACCAGATTCGCATTGGTCATGGGGGTTAGCGGGTGGCAGCGCATGGGGCTTTCGGAGAGAAGTTGGCCGTGGACGAAGTGATAGCCCAAATAAGTTGTCCGGTCGTTGACCGGCGAAGCTGGCACCGCAACGGCAAAAGACTCGCCGAGGATTCCCATAGCGGCTTCGAGCGAAGGACCGATGTTGCCTTCGGCGGTGGAGTCGAAGGCGCTAGAATACTTGATCTGAAGCATGCGCGGAGCGAGTGCGGCCGCCCGGCGCACGGCCTGCGCGGTCGTGCCGAAAGCGCGCTGAGGGCCAACGGCGCGCGTGGGGGTGGCGAGCACGATGGCCTGTGCCTGAGCCAGTGCGGGATCGTCGCCTTTCTCCAGAAAGGCCGCATCTAGGACCAGCAGAGCCCGTACGCCCTGATCGGCGAAGATGCCTGCCAGCTCCCGAGCACCTGTATCATCGTCCGCCACGGCGGCAAACAGGAGTGGATCCATCATGCGTCTCTCTTGGGCCGGAGGGCGGCCAGTTGTTCCTGATTCAGGGGGTTACCGCGGCCAGTGAGCAGGGAATAAAGGTGCGCCTGCTGTTCAAGCTCCTCGGCGACAGCGGAGGCTTCGCGGATGGAGCGGCCAGCGGCCATGGGTCCTTGGTTCTTGACAAGGAGTACGGGCGGGCGATGAACAGCGTTGTGGACCCGCTTGGACAGGCCGGGATGACCTGGCGGCAGGTGCGGTGCCACCGGGAGGCAGGTGATCCGCGTGGCAGAGTAGCGGGCATAAGCAGGTAGGTTGTCTGCCGACTTGGCCACCCGGAGGCACGAGAGAGCCGCAGTGTAGGCGGAGTGGTGATGAATCACGGCTGGCGCCTCCCACCTTGCTTCGTAAATCGCCACGTGAAAATGCGCCTGCTTGCTGGGAGCGGGCCTTGCCTTGTGCTTCCCGTCGAGCCTCACGATTGCGAAGGGCTCCTCGTGTAGGTCTTCGAAAGAGGAATTGGTCGGTGAGAGCACCAAAGCCTCCCCATTCCTAGCGCTGAGGTTTCCGGCCGTGCCAAAGCAGTAACCGCGCTGGAAGAGAGAGCGCGCGCAGGCGGCCAGATCGCGCGCGAGTTGCCGTTGAGTTTGGTTCATGGCGGAATTCATGCCCGATGCGGAGCAAGGCCATAGCCCGTAGGGCGGGTTGGCCACGTACCCTTCTTCCTTGCGCCAGCCTAGCAGGGAACGGCTGCAAGCCGGCGCCGAGGGCGACGGCTGTTCACAGCTCCACGACCTCCTTCCGCCGGGCGGATTCGTAGACCGCTTCCACCACAGCCAGCGTTTTCAAATAATCCTCGCCGTGGCTCTCGAACTCCGCGCCCGAGCGCATGCATTCCACGAAGTGGCGCTGGAGGGCGTAGACGCAATCGCCGGCGAAGTTGATGTCCTGGTGAGGATACTGCACGTCGAAGCCGGGCCGGCCTAAGAGTTTCACGCGGAGGTTGGCTTCTGTGTCGAGGGTGATGTGCCCGCCGGTGGCGTCGATGCGCATTTGCCCAAAAGTATAGCGCGGGGAAAGCGACTCCACTTCATTGTAACGGTTGGCGTCCCAGATCGCGGTGGCGCCGCCCGCAAAATGCAAGAACACTTGCCCGCAGTCCTCTCCCCGGATGACCGGATTGAGCCGGCGCAGATGGGCGTAGACGCGTGTGACTTCACCCAACAGGAAGCGGAAGGTGTCGATGAAGTGGACGCCGGTTTCGTAGACGAGCAAGCGCGGGTATTCACGGAAAAAAGGCTGCCGGTCCAAGTAGGCATTTGGCCCCCAGCCGTCGCCCATGCGCATGAGGAAGAGGAGATGGGTGAACTCGCCGATCTGAGCTGACTGCTGGATGCGTTTGATTTGGCGGTACCAGGGTTGCCAGCGCCAGTTTTCATGCACCATGAAGCGGACCCCGGCGGCGCGGGCGGCATCGACCATTCTACGGCCGGCCTCCAAGGTGGGGGCGAGCGGCTTCTGGCAGATGATGTGGATCCCCCGCTGGGCGGCGAAGGCGGTCATCTCCTCGTGGGTATCGGGGGGCGTGATGATGTCCACGAAGTCCGGCCGTTCGCGCTCGATCATTTCGCGCCAGTCGCGGTAAAAGCGGGGAATTCCGAACTGGCGCATGATGGGGCGCGCTTTTTCCTCGCTGAGGTCGCAGATGGCCGCGATTTCCACCTCCGGGATGCGGCTCCAGGCTTCGTACTGGAAGCGGGCGAAATAGCCGGCGCCAATCCCAACCCCTTTCAGCCGATCCATGATTTCACTCCTGCGTGAGGGACCGCATGCGGAACCAGCAAAGCGCCCCAACCAAGTTTAGCGCCGCAGCCGCGAAGAAATAAGCCGAGGCGCTTCCGGTCAGGCTTTGCAGGTACGGAAAAGCGTTCGCGCTGACAAAGGACCCGAGGTTCCCCACCATATTCATCGCTCCCGAAACGCCGCCGGTGTTTTTGCCGGCGATATCGGCGCAATAAACCCAGCTTGGGCTGATGGTCATGTCGGCGCCGAAGGCCGCCAGCGTGAAGCAGAGCACGGCCAAGCCCGGCGTGGAGGCTTGCGTGATCGCCAAGACTCCCGCGGCGGCAAGAGTGAAGCCGAACATTCCGGGAATGCGGCGCGACCAAGTCCGCCAGCGAGAATGGTAAAGGCGGTCCACCATCCAGCCGGCGAACCATTGCGAAACCGAGCCCAGCAACAAAGGGCCCATGGCCAGTCTGGCCGCTTCGGCATCTCCCAGTTGGTACTGCTTCTTCAAATAAGGCAGCATCCAGGAGAGGCAGATAAAGAAGGTGAAGTTGCCGGCGAAGTACTGGGCCATGGCCAGGATCGTGGCTTTGGAGCGGAAGACCTGGCTCAAGGCGACGGGAGGCTGAGCCGAGACCGGCTCGGGAGGCAGCGGTTGGGGCGGGTGGTCGCGGAACCAAAGCAACCACAGCGCGGCCCAAGCCACTCCGAGGAGGCCCAGCAGAAGAAAGGCTGTTCGCCAAGGCCAGGCGGTCAGCATCCAAGCCAAAAGGGGGAAGGAGAGCGCCGCGCCCAGCCGCGAGCCGGAAAATAACAGCCCGTTGGCGCGGCCTCGTTCTCCGGCGGGCAGCCAGTTGCGAATGGCGCGCGCACTGCCGGGGAAGGCGCCTGCTTCGCCGACCCCGAACCAGAATCGTATGGCGACCAAAGAGGCAGTGTTCCAGGCGGCGCCCGTAAGCGCGGTCAATATGCTCCAGGCGGTCACGATCGAGGTCAGGGCGAGGCGCGGGCCGAACCGGTCGGCGAACCAGCCCGAGGGGATTTGCGCCAGCGCGTACCCCAGGGCGAACGCGCCGAAGACCATGCCCATGGCTTGATCGGACAGAGCCAGGTCCCTGGTGATTGGGTCTTTGGCGGCGGCGATGCACGCCCGGTCGATATAGGTGATCATCGACAGGACGAAAAGGAAGAAGACCACTGCGTAACGGGTCATGGTTCTTGTCCGAAGACGCGGCAGGCAGTGCCGCTCAGGATGAGGCGCTTGTCGGCGTCCGGCACGGGCAGAGCCAGGATCTTGCCGATTTCGGTCTCCGTGTTTTCCGGCAGGTCTGAGCCGATCATGAGACGATCGGAGGGGACTTTGGCGAGCACCTCCAGGACCTGGTGGGGCATCAGACTGGAAAGTTCCAGGAAGATATTGGGACAGAAGAGGGCGGCCAGCACAGCTTCTTGGACGAACACACCACCGCCGCAGTGGGCCACCACCAAGGTTAGTTCCGGGAATTGGCGCGCCGGGGCCATGCACAGAGAGGGCAGCGCGAACGGAACACCGGCTCCGGTATGCCAGATCACCGGCAGGCGGTTTTCGACGGCCGTCTCAAAGAAGAAGTTGCTTGAGTCCGACATCGGATCCAGGCCGTGGTACTGCGGCTGGAGTTTGATGGCCCGGAAGCCGTAGACTTCGCGGCAGCGGCGAATTTCCTCCTGGAACTGACGCCCGGGGAGCCTGGGATCGAGGCAGGCCGCGCCGATGAGCCGGTCCGGATGTTGCTTCACGGCGAGGCCGATCAGATCGTGTTGGCGGCGGTATTCCTCGACCACGGGGAATGGAATGACCAGGGAGCGGTCGATGCCGTGTTCGTCCATCCTTTTCAGCAAGTCATCGGCGCTCATGGAGCGGCCGTTGTGCCAGGCTTCGCCGATGTGGGTATGGGTATCGAAAATGTGAAATCCGTTTCTCATTTGAGCTCCGAGAGGATGGCGTCTGTCATGCTGGCGGTGCGGCACTGGCCGCCCAGGTCGGGCGTGCGGACTGCGCGCTGCCGCAAAGCGCTCCGGACCGCAAGGCGAATCTTGTCTGCCGCGCCGTTCTCGCCGAGCCAGTCAAGCATCATGGCTGCGGAGAGAATGGCCGCCACCGGGTTGGCGATTCCCTGGCCGGCGATGTCCGGCGCGGATCCGTGCGCGGGTTGGAAGACGGCGTGGCGTTCGCCGATATCGGCCGAAGGCGCCATCCCCATGCCGCCCACCAGGCCCGCGGCCAAGTCCGAGAGGATGTCGCCGAACATGTTTTCGGTGACGATGACGTCGAAGCGCTCCGGCTGTTGGACCAGGAAGAGCGCGGCGGCATCGACGTAGAGGCATTCGGCGGTCACTTGGGGGAACTCCTCCGCGATTTCCACGAACACCTGCCGGAAAAAAGCCATGGAGGGCAGTACGTTGGCTTTGTCCACCAACGTCAACTTGTTTCGGCGGCGCAGGGCTTGGCGGAAGGCAGCCCGGATGACGCGTTTGGCGCCGACGCGCGTGATGCGCAAGATGTCCTCCACACATCCCGAGGCGGGATCCGGGGGCCGCAAGCGGGCGGAGAACAAACCCTCGGTGCTCTCGCGGACCACCAGCAAGTCGATGCTGCCCGCGGCGCGGTCGCGCAGGGGCGAGTCGAGGGGATGGTAAAGGTAGACCGGGCGAAGACCGCAATATAAGTCCAGCCGTTCGCGGAGGTCCAGTTGGGGGGTCATTTCGAGGCCGTTGGGCCAGCGCACGCCCGGCAGTCCCATGGCCCCCAGCAAGATGGCATCGAACTGCCGGAGCCGGTCCAGGACGCCGGGCGGGAGGGGATCGCCGCTGCGGAGGTACTCGCCGGCGCCCACGGAGAACTCCTCATAGACGAGAGAGGGGGCGACCGCGCGAAGAACCCGAAGCGCTTCGCTAATGACTTCCGGACCGATTCCGTCCCCGGGCAGGACAGCGACGCGGTGGGGCTTCATGCGCCGGTGACTTCCTTCAAGAGGCCGAAGAAGGCCTTCTTCCGTTCGGTATTGATGGCCCATTGGACCGGCGGGCACTGATAGCCGTCACGGTAGTTGCTCTGGCCCGGATCGAAGTAGCCCCAGGAGGCGTACTCGGAGATGGCGGCCAGCATGTTGTTGAAGGGTTTGTCGAAGTCGAAATGGTCGTCTTCATTAAATAGGATAGGCATGGGCCTGTAACCCGGGACCTGGCGCGCCTGGCGGACCATTTCAGCGATGCGCTGCGGGTCGCTGACGCCATTGCCGTGCATGAGAAGGAAGTCCGAAGCGGCTACCACGTTGGGCTGGGGCACGGCGCCGCCTCCATAGCTGGTTCCTACCAGCAGGCGGCACCCGCCGATTTGGATGCTCTTGGCCAGCTCGATCAGCTCGTGGACGCGGGCGGGCTTGAGGATGTCGTGGTCGTAGGCCCGGACGTTGCACTCGTTGTTGATTTCGAGCAGCACGTTGCGATAGTCCCGCTCCAGCAGCCACCGGGCGGCGTTGACCACGGCCCGGCGCACGGCTTGCTCATCTTTCACCCGTTGATCCTGGCCGAAGTAGAAGATTCCGACGATGGGGACCATGCCGAGCTCGTCGGCCCGGTCGAGGATGCGGGCGAGTCGGCCGAGATAATCGGGCCGGAGCGAGCCATCGGCTTCGATAGCGCTGTTGTGCCAGGGCTGCTCTTTCGAGTAGCCTTCGGGACTTCCGCCCTGAAGATTGATGGTAAAGCTGAGCAAGCCGTGAGCGCGCCAGGAAGGCATGGCCTCGATGAACTCGCGGGTGTTGCGTTCGGGGTCCCAGCGGCCGGTGTCGGGGTAGGCCCAGCGGGAACGGGTCTGGGGGTTAAGGTCGTCGAAAATGCCCTGGACCATGCGGGAGTTCATCAGGAGGCCCTGGATCTTCCAGCCGCGCCAGGAACGGCCGGCGTAGGTGGGCTTTCCGTTGATGAAGAATTGCGGCCCCTCGATGCGGACCTCGGTGCGGCGGCTCTTGGCGGCCCGGGCGAAGGGGGCGCAAGCGGCAAGGCTTAGAAATGCGCGGCGGTTCACAATCATTCCGTCCTCCGGGGATGGGGCAGGGCGCCGGTTCAGTGCCGGCGGCCGGATTCTCGCAGCCGCCGGGCTCCTTAGATGCGTGCGGCCGGCGGCGCGGCCTCCATCCGCTCAGATATTACGGTGTGTGCGCTTGCGGAAGATAGGAAAATGCAGCGAAAAAGTTGTACGAAGCTACCCATCCCGGGTCTGAAGGGGGGTGGCGCTGGAGATGTGGCGCTCGGCGCGGAGCTGACCTGGCGACTTGCCCAACCGGCGGCGGATATGACGGCACAGATGGGACTGATCGCAGAAGCCCGTCTCAGCGGCGATTTGGGCCAGGGACAGGTCGCTCTCCGTCAAGAGGCGGCATGCCTGGCTGACGCGCAAATGGTCCACGTAAGCGGAAAAGGTTAGTCCGGTCGCCTGGCGGAAGAAACGCATGAAGTAGCTGCTGCTCATATTGAGCATGCCGGCGGCCTGGGACACATGCGGGGGTTCGGCCAAGTTGGAGGCAAGGAAATCCAGCAAGGGTTGGAGGCGGCGCAAATGGTTGCGGCGGCGTTCGTAATCCGCGATCTGGTTGAGGCGGCTGCGGAAAGCCTCTTCGAGGATGAGGAGAAGCTCAGAGAGAATGAGTTTTTGGCGGGCCTGGCAGGAAGGGGCGTCCGGGTCCTTGTTCTGAGCCAACACGAGCCGGTTCAAACAATCCCAGGCTTGGTCGGAGTGCGGGCTTCCGCGGGGGAGCCGCAGGCAGCCATCGCCGAAGTGGCGGAACGGACGCAGCAACAGCAGGTCGCAAGGCAGGGCCCCGGGTGCGGCGATCAGGTCCGGGTAGAAGACAACGACCAAAGCGTGCCGGCAATCGCCTTCAAAGCACTCGACCCCGTGCAGCCGGAGATTGTCGATGAGCAGAACATCGCCGGCCTCGAAGCGTTCCAGGTGTTCGCCGATGCGGAACGTCCCCGGGCCGCCGAGCGGGCAGAAGATCTCCAGGCGCTCATGCCAGGTCATGGGCACGGCGCTTGGGACGGGGGGAAACTCATACAGTTTCACGGCGAGAGGGAATGATGGGTCCAGGGGGAGTTGAAAGCGCTTGGAGGAATCCACCCGGTCGAGGATCCGGAAGGGCTCAACGTTGACTCCAGCCGTCTCGTGTTTGGCCAGATGGAGCTCCAAGCGGGAGCCGGCTGCTTGCCGGTTTTCATTCACCGGTTGCAAAAGGATAGGATTATTCAACACTTGTGCGCTCCTTATTCTAAACCGGAAGGGGATGCTCGCGGTAAACTGCGGTGTGGTCTCCGGAGGTGGCGTTGCTGCGCCGGGGAATAGGAAGGTGTGTTGCGCACGGGACCGGGCAGGCAGAGTTGAGCCGCACTCTGGGGACCGGGATGAAAGATCGGGGCGTGGAAGAAGCCGCAACGTTCGCAGATCAGGAGACGAAAAGCGATGAAATCGAAAAGCCGTGACTATGCCATTACGAGGCGGGGCTTCGCTCTCGGGTTGGGCGCAGTTGCCGCTCAGGCGGGGCAGCCCGCGGGGGACTATTATCAGGAGGCGTCCCGGCGGCTGCCGGTGCGGAGGTTCGACGTGGCCATAGCGGGAGGCGGAACCGCGGGCGTGGTGGCCGCCATCGCCGCAGCCAGGCAGGGCGCTAAGACGGTATTGATTGAAAACAAGGGCTATACGGGCGGGACCGTCGTGGAGGGCGGGACCGCGCTGCACAGTTTCTTCAATCTATGGAAGGCGTTCCCCGGGGTTCCCAAGCGGCAGGTTGTGAAGGGCATCCCGCAGGAGATCGTGGACCGGCTCATGCGCATCGGCGGCTGCACCGGGCATGCGGAGATGCTGTCGCACTACGACTATGACTCGGTGTGCACGGCCATCGACACGGAATTGTACAAGTTGGCGACCATGGAGATGCTTCGCGAAGCCGGCGTGACGGTTTGGGTGAACACGTTTGTGGCGGGCGCGATCCGGGAGGGCAGCCGGATCGCGGGCATGATCACGGAAAGCCGCTCCGGGCGGGAGGCGATCTACGCCAAGGCGTTTGTGGATTGCACCGGCTATGGGGACTTGGCGGCGCATGCCGGGGCCAAGTTTACCGAACCCAACGACTACTCGGTGGCCAACAGCATCGGGGTCGCCAATGTGGACATCGAGAGGATGTGCGAATACCTCAAGTCGCAGAACACGTTAACCCAGTTGGCGAGGGGGCGGCGCAGCGGGAAGGACGACCAGATCGTACGCTTTGGCGGAGAGTCGGTCAGGCTGTCGGAGGAGTTTAACGCCGAGGCGAAACAGATCGGCCTGTCGATGATCACCACGACGACGCAAGACAACTATCTGATGTTCCTGAAGCTGAATTTGAAGATGCCGGTGAGTCCCACGAGCCGTGACGCGGTGGCGGAGGCCGAACTGGAGCTCCGGCGGCGCCAGTTCAAGGCCATCGAACTTCTGAGACGGCACGTGCCGGGTTGCGAGCGGGCGTTCATCGCCAGGACCAGTCCCTCGCTCAACATCCGCAGGGGCAGGCTGATCGTTTGCGACTACGACATTCAGCTCGAGGACATTCTCCAGGCCCGGCATTTCGACGACGATGTGTTCGTCTACGGGTTTCACGACTCGGCGCCGCGGCTGAAGGTCGGCGGCGGCGGGACCTATGGCATTCCCTACCGCGCCCTGCTGCCCGCCGGCATCGAGAACCTTCTGGTGGCGGGCATGATGATTACGTCCAATCACGACGCGCACATGTCGACGCGCAATACGGTGAGCTGCATGGGGCAGGGGCAGGCGGCCGGAACCGCCGCAGCGCTGTGCGCCGCCCGGAATTGGGGCACGCGTGAATTGCCTTACTCACTGCTGCGCCGCACCTTGGAGAAAGACAATGTGTACTTTGAGTAGGCCGGCCGGTTTGGGCCCTGCGCCTGACTCTTGGATCTGGAGGACTGCGATGTACCGGCTACTGTTTGTTGTTTTCCTAGCGCCGGCTTTGGCGGCGCAGCCGCAACCGTGGAGGCTGGTTTATGACGCAAGCATCCCGCAAGTGCGTTTCGCCGCCACCGAAATCCGGCAAGCCTGTGTCGCCCGAGGCTGCACGTTCTCGGAGGAACCGCCGGGCGCCATCACGCAGCCCTCGGGCGCCGTGCGCATTGTGATTGCGGCCGGGCCGGAAGGATCGCGCCAAGCGGCCACCGCCCTGGGCGTTGCTCCGCTGGACAACCAAACCCCGCAGTCCTATGCGATACGCCGGGCGGAGCGCCCGGGAAGCCTCACCTTGGCGGTGTTGGGCGCGGACAGCGTGGGGGCGATGTGCGGCGGTCTGGATCTGGCCGAGGCGATACGGCTCGGGACCATCCTGGAAACTCGCGACAGCACCCATTCGCCCAAGATTGCGCAGCGGGGAATCAAGTTCAACATCCCGCTGGATCTGCGGACGCCCAGTTACTCCGACAACAGCCATCAGGCGCAGAATAACATTCCCGAAATGTGGAGCTTCGACTTCTGGCGGGAGTTTCTGGACGACATGGCGCGCCACCGTTTCAATGTGCTGTCGCTATGGAGCCTGCACCCGTTCCCGTCACTGGTCAAGGTTCCGGAGTTTCCGGAAGTGGCGCTCAACGACGTGTGGCGGACGCGCGTGCCCATGGACGACACCTACAGCCATTCGGGCAGCGACATGCTGCGGCCGGAGCTGCTCCGGGATGTGGAGGTGGTGAGGAAGTTAACGATCGAGCAGAAGATCCAGTTTTGGCGTGATGTGATGCAGTACGCGCAGGACCGGGGCATTCAGGTGTACTGGTTTACGTGGAATCTGTTCACGTTTGGCGCGGAAGGCAAGCACGGAATTACGACAGACCAAACAAATCCGGTTACAATCGCCTATCTGCGGGCGAGCGTGCGGGAGATGGTGCTTACTTACCCGTTGCTGGCCGGATTCGGGATCACAGCCGGAGAGAACCTGCGCGCCCTGGAGGGCGAGTTCTCCAGGGAGAAGTTCCTGTGGAAGACTTACGGGTTGGGGGTTGTGGACGCCAAGAAGATCCAGCCGTGGCGGGAAGTGCGGATGATTCACCGCTATCACATGACCAACCACAATGAGATTTTGCAGGAGTGGAAGGACTACCCGGGCCCGTTCGATCTGAGCTTCAAATACTCGATTGCCCATATGTATTCCATTCCCAATCCGCCGTATCTGGCGCCGGCGCTGCCATTTCTATCTCCGAAACTGCGCACCTGGCTGACGGTACGCGACGACGACTATTACAGCTTTCGCTGGGGCGACCCGGATTACGCGCGGGCGTATCTGGCCAATATCCCAGGACCGGATAAGATAGCCGGTTACTACATGGGGCCGGACGGGACGATTTGGGGCCGGGAGTTTTTGAGCAAGGACCCCGACGCGCCGCGCCAAACCATTATGAGGAAGCGTTGGTACGGATTCATGATTTGGGGGCGGCTCAGTTATGACCCTAAACTGCCCGACAGCTTGTTCCAACGCATGCTGGCGCATCGCTTTCCGGAGTTGGACGCCGGGGCGCTATTTCAGGCGTGGAAATCGGCCTCGAGAATCTTCCCAAAGATCACCAGTTTTCATTGGGGCGACATCGATTTGCGGTGGTTCCCGGAAGCCTGCCTGAGCCATCCGCGGCACCGCGGTTTCTATACGGTGCAGGATTTCATCGAGGCCCAGACCATGCCGGGCAGCGGGCTGGCGAGTATCCTGGAGTGGCGGGCGAAGAAACTGGCTGGCGAACCCTGGAAGGGCGAGGGGCCGCTGGAGGTGGCCGACGCGCTGGCCGGTTACGCCGCTGAGGTGCTTCGACTGACGCCACGCCTGGGCGGCGGGGGCGGTCTGTCAAAAGAAGCGCGCGAGACGCTCGGCGATCTGACCGCGATGACGCACTTGGGGAACTATTACGCAGAAAAGATCCGCGGAGCGGCGGAGCTGGCGCTGTTCGACAAGACGGCGGCGCCGGCGAACCGTGAGGCGGCCGTTCAGCACCTGCGGTCGGCGCTGGTTCATTGGAAGCGTTACGCTGCCGCCTACACGGCTCAATACGAGCAGCCGCGGCTCTACAACCGGGTCGGCTGGGTGGACGTTCACGCCCTGACCAGCAAGGTGGAGCAGGATATCACCATCGCCCGACTTTGGAGGCCCGGGACGGGGCCGGACGCTCCGGCAGCGGTCGGCGCGGATGTTCCCTTCCGGGAGTGATCGAGGACCGTTGCAAGAGGCGTGCCTCCCGTTGCCCGAGATCGGGCGTGCGCCGGGGCCAGGCTCACCTCAACTTGCGGTCCACAGCTTGGGCTAGCGCGGCGAGCGCTCCGGCGGGACAATCGCCGAGCGCCGTGATGCGCGCGAACCAAGGGCCGCGGCGGAAGGTCACGCTGCCGGGATAGAGGCGGCCTTCCTCGCCCGATTGGAGCGGCCTGCTGCCGGCCGCCGGCTCGCTTTCGAAGATCTGGCGGGCGGCTGCGGCGTTCTTCATGCGATACAGTTCAACCACGGCGTCCGCCGATCCACGGTAGCGGTAGTCCGCCACCATGGTCCGCACGACGCCTGCCTGGAGGAAGCGCTCGGCGGCGCCGTCGATGTACTTATATAGGTCCTCAGCAGGGAAGACCCGGATGCGCGGGCTGCGCTCCCAGCCTTCGGCTTCTCCTGAAGGCGGGAACAAGGTCTCGCCGGACTCCGGAGTCCCGGCGGTCTCCAGCAGGAACTGGTTGGTCCGCGAGCGGCTCTCGCCGATGCTGGTGACGTAGATGGCGGGCCGGTCCCGGACCGGGCAGGCGTATTCACAAGCGCCGCAGCCCACGCAGCGGCTCGGGTCGACGTAAGGCTGGCGGATGGTCTTGGTGCGGCCTTCGGAGTCCGTGACCTCGGCGGGGATCAGGTAGATGGCTTTGGGAGAGGTGGGACACCATTCCTCGCAGACGATGCACTCGGTGGCCATGGCCCAGGGCAGGCAGCGGCCGTGGTCGTAGAAAGCAGTTCCAATTCGGATGGGCTGCGCGGGAGATGCCGAGCCCCAGCCCTTCTGCTGCTCGGTGAACTCCCAGATGGCGCCTGTGGGGCAGGCACGCCCGCACTCCACGCAGCTTGGCTCGCAGTAGCCGATACGCGCCACCAGAACCGGCGTCCAAAGGCCTTCGAGTCCAGCCTGGGTAAAGGCCGGGTGGAGGGCGTGGTTCGGGCAGACCTTCATGCAATTGCCGCAGCGGATGCAGCGTTCCAGGAAGTGCTTTTCATCGAGAGCGCCCGGGGGGCGCACCAGACGGTCCGGGGGTTTGGCTGCGGCGGGCACGGCGCGCAGAAGCGGAACTAACGCGGCGCCTGCCGCCACACTGGTGAAGACTTTGCGGCGCGAGAGGTCAGGCCCGGGCAGGGTTTGGGTGCGCTCGGGGAACCAAGTAAAGCGCAGGCCGCTTTCCGGGCAGTCGCCGATGCAGTTGAGGCAGAGGTGGCATTCCGATTTGCGCCAGCGCACGCCGGGGATCGGGTCGTCTCCGCCCTGGCAATTGAGCAGGCAGCGCTGGCAGTCGTCGCACCGGCTTGGGTGTTTCTCCAGGCCCAGGATAGACCAACGGGAAAACCATCCGAGCAGCGCGCCCAGGGGACACAACGCGCGGCACCAGAAGCGCGTTATGCGAAGATTGAGCGCCAGCACGGCGAGCAGGATCAGGCCCAACAGCGTCCCCTGTTGGTAGAACGTGGGCGCGGGATGCATGAGCGTGCGGTGCAGGATGAAGTTCAGCACGTCGCCTGTGGTCCGCACCCAGCCGAGGTGGCTGGAGTAGAGCGCTGCCAGCAAGGCATTGCCGCCGTAATCCAGAGCTGGGGACAGCGAGAGCGCGACGCCGCGAAGCAAAAGCGACAGTGGATCGAGCCAGCCGCCGATGGCGGAGCCGAACAGCGCCAGAGCCAGCGAGGCGGCCAGCAGGTAGTCTTTGGTCTTGTGCCAGTTGCGGTAGCGGTTGGATGCAACGCGCGCCGGGCCGCGTTTGGCTTCCGACTTCCAGGAGCTGACCCAGTGGTTTAACGTACCCAGCGGGCACGCCCAGCCGCAGAAGACGCGGCCCAGAAAGATGGTGGGCAGGAGGATGACTAGGCTCCAGAGCAGGCCTTGATAGAGGGACCGTGTGGAGAGGGCGTTGAGCAGGGCGGCAAGGGGGTCGGCGCGCAGAAACCAGGCAGCGGAATGCAGAAACAGGAGGAGGAAGAAGACCTGAGAGAACCTGCGCAGCCGGATGAGGTTCTTGTAGCTCACCGCTCGAAGGCACAGTCTAGCATGCGGAAACGGCTATCGACAGTGTCTGGGGGGGCCGGGAAGGGGCTTTGGAGGTTGCGCGGGGGGTGAGACAGGAGGCGCTTGCGGTGTGCTTGCGATGGGTTAGGGGTTGAGTTCGTGCGTGGAGATGGATTGCGAAAACCGGATGCGGGTGTGGTAAACTTTGGAAGGTTGGAGCTTCGGGCGCGTAGCTCAACTGGCAGAGCAACTGACTCTTAATCAGTAGGTTGGAGGTTCGATTCCTCCCGCGCTCACCATTCAAAACAAAGGACTTAGGACAATCCGAAAAATCCAAAAAATAGCCCGAGGGAACCGATTAGGGAACCTCACGGAGAAACCCCCCCCTCCGCCCGCTGTCAACCCCCCAAAAAAATCGGGTGCCTGCCGCAGCGCAGCCACGGCGAACGAACCACAAGCCATTGCCGGCGCTCCCGCACCTGCCGGGCTTGCGTTCTCGTCAGCCAGGGTCGAATCGGTCGAAACCACATTGCAATCACCTCCCGGTAATGAAACTGCTCCGCGCGATTTGATAGCCCGCCGCGGCCGGCGCTCCCGCGCCTTGCGCTTGCGCGCAGAAAGCCAGCGCGTGCTCGTTCAGCCTGAAGCCGACCATGTAAAGCGAATGCAGCGCCGCCGTCGCATAGGCCCGCGCGTCCAGCGCCTCATTGCGCACGCCGGCAGGCTTGACGAACTTCCGTTCGCCGCGCTCTACCACAATGCGCTCGGAAACCAGCATTTCGAACCAGTCGCGCCCGCGGTCCAGCGGGAAGTGGCAGTAGCCCGGCCCCGGCCGCTCCACACGCAACCGCGAGTAGACTTTCTCCTTGGCCACGTCGCTGCCCACCAGGTATAGCTCCCCGCGGTTTTTGCCGCCGGTCGTCGCCCTTCGCGGCCAGATCGGCTTACCGAAACCGCTCTGCCCCTTTACGGGCCAAATCCTGCGTCCGCGGCGCGCCCGGCAGAAGTCCAGCACGGTCTCGGTCTCAAAGCCGGCGTCAATCGCCGCCGCACTCACCGGCAGCAGCAGGCCGCTCTCATGCTTCCATTGGCGGCTCAGCAGCCGGTCCAGGTCGCCCCATACCTCCGGCTGCCCCGTATCGCCGTGCAGCACGAAGTAGCCCAGGCTCCAGCTCTCCTCGCCCGCGCCCCAGCCCACCACCTCGCACTCAATGCGGTCGGCTTGCACATCCGCGCCGGCGGTGATCAGACAGACGCCTCCGGGCGCTTCGGCCCCGAACGGTTCCCGCCGGGCATACAGCACATCGGCCTCCAGCGGCACTGCGGCCTCGTCACGCCAGGCCTCGCCCAAGATCGTGTTGATGAACACCTGCAACGTCTCGCGGGTCCGTTTGGCCTCCAGAAACTCGGCTGCCAACTCGGGCCAGCTTGGCCAGCCTACCGGCGCATATAACGCATTCAGTGAGTAGCTCCGGGTCCGTCCGTCCCCGGCCGCTGTCGGCCTCCACTCTCCGCCGGCGAGCATCGCTGTCTTCTCGTGGTTGGCGACGGCGTAGGCGCAAGCCTCGCAGTGATACCGCGCCTTCTCCGGCTCGCCCTCGGGCCAGCGCAGCCGCTCCCAGACCAGCCGCTGCATGAATCCGCATCGCGGGCAAGGCACGAAATAATACCGTTGATCGCCCTGCCGAAACAGCGCCTCAATGCGGCTCACACCCTCAATGGTCGGCGTGCTCACCGCCAGGATCTTTCGCTGTGAACCGAAGGCCACCGTCCGCCGCACGGCCAGCGTCAACGGGTCGCCCTCGCCGTCGGCATCCGCCGGCCAGGCGTCCAGCTCGTCGGCCAAAACGTACTTCGCCGGCAGGCTCCGCAGCCCCACCGCCGAATTGGCTCCGGTCAGGATCAGCACGCCACCCGAGAATTCCTTCAGTAGAACCGTGTTGCCCGAGTCACGCGCGCGCGGATCTTTCACCCGGCCCCGCAATACAGGTGAATTCTTAATCAATCCGTCCAGCCGCTGCTTACTGAACCGCTTCGCCATTTCCACGGTCGGCTGAACCAGCAGGATGGGCGCCGGAGCATGGTGCATCAGGTATCCGCAGGCGTTCAGCAGGACTTCGGTCCCGCCAATTTGCGCGGATTTCATGAACACCACGCGCTCGCAAGGCGCGCCCGGCGCGAGTGAGTCCATGATCTCGCGCAGGTATGGGGTCCGGCTCGTCCGCCACGGCCCCGGCTCGGGGGAGGTGTTCCCCAGCACCCGATATCTGTCTGCCCACTCGGATACCGTCAGCTTCGGCGGCGGC
>Ga0308411_10001318_pt1 | contig 16913 bp, 18 predicted proteins | sample HotsprottomLayer_2_FD_203530 | JGI IMG/M metagenome (GOLD analysis project Ga0308411, IMG submission 203530) | Hot spring phototrophic mat microbial communities from Octopus Spring, Yellowstone National Park, Wyoming, United States -... | ecosystem: Environmental > Aquatic > Thermal springs >...
CGAGGACGGCTGGAGCAGCCCGGCGGCTAGCCGCCCGAGGGTGGACTTGCCGGACCCCGACTCGCCGACCAGCCCGACCACTTCCCCGGGCGCGATCGCGAGGTCGACCGCATCCACTGCGTGCACCACCTGCTCGCGCAGTCGCGCGCCGAACAACCGGGCGGTTCGCTCGGCGAGGTCGAGCGCGCGCGCGAACCGCTTCGACACCGCGCGCAGCTCGAGTAGCGGGACTGCCGCCTCGCTCACGCGGTGGCCTCGTCCGCGGCGTGGATCGGGTGGAAGCAGCGCACGTGGCGATCGTCCAGGCGATAGAGCGGCGGCTCGGTGAGGCAGGTCTCGGTCGCGCGCGCGCAACGGTCGCGGAACGCGCAGCCCGGCGGCAGACTGAGCAGCGACGGGCTCATTCCGGGGATCTGCGCGAGCGGCCGCCCCGGCCGGTTGCGGCTCGGAACCGAGTCGAGCAGACCGCGCGTGTAGGGGTGCAGCGGCCGATCGAGCACCGCGTCGACCGGTCCGCGCTCGACGATCCGTCCGGCGTACATCACGCAGATCTCGTCGGCGAGCGCGGCGACGACCGCCAAGTCGTGCGTGATCCAGACGAGCGCGGTTGCGCTGGTGCGACAGAGCGCCTGCATCTCGGCCAGGATCTGCGCCTGGATCGTCACGTCCAGTGCGGTGGTCGGTTCGTCGGCGATGATCACCGCCGGGCGGTTGAGCAACGCGATCGCGATCGCGACGCGCTGGCGCATGCCACCGGAGAACTGGTGCGGATAGGCGGTGAGCCGCTCGTCCGGCGACGCGATGCCGACGCGGGCGAGCGCCTCGCGGGCGCGCGCGCGCGCCGCCCGCGCCGACACCCGCTCGTGCGCGCACACCGCCTCGATCATCTGGGTGTCGATCCGCAGGACCGGGTTGAGCGCCATCATCGGGTCCTGGAAGATCATCGCGATGCGTTTGCCCCGGATCGCGCGCCATTGCGCGGCGTCGAGCCCGCGCAGCTCGCGCCCCTCGAGCCGGATGCTCCCGCCGACGACCCGCCCCGGCGGATCGACCAGGCCGAGGATCGAGAACCCGGTGACCGACTTGCCCGATCCGGACTCGCCGACCAGCCCCAGCACCCGCCCGGCGCCGACCTCGAAGCCCACCCCGTCCACCGCCTTCACCACGCCCTGGCGGGTGAAGAAGTGGGTGCGGAGGCCTTCCACCGCGAGCGCCGGCTCGCTCATCGCTGCAGCCGCGGGTTCAGCACGTCGCGCAGCTGGTCGCCCACCAGGTTGATGCTCATGATCGTGGCGAGCAGGGCGAGCCCGGGAAAGAAGCTGATCCAGTAGCGGCCGGACAGGAGATAGGTGAAGCCGTTCGAGATCAGCAGGCCGAGCGACGGCTCGGTGATCGGCAGCCCGAGGCCGAGGAACGACAGCGTGGCCTCGAGCGCGATCGCGGCGGCGACCTGCACCGTGGCGACGACGATCAGCGGCGGCAGGCAGTTCGGCAGCAGGTGACGGATCACGATCCGCGCGGCCGGCAGCGCGAGGCCGGTCGCCGCCTCGATGTACTCCTTGCTCCGCTCGACCATGGCCGCGCCGCGGACCGTGCGCGCGTAGTACGCCCACTGGACGGCCACCAGCGCGACGATGATCTTGTCGATCCCCCGCCCGAGCAGTGCGAGCAGGACGAGCGCGATCAGGATCGCAGGGAAGGAGAGCTGGATGTCGGCCACGCGCATCACGAGCGTGTCGATCCGGCCGCCGGCGAACGCCGCGGCGAGCCCCAGCGCGAGCCCGAGCGCGAGCGCGCCGAGCGTCGCGGCCACGCCGACGCCTAGGCTGATGCGCAGGCCGTAGAGGATCGCCGAGAGCATGTCGCGGCCCTGGTCGTCGGTCCCGAGCCAGTAGCGCATCGAACCGTCCGCCGAGCGCGATCCCGGCGGCAGGCGGCCGTCCATCACATCGAGCTGGGCGAGGTCGTAGGGGTTCTGCGGCGACAGCAGCGGCGCGAACAGCGCGGCGAGCAGGATCGCGGCGAGCATCGCCAGGCCGACCAGCGCGAGCCGGCTCGCGGCGAAGTCGGCAGCGATGCGCCGCAGCGGCGTCTCCTCCGGCCCGGTCGCCGCCGCGGCGGGCGGCGCGATCCGCTCCTGGGTCATCGGCGCCGCCTAGACCCGCGCGTCGGCGAGGCGCACGCGCGGATCGAGCGCACAGTAGCCGAGGTCGACGACGAGGTTGATCAGGACGAACAGGGCGACGATCAGCAGCAAATAGGCGACGATCACCGGCCGGTCGAGGACGTTGATCGAGTCGATCAGGAGCTTGCCCATGCCCGGCCAGGCGAAGATCGTCTCGGTGACCACCGCGAAGGCGACCACCGACCCGAACTCGAGCCCGATCACGGTCACGATCGGAATCATGATGTTCTTCAGCACGTGCACGCCGATCACGCGCCGCTCCGGAACGCCCTTCGCGCGCGCGAACCTCACGTAGTCCTGCACCAGCGCCTCGCGCGTACCGGCGCGGGTGAGCCGGATGATCAGCGACAGCTTGATGAGCGCGAGGTTGGTCGCCGGCATGATCAGGTGCTTGACGCCCTCCCAGGAGAAGAACGACACCTGCACGCCGAACAGGCTGGTCGTCGGCCCGCGGCCGCTCGCCGGCAGCCAGCCGAGATGCACCGAGAACACCATGATCAGCATCAGCCCGACCCAGAAGGTCGGCAGCGAGAAGCCGAGGATCGACCCGGCCATGATCGCCTTGCCCGAGATCGAGTCCGGCTTCAGTCCGGCCCACAGGCCGAGCGGGATCCCGAGCACCACCCCGATCAGCATCGCCGCGACGGCGAGCTCGAGCGTCGCCGGCATGCGCTCGAGGATCAACTGCAGCGCCGGGACGTTGAACACGAACGAGTTGCCGAGATCGCCGAGCGCGGCCTGCCTGAGGAAGACGAGGTACTGCTCCCACAGCGGCCGGTCGAGGCCGAGATCTTTGATCGCGCGCTCGATGTCCTGCTGGTCGGCGTTCGGGTTGACCAGGATGTCGACCGGGTTGCCGATCGCGAATACGCCGACGAACACCAGACCGGACATGACCAGCAGCACGACCGCGCTCTGCATCACGCGCCGGATCACGTAGACGAGCATCGAGGCGGCGCGCTGCCTACCGGGGCCGGAACTGGTGGGCGAGCGTGTACTCGTCGGTGCGCGCGGCGTAGCCGACGCCCTTGCGCATCGCCCAACTGGCGACCTGGTGATGGAGCGGGATCACCGCGTGGTCCCGCATCGCGAGCGTCATCGCCTCGCGCGCCACCGTCAGGCGCTTCGACTCGTCGAGCGTCGCGAGCGACTGCGCGACCAGCGCGTCCAGGCGCGGGTTCGAGTAGCGCGACCAGTTCCAGGTGCCGAACCCGCGCTCGGCGTCGAATGCGGCGACGACGGTGCGCAGGGCGAGGTCGCCGGAGAACGAACCCCAGCCGAGCATCGCGAGGCCGAAGTCGCCGTTGCGGGCGCGCACGAAGTAGACCGCCGCCGGCAGCGTCTCGACGCGCGTGGTGATGCCGACGCGGGTGAGCATCTGGGCGACCGCCTGCGCGACCTGCTCGTCGTTCACGTAGCGGTTGTTGGGCGCGTGCAGCACCGCCGAGAAGCCCTGTCCGAACCCCGCCTCGGCGAGCAGTTTCTTCGCTCCCTCGGCGTCGAACGGCTCCGGCTGGAGCTCGGCGACGTGGCCGAACACCGGCGGCGACACCAGATTCGCGGCGGGGACGGCCTGCCCCTCCATCACGCGCTCGACGATCGCCTGCCGGTTGATCGCCTTGGAGACCGCCTGGCGCACGCGCGGATCCTTGAACGGGTTGCGTTCGAGCGGCCGGCCGCTCTTGTCGGATAGCCCGGGGACGCGGTCGCGGTACTGGTCGAGGTGCAGCAGGATCGTGCGCCACGACACCTTCTGCGCGATCTCGAAGCCCGGGTTGCCCTTCAGCCGGGCGAGGTCCGCGGTCGGGATGTGCTCGATCGCATCCACGTCCCCGGCGAGCAGCGCGGCGAGCCGCGCCGGGTCGTTCGGCATGATCCGCAGCGTCACGCGCTCCCACGCCGGCCGCTCGCCCCAATACTGCTCGTGGCGCGCCAGTTCGACGCGGTCGCCGCGTTTGAACGCAACGAAGCGGAACGGTCCGGTGCCGACCATCCCGCGGCCGGCGTCGAAGTCCTGGCTCTTGAGCCCGGTGGTGGCGCGCTTGGAAACGATGAACACCGAGTGCAGGTCGTACGGCACCATCGCGTACGCGGTCGCGGTCTTGAGCCGGACGGTGTAACGGTCCACCGCCTGCTTCTGGACCAGCGGCCGAGTGAAGGGGACGAAAGACCCCGGGCTGTTGGTGATCGTCGCCGGCCGGTCGAGCGAGTGGACGACGTCCTCGGCGGTGAGCTCGGACCCGTCGTGGAAGCGCACTCCGCGGCGCAACCGGAACTCCCAGGTGGTGGCGTCGATCGCCTTCCACGACTCCGCGAGCCCCGGTACGAGCCGCGCGTCCTCGTCGACCCGGGTGAGCGCATCGAACACGTGCCACGCCACCAGATTGTTCGGCTGCAGGTTGACGAAATGCGGGTCCATCGACGTCACGTCTGCGGCGAGCCCGATGCGCAGGTCGGCCGCGACGCTCGGCGAGGCGGCCGACGAGGCGATCCAGGCGAACAACAGCGCGGCTGCGAAGCGGTGCATCGGCGTCGTGCGACCGGTGGAAGCGTTGCACCGATTCTAGCCGCGGCCCCGGCTGGACGGGTAACATCGGCGGCGATGGAGCCGCTCGCGACGCTGTCGGTCGAGGCTCGGGCCGAACTCGCACGGATCGGCCCGATCTGGGGCCGCGACATCCAGGCGCATCGCGACCGGGTCTTCGACCTCTACGCGCCGCTGCTCGCGGCGGCGCCGAAGGCGGGCGTGATCGTGACGCGCGATCTCGCCTATGGCCCGCACCCCCGGCAGCGCCTCGACCTGTTCCGCCCCGAGCGTGCCAGCGGGGCCGACGTCGTGGTGTTCGTGCACGGCGGGGCGTTCGTGCGCGGCGACAAGCGTGCGACGCCGCACGTCTACGACAACGTGCTCTACTGGTTCGCGCGGCAGGGCTGCGTCGGCTACAACGTCGAGTACCGCCTCGCCCCTGCGGCGGCGTATCCGGCCGGCGCCGAGGACGTCGCGGCGGCGCTCGCATGGGTGCGGGCGCACGCCCGCGACCACGGCGGTGATCCGGCGCGCGTCTTCCTGATCGGCCACTCGGCCGGTGCCACGCACGTGGCCACCCTGCTCGCCGATCCGGCTCTGCCCTCGCACTGGGATAGGCGGGCCGCCGGCGCGGTGCTGATCAGCGGGCGGCTGCGCGCCGACGCCCGGCCCGACAATCCGAACGCGGCGGGCGTGCGCGCGTACTTCGGCGACGACGAGTCGATCTACGACGCGCGCTCGCCGGTCACGCACGCCGCGCGGCTCGAGCTGCCGGTGTTCGTCGCGATCGCCGAGTTCGAGAATCCGTTGCTCGACGTGTACGGCGCCGAGCTGCTCTACCGGCTCGCGCTCGCCCGCGGCCACGCGCCGCGGTTCCTGCGCCTGCCCGGCCACAATCACATTTCGATCGTGGCGCACTTCAACACCGAGGAGGAGATCCTCGGCCGCGAGATCCTCGCGTTCTTCGCCGCCGGCCGCTAGCGGGCGGCCCGGGCGATCGCGCCCCGTTACGCGGGACGGCGCGACGCGGCGCGCACGGCGGGGCGGGCGATCCGGAACGCCGACAGCGGCGAGCTGACCTCCTCGCCCTCGACCATGCGTTCGAGGCACTCGCCGAGGTCCGGGTGGTATGGCGCGAGCGACCGCGCGACCTCGTCGCGAGTCGTGACCCACCAGCGCTCCTCGCCGAAGTAGCGCGATTCGAACCGCAGGTCGAGGCTCGCCTCGAGGAAGGCTTCGAGGTCTTCGGCCGGCGTGGAACCGCCGCCGGGCCGCGCGATCAGCGCACCGGGCATGGGGGCTTTCATGGACCAGTCCTCCTGTGCTCGAGCTCGATTCCCCTGCGCCCGCGTCGATTTCCCGTCGGCGCGGGCAGGCGACCCCGGTGCGAGCAAGGACCGCGCGCGCCGCCGCGCCGTCCCGCGCCCGGCGTGACGAACGTCCGGCGCGGCCGGGGCTTGCTGCAGCGGTCGCGTGACGCAGTTCGCGCGCGGCCGAGCCGGGCGGGCCATGGTCGCGCGCCCGAGCGAGCCCCGGTCGGGGCGGATCCGACACCGGTGTCGAGCACCCGGCACCGCGGCCGCCATGCCACTGGCATCGCGGCCCGAGCCGCGGGCCGGGTCGGACGGCGTGGGGACCGGGCGGACCGGTTAGGCCAGAGGGCTGGTTCCGGTCGCGTGCCCGGTCGGATAGTGAGGGCCCTGGGAGGCAGGCTGGGCAGCAAGCGGAGCAGCGAGCATGTTGCGATTTCTAATCCCCGGGGCGCGGCGCCCCTCCGACGCCGAACAGCGAGTATTCGAGTACTTCGCGGCGGAGGTCTGCAGCGTGGCCCGGCGATCGGGCCGCGGCGCGCGACTCTCGGTCGCCAGCGGCTCGTCGATCGACCTCGGGACGACCGCGGGCGCCGAGTTCGCGTGCGCTGCGCTAGAGTCCGCCGCGCGCGACCACGTGCGCAGGCAGGAGGACCTGCTCGCGTTGATCGAGCGTCTCGGCGCGATGATCGATTCGGGCGGGCGGTGGTCCGAGCCGGCGTCCTCGATCGATGCCGGCCTGCACCTGGTGCGCGCGGTGGCGATGAGCGAGCTCCTCGCGCGCGAGGCGGCGACGCGCTTCAGCGGGCACGCGCCTACCGTCGCGCGGGCCCAGGCCGCGCTCGAATGCCTCGCCGAAGCGCTCGCCGGCCGGGTCGAGACGACCGCGGCGGCCGCCGTCGCCCGGGCGTTTCCGCGGTTCGTGCGCGCGCTGGCGGCGGCGCGACCGCGGCCGCCGGCTCACGAGGCGCCACCGCGCGCCGCGGCCGGCGCGACGCGCCGCAGCCGCTCGAGCTCGCCGAGCACTTTCCGCGCGTAGGCACGCTCCGGGTCGTCCGCCGCGCCGGCGTAGCGCTGCAACCCTGCCTCCAGGTCGCCGGTGCGGTCGAGGTACTCGCGCAGGATCCGCGTGCCGACGTGGATGTTCGTCCAGGGGTCGAGCAACGCCCGCTCGGCCGCCGGGCCGGGCAGCTTATCCGGATGGAGGCGCGCGACCACCTGCATCAGTCCGCGCGCGCCGTAGTCGCTCTCGGCGATCGGATTGAACCGGGATTCGACCGCGATCACCGCGAGCACCAGGAGCGGATCGATTCCGGTCGCCTGGCCGGCGAGCCGGGCGGCGCCGACGACCTCGTGCGCCGCGTCGGCCGCGATACGGAAGCGGCGCGCGACCTCCAGGCCGATCGCCTCCTGCGGCGCCGGCGGCAGCTCGGCGGCGGCGAGCGGGTGGCCGAGCGCGACTGGCGGCGCGGCCGGCGCCGGGGCCGGCGGCGACTCCTCCACGCTCGCCGTGCCCAGGGCGACGACGAGCAGAAGGACCGCAGCGATCCGGCTCGCGCCTCTGGCGAGCGACGCCGCCGGGATCGAACGCCTGCCGCCAGCCTCGACATCGAACGCGAACCGAATCATGGCGCCCTCCTGTGCCGCATCCAAGCGCTCGGCCGCTGCCGCAGTGCCCGGCGGCCGCGCTGCGCGGTGACGCGATGCGAGCGAGTGTCGCGAACGGCGGCGCCGGCGAGTGTACGGCGAGCGCGCAGCCGCACACCATGCCCGCGCGTGTGACAGGATTTCACCGGACGCGGGGCGGCGCGTCAGGATTTCGTCGCGCGGTCGCTCAGACGGCGTCGGGACGGGGCGTGCCGCCGGTCACGCGTACAGCGTGTCGGTCCGCGCGTACGACCACTCGCGGATCGTCCGCCCGTCGAGGTCGATCACCCGCAGCACGCTCGGCGCGTTGGCGCGCGCCCAGAGCCGCGCGTAGTTGGTCGCGAGGGCGCGATTGACGAAGAAGTGCGACTTCGCCGCGGCCTCGTCCATCGAGACCACCCAGCCGTAGGGCTGGGCCGATTCCACCTTGAACAGCCTGACTTGTCGTGCGATTGCCATCTGGCGCAGTTCCGGTTTGAGGCGCCGCCGCACCGATCCGTAGCACGGACCACGCCAGCAGCCGCACACGAGCCGACGGCCGTGACCGGTTTCACGCCGAGCCGGCGCGGGCGCAACCGCGCGTGCGATGGCGCACGTGCCGGCCTGGGGGACAGCCCGAGCGGGGGCGTCGGCGTCTCGACGCGAGCGGCGTCGGGCGAGCGCCGGCTGCTAGAATCACGGCCTGCGCGCCGATCGCCCCGCCCACCGAGCGAGCGTTCCAATGAGTCTTGCACCGATACCCGAGATCGTCGAGGAGATCCGCGCCGGCCGGATGGCGATCCTGGTCGACGACGAGGACCGCGAGAACGAGGGCGATCTTATCTTCGCCGCCGAGTTCGTGACCGCGGAGAAGATCAACTTCATGGCGCGCTACGGCCGCGGGCTGATTTGCATGCCGATCACCGAGGCGCACGCGCGGCGGCTGAACCTCGCGCCGATGGTGCCGCACAACCGCTCGGTGCACGGGACCAACTTCACCGTGTCGATCGAGGCGGCGAGCGGGGTCACCACGGGGATCTCGGCGGCCGACCGCGCGCACACGATCCGCGTGGCCGCCGCGCCGGGGGCGCGGGCCGAGGACATCGTCCAGCCGGGCCACGTCTTTCCGCTGGTCGCCCAGCCCGGCGGCGTGCTGGTACGCGCCGGGCACACCGAGGCGTGCTGCGACCTCGCGCAGCTCGCGGGGCTGTATCCGGCGGCGGTGCTGTGCGAGATCATGAACGACGACGGGTCGATGGCGCGGCTGCCCGATCTGGTCGAGTTCGCGCGCGTGCATCGGCTGAAGATCGGCTCGATCGCCGACCTGATCCACTTCCGCAGCCGCACCGAGTCGCTGGTGAAGCGGGTGACCGAGCGCGGGATCGAGACCCCGCACGGCGCGTTCCGGCTGGTCGCTTACGTCGAGAAACTGTCCAACGCGACCCACCTCGCGCTGGTTCGCGGCGAGATCGACCCGGCCGCCGAGACGCTGGTGCGGGTGCACGAGCCGCTCAGCGTGATCGATCTGCTCGACGCGGGCACCGGCCCGCACTCGTGGTCGGTGCACGAGGCGCTCGCGCGCCTTGCGCGCGAGGAGCGCGGCGTCATGGTGCTGCTCAACTGCTCGGAGAGCGCCGGACAGCTGATCGAACGGGTGTCCGAGGGAGCCGCGCGCGCTGCCCCGCAGCGCGCGGCGAACCTGCTCACCTACGGCATCGGGGCGCAGATCCTGCGCGACCTGAACGTCGGCCGCATGCGCCTGCTCGCCACGCCGCGCAAGATGCCGAGCATGGCCGGCTGGGCGCTCGAGATCACCGGCTACGAGGCGCCGCAGCGCGAGCGCTCCGACCGCCGGCCGGGCTGACGCCGCGCCGCATGCTGCGCATCGACGCGAACCCGGAGGGCGCGGGACTGCGGATCGCAGTCGTGCGCAGCCGCTTCAACGAGGAGATCGGTCGCGCGGCGCTCGACGCCTGCCTCGCACGGCTCGCCGAACGCGGGGTGCGCGAGAGCGACCTGACGGTGGTCAGCGTCGCCGGGGCGCTCGAGGCGCCGCTCGCCGTCCAGAAGCTGGCCGGAACCGGCCGCTACGACGCGCTGATCGCGCTCGGCGCGGTGATCCGGGGCGAGACCTACCACTTCGAGGTGGTCGCCAACGAATCGGCCGCCGGCCTGACCCAGGTCCAGCTCGACACCGGACTGCCGGTCGCCAACGGCATCCTCACCACCGACACCGAGGAGCAGGCGCTCGCCCGCGCCGCAACGAAGGGGCGCGATTGCGCGGACGTCGCGGTGGAGATGGCGAACCTGCTGCGGGCGGTCGATCGGCACCACAGGTAGGGCGATGAAGTCCCCCCGGCGCCGCGCGCGCGAGTACGCGCTCCAGGGCCTCTACCAGTGGCAGCTCGCCGGTGCCGCCCCGGCCGAGATCGGCGCCCAGCTCGCCGAGGACGACGATTTCGCCGGCGCCGACCGCGATTACTTCGCGCAGCTCCTCTCCGGCGCGATCGCCGAGGCCGAGGCGCTCGAGCGCGAGCTCGCGCCGGTTCTCGACCGCGGCGTCGAGGAGCTGTCGCCGGTGGAGCGGGGCATCCTGCTGCTCGCGGCGTGGGAGCTGAAGCACGCGCCGGAAGTCCCGTTCCGGGTGGTGATCAACGAGGCGATCGAGCTCGCGAAGGCGTTCGGGGGCACCGACGGCTACAAGTACGTGAACGGCGTGCTCGACCGCCTCGCGTCGCGGCTGCGGCCGCACGAGCGCGCGCGCTGAGGCTGGCGGTGCCGGGCGAGTTCGAGCTGGTCGCGCGCTACTTCACCCGGCCGGCGCCCAGCGCCGCGCTCGGCGTCGGCGACGACTGCGCGCTCGTCAAGCCGCCGGCCGGGCTGATGCTCGCGGTGACCACCGACGCGCTCGTCGAGGGCACCCACTTCCTTCCGGGCGCCGACCCGCGGCGGCTCGGGCACAAGGCGCTCGCAGTGAACCTCTCGGACCTCGCGGCGATGGGCGCCGACCCGCGCTGGTTCCTGCTCGCGATCGCGCTGCCCGAAGCCGACGAGCGCTGGCTCGCCCCGTTCTCGGCCGGCCTGTTCGCGCTCGCCGACGCGCACGGCGTCGAGCTGATCGGCGGCGATACGACGCGCGGGCCGCGCATGCTCGCGATCACCGCGATCGGCACGCTGCCGGCCGGCTACGCGCTGCGCCGCGACGCGGCGGCGGCCGGCGACGAGGTCTGGCTGTCGGGGGCGACCGGCGAGGCCGCGCTCGGGCTCGCGCACCTGCGCGGCGAGCTCGAGCTGCCGGCGGCGGTGGCGGCGGCCTGCGTCGCGCGCCTCGAGACGCCGCAGCCGCGCGTCGCCCTGGGCAAGCGGCTGCGCGGGATCGCGGCCGCCGCGATCGACGTCTCCGACGGCCTGCTCGCCGACCTCGGGCACGTCGCCGAGCAGTCGCGGCTGGCGGCCGAGCTCGACTACGAGGCGATTCCGCGCGCCGGCGCGTTCGCCGCGTGCGGCGACGCGGCGCTCGCCGATGCGTGCGTGCTCGCCGGCGGCGACGATTACGAGCTCGTTTTCACCGCGCCGCCCGATCGCGCCGGCGAGGTCGAAGCCGCCGGGCGCGCGGCCGGGGTCGCGGTCACGCGGATCGGCCGGATGGTTGCCGGCGCCCCGGAAGTGAGGGTGCGCGACCGGACCGGCCGGCGGATCGAGGTGTCGCGCCGCGGGTTCGACCACTTCGGCGCCACGGGCGGATGACCGCCGCCGTGGCGATCCGCCCCACCGCGGGCTTCCTGCTCGCCCATCCGGCGCACTTCATCGCCTTGGGATTCGGCACCGGGCTGTCTCCGGTCGCGCCCGGCACCGTCGGAACCTTGCTCGCGTTCCCGCTCCATGCGCTGGCGGCGGCGTGGCTCGCGCCCGCCGCCCTCGGCGCCGCGCTGGTCGCGCTGTTCGCGCTCGGGGTATGGGCGTGCGGGCGCACCGGGCGTGCGCTCGGGGTCGCCGATCACGGGGGCATGAACTGGGACGAGATCGTCGCCTTCATGACGGTGCTCCTGTTCACCCCCTCCGGGTTGGCGTGGCAGCTCGCCGCGTTCGTCGCGTTCCGCGCCTTCGACGTGATCAAGCCACCGCCGATCCGCTGGCTCGAGCGCACCGTGAAGGGCGGGCTCGGCGTCATGCTCGACGACGCGGTCGCCGCCCTCTACGCCCTGCTCGTCCTCGCGCTGGCGGCGAGGCTGCTCGGATGAGCCCGCAGGACCCGCTGCTCGAGCTGGCGATCCGGGTCGGGACGGCGCTGAAGGCGCGCGGCCTCGTGCTCGCGACCGCCGAGTCGTGCACCGGCGGCTGGATCGCGCAGGCGGTCACCGCGGTGCCGGGTAGCTCGGACTGGTTCGATCGCGCGTTCGTGACCTATTCCAACCGGGCCAAGCGGGAGATGCTCGGCGTACGCGCGGACACGCTGGATCGGCACGGCGCGGTGAGCGAAGATACCGCGCGGGAGATGGCCACGGGCGCGCTCGCGGCGAGCGGCGCGGGGGTCACGGTCGCGGTGACCGGGGTGGCCGGGCCGACCGGCGGCACGCCGGCCAAACCGGTCGGAATGGTCTGCTTCGCCTGGGCGCTCGCCGGCGGCCGCGTGGACGCCGTCACCCGGCGCTTCGCCGGGGACCGCCAGGCGGTGCGCCGGCAGTCGGTGATATTCGCCCTCGAGGGCATTCTCGAAAGGATCCAGGAATGACGCGCGTCTCACGCCGCCGCGTACTGGCGCTCATCGGCACTGCGGCGCTCGCGCCGCTCGCCGCCCGCGCCCAGGTCGACGCCGGCCCGTACGTCCCGAGCCCGAGCATGATCGTCGACCGCATGCTCGAGCTCGGCGGCGTGCGCGGCGACGACTACCTGTTCGACCTCGGGTCGGGCGACGGTCGGATCGTGATCACCGCCGCACGGCGCTTCGGCACCCGCGGCTACGGGGTCGAGATCAAGCCGGAGCTCGTCAAGCTCGCGACCGAGCAGGCCGCGCGCGCGGGCGTCGCCGACAAGGTCCGCTTCGAGCGCCGCGATCTGTTCCAGACCGATCTCAGCGAAGCCACGGTGGTGACGCTGTATCTGCTGCCCGGGATCGTGAAGGACCTGGTGCCGAAGATCCTGGCCGAGATGAAGCCCGGCGCGCGCGTGGTCTCGCACGACTACCCGCTCTCGCCCTGGACTCCCGACCGGTTCGTCCAGTTCGACACCGAGGAGAAGGTGCCGATCAGCGGGACCACGCGCACCGTGCTGTATCTCTACACGGTGCCGGCGAGAGTGGCCGGCGAGTGGCGCGCGCAGGTGCCCGGCGTGAAGGGGCCGGTGGTGCTCGCGATCGCCCAGCATCCGGTCAAGACGACGGCCTCGGCGACCCTGGCCGGGCGCAAGGTGAGCCTCGACGACTTCACCGTGCGGGGCGAGACGGTCCGGTTCAGCCTGCCCGGCGTGGGGCCCGGCGGCCGCCCGCTCGTGCTGGAAGGGCGTGCGGCCGGCGACACGATCGAAGGCACCGTCGCGTCGGCCGGGGCGCCGGCCGCCTGGCGGGCGGTGCGCGCCGCGACGAAGTAGCGGGCGCGTCGTCTTGGCTGCCGCGACGCCAGTCGCGCGATCGGGACGACGGGAGTACATTAGACGGGCAGCGGTCAGCGTATGAGTGCGGTTCGTCCAGCGGCCGTCGCCGGCCTGTTCTATCCCGGCTCGCGGGCCGAGCTTGCCCGCGAGGTGGCGAGCCTGCTCGAAGCGCCGCGCGAGGCGCCGCTCGCGCCCGGTTTCCCAAAAGCGATCGTCGTGCCGCACGCCGGTTACGTCTACTCCGGACCGGTCGCTGCGGCCGCGTATGCGCTGCTGCGGCCCGCCGCCGGGATCGTGCGGCGGGTCGTCCTGCTCGGGCCCTGCCATCGGGTCGCGGTGCGGGGGCTCGCGCTGCCCGGCGCGCACGCGTTCGCGACGCCGCTCGGCCGCGTGGAGGTGGACGCCGAGGCGGTGGCCGAGCTCGCGCACTTTCCGCAGGTCGTGGAGTTCCCCGCGACGCACGCGCAGGAGCACTCGCTCGAGGTCCAGCTGCCGTTCCTGCAGACCGTGCTCGGCGAGTTTCGGCTGGTGCCGCTCGTGGTCGGCAGCGCGACGCCCGCCGCGGTCGCCGAGGTGATCCAGGCCCTCTGGGGCGGGCCGGAGACGCTGCTCGTGATCAGCACCGATCTCTCCCACTACCACCCGTACGATGCGGCCCGGGCGATCGACGGGCGCACCGTGCAGGCGATCCTGGATCTGCGCACCGACATCGACCACGAACAGGCTTGCGGCGCGACGCCGCTCAACGGATTCCTGGCCGCGGCGCGCGCGCGGGGGCTCAGCGCCGAGCTGCTCGATGCCCGCAATTCCGGCGACACCGCCGGCGGGCGCAACCGCGTGGTGGGCTACGCCGCGTTCGCGTTTTGGGAGGGCAGGCGGGACTACGACCAGGCCCACGGGCGCACGCTGCTCGGCCTCGCGCGCGGCGCGGTCGGCGAGGCACTCGGGCTCGGGCCGGTGGTGGTGCCCGACGAGCCGTGGCTCGCCGAGCGGCGCGCGACCTTCGTGACGCTGACCCAGAGCGGCCGGCTGCGCGGCTGCATCGGCAGCCTGCAGCCGCTTCGTCCGCTCGCCGAGGACGTGGTCGCGAACGCTGCCCGCGCGGCCACCGCGGACCGGCGGTTCCCCCCGCTCGCCGCGAGCGAGCTGCCGGCGACCGAGCTGGAGGTTTCGCTGCTGTCGATGCCGACGCTGGTACCTTTCAGTGACGCCGCCGACCTGGTCGCGCAGCTGCGACCGGGCACCGACGGGGTGATCCTCGCCGCCGACGGGCGCCGCGCCACCTACCTGCCGCAGGTGTGGGAGGCCCTCCCCGACCCGGTGCGGTTCCTGGCGAGCCTCAAGGAGAAGGCGGGCATTCCCGCCGACACTCGACTCACCGCCTGCCAGGTCTGGCGCTACCAGGTGCGCAAATGGCGCGAGGCCGACCTGCGGGCGCACTGATGAGCGCGGTCCCCGAAACGAAGCATCCCGGCCGCTGGTGGCACCGGCTCGACGACGGGCGCATCCAGTGCGACCTGTGTCCGCGCGAGTGCCGGCTGCACGAAGGCCAGCGGGGTGCGTGCTTCGTGCGGATGCGCGAAGGCGACCGCATGATCCTGACCACCTACGGCCGTTCGTCGGGCTTCTGCGTCGATCCGATCGAGAAGAAACCGCTCAACCATTTCTATCCGGGCAGCTCGGTGCTGTCCTTCGGCACCGCGGGCTGCAATCTCGCCTGCAAGTTCTGCCAGAACTGGGACATCTCGAAATCGCGCGAGATGGACACGCTGATGGATTCGGCCGCGCCGGAGACGATCGCGCGCGCGGCCGAGGAGCTGGGGTGCAAGTCGGTCGCCTTCACCTACAACGACCCAGTCATCTTCGCCGAGTACGCGATGGACGTGGCCGACGCCTGCCACGCCCGGGGGATCCAGACCGTCGCGGTGACCGCGGGGTACATCTCGCCGGGCGCGCGCGAGGCGTTTTACGCCAAGATGGACGCGGCGAACGTCGATCTCAAGGCGTTCACCGACGAGTTCTACTTCAAGCTCTGCGGTGCGCACCTGCAGCCGGTGCTCGACACGCTGGTGTACCTGAAGCACGAGACGAGCGTCTGGTTCGAGGTCACGACGCTGCTCATCCCGGGCAAGAACGACTCGGACGCCGAGATCGAAGCCGAGTGCGCGTGGATCCTGCAGGCGCTCGGGCCGGACGTGCCGGTGCACTTCACCGCCTTCCACCCCGACTACAAGATGGACGACCTCCCGCCGACGCCACCGGCGACGCTCACGCGCGCCCGGAAGATCGCGGAGCGGATCGGGCTGCGCTACGTCTACACCGGCAACGTGCACGACACCGCCGGCGGCACCACTCGCTGCCCCGGGTGCGGCGAGGGGGTCATCGTCCGCGACTGGTACCGCATCCTGGACTACCGCCTGACCGACGACGGCCGGTGCAAGGCCTGCGGCAGCGCGATCGCCGGGCGATACGGAAAGTTCGGGACGCCGTTCGGCCAGCGCCGGATCCCGGTGCGGCTGGCGAACTTCAACGCTGCCTGAGCGCCAGGCGGCGACCCCGAGCGAGCCCCTTGCCGGCGGCTGCCCGCGCCCGGCGCGTCGAGTGCGAGCGGGCCGTTCGCGCGGGCCGCGGCCGGCCGAGACCCGGCGCGGCACCGGTCCGATAAACTCCCGCCCTCGGCGGGAGAAGAGGACCGGACCTTGCGACGCATCCTGATCACCGGCGGGGCCGGCTTCATCGGCTCGCATCTGTGCGAGCGGCTGCTCGCGCAGGGCAACGAGGTGCTCTGCGTCGACAACTTTTACACCGGCGGCAAGCACAACATCCGCGCGCTCCTCGACCACCCGTACTTCGAGCTGCTGCGCCACGACGTCACGTTCCCGCTCTACGTCGAGGTGGACGAGATCTACAACCTCGCCTGTCCGGCGGCGCCGATCCACTATCAGTTCGATCCCGTCCAGACCACCAAGACCTCGGTCCACGGCGCGATCAACATGCTCGGCCTCGCCAAGCGGCTGCGGGTGCCGATCCTGCAGGCCTCGACGAGCGAGGTGTACGGCGACCCCGAGGTGCATCCCCAGACCGAGGACTACTGGGGCCGGGTGAATCCGATCGGCGTGCGCTCGTGCTACGACGAGGGCAAGCGCTGCGCCGAGACGCTGTTCTTCGACTACCGCCGCCAGCACCGGCTGAGCATCAAGGTGGCGCGGATCTTCAACACCTACGGCCCGCGCATGCACGTGCACGACGGCCGTGTGGTGTCGAACTTCATCGTGCAGGCGCTGCGCGGCGAGCCGATCACGATCTACGGCGACGGCAGCCAGACGCGCTCGTTCTGCTACGTCGACGACCTGGTCGACGCCCTGATCCGGCTGATGGCGACGCCCGACGAGGTGACCGGCCCGATCAACCTCGGCAACCCGGACGAGCTGACGGTGAAGGCGCTCGCGGAGCGGATCGTCGCGCTCACCGGCTCGCGCTCGACGATCGAGTATCGCCCGCTGCCGCAGGACGACCCCAGGCAGCGTCGGCCCGACATCACTCGGGCGCGCTCGACGCTCGGCTGGGCGCCCAGTACCGCGCTCGACGACGGGCTCAGGAAGACGGTGGCGTACTTCGAGGCGCTGCTCGCCGGAGGCGAGGCAACGCCGGACCTGTCGCGGCGCAAGTCCTCGGC
>Ga0308411_10001320_pt1 | contig 16901 bp, 13 predicted proteins | sample HotsprottomLayer_2_FD_203530 | JGI IMG/M metagenome (GOLD analysis project Ga0308411, IMG submission 203530) | Hot spring phototrophic mat microbial communities from Octopus Spring, Yellowstone National Park, Wyoming, United States -... | ecosystem: Environmental > Aquatic > Thermal springs >...
CGCCAAGATGACCGGCTCGACCGCTGGCTTGAGGCCCGTGCCGTACCCAATCCAGTCCCCGGTCTCCTCGCCCAGCCTCTCCAGCGCCTTGCCGATGTTCAGCGATTTTGGGAAGCCTTCGCCGTGAACCCAGTACACCTTGTCCCGCAGTTCCCACCCTGCGTCCTCGATGTTGCAGGCGAGCCGGTGCTCCGTCTTCGGCCCACCGAACGCCAGCAGGCGCGCCCCCGGCTTGCACACTTCGAGAAGCTGCGACCACACCTCGGCGGGTGGGATGGCTGCGTCCCAATGGTGCCGCATGAACCGGAGGCCGTAAGGCGGGTCGCAGAGAACCCCGTCGTACATTTCCGGGCCGGGCTCGGCGAGAAACTCCCGCACTTCTCGATAGTGCAGCGCCCAGCCCCGGCCCACGAAGCAATGACGGCAGCGGGTGGTCTCCCCTCGTTCCTTCCGGGCGTCTTCGATCTTGCGTGTGTCGGCGGTCTCGTGCGGTTGTGACTTCTGAACCATGTCGATCCTCCTGCGTGGCAACTTGCGCAGACCTTCGGCGGCGACCGGGCGTGCCGGGAGGTTCGCTCAGTGCGCACGCTGAGCGGCCCGGCACGCCGGTCGTGAAGAACGTCAATCACCCGTGCTAGGGGGTACTCCTCGGGAGAGGGTGGCCCCGACCGTCGAGCCGAGGCCACGCCAGAGGAGTCAGGCGACTTGCAGCCTTGAGGTCAGTTTGGCCCGATTGGGCAGGCCAACCTTCCGCCGCTTGGCCGGATATGTCGCACATCACTGTACGCTGGCCGAAAGCGCTGGGAAAGCAACAAAGGCCAACGGTGTTGAAACAATCGGCGACTACGCTGCTTCGAGCAACCGGCCCATCCACGAGCCCAACGCTTCCTTGGCCCGCTCGGTCGCCGCCTTCAGCTTGCGAGCGGACAGCCTGCCCTCTCGCACCTCCAACAAGCCAGTGATATACTGCGTCGGCTGGTGCTGCCCGTCGAGCAGTCAAACCTCGCCCTCGCCGTTGTCGTGATCAATCTCTCAGTCTTCGGGAAGCACCCGTTGGACCTCGGCCTGCGCCAGCACCGATGCGTACCGATGTTGTGCGGCGGTGGACTTCGCCCCCGGCTCGAACGGCAACCGCAGCGTCACCAGCTTCCAGCCTTCGGCCTGAAGGTAGAGCGTGCCGTCGTCGTCCTCCTCGGAATCGCCCAGCCAGAACCTCTGGAACACGGACTCCAACTCGTCGAAGTGCTCGTTTTCCCGCAGGGTCATCTCGTCCCCGTAGCCAACCGGCTCGTCGTACTCGCACCACTTATTCACCGAGGCGCTAACGCACGCCCGGAAGTCACGGACCTCCTGCTCGCACGTCACCTGCGGCAGCAGTCGGCGATGAAGGGCTTCGGCTTCGTCCTTAGTCGCCCGGCCTTCACGGACGGTCAAGAGCCCGGTGACGTACAGCTTCAGCTGGCCGGTCTCGTCGCAGAGCCAGACGTGAAGGTGGTCGCTGTTGCCGTGGGAAGGGGGATCGGAGATTGCACTTTGGGGCAGAAACTCGCTGACCTCCCACCGCACCCGGCTCAGCACTTGCCGAAGCTGCTGCGCCGAGCTTCGCCCGCTCGGGTCGAACAGCAGGTCCGGTTCGACCCGGTGGCGGGGCTCGGTCGTGTAGTCGGTGTCGGGGCCGCTGTTGATGACGGCGAGGAACTGGTGCCGGATCGTGATGGTCTTGGTCGCCATGTCCGTGTGGTCCTCCTTGGAAGAGATTGGGAGAGTCCAGACCCGCCTCACCCGAGGGGGCGGCTCCACCGACTGGCGACACAGCCGGTGTCTCCTAGATGCCGTTTTCGTACTGTAATCCATACTGCCGTACTGCGTTTTCGTACTGTCGTATTGCGAAACGTACTGCAATGAACGAATTGAAGAAGTGGGTGACGGTTCAGATCTGGCGACGGAAGCGGAAGAAGGGGACTACCTACGCCCTCCGCTACGGCGACCCGAAGCGGCCCAAGACGGTCGGGCTGGGCCGATGCACGGAGGAGTACGCCGAGTTGCGCAGGGCGCAGCTTGAGGAGGAACTGAACGCCCCGCCCCCGGAGGCGAAAGCCGCCGAGACGGTCAGTGGGCGTGTCCGACTATTGCAGGTGACGATGGCGCTGCGGCAAGCCGGGTTCGTCGAGGACGACGTGCGGGCGATCCTTGAGATCGTGAAGCCGCACTTGCAGCGATGACGGGAGCCACGTTCGGGAGCAACTGGCACTTGCCTCTGACCACTCCGAGGGCCGCTTTCCCTCGGCCTTTAACCGCAAAGTGTTACGGGAGTTATGCTGCAAGAAGCAGGTGGACGATGTGCGGCTCCCAGTCAGCGACACCGGCTAAGAAAAGTTCAACTGGGGTTCTGAACTCTCGATTTGACAGATCCCCTGATCTGGCAACAACTGGGGATTCTCTCTCGGGCGGTCGGGAGTGCGGCTCGGCAGCACGAAATCTCCGTAGTACTACGGAAGTTCGTACATGAGCAGCACCATGCCTACCGGGAATCCTTACTTCTAGTCAACCGCGCAAGCGTTGAATCCTCTCTCTGCCACCACAAGGGAAGCAACAAGCCGTTGTCCGGCTCAACAGCAAGGACATTTACTGCGGTGTCTACAGCACGACTGAGGCCCCGCAGAAGTACGACCGCCTCATCGCAGAATGTCGGTACACAGCCGGAGTTGCAGCAGCACTTCGGGTTGTTCAAGCGAACCAAACGCGGCATTCAGACCGGCTGGAGCCAGGAAGGCGGGCAAGTCATTATGTGCCTGTGGAGTATCTGCCTGAGCCAGGCCTGGAATACGGTCTGGGCTGCACACTTGGCGGAGGGCATAAGAGTAAATTTGGCCAGTTACCAGGCTTCTCCGTCGGTCAACTGTACTCAGGCCGCTTGAAACCGTGTGGATTGGAGCGATCACCACCCGTTCGTAGTATCTTGGCAGCTACAAAAGCACCTACGCCCTGAAAGTCTCAGACGGCCCATCTGAACTGATGCTTAGTCTACGTCCATGATCATTCCTGCGAGGGCAGCGTTGATCAACGTGGCCATAAAGCCCGCAAGCAAAGCACGCAGCCCGAGGACGGCCAGATCACCACGCCGCGACGGGGCCATCGCTCCTATTCCTCCTAACTGGATGCCGATTGATGCGAAGTTGGCAAAGCCGGTCAGAGCGAATACCGCCAAAATCGCCGAGCGGCGATGCAGTTGGCCAGCGTAGTCCTGGGTCAACTTGACGTACGCCACAAATTCGTTGGCCACCAGTTTCGTCCCAAGCAGATCGCCTACGCGGGACAGATCCGCGTTGTCCACGCCGATCAGAAACGCCAGCGGACTGAACAGCGTGCCGAAGATTTGCTGTAAGCCCAGCAATGGATGCATCTGCCGCAACACATGATCCACCATCGCCAGCAGGGCCAGAAAGGCGATCAGCATCGCCGCGATGTTCAGAGCCAATCCGAGTCCATCGGAAGCTCCCGCCGAGGCTGCGTCAATCAGATTGCGGTGCGGACTGCTCAGTACCGTCTGGATGATTCCTCGCGTCTGGCTCGGTTCGGTTTCCGGCACCAACAGCTTGGCCAGATACAACCCACACGGTGCCGCCATGACGCTCGTCGCCAGGATGGCCACCGGATCGGCTCCGAGATTGATGTAGACGGCCATCACTCCGCCGGAAATGGTGGCCATTCCTCCCACCATTAGTGCCAGTAACTCTGATCGCGTCATGCCGACTACATACGGCTTGACGATCAGCGGTGCCTCCGTCTGCCCCATGAAGACGTTGGCCGACGCACTGAGTGTCTCGGCACCGGAGGTGCCCATCACATAGATCATGATTCGAGCAAAAAACTGCACGATTCGCTGGAGTACGCCGAGGTGATAGAGAATCGTGAAGAATGAGGACACAAAGATGATGGTCGGCAGCGCAGAGAAGGCAAACACGAAGCCCTTGCCCGGCAAGGCCTTGCCCAGAACGGCAGGCTCGGCCAGTCCGCCAAAGACGAATCGCGAGCCGGCCTCGGTGAATTCGAGGAACTTCTGGACGGCTCCGCCAGCCGCTCGAAACAGTTCGTAGCCCGGTCGCCAGATGCGACTCGTCGGTACTTCCGGCACTGCGAGGGCGGCCGTACCGAGTGGATTGGCGGAAGGCAATCCGCTCACTACCGCCACGACTTGACTCACCTCGAAGTTCTGGCGTTGCTCCTCTGTGGTTGGCACGCTCCAGCCGAGCTTCAGCACGAACAACACCAGCGCGACCTGCAAGGCGAAGCCGCACACCAGCGTGCGCCAGTTGACGGCTCGCAGATTCTCCGAAAACACCGCAACCAGCCCAATCAGACAGGCAATCCCCAAGCCGGCTCGTCCACGCGGGCCAAGGAGGCCATCGAGCAACCAGGCCAGCACGGCAAGTAGCACCACTCCCGTAGCCAGAGCCAGGCGCCAGGAAAGTGGAGTGGTCGGCTGCTCGGCAGCGTCTGGCAGTTGCTCGGTCGTCATGCTCGCTCTCGAAACGCATCCAATAGCAAGGGCACCTTGTTGCGTCTATTCCGGGGCGATCTGTTCTTGAAGCACCAGGGGTTGCCAGGGGGGCGAAACGTCTACGATGGGGCAGGCATTTTGCAACAGATGCAACGCCTTGCCCAGTCGCGGTTCGTCGCGGTAGTGCAACTCGAGCAAAGCATCGCCAGCACGCACTAGATCACCGGGTCGTGCCAGGACGCGGGCACCGACGGCTGGATCGACCGCATCCTCGGCCCGATCGCGACCCGCTCCCAGCAACAGGACGGCTTGTCCGACGGCGTGGGCATCCCAGCCGGCCACATAACCGGAGCGGTCGGCACGCACCACATGTGTTCGTGGAGCGGTCGGTAGGCGGTCGAGCTCCTCCACGATCCGTGGATCGCCTCGTTGCTGTTCGATGATGCGACGGAAGGTTTCCAAGGCTTGCCCCGATTCCAGGGCCGCGACTACTTGGCGACGCGCTTCCCCTGCTGTCAAGCCCCGTCCTAGTCGCACCATGCCCGCCGTCAGTTCTAGCGACAACTCGCGAACGTCCTCGACTCCTTCGGCTTGGCCGCGCAGTATTTCCACGCACTCGCGGACTTCTAGGGCATTGCCCACATTGCGGCCTAGGGGAACCTCATGGGCGGTCAACAAGGCCAGCGTCTTCACGCCTGCTGCCGAGCCGACGGCGACTAGGGAACGGGCCAGTTGCTCCGCCTCGTCTCTGGTTTTCATGAAGGCTCCTCGACCGCACTTCACGTCCAGCACCAGCCCCTGGATGCCCTCCGCTAGTTTCTTGCTCAGGATCGAGGCAGTGATGAGCGGAATGCTGTCCACAGTGGCCGTCACGTCACGCAGGCGATACAGAACACGATCCGCCGGCGCGATGGATTCCGTAGGCGCGATCAGGGCACAGCCGACCTGTTGCACCGCGGCCACGATCTGCTCTGGCGACAACGCTACCTGGAACCCAGGGATGGACTCTAGCTTATCTAGCGTACCGCCGGTGTGTCCCAGTCCCCGGCCCGACATCATTGGCACGGCCAGACCACAACTGGCCGCCAGCGGTGCAATCAGCAGCGAGGTCTTGTCGCCCACTCCGCCAGTCGAATGCTTGTCCACTACCGGGCGATCCAGGCCGCTCCAGTTCAGCCGCTCACCGGACTCCAGCATGGCCTGCGTCAACTCCAGCGTTTCTGCCTCGTTCATGCCGCGCAACACGATGGCCATCAGCAAGGCACTGAGTTGATAGTCCGGCCAAGTTCCAGCAGTTCCGGCTACGAACGCGCGGATTTCCTCGCTGGTTAACGCGAAGCCATCGCGTTTCTTGCGAATGATGTCGGCAGCACGCATGCAGGTTCTCGGCACTGGCCTGGGTTGCCTCCGACGGAAGACTATCCGCCAGAGCTAATGTAGGTCTGCGAGAGAAGCCTGCCCAGAGGTTGAGATTGCCTGCAACTGCTAACGCGGATCGACTCGCTGGCGTAGCAAGCCGATCCGTGTCAACGCTCGGAGTTGGCCGACCGCACCTCAAGGCAGCGGCAGGCGTTCTGAGCCGAATTCACCGGGACGACGCGGCGGTTTACCCCCGGCTTTTCGCGGTGGCGAACTACTGGGTTGGGACACCGTGGGCGTAAAGGCTTCGAGGGGTTTGCTGCTATTGCTCTGCACCGATACCGACCCAGCAGGTGGCGTGAGCGTTGGTGTCGGCAACGCAGGCATTGGTGTCGGCCCAGGCGTCGGTGCGGGGGCCGGTGTATTTGGCACGACAGGCTCCAGTTTGGCTTCGACCAGCTTCGGCAGCGTCGGCATCCGCATGGCATCGGTCGGAGTCGGCAAGGGGGGGACATCCTGCAGAGGCGGCACGGCGGCCAAGACAGCGGGCAAGGACGGCACCTTGCCATCCTGCGATCCCAGCACCTTGTCGGGCAAGGGCAGGGCAGCTGGCGGAGTCGCTCGTTCTCTAAGAACCAGAGCCGCTGTCCGTTGGCGTTCGTGATCGACGGCTCGGATAGCGGTACAGGTGGGCAACGGGCCTTCGGCGATGTGAATGTTGTTGTGGTGCTGAATGGTGCCCTTGGCAAATTCCCAGCCGACCAGAGCGTTGTTGTACTGCACGATCGATTGATACTCGCTGTTCAGAGCGTCGGCCCAGAAGCGCTGGGCTTCTAGCAAGATGTCCACTGTCTTGCGACCGGCACTGACCTCCTGGAAGCGGGCCTGCAACTGCTCGCCAAAGGCCTCACGCTGAGCGCGGTTGGCGATGATGGTTTCGTAGTTCAGACTTAGCCGGCGGTAGAAGTTGGCCAGATAGCTTTGTACCTTGAGTTCCTGCTCTTTGAGGGTCTCGATGGCGGTGGCCAATCGTAATTGGGCTTGGCGAAGTTGGGTGTGGCCGAAGCGGAAGCCTAGAGGCATGGTCATGCGAAGACCGAGGTTCCAGGAGTTGAAGTTGTCCTGAGCCAGATTACGGAAAGCGTTGACTTGCTTCAGGCCAGTGGGTTGTCCGTCTGGCCCGAATGTCTGGGTCTGATCGCCACCGTCGAGGCGACTACCCAGAGCGTTGACATCGTAGCTGGCTGTGAACCGCAGGTCGGGCAGCAATTGATTCTTGGCGAGCAACACTTGCATCTGGGCGGCCTTGATTTCCTGCCGGATCATGTGCAGTTCCGGGCGTTTCTCCAGAGCTTCCTTCAAGCCTGCTGTGAAATCGGGCTGATAGGGAGCCAGCGTCGGCGAGTCGCTGGGCATAAGCCGATAACCGTCCTCGATCGGCATCCCCATCAAGTTGCGCAACTGCCGCTCGTTCTCCAGCACGGTGTCAATGGCCTGAAGTCGCTGGGCGCGAAACTGTTCGTACTGACCGCGTACCTGGGCAAAGTCGGCGATGCTGCTTCGGCCAGCCTCGAATTCCGATTTCAGCTTCTTGTAGGTCTCGTAGGCGAATCGCAGTCCCTGTTCCCGGCTATACAGCGTCCAGTAGCTGCCATACAGGTTCCAGTAGGCCGTCTCGACGTTGAGCAGCATCTGATTCAGCACGCGTTCAAAGTCGGCACGCGACTGATCGAAGCGGATGCGACTGATTAGCACACCTTCGGTCGTCGTTTGCGTCTGAAACACACCGGGATTCAGCACACTGCCAGGGTGGGCGGCTCGTATCTGGTTAATCTCGACACCAAAGCCCTGCAACAGGGGTTGCTCGAAGGAAAACTGTAGCGACGGCGTGTACGCCGGATTGAGGCGATTGGGCAGGTTGGTGTACAGATAGGGCACATTGAAGGTGATACCGGTCACACCACCGCTGGCCAGAGGCTTGATCAGTGCAGCACTGGCGTTCGCCTGTTGCTGACTGATGGCTGGCAGACCACCTGCTTGAATGGCGGCGATTGGATTGCTGATGGGCTGATCCGTGTTGACCCAGTTGAGGCTGGTCGAGAGAATGGCATCGAACTTGCTCAAGGCCCCCTCGATTTCCGCTCCCTGCAAGGCCGGCTGTAATGCAAAGACGCGAATCGCATCCGAACCGCTGATTCCTCGCCCGGTGAACTGCACGAGGTTGTCCAGCGATTGACCGGGGAACAACAGCGAGGGTTGACCGACGCGACCTTGCTCTAGGGCGATGGCAATGCACTCGGCCAGGGAGATGAAACGCACCTTGCGATCCAGGTTGGTGAGCGTGGGCGGAGCCGGCACCAATTCGGTCAGCGGCTGTGCTCCCAGGTCGGGCTTTTCCTCGAGGTATTGTAGCGAGGTCGTCGTGGTGCGCTGGAAATCCTGTTCGGTCATGAAGCAGCGCTGTTTGCAACCTCCGAGCAGCACCACAGACAGCGCCAACAGTCCCCAAAGTGGTTTGCAGCGCATATCGGTCTTCCTCTCGGCGATCCGCCTCTCAGTGGGCTACAGGCCATTCGGCCACGCCACAGCGAGGCAGGCGGATCACCCGTCCTCGTGAGCCGTTCGCTGGCATCTGCGCGGAAAATCAGTGGTGGTATCGAGGTTATCGGCAGCAAGACCTGAATCGTTTAGTCCAATCGTAGCGATCGGGCAAAAAATTCCGATTATTCCGCCTGCTGGCGAAGAGATGGGCAAGACACACAGTCGAGGAACTCAAGCTCGCTTACAATCGCGTCGGATCCTCTGGGTTCCAGCGTGGCGAGATGCCGACATAGGGCAGCCCGAGCAGCCGCTTGATGGCCGCCCACTCTCCGACATCGTTGCCTTCGGCGCAGTGCCCTAGCCATTGCAGGAAGTAGCCCAGCACGAACAGCCCCAGTGCCCAGTACCACTGCAGCCACAACAACGATAGCGGCGCGATCAGCAGGGCCAGGGGAATGCCGATCAGGTGAATCCAGAAGTTGAAAGGTAATTGATGACGCAATCGCCAGCCTTCGAGTCGTCGGCGGAGGAAACTCTGTCGAGTGGGTTCCATGCGGGCATCTCTCCTGAGATCACATCCGTTCGACAGTGCGAATACCGAGCAGATCCAGTCCCAAGCGGATCGTCCGAGCCGTTAGGTCGCACAACAGCAGTCGGCTGTGTCGCAATTCGGGCGTTTCCGCCTTGAGTACCTTACACTGGGTGTTGAACGTGGTGTAGACACGCGACAACTCCCACAAATAAGCCGTGATGAAGTTTGGTCTGTAGTCCGCTGCTGCGGCGTCCAGGGCCTCGCCGAGTTGCAGCAACTTCAGAGCCAGGGCACGTTCGTGGGGAGTGGCTAGTAACGGCAAGGGGGGCGAGCGACGCAATTCGGCCTCGTCGATCTCGCTCTTGCGGAGAATGCCTCGATTCCGCACATAGGCATATTGCATGTAAGTGGCGGTATTGCCCTCGGTCGAGGTCATCCGCTCCGGATCGAAGACGTAGTCACTGGTGCGATTCTGCGACAGATCCGCATACTTGATGGCACCGATGCCGACCGCCTCGTGAATGGCCCGTTTTTCCGCCTCACTGAAATGGTAGACCTCCTCACCGCGACTGAGAGCCTCGGCATGTAGTCGATGGTGGACTTCGGCCGCTGCTCGGATTGCCTCGTCGAGCAGATCTTCGAGCAAAGGAGTGCCGCCATCGCGCGACTTGAGCGGTTTGGGCTTGCCACCTGGGGTGTCGGGCCGTCCCATCACCGAGCCGAACGAGATGTGTTCCAGTTCCACGCGGTCGTAGCCCCAGCGACGGGCTGCAGCGAACAGGTTCTTGAAGTGTACTTGCTGACGGAAATCGACCACATAGAGAATAGCATCCGGCTGGAACTGCTCGACTCGGTAGCGGATAGTTGCCAAGTCGGTTGTGGTATAGGTGAAGGCACCATCGCGTTTGCGAATGATGGAGGGAGGTTCCTTCTCTGGATCGCCGAAAAAGATGACGATGGCTCCCTGGCTCTCCTGGGCGATGCCTTTGGACTGCAAATCCGCCACCACACTGGCCAACTGCGGCTGGTAGAAACTTTCCCCGAGGACGTAGTCGAAGGGCAACAGCCCTAGTCGCCGATAGACGTGTTCGATCTCCGCCATGCAGTGCGGCATGAAATCGCGCCACAACGCGAGATTCTCGGGATCGCCGGCGTGCAATTTCGCGGTTTCCTGGCGACAAGCCTCCGCAATGGGATCGTCTGCCGCGTCCTCGTCGTCAGCCTTAAACTGCTTGCGTACTGTCACATACAACCGGGCCAACTCGGCAACGGGATCGGCGCGGTAGGCGGCTTCGTCGCGAAAATGCTTGTAGCCGTACAGCAGAATGCCGAACTGCGTGCCCCAGTCTCCCAGGTGATTGTCGGTGATGACCCGATGTCCCAGAAAGCGCAACAGACGGGTTAGGGCATCGCCAATGATGCTGCTACGGAGATGCCCCACATGCAACGGCTTGGCGACATTGGGACTGGAGTAGTCGATCACATAGGTACGCGGCGGGTTGGCCGAGGCAATGCCCAATCGCTCGTCGCTGCCCAGTGCTTGGACAGCGCGAGCGAGCCACTCATCCCGCAAGCGAAGATTGATAAATCCTGGGCCAGCGACTTCGGGAGGCTGGAGCATATCTCCCAGGTCGAGCCGTTCGACAATCTGAGCGGCGACCTCACGAGGCGATTTGCCGAGTTTCTTGGCCAACGGCATGGCACAGTTGGCCTGATAGTCGCCATGCCGACTGTCTTGCGAGGGTTTGACGAGGCTCGTATAGCTCTGCGGATCTTCGATCAGTCCCTGCAGAGCCTGAAAGAATCGCTGTTCGAGCAAGCGGTTGACATTCATGGCACAGTCTTCCTGAGGGCTGGCGCAAGTGCAATCCGCGACTAGAGCGTCAAGCAACGCCCGTCGCGGATTCATCCAGACCGTCGTTGCATGCTGCGCCGAACATCAACCAACCGCCTCCTCCAACGAGGGACAGTGTTGCTCCCAGTCAACACGTGGCGCATCCGCCCAGAGTTCCTCTAGGGCATAGTATTCGCGGGTCTGTGGGTTGAACACGTGGATCAACAGATCCCCGTAGTCTTGCACGACCCAGGTACTCGATTCATAGCCTTCCACAGACAAGCGTCGATCGCCGACACGGCGTAGAGCGGCATCGATGTCTTCTGTAATGGTATGAATCTGGCGGCGTGAGGTGCCTGTAGCAATGACGAAGTAATCGTAAAGGGGGGTAATCTTGCGCAGGTCGAGTACGACGATGTCACGCCCCTTGTTTTCAAAAGCGACACGGGCACTCAGACAGGCGCGGTCGAGAGAGGGCAGAAGCATCTGTCCTGTCGTTGCGAGCTTCAAAGGACCTCCTTCCAGTGACGCGACACTCGAAACCCAGTCGGTTGGTGAAGGCCGGCACTCAGGCTCTAGCTTCGCCAGGCTTGTACGAGATGAGTCCTCGAGGCCAACGGCACTTTGTTCCACGCCGGATAGCGGCTGATCGGAAACACAGTTTTCCGGTGTTGCATCCGGCCCCCGTTGGGCCAGATCTCTCTTCCATTGTATCATCACGTTCCTCTGCGGTGTCGTCAAGCATCTCTTGCCTGGGGAAATGGTTTCAGCAGCCTCTTGTGTAGACAACTTCCTTGCGTTCCGAATAACTGTTACTAGTCCTTTGGTAACCTTTCGCAAGAGATACAGGTTGGACAGTGTGGGCAAGAGAAAGGTTCGTCACACAAGACGGGATAATGTTGCGGCTAGACGCACCATCTGGGAACCTGAGCCACGCTGGCCCTCAAATGGGGGTGATGTCGAAGACCAGCGCGTCAGCCTGTTGCCGCTTCTGTGGGCACACGACACGACTCGCCTTTTCCCGTCAAGAGGGGGTCGCTATACTCGCTTCCGCATCCAAGGTATGCATCCCTCCTGACCGGTCTGTCTTCCACGGAGGAAGAACCGATGGGCAAGCAGTCCCGGCCCCATATCGGGATCAACGCAGACCTGACGGTAGCGGGCAAGAATGGCCCTGGTCAGTTCCAGTTGCACACCGGCTATGTCGATGCCATCGTGGCGGCGGGAGGGTTGCCGGTTCTCATTCCAGCGTTGACGGAACCGCCCCTTCTCGAACAGTATCTCGATCAGCTCGATGGCTTTTTGCTCAGTGGTGGCTTGGATCTCGATCCTAGCCAGCATGGGTTACCGAGCCATCCTGCTGTACAACGAATGCCACGCCGTCGCGACGATAGCGACCGCCATCTGGTGCGGCTGCTGCTACAACGTCGCCTGCCCATACTTGGAATCGGCCTGGGGCTGCAACAACTCAACGTGTCCTGCGGCGGAACTCTGCACTTGCACCTTCCAGAAGCCTTTCCGCGCGGTCTGCCACACCGCGATCCCAGTCAGGGGCCGAGCGGCTTGCATCGGCATGCGGTACGCATCGAACCAGGCACACATCTGGAAGAGATTTATGGGCCGGGAGAAATTCCGGTCAATTCCTGTCATCATCAGGCCGTGCATCAGGTGGCGCGCGGCTTTCGAGTAGCAGCAACTGCTCCCGATGGTGTGATCGAGGCCATCGAAACCACCGAACCGGACTGGTTCTGCGTTGCTGTTCAATGGCACCCAGAAGCCGAATCCGCGACGGCACTAGACATGCAACTGTTTGAAACGCTGGTGCAAGCCTGTCTTCGGCCCACTTCTGCTCGGCGACTGGCGGCCTGATCGAGGAGAGTCCTTCCATGCCCTCGCGCTGGATCATCGGACTAGCAACCGGCTCGAGTGCGAATTGCGTCGATGCGGTCTTGCTGGAACTCCAGGGCATCGGTCTGGATTTGCGTCTCCAGCAATTGCATGGTTTGCACCAGCCCATACCGAGCGAGTTGCGGACACTCCTCCAGCGCGTCCGTACCGGGCCGGTCGAACCGAGAGAGGTGAGCCAGTTGCACCGTCTGCTCGGGGAGACCTATGCCAGTGCTGCTCGCGCAGTGGCGGACAGTGCCAGCCAAAGTCTGGCGCGGGTACACTGCATCGGCTGTGCGGGATACACGGTTGGCGACGACCCGGATAGCCGGTTTCCTTCCACTCTCGCCTTGGGCATGTCGGCTGTCCTGGCCGAACGCTGTGGGGTGACAGTGGTCAGCGATTTTCGCTCGCGTGATCTAGCAGCGGGCGGGCAGGGAACGCCGTTGTCGGCCTTGCCGGATCATGTGCTGTTTCGGCACCCTCGCCAATCGCGACTGCTGCTGCACCTGGGAAGCATGTCGCATTTGGTCTACCTGCCTGCCAACGGACGATTGCACGAAATGATCGCTCTGGAGGCTGGGCCATGCAATCTGCTGCTCGACGCACTCATTCAGTGGCTCACGGCCGGCAAAGAAGCCTACGATGCCGGCGGAAAACGTGCCGTGCAAGGGCGGTGTGTCGAACCGCTGTTGCAAGAATGGCTGTCGCACCCTGTGTTACAACGCCGTCCGCCACGCTGCTTGCCGTCTCAGGCGTTTGGCAAGGACTTCGCTATCGCAGCGGTGCATCAGATTCGTCAGTACGAGGGCGGCTTGCACGATCTGCTCTGCACGGCGACACATTTCGTGGCTCGATGTATCAGTCTGGCTTACAAGCGATTTCTGCCGTCGCAGGCCAAGGTGGATGAGGTGCTGCTCTCCGGCGGAGGCACGCGAAACGGCTTCCTCTGGCACCTGCTCGAACAGCAGTTCACCGGTCATAGCCTAGCTCGAACCGATCAGGTCGGCATTCCCGCTGAGTTGCGGCAAGTGATTGGCCATGCTTTGCTAGCCGCTTTGACGCTAGACGGGGTACCCAGCAACGTCCCTGGAGCCACAGGAGCTGCCGGCTCTCGATTGCTTGGAAGCCTGACTCCCGGCAGTTCTGCCAACTGGGCGCGATGTCTGCAATGGATGTGCCAACAAGCGACCGTCGCCACACCTGTCCTGCGTTGATTGGCTCGCTAGAGCGAGCCAGGTGGCGTCAGCACCTGGAGTAGCGAACTAGGTTGCGTCTCTTCCCGTCTGCCGATCGGTTCCCGTATAGTAACAGCTGGAATTATTCCTTCTAGTACTCCAACGGGAGCTGACTGTTCCATGACTGCTATGACGATGACCGAAAAGATCCTGGCCCGGCACGCCGGTCGGGACGCTGTTAGCCCAGGTGAGAACATCTGGATCGATGTCGATATCCTCATGACTCACGACGTATGTGGCCCAGGCACCATCGGCATCTTCAAACAGCATTTCGGCAAAGAGGCGAAGGTCTGGGATCGCGACAAAGTGGTCATCATTCCCGATCACTACATTTTCACCAAGGATGCGATGGCCAACCGCAACGTGGACGTGTTGCGAGCCTTCGCGGCAGAACAGCAGTTGCCGCACTTCTACGATGTCGGCACTCCCAGGTACAAAGGCGTTTGTCACATCGCCCTGCCCGAGGAAGGCCACACCCGACCCGGCGAGGTGCTACTGGGCACCGATAGTCACACCTGCACCGCCGGTGCCTTTGGGGAGTTCGCCACGGGCATTGGCAATACCGATGCCGGTTTCGTCATGGGCACGGGCAAGCTCTGGGTCAAGGTGCCGCCGACCATGCGATTCGTCTTCCACGGCCATCTGCCGCCCTATCTGATGGCCAAGGATCTGATCCTCGCCGTCATCGGCGACATCGGCTGCGATGGGGCCACCTATCGTGCGATGGAGTTCGCTGGCGATGGGGTCTATGCGTTGAACATCGAGGAACGCATGACGTTGTGCAACATGGTCATCGAAGCGGGCGGCAAGAACGGCGTTATCGCTCCCGATCGCATCACGCTCGACTACGTCAATGCTCGCAATCGTTCCGGCAAGGCCTACACGGTCGTCCAGAGCGATCCGGGGGCGAAGTTCTGCTACGAGAAGGTCTACGATGTCAGCAAGTTGCAGCCGGTCGTCGCCAAGCCGCACAGCCCCGACAACCGCGCCTTCGTCCGCGAGGTGCAAGGAACCAAACTCGACCGAGCCTACATCGGCTCCTGCACGGGCGGCAAACTGACCGATTTCCGAGCCGCTGCCGCCATCCTGGCGGGCAAGTCGGTCAAGATCGACACGTTCGTGGTGCCGGCCACCAGCGAGATCGCTCGTGGGCTGAAGGAAGAGCGTATAGGCAACCAGACGTTGGAGGAGGTGTTCCTCAACGCGGGAGCCAAGATCGGTGAACCGTCCTGCGCGGCCTGTCTAGGTGGGCCAGATGATACCTTTGGTCGGCTCAACACGCCGATGAGCTGCATCAGCACTACCAATCGCAATTTCCCCGGTCGCATGGGCCATCGGCAGGCTCAGGTGTTCCTGGCCAGCCCGCTTACGGTGGCTGCTAGTGCCCTGACTGGCACCATCACCGATCCGCGTGAGTTTGTAGCATGAAGGGAGCCACGATGAGCAGTGAAACCCCCACTCTCGAATCGCCGGTGTCGCCACCAGCCGATCTGTGGACGATTCCTCCCGAGAGAATGCCCAACCTGGAAGGACTCATCACCGAGGACAGAGTACCTGTGGACAATCCCTTCGCCGAAAAACTGCATCGGTTGCTGACTCATCCGCTTTATGCGTCGTGGACTCCCCCTGAGGGGCAACCTTTTCTGGCTCTGGCCAACGTCGGGTTGTTCTTCCAGGCTCGCAATCCAGCTCTGGCTCCCGACGTGATGCTCAGTCTGGGAGTGCAGTTTGAAGGCGATCTCTTTCGTCGCGAGAATCGCTCCTACTTCGTCTGGGAACTGGGCAAGGTGCCAGACGTGATCATCGAGATTGTCTCGGATCGCCGAGGAGGCGAGGAACATTACAAGCACGATCGCTACGCAAACATCGGAGTGCCTTACTACGTCATCTTCGATCCGCAAAACCTGTTGCGTCAGGGGGTGCTGCGTGCCTTTGAACTCCAGGGACGAACCTACCGCCCGCTCCAGGAACCATTCTTTCCTTCGGTACAACTAGGACTGCGGCTGTGGGAAGGTACGTTTGAAGGCGTGCAGGCAACTTGGCTACGCTGGTGCAATGCCCAGGGCGAGGTCATTCCCACTGGCGAGGAACGCGCTGAGAAGGCCGAACAACGCGCGGAGAAAGCCGAACAACGGTTGATCGAAGCGGAAAAGCGACTGGCCGAAGAATCACGCCGTCGTCAGGCCATGGAACAACGATTACGCGAACTGGGTGAATCCTTCTGAGCTTCCAACAACGAGTCTACACATGCACAAAATTATCACGGGCAAGGCTTATGTTCTGGGCGACAACATCGACACCGACCAGATCATTCCGGCCAAGTATCTGACGTTCAACCCGGCGATTCCCGAGGAGTACAAGCAGTTCGGCAAGTACGCTCTGTCCAGCGTGCCGGCCGCGCAAGCGGGATTGCCCAAAGGACACATTCCCTTCCACACCGCCGACGAGTTTGTGAGCGACTACAAGATTCTGGTCGCCGGCAAGAACTTCGGCTGCGGCTCCTCGCGCGAACACGCGCCCATCGCTCTAGATGCGGCCGGCATCGAAGCGGTCGTCGCCGAGTTCTACGCCCGCATCTTCTTCCGCAATGCCGTCAACGGCGGCTATCTCATTCCCTTTGAGTGTTCCTCTCGCCTGTGCGACATCGTTTGTACCGGGGATCTGCTCGAACTGGATGTGACCAGTGCCCAACTGCACAATCGCACCACCGGAGAGACTTATGCTCTCAATCCGCTAGGTGATGTCGCTCCCATCCTCGAAGCAGGCGGACTCTTCCCCTACGCTCGCAAGATGGGTATGTTGAAGGTCTAAAATAGGCCAAGCGAGTTCGCCCCGGCTTCTTTGCCAGTAGGCTGCTAGCTGATCGTCTCTGAACCTGCCTTACTTACTCGCGGAAGAGGGAGTCCCTTGCACTCTCCCTCTGCCAACCGTTAGCATATAAATGTAGTCATCCACGACATCCTACCCTTACCTGCCGACCGCTTGCCATGACACGCCGCCTGCTCTGCT
>Ga0308411_10001330_pt1 | contig 16858 bp, 13 predicted proteins | sample HotsprottomLayer_2_FD_203530 | JGI IMG/M metagenome (GOLD analysis project Ga0308411, IMG submission 203530) | Hot spring phototrophic mat microbial communities from Octopus Spring, Yellowstone National Park, Wyoming, United States -... | ecosystem: Environmental > Aquatic > Thermal springs >...
GATTTGTCCCCGATCGTTTCATCGGTGCGATGTCGACAAAGCCACCGTCCTCTCGTTGTCGCGATCGCACGAAACGAATTACTTCGGCGGGCCGAGGCAGTTCACGACCGAGTATTTCATAACACAGTGCCACCAGAAAGGTTTGGTAGGTGCTGCCAGTCACTCCGCCAGGAACCTTGGCATACCCACCATCCGGCGCGGCAAACGACTCGAGCAAGGCGGCAACCCGCTGCGGCCAATCGTCGGTGACATCTTCCACAACGGAAATGCCAGCCGTTGTTTCCACAAGCAGGGCGGCGTAAAGAAAGGAAAAGAAATCAACAACCTGCGCGGAACCAGTCCGCCGTTTCCGCAAATAGGCGGCGGCACGCTCGGCGATGTCCGGGGTTAATTCTTGTAAGATGGCTAATCCTCGGAGAGCAAATGCCGTGTAGTATAGATCCGAGGCTCCCTCACGGCCGCCAAAACCGCCGTCTTCGTTCTGACATCGCCGCAAATACTCACCATGACAGCGTCGGAACGTCGCGGGAAGATCGGACACTGCATCGGCGAGAGTCGCCGTCAGTCGGAGCAGGTAGGGCAGTTCGGCCATCACTTCGCCGAGGGGGCTTTTTTCTCGAACACAATCACATGTTGCCACGGCAGATCGGGGTGAGTCTTAACGTGCCGAAGCTCGGGGAAAACCGACATCTCTTTCAACACTTGCCGCTCGCTCATTTTGTGCACCAACTTGATGGGGACTTCGTCGTCCTCCATGCGAAACTCAACGAAAACGATGCGACCGCCAGTCTTCAGTGCCTTCAGCAGGCTCTCCGTCATTTCATAGGGGAACTCGAATTCGTGATAGACATCGACCAAGAGAATGAGATCCACCGACTCGGGGGGTAGCTTCGGGTCGGTCGCCGTACCAAGGATTGGAACGACATTGTCGATCTTGAGTTCCTTGGCGCGTCGGCGAATGATCTCTAACATCTCGGGTTGGATATCGTTGGCAAAGATCTTGCCCTTTGGGCCAACGCTGGGGGCCAACTTGAAGGTGTAATATCCACTGCCCGCGCCGACGTCGGCCACAACATCACCAGGTTTCAGTTGAAGAAGCGGCAACAGTTTAGCGGGCTGTTCTTCCTGTTCACGTTCCGGACGTTCGAGCCAACCTGCCGCCTGATGGCCCATGACCATCGCGATTTCGCGGCCCATGTAAAACTTGCCGATCCCGTTGGGATCGTGCACTCGGCGCGTCTCATAGCCAGGGTGCTTTCGTTGCGGTGCCTCCTGCGCCCATAATGGACAGGGCAGTAACAGAAGCACCATCATTGGAATCGCTCGTTTCATGAGAAGCTCGCTTATCGGGGGACAGAACTGTCCCGAACACTCCATTTCGTGGCGGTTCGCTGACATTATTGTACGATCTGGCTCGCGCGCCGTGCCAACTCGAGTGATCCACAGAGGTTCATCAGCGATCGGATTTCTTCGACGGAGAGTCACCAGGGGGGGGCGGCAATCGCTTCCCCTTCACATCTCGTCCGCCTTGATGCAACACGAGGCCGGTCACCTGCCCTTTCTCATCACGATCAAATCGAATGGTCAGTTCTTCAGCGAGAGCGAAGTAGGTTGTCTCCGTTTCGGGGAGCAGTCGAAACCGACCTTGGCCAGTGACTTGACCAAAAAGCGCATCGTCTCGGCTCGTGATCTTCAGGATGGACGCAGGACGGATTTCCCGTTCCCCGAACCACGGCAAAGTGGCGCTGACCGCCGGCCGGATTTCGTAATCGCCCACGAGAGTATCGAAGATTTTCGGATCGATCTTCGCCTCGACCCGATTGACCGGCAGATCGTAAGGCTCACCCAGGAGTATGGCCGACAGGTCACGGGCAATTTTGCCGACAGCTGACCCTTCCAAGTTAGCCAGCACGGCGACAAAGACTCGTTCCTTGGGGAAACGCCAGGTCGTAGTGACAAAACCGGGCAATCCACCGTCGTGGCTGATCAGTGTCCGGCCAAAGGCTTGCTGCCGTAACCAACCGTAACCGTAGTTGCTCTTCACCGGTGTCCACATACGCTCCCACGACGTTTGCGGCAGAATGCGATCCGTGTACAGAGCGCTATCCCATTTGAGCAAATCGCCGACCGTCGAGTACATTGACCCGGCGGCATCGACTTGCGACAGGTCGATAAAGAGGGGGTGGATGAACTGATCCTTCTCCATCGCATAACCTACCGCCCGGTTCTTGAGCACCAGTTTCCTGGAATCGAAACCCGTGTCGTGCATTTCCAACGGCACAAAAATGCGTTCGCGAAGGAACTCCTCGTAGGTCTTGCTGGTGATTTTCTCGATGGTGCGCCCCAACAATGCGTATCCGGTATTGCTGTAGGAGAATTTTTCGCCGGGGGGAAAATCTAACTTCGAGTTTTTCAAATGTTCGAACAACTTTTCTCGTGGGATGTACTGCCCCCACATTCCTTTAAGCAGGGCGGGGCGCAGATTTTCCGGGATGCCACTGGTGTGCGAGAGGAGATGGTGCAGAGTAGCTTGGCCCCATGCTTCGGGAATGTTACTGACATATTTGGAAATCGGCTCATCGAGTCGCAGCTTCCCCTCGTGTTCGAGAATCATGATGCCGGTTGCTGTGAACTGTTTGCTCACGGAAGCGAGTCGGAAGCGTGTCTGCGGGGTGTTTGGGATGTCATACTCCCGGTTGGCCAACCCGAAGCCTTGCGAATAAATCACAGTTCCGTCCTTGGCAGCCAGGACCGCCCCACTGAATTTTGTCCCTTTGTAGGCCATGCGGGCTTGCATGTAGGCATCGCACCGGGAAGGTAGATCGGCCGGCTGCGGGCTGTCATTCGCACGGACACTGAGCGAGGCCTGACACAGACAGATGAGAAGCGCTAATCGTTGAGTAGCCGTCACGATAATCACCTTTCTTCGGTTCTGTCGGGAGGCTGCCGCTGTGCGTTCCCCTTTATTCCTCGCGTTCCGGGGGACTCTGTGTCATTGGTAGCCAAATGGTGAACTGAGTCCCTTTGCCTGGCTCGCTCTGGACATCGATCTTCCCGCCATGCATCTCGATAATACGGCGTGTCGTCGGTAGGCCCAGCCCGTTGCCGCCCGGCTTCGTGGTATGAAACGGTTTGAAGCAGCGGGCCAGGGTTTCTTGAGTCATGCCACAGCCGGTATCGATCAGGTCAAGCCGGACGAGATCGGGCGGCTCGCACCGAGCCTGGATCACCAGCTGGCCCCCTTGGTCCATCGCTTGTTGGGCGTTGAGCATCAGGTTGAGGATCGCTTGTTTGAATAAATCCACATCCAGTGCTAAAAGTGGCAAGTCAGAAGGCAGGTAAATCTTAATATCGATACCGGCGGATCGCGCGGTCGGGGCGAAGAAATCAACCATTTGCGCCAACACGTCATGCAATGAAGCAGGACGGGTTTCGATCTGGCGTAAACGGGCGAAGCGAAGGAAGTCATTGGAGAGTTCGGTCAGTCTTTGACATTCTGTCTGGAGCCGTTGGATGCGTTGGAGGATTTTTCGTTCACGGGGAGTGGGGGCATCCGTGAAATCTTCGGCGAGCAGTTGCAGGTTCAGTCCGAGGGTGCTGATATGGTTTTTGATTTCGTGAATGAACCCCCCGGCAATTTCGGCGAGTTCGGCGGTTGGGTCGGGCGAGGCAGGGGCCGTCATGACTGTGCATCCCCACGAGCAAACAAGGGCGACAGATCGACATTGCCGCCAGAAAGAATGATGCCCACGCGGAGCCCTTGCAGGCCGAGAGGGCGAAAAAGCAATGCAGCCAGGGGGACTGCGGCGGACGGCTCGACGACGATTTTCATCCGCTCCATAATCAGCCGTTGTGCCGCGACGATTTCTTCTTCGTCGGCCAGGGCAATGGCTTCGACGTGCTGCCGGAGGATGGCGAAGGTGAGTTTCCCAAGGCTGGTGCGCAAGCCATCGGCAATGGTGACGGGAGGTCGCGCCGGCACGATCTGCCCACGGCGTAGACTTTCCGCGGCATCATCCGCGAGACGAGGCTCCGCGCCGATGATACGGATTCCGGGTTTAAGACCATGCCCGGCGAGGGCGGTGCCGCTCAGTAATCCGCCGCCCCCAACGGGGGCGATCAAGACGTCCAGATCGGGAACATCTTGCAAAAATTCCAGCGCGACCGTTCCCTGTCCGGCGATCACACGAGGGTCGTCGTAGGGGTGAATCAGAGTCGCCCCGGTCCGGTGCATCAACTCGCGACACGCGATTTCCCGAGCTTCTTGCGTCGGTTCGCACTCGGTGATTTGTCCGCCGTAATTCTCGACGGCTTGCCGTTTAATGGCCGGTGCGTTTCGTGGCATGACGATGTACGCGGGGATACTACGAATCCGAGCGGCCAGGGCCAAGGCCGCGGCATGGTTCCCCGAAGAATGTGTGACGACACCTCGCACAGCTTCCTCGTCAGCGAGGGATAGCACCGCGTAGCTGGCACCGCGAAACTTGAATGCCCCGACCCGCTGGAAGTTTTCGCATTTGAAGAAAACAGTAGCCGAGCACTGCTCATTGATGGCGCGGCAGGTAAAAACCGGCGTGCGATGCACCACGTTTCGGATGCGCTCGTAAGCCGCAAGGACGGCGTCCAATCCGCCGCGGAACTCCTCGGAAGTCGTCATGCACCGTGCCGTCCCACGAGGGGTCAGGAATCGCGTCGATCCTCCCGTCGGGAGCGTTCTCGTCGCTCGCCGTTGCCGCTTCGTTCGCGCCGCTCGCCTTCGCTGCGGTCCGGACGGTCTCGCCGCTCACTACGAGACTCACGCCCCTCCGCGACCTCTCGTCGTGAGGAGCGGTCTGTCGGAGGCGATTCGATGGCTGACCTGCCCGCTTGCTCCCGCAACAATGCTTTGCGCGACAGCTTGACCCGATCCTGGTCGTCAATGGCAATCACCTTCACTTGGACCATGTCGCCGACCTTACAAACTTCCTCGACCCGATCGACGTAACGGTCGTCCAATTCGCTGATATGGCAGAGACCGTCACGGCCTGGCAGGATTTCGATGAAGGCCCCAAAATCCTTGACCGATGTCACCCGCCCAGTGTAAACTTTGCCAATCTTGATTTCCTCCGTAAGCGCTTCGACACGTAGTTTCGCAGCTTCCGCACCGGCGGCCTCGTGATGAGAAATCACGACGGTTCCATCGTCTTCGACATCCAGTTTCGCGCCCGTCTCTTCTTGAATCGCTCGGATCGTCTTGCCTCCGGGGCCAATGAGCAAACCAATTTTCTCGGGGTTGATCTTGAGGGTCAGGAGGCGCGGAGCCATGCGGCTGATCTCGCCACGAGGTTGCAACAAGGTGCGGAGCATGGTGCGCATGATCTCCAACCGAGCCTCGCGCGCCTGAACCAGCGTGTTGCGAATAATTTCTTCGGAGATGCCACTGATCTTCAGGTCGAGTTGGATGCCCGTAATTCCTCGTTGCGTGCCGGCGACTTTGAAATCCATGTCGCCGAAGTGGTCTTCATCACCCATGATATCGGTGAGCAAGACATAGCGGCCCGGCTCCTTCACGAGACCGATCGAGATTCCCGCGACTGGGTTACTGATCGGCACGCCAGCGTCCATCAGGGCCATCGTACCACCACAGACGGTGGCCATGGAGGACGACCCATTCGATTCCAGGATTTCGGAGACCAAGCGGATGGTATACGGGAATTTCTCCGCGGGCGGCAGTACGGCTTGCAATGAGCGCTCGGCCAACATCCCGTGACCGATTTCGCGACGGCCAGGACCACGAATGGGCCGACACTCACCCACGCTAAAGGGCGGGAAATTGTAATCGAGCATAAACTTCTTGCTGTATTCTTCCGTCAATCCTTCGACCCGCTGCTCATCGGAAACGGTTCCCAACGTGGTGGTGACGAGGGCTTGTGTTTCACCACGCTGGAACAAAGCGGAGCCATGCGTCCGTGGTAATAACCCGACCTCACAAGTGATGGGGCGAAGTTGTTTAGCGGTTCGGCCATCGATCCGTATGCCATCGAGGATCATCTCCCGAACAACGCGTTCTTCCAGCGCTGCGAAGGCAGAGCTGACTTGCTCGGCTGTGTAGGCGGGCGACGCCTGTCCTTCCGGAACGGCAAGGAACTCGGCCGTCACGCGTTCCCGCATCTCACGGATTTTCTCGGCGCGTTCCTGTTTCCCAGGAGTCATCTTGCGAACGCGGAATTCGTCCGCAAAGCGCTGATAGAAGACTTCTTTCAATGGATTTTCAGGTGGTTCCGGATAGGCCGGCTTCGGAGGCAATCCTGCGGCGGTTCGCAATTCATCAATCTTGTCGATAATCGGGATCAATTGTTGGTGCGCGAACATGATGGCTTCGGCCATGTCATCTTCACGCATCTCTTTCGCAAAGCCCTCAATCATCGTCACCGCGGAACGCGTACCAGCCACGATCAAGTCCAAATCGCTCTCATCCAGTTGGGCTTGTGTGGGCATCACAATGAATTTGCCATTCACTCTCCCGATGCGGATGGAACCTGTCGGCTGCAAGAAGGGAATGTGCGAAACGTGAAGGGCTGCGCTGGCACCGACCATGGCGAGAACATCGGGGTCATTTTCCTTGTCGGCGGAGAGCACAATGGCTTGGATTTGTACTTCGTTAAAGTAATTGACTGGGAAGAGGGGCCGGATCGGTCGATCACACAATCGCGCCGTCAAGATTTCTTTAATCGTCGGGCGCCCTTCCCGTTTGATGAACCCACCAGGGAACTTACCAGCTGCATAGGTTTTTTCGCGGTAATCGACTGTGAGCGGGAAGAAATCCCGCCCGGGGACGGCCTCCCCCTCGACGGCGGCCACCAGGACAACCGTGTCGCCGTGCCGGACGACGACGGCCCCGTGGGCTTGCTTCGCCAATTTACCTGTTTCCAAGATGAATGGACGGTCCCCGAGTGCGAGTTCGACGCGGGTAGGTGGCACTTGTTAGATCCTCTCGCTTCTGGGCTGAGCCAACTCTCGAAGCGTGGGGAGCGGAATTCGGGCCGGTGACTCGTCGAAGATGCGCTTACGAGCCGCGATGGGTCACTCGCCCCGGAACTATTTGCGGAGGCCAAGCTTGGCAATGACCGCGAGATAACGCTCACGATCGGTTCGACGCAGGTAATTTAAAAGGGAGTTGCGCTTACTCACCAATCCCAACAGACCGCGCCGGCTCGCGTGGTCCTGCTTGTTTACCCGCATGTGCTCGGTCAAACCGTTAATTCGTTCCGTCAGGAGGGCGATCTGGACTTCGGGAGACCCGGTGTCGGCCTCCGCGCGTCGGAACTGCTGAACAATTTCAGATTTGCGTTCCTTCGTACTCGCCATCTTGCCCTCATTCATCCCCGCTCGGGGGTTATGACTCCTGCCTGTTTGTTCCCAACAAAACTCAAATGTCACAACTTTCAATGTAACTCAGTGTAGCGTTTTAGCTCGCCTCAGCAAGGGGTTACGCTCGAAAATCTTTCCAATTACTCCTCGCGTCGCCCGTCCACATGATAAAAAAACGGCGGTGAAACGTCGCCGGGCTGTTTTCAACAATCTTTGCGGGTTTCGTGCACTTAACTGTGTCCTCGAGTCACATGGGGAGAATGCGATCATGACGTGCTGGATCGTCTTGCTAGCGTTTTGGCCAAGCGGGATGTTGGCGCAGAGTGAGCCGACTCGGTGGGCGCTCGCCCGAGCCACTAAGCTCCCCAGCGAGTTGACCAATCAGGAAAGTACGTATTTCTCCCTCGTCGCCGGGAGAAACGGCAAATTGTATATCGGGGCAGCGAAATACGGTGAAAACGCCTATCTGTTGGAATACGACCCGGCACAGGACAAGTGCACCGTCGTCGTCGATGCGATGAAGACGATTGGGTCCAACGCCAAGGGGTTTGCGGCACAGGCTAAGTTCCACACCCGGGGGAATGTCGGCGAAAGTGGAAAGATCTATCACGGGACGAAACAAGGGTACCCGGAAGCCGGTGAGTCCCGTGATGCATACCCCGGCGGCTATGTCATCGTTTACGACCCGCAGACGCGCACGACCGAGCATTTCGGCATCGCGAAGCCCCGGCATGGAATCATCAGCGTGATGCCGGACGAACCCCGTGGCCTGATTTACATTTCTACCTGTTCCGACGACCGACCGATTGACCATACCCACTTCATGGTCTTAGATGTCAAGTCGCGGAAATACAAGGATTTGGGCGACATGGAGCATATGTACGCTTTTATCGTTCTGGATCACCGGGGGCGGGCCCTACATCCGATTCGCGGCGGAAAAATTGCTCGGTATGATCCGGAGGCTCAGCGGTTAGAGCGGCTAAACGTCACGCTTGATGGCAAGGAATTACCGGTAACGCTACAACGCGACGGCACGATATGGAACTGGGAAACCTCGCCCGATCGTCGAACACTTTACGGAATTGAACTTGCGACGAATCAACTGGTTGAGTGGGATCTGACGGCATCTGGGGATACGCTGCCAGCGCGAAGCCGGGGGGCGCTCCTCCCGTGGGCGAAGGCGACAGACTGCCGCGCGATGTGCGTGGATCCGCAGGGGGTCGTATGGGCGACCGTCACCGTGCACCAAGGCATTCCTGAAGGTCCAGCCTGTTTTCTGGTGAGTTGTCGTCCGGGAGAGGTACCCACTGAACACGGTCGCATTGGAGTCGCTAATCCGGATTTCACGACGTTTGTCGATGCACAGGGCAAGCCCAAGCCATGGCACCACACCATGCCCAAGACATCCGCAGGTATCTTGTCGCCGTGGCAACCGATGGGAATTTGCGCTACCAAGGAATCTGTCTATGTTGTGACAATCGCGCCTTTCACGCTCCTGCGATTTGACCGAAACAAACTGCTCCGGAATGGCGAATGATCGGCCATGGAGTGGCCGTATTTGGTTGCCAAAACAAAGAATGCGCACAGCACTGACGAACCGTTGCAACCAATGCGAGGTCGTATCTTTGCTCTGGTGACTTCGCTCGTCAATTTGAATTGGGTCCCCAAAAAATCCAGGTTGACCTGTTTTTTGAAAGCTCCTAGTATGGGCGAGCCTCGAAGGCATGGCCGCTGCGAATGAGCTTTGGCATTCACGGCGGAGGCAAAGAACCGGTACGATCGAAGTTGGCCTTCAGAGCGGAAGACCGGCGACGCTAGCCGACACCCGGAAACGGGATCCGCTGAACGGAGAGGCCGATTCTAGGGAGGGCAAGCGCGATGATTCGGGACAGGAAAGCCCCAGCCGTATTGGGGTTATTGATGTGGGTGAGTGTGGCATCCGTGGCTCACGCTGGTTTGATTCCAACACAAGTGTCCGTGCATCCGGACGGACCGAATTACCGTTGGACCTATGCTGTTGTGGTGACCACAGATGTTCAAGTAAATTACGGTGACTACTTTACCATCTTCGATTTTGGCGGACTGGTCGGTGGTCCCCTCGGGGTTGTTCCCGGCCCCGATACGGTTGTGGCACCTATCAATTGGTCTTTGACGTACAGCATGTTGGGACCCACCCCAGCAGGCACCAGCCCGACGGACAACCCAGGAGTCGTTAACCTGACTTTCACCTATGTGGGTACCAATCCGATTACCGGGCAAAAGGGCTTGGGCAATTTTTCGGCAATTTCGATCTACAGCGAGCCAACCGTGTCCGATTTCACGTCGATTACACACCGGCAGATCGATGGTCGACCTGAGGCCAACATCACCACAACCGATGTGCCTGTTCCCGGAGGCTCGCCGCCGAACAACGTTCCCGAGCCAGGAACGCTCGCCTTGATGGGATTGGGATTGCCCTTGACAGGTTTGGCGCGCTGTCTACGGCGGCGCTTGCGCTGATCTCTCCCGCATCGGTGATTCGGTCCGAGGCAATCCTTGGTGGTCTTGTAATGGTGACGCTTCTTGGTTCGCGCTGGAAGCGCGAGGTGGAGTTGCACAAATCACTCCCTCGCGCTTCGGTCCTTTATGGGGCATCGAACCTGGGACTTATGTTCGAGTCGCTCTAGAATATCTCTATGAACTTGATGACCCACCCGGCCGTTCTGGTCGGTCTCGGCGGAGCGTGTGGTAGTATCGGTCGATACTATATCGGTCGTTGGCTTAACCTGCGGGCAGGGCACGGGATCCCTTGGGGAACCTTCGCCGTCAATGTCCTTGGTTCGTTCCTAGTGGTTGTCTTTGCTCTGATCCTTCTGCAACGCGTAAGACCGGAACTGCGGTCGGCCTATCTTCTTCTCGGAACCGGTTTTTGTGGCGGGTTTACCACCTTTTCCGCCTTGGAGTTAGAAACATTCCAGTTGGCACAGGAGGGGGCTTGGCCCCTAGCCGTGGCATACCTCGTTGGTAGCATCGTGGCGGGAATGGTCGCAGTACTGGTCGCGGTCGGGCTCGTGCGGCTGCTGTGCGGGCCTTCCGCCCCCACGTAAAATCCCTTCATGATCAATTCGCAAGCACCGATCGCCAAGCATGTGATCCTCGTCGGTGCGGGCAATGCGCACTTAGTATTCGTTAATCGTTGGGGCATGAAACCTTGGCCCGGTGTCGCGGTCACGCTCATCAGTGAAGCCCCGGTGATTCCCTATTCGGCAATGGTCCCAGGTTGGATTGCCCGGCAATATCAAGCCGAAGAGGTTACCATCGACTTGGTTCGACTGTCGGCCGCACGCCAGGTTCGTTTCGTCCCGGGCGTCGTGACCGCCATTAACCCAGAAACGCGGCAAGTCTTTTTTGCGGATCGTCCACCCCTGACCTACGATGTGCTCTCTTTGGGTGTTGGGTCATTGCCTGCGTGTCCCGAAGAATTGCGCCACGACCCGGCGTCTTTATTGATGCGGCCTCTGAGCAGTTTAATGCACCGCCTGGAGGAGATCGAGGCTCACCTGGCTTCGTTGTCGTCTTCCCAAGCTTCCGCGACTGGAGCCAGTCACGGTGCGAGTTTCCATCTTGTCGTCGTCGGCGGTGGCGCGAGCGGCTGCGAGTTGACGCTTGCCCTGCATGAGCGATTCAAAAAATACACTTCATTTCGTTTAACTTTGTTTCAGTCGCAACCGCGTTTACTACCCAATCACCCGGAACAGGTCGGTCGGCATTTTGCCTCAGCATTATGCGAGCGCGGCGTGGAAGTGCGGCTCGATCATCGTGTGCAGCGGTTTTACGACGGCTTCGTGGAAACGGATTCGGGCGAAAAACTCCGGGCCGATATGGTACTTTGGGCCACGCAAGCCGCTCCGACTCCCTTGCTGCGACAGGCCGGACTTGCCGTGGACGGCATGGGGTTTCTCCGTGTGCGTGCCACCCTGCAGTCAATCGACCGGCCCGAGGTGTTCGGCACCGGTGATTGTGTTACGTTCGAGGACTATCCGCGCTTACCCCGAAACGGTGTTCATGCGGTCCGCCAGGGACGGGTGCTGTTTGACAATGTCAAGGCTTTCCTACTGAATCAGTCGCTTCGACAATTCCGCCCGCAGCGCTGGACCTTGGCGTTGCTCAATAGTGCCGATGGCGAGGCCGTACTCAGCTATGGTCGAATATCCGCGAAATCGCGACTCCTCCGCCGATTCAAAGATTGGATTGATCGTCGTTGGATGCGAAAATTTGCCGTCACACCCATGACCGCCTCGCCCCTACAGGATTCCCATGCCAATCCCATGCATTGTGGCGGCTGTGGTTCCAAGATCGCCAGCGATGTGCTCTCCCGGGTGTTACAGCGGTTAACCATTCCGGACGACCCGCGCATCGTACTTGGCTGTCGTGAGGGGGAAGACGCTGCGGCACACCGCCTGCAACCGGAGCTCTTCGGCACGGATCCTCGTCGTCTCATCGAAGTGCAGACCGTCGATTATTTCAAGACATTTTGTGACGATCCCTACCTGTTTGGTTGCATCGCCGCCCAGCACGCTCTCAGCGATCTTTACGCGATGAATGCACGACCGTTCTCGGCTCTAGCCCTGGCCACTTTGCCCTATGCCCGCGGACCGATCCAAGAGGCGATGCTGTTTGAAATGCTGTCGGGGGCTTTGGCGACGTTTCAGGAGACCGGCGTCGTTCTCACGGGTGGGCACACGACGGAAGGTCCCGAACTGGCACTCGGATTTGCCGTCACTGGCTTTGGGGAGGAGGATCGTTTGTTCCGCAAGGGATCGGCACACGTTGGTGACTTCTTGATTTTAACCAAGCCGTTAGGTACGGGGGCCTTGTGGGCGGCATGGCGACAGGGTAGGTGCCGAGCCGAATGGTTCGAGACTGTCGTGTCAACGTCACGCCAATCGAACCGTCGAGCGGCAGAGATTTTCGATCGGGCGGGCGTGGAAGCCTGTACCGATGTCACAGGTTTTGGTTTGGCGGGTCACTTGCTCGAAATGCTCGATGCATCTCAAGTCTCCGCAACGATTGATCCCGACGCCATTCCGCTGCTGCCGGGGTTTCGTGAGGTGACCGCTCAAGGAATCGTCAGTTCGTTGCATGAGGACAATCGCAAAGTGGCTTGCCGGATTGTGGGCGAACCGCATCCATGGCTGTTTGATCCGCAAACGTCCGGCGGATTGCTCGCCTCAGTCCGTGCCGCTTCGGCTGGCTCGGTGGTGGCGCAACTGCGCGAGGCCGGGTACCACCATGCCACGGTGGTCGGCGAGGTCACCGCGGTGGGCAAAGGGCCAAGTCTGGTGATCGCTCCCAATGCCGCGCCGCTGGCCTGGCGTTTACCGACAGATCAGATCACGGCATCTCCGGCGTGATCCCGAGCACGATGTCGAATTGGGCCGACCATTCGCCGATCTTCGAGTCCTTCACGGGCTGAAAGTCGATCGTGACAGCTTCGCGTGCTTTCGGTTCCCGAATGCCCCGGTAGATACCATCGCGTTCATTGCCGGGATGGCCTTTGATGTACATCTGCGTGGTGAGCAGGGACCGCCGGCCCTTCTTGATCTTGAAATGAATGTGGGGAGCAGAACGACCTGGATACTGCACGGGCTTGATCGTCCGGAAATAGTATTCACCCTTCGATCCTGTCAGAAAACGGCCAAACCCTTGGAAGTGCTGATCCCGCTTGTCCTGTTTGTTGCCGCTGTCGGCGCTATGCAGGTACACGCCCCGTGCATCACATTGCCAGATTTCGACCAGTGCATTGCGGACGGGATTGCCGTTTGCATCCAACACCCGGCCCGTCAAATGCGTGATCTCGCCTACTGCGGGGGTGATGCCGTCGTTGATAATAAGGAGATCGTTATCGGTATCCAAAGGCAGTTTGTCGGGGTAAAACGGACCTTCGGTCTGTGGCGGAGTGCGGGTCAGTTCGTCGGCAAAAACGCCCGGTGTGAAAAAAGCTGCCGCACCAAGGATCATGGATTGGTGCAAGAACCATCGACGCGATGTGATTACGCCGCGCCGTTCCATCATTGACGCCTCCAAAGAGTCATCGTGCTCGAAAACGGACCGGTTACTCTTGCACAATGAAACACCGGTCCAAGCCAATAGACTCGCGAAAGAGGCAAGCCAACGGAGAAAATACACAAAAACTAACGACATTGTTATGGTTGATCAAACGTCGAGTGTCGCCGGCACAGAACGGTGTCGCTCTTAAAAAGGCGTCATTACCTGGTGCGACGGCTACTCGATCAGAGTGACCGAGACGGTATCCTGCATGATGCGTTGGAAGCACTGTTGCATGCGAGTCACCCGTTCTTCCGTGCTGCCGATGATGATCTTGTAATCGGGTAATGGCTGCGAGGGACTCGATTGAGTTTTTCCAATGTACTGAAGCTGTTGCAAGATCGCCAAGGCGTCGTTCCGGGCGGCGGAGGCACCGGGCGCGACGTTCGGGTCGAAGAGTTGTCCGAACGCCACACAGTGAATGATTACCGGTTTTCGTGGCGTCGAATAGCCGGGCGGATTGGCCGTTTCGAGTGCGCACAGCTGGTTGGCCACCGCGTAGATCTGATTGGCGACCGATCCATGTGGTCCAGCGCTATTACTCGGATACTCGCCGGGGATTCGGATCCGGTAGTAGGACTGATGCGCCCCGAGATTGACCAGATCGGCGTGTGCGGGGGTATTCGCGACTCCGTCGGTCATGAGAATGACGATTTTTTGTGCACCCACGCGCCCCAGGCCGCCCACTTCACCCTCCGGCGACGGAGGCGGGGCATGGTTTCGCAGAATAGGGTTGGCACTGAACTGGTTGTAGGCGTGCATCAAACTCATCACCGGACACGTGGCGCCCCGAGCACGCGGTGCTTCGCGGAGAAACTCGGCATCATACGGTCGAATTTCCGGATAAGTCACCGGATCGTCGATCGTGATCGGTGGATAAAAGAGTGTGTCGATCATTCGCGTGTAATGACGACCGAGGGGCGATCGCACCCGATTGAATTGCCCGCTTCCCCCCGCCGAGTATTGGGGTGAACTGAAAAACGACAGGGCCACGTAGTCATTCGGGTGATTATTTTTGATGTCAATGATGGCGGCGCGCATGCCGATCTTGCATCCCCAAAGGGGCGCTTGATGGGCAGTCCCTGGCATCCAGCGGCGGTCCTGGTTGTAGTTGTCAATGAAATCGACCATGGTCATCGGACCAAACCAAAAGCGTAGCCGAGGCCGCGGCGGATTGTCCGAATAGTTCATATATCGCGTATCACTGCCACTCGGCTTGGCGCTTATGTTACGAGTACCCCAGGCGAAATCGTTGCCGTAACCGACTTGGGGTGTGATGACGTTATAGACCGGTCCATTCGAAGTTTGTTGGAACCCGAGCACAAAGTCGATGTAGTGTTTCCAGAAACGCTCATTCAAATCCGTCGGGTTCGTTTGCATCATGCGCGAGTTAAAGCTCGCGTCGTTTGCAGGATTCGAAACATTGGGGAATGCCGAGTAATAGAGGATTCGTCCGGCACGCAACTGACTGGGGAAGGGATTCGGCTCTTGAAGAATCCAACGCATGATGGCCGCATAATTGATGTAGAAATTCGTCACACTTGCTGTGCGTGGGGCCTTAGCCGTGGGACTTGAACCAGTGGTCCAAAGAGCGGAGTTGTCATCCAAAGGGGTGACGCCATCGGCTTTGAAGAAGAATTTTCGGCGCCAATCAAATTGAGGTCGTGGGTCGGGCGGCCAGATGAAAAAGGTTTTTCCCCAGTAACGTGGGCCGACGGTGTATCCTTGAAACGACTTCGATACGCCTCCATTGAGAAACGCCGCCGAATAACCCTCGGCTTCCCAAGTGTTATTCTTCGTGGAGGATCCTAAGACCTCCGTGAGGCTCGCGGCATAAGGTTGTGAAGGGTTATTGTTATTCTTCCTTAAGGGAATGTCTCCTCCTGGCGTGGTTGCGTACGCATCGGGTGCTGGGCTAAACGCCTCCTCCGGGGGTGCACCATAGGCGTTCTTGAAAAAGTCCTTGACGATAGGAAGCCCCGCATCGGTTGCCACCACCGTATTCGTCAATGCCAGAACCTCGCCGGAGCCAAGCAAATAAGGGCTTGTGGCCATTGAGTTGTAGCCCGAGTAATGTCCAAAAACAGGAACCACGGGATCAGGATTCAGGGACTGTGAACGGTTGCCCGAGTGCGGTGCCCCTAGCAAACTATCAAACGACATCGATCCCGAGAAATCGATGATGATACAGATGTCGCGCGGTCGGTGAACGGCAGTCGCCACGGCATTGGCGCTCAGCAGACTGACGCCAAAAATTCGCGCGAATGCCGATGCGTTCGTGGAACTCACTTGCGCCCGCACCAGCGACCAGTTCTCATCCGTGGGCAGACTCCCACCAGAACTCGGGAGGATGGGACCGAACTGCTGTGTCGCGCGGTTATAGGTGTAAAATCCCACTTCACAGGAGACTTGGCTGGCTTGTACGGGGTTTGAAAGAACGGAACAGTTTGTCGCCGCCAGTAACGCATTGGGCACTGCATTCACATAATTATTGTTGACGGATACATCGCCGTTGAGGGTCCGGGCACCAGCCATGGCAGCCGCATCGGCGGCGATTTGGCACTCCGTCCGGGCCACCATCAACATTCCCACATCGACAGCCAGGGCCGTGAAGCCCATCAGAGCAACCGCCGAAACCGCCACTAACGGCAAGATCGAGCCTCGACGCGGAGCCGTTTCTTGACATTTCATCGGCAAGCCCTCTCAGTTGGCCTCGCTCATCATGATCGCTTTGGAACGAACGGTGAATGACGTGTTCAAACGCAATAGATTGGGTAATACGGGAGCGTATTGACCGACAACCTCGACGACGACGTTTTCACCAAACGCAGCGTCATTCCACGCTTTGCCTGCGATGGCATTGCCATTAATGTCCGCCGCGTATGCTGAAATGGCGGTTGCCTTCGTATAGCCAACCAATTGGTTGCGGGCGACACCCAGCCGTGCGTCAACAACGTCCCGAAGCTGTGCCGTCGTGCCGTTGTAGGTGTTGGCAATGGCCCAGCGGGCCCCCTCGCGGGCGGCGTTTTCCATCAGTTGCCGCGTCATGACGAATCGTCCGTACTCGAAAATACCAAACAGAACCATCAAAAAAATCGAAATCACCATCGCCGTTTCAACCAGCGTGGCAGCAGGGCGTCGATCGATTCGCTTCCTAGCGTCGTAATGTCGCATAAGTTGGCCTCAACCTCTTGGCAATTCCGTGTTAATCACGATGGGTTGGTCCTTCATGCTTAGCCAATGTGCGGTGGCACGCAGCTGGGTTACATTGGTGATCTGATCGACCAAAACCCAGCGGACATTGTTGAACGGAAGCCTCACATGGACCCGCAAGTGATGCAGTTGACTTGCTGCCATCGGATCGTCGGACGGGTCATCCAGCGCCGCGGTCGGGTTGAGCGTCAAATTGTGCACCCGAATG
>Ga0308411_10001331_pt1 | contig 16849 bp, 14 predicted proteins | sample HotsprottomLayer_2_FD_203530 | JGI IMG/M metagenome (GOLD analysis project Ga0308411, IMG submission 203530) | Hot spring phototrophic mat microbial communities from Octopus Spring, Yellowstone National Park, Wyoming, United States -... | ecosystem: Environmental > Aquatic > Thermal springs >...
CGCCGATTTGACTCAAAAAGATGGTTACCGAAGCGGGGGAACGGGGCTGCTGGACAGCCCCGGTTGACTCAAAAAGGGGTGTTACCGAGCCGTGAACACCCAAATGAGCCAAAACACCCGTCAGGAAGTCCTCTCCCAGATGCGCCGGCGCTACCTCCGCGCCGGGCGCCCCTACAAGTCCCAACTGGTCACCGAACTGGTCGAACTGTTCGGCTACCATCGCAAGGCCGCCTTGCGCGCCCTGCGGCCCAAACCCGTCGTCCCGCGCGCGCCCTTTGTTCGCGGCCGGCCCAAGGAATACTCGCCCGACAAACTCTTGCCTCCGCTCAAGGCCATCTGGCTGGCGGCCCTCCAGCCCTGTGGGGTGCGCCTGAAGGCCTGCCTGCCCGAGTGGCTGACCGACTACGAGGCCGACCATCGCCGCCTGGATCCCGACCTGCGCCAAGCCCTGCTCTCGGCCAGTCGCGCCACGCTGGACCGGCTGCTGATCCCCGCGCGCCTCGAACATCGCCGCCGGGCCACGACCCGGCCCGGCAGTCTGTTGCGCGGGGAGATTCCCCTGCGCACCGAGTGGCCTGAAGCGACCCCCGGCTACCTGGAACTGGACACGATGGCGCTGTGCGGCGGGGTGCTGGATGATCGGCACGGCTGGATGCTCGATGCGGTGGACATTCACACCACCTGGAGCGTGTTGCGCGGCCTGCCCAACCGCAGCGAAGCCAGTGTTTGCGGGCAAATGGACGATGTGCGCGCCCGGCTGCCCTTCCCGTTGCGCGGGCTGGACAGCGACAACGGCGGCGAGTTCATCAACCATCAACTGGTGCGCTACTGCCGGGCGCAAGAGCCGCCGATTCACTTCACCCGCGCGCGGCCCTACAAGAAAAACGACCAGGCGCACATCGAGCAGAAGAACTTCACGAACGTGCGATTGTGGTTCGGCTACGAACGCTACGATCATCCCGACGTGTGGCCCCTGATCAACGCGCTGTGCCGGGGGCCGCTGGACCACCTGCTCAACTACTGCCTGCCCACGATGAAGCTGGAGCAGAAGGAGCGGGTGGGCCGCCAGACCATCAGGAAGTATGGCCCCACCTGCACGCCCCTGGCGCGGGTGCTGGCCTGCGCGGAGGTCAGCGCGGAAACCAAGGCGCGGTTGCGGGCCGAGCGGGCGGGGATGAACGCCTTTGCGGTGCGGCGGGAAGTGGACCGGCAGTTGAAGGCGATCGAGGCGGCGCGGCGCTGGACGGCGCCTTGACGGGGCGGGAGGAAAAAGTCAGAAAGCGGCACCCCAAGAAACGGGAGCGAGGGAGGCCGGCCGGAGCCGTGCCGGCGGCTTGCTTCGTTCTCCCATTTTGAGGGGTCGTTGGGTAACACCCCTTTTGAGTCAACGGGCCCTCCGCCCGCCTCAGCTTGGGTAACACCTATTTTTGAGTTACGGCGGCCGCACCGCACCCCGAAACTGTCGCCATCAGCTTCCTTGCTGACGACGTATTGGCAGTTGGTCAACGTGACTCAAGGCCTTGACTCGGCGGCCCAAACCGCGCCGGTCGCAAACAGCAGGCAGATCGTGCCGGCCTGTCGAAATGAAGCTAATTTCGTCTGCATTGGGCGTATGGACATCTTGCCGGGGCCAACACGGCACGGTCGCCGCGGACTGAGACAGCCCATCCCGCCGCCGCCGGTTGCCGGTAGCGTACGATCCCAGTAGCGCGCCGCCTGATGACCCCTCAGCGCGCCCACCGGGCACGTCGCAGGGCCAAAACACCGTCCTGTGTCTGACCCGAATCGGATGCTGCGTGGTTCAGCCCCATCTGTTCTTCAACAATGGCCCTGCAGCCCGGTCGCATCTCATCTCACCGTTCACCCGCGGAGCCGCGAGCGATGCTTGCCACCAGCCGGTCTTGGGACACCGTCGTCTGCCCCGACGCGCCGTGCGCTTGCAGCAGTGCGGTCAGCCCCAGGAGCATCCAGGCCTGGGACCAGCGCATGTAATTCACTCGGTTGGTCCAGAGCGGCCACTTCTGATAGTAAAACCACCCCTGCGGGTGGCGCATGTGTTGGAACGCCCATCGGACCACTTCGTTGGCCACCGCCAAGCTGCGCTGGTCGCGACCGGCCAGAGTGGTCAGCGTGATCAAGGCCTGGGCGATGGAGTGGACGTCCACCGGCCAGGTGCGGTTGTGGAAGTATCGGGCGACGCCGCCCGGGGCAAAAAAATGCTCCAAGTAATACCGATACCCCCCGTCCAAGGCCGCCTCGCATTCGGCCAACGCCAAGCTCTGGCCAAGGACCGCCAAGGCGCACAGGTTGTAGCCGGTGTGGAAACTGTCCACCCACTGTTGCGTGGCGGCCTCCCCGTACGGCCACGAACCATCCGCGCGCTGCAGCCGCAGGGCGTAACGCGTGGCGGCCCGCGCCGCCTGCTCGAAGGCCGGCTCGGGTTGCAGCGTGTTGAGGCGCGCCAACAGGGCCGCGCCCAGCAGATTGGCGTTGTGCACTCGGCTGCGGTCCACTGGCGTGTAACTGAAACAAAGGGTGTCGCCCTCCACCGTCCGATTCAGACCTTCCAACAGGAAATGCCCCGCGCTACGGGCCGCGTCCAGCCAAGCCCCCTCCCCAACCAGTTCGTGCGCGTCCAGCAGGGCGTTGGCGGCAAACGTGGTGCAAATGATGTTGGGCGTGCCTCGCGGCACCAGGTAGGTGCGGGTTTGCCAGGCAAAGTTGTAGCCCCAGCAGGCGTGGCGCCGGCCCGGCGTGCGAAGCGCCATGAGCCGTTCTGCCAAGCGACGCACCATCGTCTCGTCAACCAGGCCCAACTTGCAAAGCCGCGCGTAGGCGGCCAGAAACACGGCAATGCCCTTGGGGTTCTGCTCGCGCGGTACACCCAGGCACGGGCGGAAATTGAGCGGACAGCGCTTCAGGAACTGGGTGAAGGCCAACCGCAGCAGACGACATCGCAGCAGACCGAGCCGCTGCAGGAGACGACTGTTCAGCGCGTCATAGGGATCGTAACCGGCCCAGTTGTGCGCCTCGACGTACTGCCGGAGGTCCGAAACACCTTGGCGCAAGGCGGCCGAAAGGTCGGTCGCCGCGCCCTGGCGTGCCAGGTGGCTTGGCGGATTCATCGTACGTTCTCCAGGTATCTGAAGGCCGCCAAGATGCCGGCCGCGGCGGTGTCAAAGTTGAACTCGGCGACCTTGGCGCGGGCGGCCTGCGAGAAGGCCACCCACTTCTGCGAGTCCGTCAACAACCGGGCCGCGGCATCCGCCCATGTCTCGACCTCCAGCGGCAACACAAACCCATTTTGGCCGTCGAGGACCAGCTCTCCCGCCGCCGCAGTCCATTCGGTCGTGATCACCGGTGTGCCGGCCAGCATGGCTTCGTTGATGACCACGCCCCAGCAATCCCCGGAGGTCGGCAGCAGCAACAGCCGGGCTTGGGCGTAGTAGTCCGGCAGATCGTCGTGCCGAATGAAGCCGGCGAACCGGTAGGCGACACCATGCCGATCCAACACCGCCCGCATCTGCGCTTTGAGCTGCTCGTGTCCTTCCCCGATGATGAGCACGTTGCAACGGCCCAGGCGGCGCTTGATCGCCGCGCAGACCTCGGCGAAAAAGACCGGATTCTTGACCTCCACAATCCGCCCCGAGAACATGATGTCGAAGTTCCGCTCGATCTGTCGGCCAGCCAGGCGCGACTGGAAGTAATCGTTGTCCGCCACCAAGTGGCTCAAGAAGCACTGCGCATCGGTAATGCGGGGATTGTAGTATTTGTGCAGGGCGAGGGTTTGGCGGCTGCTGCCCACGAAGGCGTCGCCCAAATGGTTATACACGATGCGCCTGGCCAACCGTTGCAGGCGACCAATCCCGCGCTCCCGCCCCAGCCAACTGTCATCCAACAGGGCTACCCTCGTGCCCAACAGCCGGCACAGTGTCATGGCCAGCCAGCCGCTGGGGTCCTTGATGGACGCCACGACAAGCGCAATGCGCGGGCGACACCGCAGCAAGAACGGAACAAGGCCCGGGTTGAAAAACCGCTCGGTGTCGCCGCGCCTCAATGTCAGCGCGCGCAAAATTCGCTTCGGATGCGCGCCCGGCCTGAAACTCCACAGCCGCCGCTTCTCGTTGTCCTTGAAATAAACGATCTCGACCTTGCCATCGAGCCGGTGATAAACCCGCTCGAATACCGGCTCGCGCCACGGTGTCGGAATGTCGTTGATTATCAAATACCTCATGCCGCGAAGATTGCCCTTGCGGTTGCCGGAAGGCACAGGAAATCAGGCGTTGAAGTCAACAGCCGGCCGTTGGGTTGGGCTTCGTTGGCAGACTGAAGGGACGCCCAGCGGTGACCAGGCGCAATCCTTCACGGTCAGCCTTGCGGCGACTTGCGCCCGGGCATCTGCGCAAAAATCGCGTCCATAATCCGGGAAGTCCGCAGGATTTGGTCGGCGGGAATCGGGTCCGGCCCGCCCTCGCGGATGGCGCGGTAAAACAGTTCCATGAGTTTCCTCATGCCATAGTCCATGTGGAACTCCCTGCGGGCAAACAGGCGCATATTGCGGGTGCTATTCCTGGCCAGGTCCCGCGCCTGCGCCAAGGGGGCAAAAAAGTAGCGCAGATAACTCTTCAGCCGGCACGGTCGGACGGGCACGACCGTGCGATACGTGTTGTCGAGCACCAGGTTGCCTGTCCGACCATACAAACGCAGTTCATTGGAGCCCGCGCCAAACTGGGTGGTAAACAAGAAGAACGCCGTGGTGCCGGCCTCATCGCGCATCACGGCCCGCACCTCATCCACCATGTCCGTCAGCCCCCGCTGCACCAGGAAGGGGCTGGTGAAGCTGAGGGCTGTGACGGCCGGGTTGTCCCCGACAAGGAACTCGGCAATCTTGGCAATGCCGTGGCTGATGAGGTTCTGGGGCAGCGAGCCGGGGAGTCGGCGCACCCAGTGCCGGGGATCGGCCAGCACCGCCCTGCCGTAGGTCGGGTCGTCGTGGGAGAAACACTGGATGCACTCGACGTGCACCGGCGGGCCGCCCAGGAAGCCGTCGCGCACCAGCTCCCGCATGCGCAGCGCCTCCGGGCTGAACTGGAGATTATGCCCCACCGTAATGCGCAGGTTCTTGCGATGCGCCAGCTCGATCAGGTGTTCCGCTTCCTGCGTGCTGACGGTAAAAGGTTTTTCCAGATAGACGTGGCAGCCGGCCTCCAGACACAGGCGGCCCAGCGCAAAGTGACTTTGGGCCGGGGTGGTGATGTGGACCGCGTCCAAGCGTGCTTCCTGCAACATGGCCGGAAGGTCCGTGTAGGCCCGGGGCACGTGAAACCGGTCGGCCAATTGCGCCGCCATCAGTTCCTCTTGATCGCACACGGCCGCCAGTTCGCAACCGGGCAGATACCGCAGTTGTTCGGCGTGCTGGTCGGCGATAAAGCCGCAGCCTACCATCCCGACACGTATTTTGCCGGCGTCAACCATTTTTCTGATAGTCGAAATAGCGCGACAGGGCCTCGGGCATCGGCACGCGACAGCGCCAGCCCAGGCGCTCTTTGAGCTTCTGGTTCGAGTAGCGGTGACCTTTCCATGCGAAGGCGCACATGCGGCGATTGAAGACCGGCGGCAATTGCCCGTTTGACCGCGCGGCATACCACTCCCAGATCCCACACAGACGATAGGCCAACCAGTAGGGCACGCGCACCGAATGGAAGGCACGCACGCGCCGCTTGTACTGTCGCAGGAATTGCCGACTGGTGGGCAGGTCGTCATCCACTACGTTGAAGACCTCGCCTTCGACGCCGCGCACCAGACCCGCCAGCACAATGGCCTCCGCGCAATTGTCCACGTACGTCAGCGGCAACGGACTGCCCCCGCCCAAATGCGCGAAGAAGCCGAACGTGTCCATGCCCACGAATCCCGGAATGGCCTTCTTGCCGGGGCCAAAGACGATACCGGGACGAACGATCACAAACGGCACACCGTGTTTGCGGTGGTACTCCAGCACCAGTTCATCCTGCTTGATCTTGCCGTAGGTGTAGGCGTCATGCCGCTCCTCCAAATGGTCCTCGATGGGGCAACGCTCGTCCCACACCGCGCCGCGCGGCAAACGCCAGTTGGAATACACGGCAAAGGAGCTCACGTTCACAAACCGCCTCAGTTGCCCATGCGCCAGGAGCGCATCGAGCAGATTTCGCGTGGTCACGACGGACCCCTGAAAACAGGCCGGGAAAGACTTGCCGCGACCGGCAACCAAGTGGTAGGCCAAAACCGCCCCGTCGGCCACCCGCGCACAATCCTCACGCGAGAGCAGGTTGGCCTCCATGAGCTTCCAGTGGCCTGACGGATACGCGGCCACAGCCTGGTGCAGCAAACCCAGATCACTCGCTGCCCGCACCACGCAGCGCACATCCGTAAAGCCCATACGAAGCAACGTTGCGACCACGCGTGAGCCGACAAAGCCCCCTGCTCCGGTTACCAAGATGGGCTCCGGTGGATCAACAACCCAACCCGACTTGGTCGCTTCCATCATTACGTTAACGTGCGACTCCAAAAACCGCCCCCTCCTTTTCGTTCCTCTCCGTACCCCTCCCTCCAGCGTGGTATGCTTCGATGCAGGCGGGACAAATCGTCACCACCTACCACCTTCCTCGTCTCCACACCCCTTTCCTGCCCAACCGTCGTGACTACCAGCCGCCGCGCATCCCGCCCGTAGCACCCACGTTGCCGTCACAGCCCCCGCAGGTTTCCGGCAAAGTGCTACTGGCGAATCGTGGTTCGTTCAAACTGTGTGTCTGGCCCACCATGCCAACTCCAAGGGCGCTGCCGTCAGGCTGTAGCGGGAGTTACACGTGGCCGCTACGTTCCAACCGCACATTCCCCCATGCAACCCAGCCGCTGCGGCTGGCGCTCGGTTGGCCTCCCGCGCGATCTGCTCCCTTAGCAGTCTCGCCAGGCACCGCGTAGGATGGCGCACAGCGGACCCTATGGCGAGGGCCTGACGCGTAAACTCCCCGGCGGCGGGATCGGTAGCTGAGCGCCGCTTCCTGCACCATCCGCGCGTCCAGCAGCGCCAATCGGCATCTCGTATGCCCCCATGTCCGGTGCTTTGCCTTCGTAAGCCAGCGCCACGCCCTGTCCATTTGTCCACGTGAGGCTGCCGCTCAGGTAAAGTGTTGCATTTGCCCAATCATTGCTGAGCACGCGTACCCGTGTCATCTGGCCCTGCAACTGAATGAGGTCGCCTTCGACGATCCGGTTGCCGTCGCTGAAATATAGGCTATTATCCACGCGCAGTATGGTACCGCTGCCATCGCCCACGCAATAGGCCAACCATGTGCCGGCGTCAATGCACGGGCTGCTGGGCTGGAGGCGGAAATCCGGCAGGTTGTTCGGGTCGTATCGCCAGCCAAAACCGTTGGTGCTGACGAAGAGCGGGTCAGGCAGGCGCACATCTCCGACCCAATTCGTACGCATCTGTTGGTAAAGCCAACACGCCCTGTCCACGTTGGCGGGCGAGGACTTGCTGAAGTTGTTCCAGATTATATTATTGACCAAGTAGTTGCTGCGCGCGAAGTAGTTGCCACCCGAATTGTTCATGGCCACGCCGGCAGCGAAACTCTGCATCCCAATGCCGCCGTACAGGATAGACAGGCCGTTCCCATAGATGACATTGTTGTAAATAGCATTGGACACCGCATAGCAATTGGCCGACATGGCCGTGATGAAAATGCCGCTGGCCAGGCTAAAAGCAATGACGTTGTTTCTGAAGATGCCATAGCGCGGCACTAGCTCGATGCCATGCGCGCCATTGTCATCTACCGGCACACCGGTGTAGAGCATGATATTCCCTTCCCATACGGTGCGCATGTCAAAAGGCGTGCCATCACCGTCACCGGGTTTTACCTGTCTGTTGCCATAGAGTCCATAGTGATTGGTTTCCTCACCAAAGTTCATGACGTAGTAAGCCGCATTGGTAGCCATCCAGCCGTCATTGATGAACAGGTTGCTGCGGACCACGCAGTATGGGGATTGAACGGCAAGATGGTCGTGGCCGCTATGAATGAAGGTGCAATTCTCGACAAGATTGTAGAAGTCCGCCGAGTCGGTTGCGCCATTGCCAATACTCAAGAAGCCGCCAATGTCCTGCCCCCAGGGACTGCCGGGTTCGATGCAACCCCAATTGCGGAAGCTACAAGCCTGCACTTTGTTCGACTGGCTGCTTTCGTTGAAAAGGACGCAAGACCAACCAAAAGCATCAGACCAATTCGTTCCCGGGTCTGGACTCCAGCCAAACACGCAGTTGGTCAGCACGAAATTCGTCACGCCGCTAAAGGCCGCTCCCCGGTAGCAATTACTGAACGTCAGGCCGTCGAAACGCCAATGGCTGAGGTATTTCATCAAAAGGCCGGCATAGGGACGGGTTATATTAGCAATGACCGGTGTTTCCCCTGGGTAGGCGCGCAGGGTAATTGGGGCTTCTGCCGTGCCGGAAGCGGCGCCAGCCGATCCATTCAGGTCAACAGCATTTGCATTTCCGGAATAAAGTCCCCCGCGCAGCCAGATGGTATCGCCTGGCTTCCGGTATTGCCTTGGATATCCGTACTTAGTGGCTCGGCCAATCGTTCGCCACGGTTTGTCAATGGTACCCGGATTCGCATCATCGCCATCAGGGGAAACGTAGTAGTCAGCTCCCCGGAGCGACAAGGAAAAGGCCATAAATACCGACAAAATCGTTGAAGGGAACAAACCAAGGGCTTTGCCCCCCCTTGTCAACGTTGAACAGGCGTTCCATGGACATGCCATACGAAGAAAATTTTTTTTCATGTAGAATTGTTTCAGCAACAAACGTGCCATTATTATTGACCGCACATATTTTTTGAATAGATTTTCCACTCGACGCTGACTCATCAATTACCTAACGGGGTTTGCCAAGCTCGTCCGGGCCTAGAAGAACGATGCTCAAACCGACTTGCTATTTAACGGCGCATAGAATTAAGCGCCAGTTTACGAATTAGACCACCCCCACCTTACATCGTCCAAATTTGGGACGCTGAGAAAACAATTTGGCTCTATAGCAGAATTTCTCGGTGAAAAGGTGAGCAAATTGCGCAGGATGGGTTGTCAGACCGGCGGTTTTGTGTGTTTCCAGGCGTGGGTCGGTGAGTTTTCTGAGGCATACTCAGGCTCTGAAATAAACCCGTGCTGATTTGCCCTTGGGGACGTATTGGCCTCCCCAAAGGTGGAGACGGTTTTGTTTTCGTCGCCTCCCGGTCCGATTATCCATCGGCCGGTTGCTCTCCAGCAGAGCCCGGTTCTATTTGGCCGGACAGCGGAGTCTGAGGGGCAGGACCGCCGGGGTCAAGCTCCTGTGCTGAACTGGGTTTCCAGCCGGGCCGAGAGGTAGGTCAGGTTTGCGTTCGATTTGCGATTACAACAAAATCAGAGTGGTGACCAGAAGATCGTACGGTTTTCGCACGTTTCGGGCGATGGAAATTACTCTTTATCACAAGCCTGGGCGATTGCCTGAGCCACCTTGCACCCACGGATTCTGCTGAGCAGGGTAAAAATAGAACGCAAAGTTCGATGGCAATTTTAACCCTGCACTAGCAATTGATGGTAATGAGTACAGGGTTCTTGACATCCGTGTACAGCATCTTGTCGGGCTGGAAACCATAGGGATATAAGAAAAGCCGCCTGCGGCACTCCTCTACCAAAATGTCTTCCAAAGGGTGGGCCAATCTCTAAGCAAGCCGGCAAAGCGTCGCCGCGACTCCGAACGAGCATCTTTGACACAGTAGTAACGAACAATCCGAAGCCAAGACCGGTATGTTATGGACTGGTAAGGCGCAAACCCCAATCCGGCGTGAAGTCTGATGGAAGGCTCGTTATCAGGGTCCACAGCTACGACAACGTATTTGGCGCCGCGCTCTTTATAGACCCGCGCCAACGCGCTCCACAGCCGAGCCGCTAACCCCTTTCTTCTGTAAGCAGGGATTGTGAATAGCCCTGAGAAATACACGACGTCGTCTGACAACTCAAATCGCAGGCGCATCCAACGGTTAGTTGCCGTTCCACACTCCACCCAGCCAAAGCAGGTCTCGTGCTGACCGCTTCGAAGGACGAAGAGGCTGTGGCCCTGGCGGAGTCTGCGGATGGCCTCATCCCGGCTGAACCAGCCTATTTCGCACGTGGGCCTGGCCATCAGCTCCTGAAGCGTGACCTAATGCAGATCCGGGTCAACCGGGCCGGCATTCGCCACTTGCTCCAGAGCCAGTCTCATAAGTATCATGGTCCGCGGCTCTCCCAACAGGCGTTCTTGGAAACGCCCGAATAGTCCCGGGACTTTCACCTGCGGCGGCAAACGGTTGTTGGCAACAAAACTCACGCCGTGCAAGGCCAGCGAAACACTATGGCGCCTTGGGGAACGATGCTGTGTCTCCTTCGGGGCTGCGGTGGCGCGCCGGGAGTAACTTGTCCCTGAGCATAGGGATCACATTGGCCGGGTGCGCGGCCACATTCCAGGCGCGGTAGAGCCACTTGCGCCACCCGCCGACCAGGAAACAGCTCCCGGCTTCGCAGCGGTGGGGGCGTGCGCCGAACGATTCCTTAAACTGCACCAGTTGAGCGGCCGACTCATCATGGGGCACCCCGCCCAGGTTCAGCCACGCACATCCGGCGGCCTTGGTTTGCACGATTACCTGCCATTGCATGTAGGTCGCAGCACCCTGCTCGTAGCCCTCGCGCGTCGAGCCTGCCAGAATGTAGTAAGCCCGGCGAGCATTCCGAACAAAAAAGCCCGCGCTGACCACGTGACCGTGGTGCGACACGCAACAAACCCGGCCAAGCCCGCATTCCAAGAGCTGCCGCAGTGCCGGTTCATCCAGAAACGGAATGTAGTAGTAATGGTAATGTCCCACCCCCCTCTCGGCGCGTCGCTCCTTGGTCTCGCCCAGGCACATTGTCAGGTCGTCAAGCCTCGCCACATCGCGCGATTCCTCATACACAAGGTTGTTCTGGGCGGCACGCTTGATGAGCCGCCGCCGTAGCCGATTCAGTTGGCCCTGTAACTCTGCAAGAGACGGTGACAGGTACACTCGGTATTCTGTCGCCGTTCGCGCCCCCAAACCAAATTCGGCCAGCCGGAGTGTGGACGGGTTATCATAGTACGCCACGTCCGCACTGTTAAAATTGTGGCGGCGCAGTGACACCTTGAGCGCCTCCCAAGCTGCGCCAGCGTGCTCCGGCTCCATGACGGGGAAGCCGTAAAGGTAAAGGTGACGTGACACAGTGGCCAACCACCGGTGCGGTGACGCGACATCCAGTCCGCCCGCCAGGCCCACGACGCGGTCGCCGCAACGGAACTCGAAGTATGCCGGCTGACGGCCCTTTCCGCGCAGCGCCTCCAGCCATGCGGCCTCCTGAAATGGCGCCAGCGCAAAGGCCGCCGCAGTCCTTGCGTAGGTCTCGCGGTCAACTGGTACGACTGTCACAGGCGCATTCATGTGGGACAAGGGCAGGCGATTGCACTGCGAGGGCGATGCACGAGCCTACCCGAGGTTAACACACCGCATCTTGTGGATACCACCGTAGCCCGGACTTCGAATCTGCGCTGCCACGGCCTGCCCAATTCATGCTTGATCCGCCGAGCCAGGGCCGCCCGAATGGCGACCGGCTTCACGTGGGATCTGGAGTAACGGTCACGGTTTATCCCGGATGGTGCCGCGAGCAAACGCTTCACGGGGCTGGCACGTTCGAGAGGGAGCATCGTTGGAATTACGTGGCGCGGGCTGGTAGTGTACCGCATCGCGGATTGCCAATCCGCAACCACACGGAGGAACCCGCCGCTCGCCGCCTCCCAGTCGGCGACACAGCCGGTTGGCAACCAGCGCTACCCGCACCCGGGGCCAGCGCCGTGGTGGGCTTGGCACGATGTGCCCCGTTCCAGCCCAGCGACACGTCCCAGAAACGCCACTCCCATGATGGTTTCTCCCGAATGGGCCGGTTCAACACGAACGCAGGCCGGCTCACAACCGCACGCATCAAAAACCGATTCCATGAGCCGCCGTGTGTCTTCTCGCGTCTTCATGACAAATACCTCGGAGGCAGAGTCAGCAATCGTCCCAGCGTTCGTTGAGCCTCCGGAGTAAGATCCCTGTCTATGCAGCCACAGGGCGTAAAAGTCATTTCGCCCAGAACCGGCTTCCCGTGGATATCGTAGAAATCCATTCGCACAAACGGGAACGGCTGGGACAGCGTTTCCGCAGCGGCCACCATCTCCGCGTAAGATTTTGGCTGGGGCACCTGCTGTGGCGCGACGCAACTCGTCCGATCGTAAGGGAGATAGGCCCACGCGCGGTCGAAGAAGTCATAGCGCGCCTCGGCATTGATTCCCCTGCCACTGCATGCCAAGGTGCAATGCACGCGACCGTTGAAGCAGTACAGCTTGTAATCCGTGGGCAAGCCTCCGCTGCCGTCATCCAGGAACTCCTCGCAGAGAATCCTCGGTGTCGTCCCTGCATAGTGCAGCTCGCCCAGCAACCGGCTGTAATCGGTCCGCATCCAACGGCGCAAATTTCGCTGCGCCGCGGCCACGTCCAACGTCTCTCCCAAGCGGCAGAACACGTTGCACTTGCAGCCGTGACTGCACTTCAGCACACACGGCCTGGGCAGGGCATCGAAGTCAACTGCATCCACCGTATCATAAACGCCGTAAAGACGCGGCAGCAACTCACCCAAGCCTTGTTGCTGCACGTACTCGCGCATCGTGTACTTGTCCCCGCATAATGTCTTGAGTGGATGCCGCCAGTACAGGTTCAGCCAAAGCAGCTTTTCATCGAACGTCGTTGGGTTGGCAAAATCCGGCCAGCGTCCCCAGGCGAGGCGGTAGCGCACGCGAGCCAGCAAGACCGGCGAGATGGCAAGCAACAGCCGGAATGTTGCTGCGCGTGTGCCGTGGTAGGCCGCCTTCAGGGGGCGGCATTGCGACAGTATTGTGCGCACCGTGGCCATAAACATGCCTCCGGGCTCAGTCCAAGCCCTCCAACAACCCCGCCCGCAGACCGGCCCCATCAAGCCGCCCTTCACGTTTCAGGAGAGCGCGTCCCACCAACACAATCAACGCCATATTCAGAGCCGCACCTACCAAGGAAAACACCAGAATGCAGTCAGCCGCGGCCAGATAAAGGCCACCCACTACCAGGGTCAGCACGCGCGCCAGCAGAACCACGACATTGTAGAAAAACACCGCACGTTGAATGCGGATCAGTCTGGCGAAGAGCACCGCCGGCTGATTACAGAAGACGAACAACAGCCACAGAACCAGATAGCGCGCGAACTCGCCCGCGGCGTGCCATTGGCGACCGAAAAGCCACGCAAACAGGGCGGGCGACCACAGGGCTAGGCAGACGGTAGGAAGTCCCCCCAGAACAAACAAGCCGATGGTGGTCTTCAGAAACAGCGGTGTGAGGGGGCGGTCCTGGTGTTGCGTTTCACCAGCCTTCTGGAAGAGGACCTGCCGCAATGCGCTGGTAATCAGGCTGATCGGCGCGCCGAGCAGGCGGACGCCGAACGCGTATGCGCCGGCCACGGCAATGCCGTAGTAGTGGGTAAGCAACACGACCGGCAGGCCGGTGGATACGGCATTGAGCAAGTTCTGTGTTGCCGAGTAGGCCGGGAAGTCGCGGTATTCCCAAGCCAGTGCCTTCAACCGCTGCCATCCGGCGGCTGCCATAAATCCGCGTAATTCCGCCCAAACCACCCGAAGCAAATTGAGGCTGGCAAGGCTATCGGCCAGCACGCTGCTGAGCGCCAACCCAGCCGCGCCGGTCTTCAGCATACCCAGCCCGACTTGCAACCCGTTGGACGATACGCCGCGAACCATCTGTGAGGCTGAGGTTTGCTTGAAAGCCTTGACCCGCACACACCAGGCCTGAAAACAGGCATTGAGTCCGCCCACCAAGACGGCGAGCACCAGAAACACCAGCATCATGGGATTGCGAGACTGCAAAAGCTCCAGCAGCCGACCGGGGATGAGCATGCAGACCACCAGACACAGCACCGACACCGCCCCTGTCACCAGGCACGCCAGCACGAACACCTGACCGGCCTCCTCGCGCAGTTTGGGGAGCATGATGGCCTGAGCGTAATCCAGCGTTACAAAGGACAGGATGACCCCCGTCACCGCTGTGAATGTGCCGAACACCCCAAAATCCACCGGCGTGAACAGGCGGCTGATTACCGGCGACAACACTAGCCCAATGGCTTGCGCCACAGCCGACCCGGACATCACAATGGCAAGATTGCGGGCGAACGCGGAATACCAAATGCGCTCGAGCACCACGCGCGGGCAACGCGCGGCTGTTGGAACCTCAGCGCACATACAGCCACATTCTACGACAAGCTAGCCGTGTCGGTTGAGCAGGAGGCGATGCGTCCCGCCGACACAAAGACCCGCTGAGCTACGAACGCCTGATTCTTTCAATCGGCCATTTCGTGATTCACCAGGTCATTCAGCCGTTCTGCAATCGCTCCGGCAGCGAAGCGACGCAGGTACTCCTCCCGAGCAACCTGGCCGAGCTTGTCATATCCGGCGGGATTCATCGCGACCATTCGCACCGCTTTTGATAGAGATTCGCGGTTATCCTTCACCAGAATCCCCGACACGCCATCTTCTATGTACTCCCTTATGACGCGCGTGTCCGTGGCGATAATCACCTTCCCGTGACGCATGTGACTCAGACATACGCTCTGCCCGGCGGCTCCCGTATCGTAAGCAATCGGCACGATGCACGCCAGAGCGCACTGGGCCAACCCTTCGAATACCTCAAATGCGACCTCCCGAAAAACCGTCACGTTCGCGGGCAATCCCGTTGTCGGGACATCGCTGTTACGCGTACCACACACAACCACGAGTGGATATGGAAGATGTCGAAACTGATTGATGAGCGATTTGTAGTCACGGCTCGTGTCCCCGCCACTGAAAAAGTAACCCTTCACTCCCTTGATAAGAGCCTGCGCTTTCTCGACATCCCGCTTGCTTTGTTTCGGGTTCATGTCGCCGTAAGGGAGGTAGTGCAACTGCTCAAAGCGCAGGCCAAGGCTATTCACATAAAGAGACATCTCGTATTGCGAAAACACGATAAAGTGGATGCGCGGAGCGTTGAGAATCTTGAATATGAGCCGCAGCCGCCGAAGCCAGCGGGGGCTGTGCACGAAGAACCCCAGCCACCATAAGCGCCCACTGGGCCGCAACAAGCCCATTCGAAGCAGGACTGCGACAGCAGCAGCGGTCGGGCCGATGGCAATGACGTGTTTGGCGGATCGGAGAACACGCAGGTGTTTTAGCGCAAACAGCAGGTCCCCACCCGCGTCCAGGAGGTGCGCCGCTTTGCTCTTGTCGCCAGGGTCGTATGCATGCCGACACAAATCTGTGAAGCCATGCCGTTCAACAAGATGACGGCAGTAATGGCGATGCGCATTCCCGCAGTGGCGAATGATTAATCGCTCCGGTCCGTGAGCTGCCATAACGCAAAACTTGTCACTGCTTGTTTATGAGCGGCCGCACTGCTCGATCTCAACGCCACAAGATTCATCACGACATGGGCTGGACGTGCCAACCAGGCCGCGCTCCCCTCCGGTGTGGCCATCAAGCCGGCTCGCTCGTGTGTCAGAAATCCCTTTTTTTCCAAAGCTCCAGCCCCAGGGCTGCGCAGGAACGACTGATGTGGTATGCGCTTTTCTCGGCACATTGCATCAACCTGTGCTGGCCCACACAGGCACAAAGCGGGAGGGCGCCTGTGTAGAGGACAGCGGCCACAAGGGATTTCAGTGCCAGCGCCACTTGCCGAAAAGTCCCCGTGCCTATTGCATAGCGCCGCGCATTGTAACCATTCACCAACGCCCGTTTGATCCAGTATTTCCGAGCCCAGCGAGCCGGCGGGACCACCTCGTAAACCGGCGCCTCCGCCACCGCGACAAACCGATAGCCCAACGCCATCGCGCGCCTGAAAAAGTCCTGGTCCGAGCCGCCGGTGCGGAACGCTGTATCGAACCGCAGCTTGTGCTCCTCAAAGACAGACCGCCTTACAAGATTATTATTCGTAAAGCACTGAGACCAGTGTAGTAGCGTTCCTGTGCGATGCATTGCAGGCTCGCAGAGTTTCGCCTTCAGCAGCCAACCTGGTGGGGCCTGCTCGAAAAACGGCAAAGCCGGCCCCAATGCACCGTCCACCTGAAAGGTTTGGATGGCGCGGTAGAGGCTCAATAGCCATGTGGGTGGGGCAAATTCGTCATCGTCAATGATGCCGATGTAATTCCCCTTTGCCAGGGCCAGGGCATGATTACGCACAGCCGCGATGTTACGTTCACCCTCAACGTCGTACGTCATATCGAGTTTCAGTTCGTCAGCGAGGTGACTCACCATTTCACGTGCTGGTCCTGCGGTGTCGTTATCCACCACGACAACCGAGATTTCGAAGCGTCCCCCATTGTCCTGCCTTGCCAAGCTGCGGAGCAGACGTTCCAGGAGTTGATTACGCCGGAAGGTCGGGATACAAACGGCAATGTGGTCCATCTCAGCAATTGAGGGATTGTTCAGCGTTTGCTGCCGCAGAGGTGAAGTAACTCTGCTCAAAAGCGGGCGCAGGGGCATACACGCTGCCCTTTGAAGGGACAACCGAAGCAGCCCAGACGGCTACTGCCGTCAACAGCTCGGCCATGGAGCTCAGCGCCGATTCGCTGGTGTTGTAAACGGCTGCCATCGCCAACAAGACGATGGCAAAGGCGGCCCGGTCGAAGTCCAATGTCAACGCCGTCGCCGTCTTTCCGGCACACACCACGAATATGCCCGCCCAGAGAA
>Ga0308411_10001337_pt1 | contig 16810 bp, 13 predicted proteins | sample HotsprottomLayer_2_FD_203530 | JGI IMG/M metagenome (GOLD analysis project Ga0308411, IMG submission 203530) | Hot spring phototrophic mat microbial communities from Octopus Spring, Yellowstone National Park, Wyoming, United States -... | ecosystem: Environmental > Aquatic > Thermal springs >...
TCGCGACGAGTTCACTCGGCACCACCAACTGGCCACCCGAGGATTATCACTTGCTATTGGTACACCCGTAGAAGTGCAATGGGACGAAGTTCAGGCCGCCCGTCCCAACAATCAGCCAAGCGCGTACTTCGATCCTCCTTGAGTTCGATTGGGGCCGAGCCGAACCAGCCGTTGCAGCAGACGGGGCCGGCATGACGGCTTTCCGTGCTTTGAAGTCGTTTCAGCCGGCCCCGCTGCTGAACTTGGTCGTTCGACTGGTGTCCCTAAAACAAGGAGTACGACCCATGTCCAATGCCCTGCCTTCGTTCCGACCGAAGTTGCAGCGACTTGAATCACGCGACGTGCCCAGCACTGCGGCCGAGTTGCTGCTCGCCTCTCCGCCGCCAGCCCCTTCCGAGCTAGTCGCCCCGCCGCTGCTGGCTCAGGATCTCGTCCAGAGTCCTCCTGCTTCGTCCAGCCTTGACGAGACCGTGGAGGTGGCCAGTGCCGTCGAGTGGGAGTTCGCTCACGCCCTCGCCGCAGAGTCCCGACGCTGGGCCGCCCTGGTCGTGCAGCAGGACAACGCCCTGGCACCGCCGCCCCAGGAGGCCGGGTACGCTAGCGGGCTGGCGGCGGCCGACTTCAACCCATTCCTCGCGGACAAGCCCACGCCGCTCAGCGATGCCGAACTGCGCCGCCTCGAGCAGCTCGTGGCCAAGGGGAACAAGCTTCCGAAGGCGGACGAGCTCGAGCGGCGACAGTTGCTGGAGCGTCTCAAGACGGCCGGGGTGAAGTTGGATGGGGCGGACACGCTCAAGACGCTCGACCGGCTGCTCCAGGCGGGGCAGTTTGCGTTGCGGGGCGACCCGCGCAAAGCGTTCTTGAGCATGTACCGCGACAGCCTGAATGTCGCCCTCGGCGACCTACAGAAGATTGATGAGGGGCGTTACCAGCTATACAAGCAGGCACGCAATAACGGCGCGACGCACGACGGTGCCTGGACGTGGGCCTTCGGTGGCGACACCGCCCTGCGTCGCTACACTCTCGAGAAGCTAATCGAGAAAGCCAAGTGACCGCCGAGTCGCTGGCCTTGGCCAGGCATTGGTTCAAAACTAGTCCCACCAAAGAGGGAACCCACATGCGAGTCTTATCACTGTTGCTGGTCGCGTTTGGGCTGTTCGCCGGGGTCTGCGTGACCGCGGCCCCCACACCGCGGGCAGACAAGCCGAGGGCATCGGCCAAAGTTACCGTGGAGATGCTCCGCGGGCTGCTGGGCAAGGGGCACTTCTCCCAGGAGGCGCAGAACCTGCGTGAGTTACTGGGGAGCCCCCCCACCGCCAGCTACCACATCACGTTGGGCAAGTGCTTCTATCACAGTTGGGAGAGCGAAGGCCTCGACATCAAGTTCGACGAGGACAACAAAGTGATCTGCTGTTTCCTGTACGGCGAGGGCCTCCACGGCTACCGGCAGTACGCGGGCGAGATGCCGGCGAAGCTGGCGTTCGGAGACACGCCCGCCGACGTGCGGAAGAAGTTGGGCGACCCAGAAGGCGTGGTGGAGGGCGAGGATACCGTGAGGGCCCACTGGCAGTACCCGAGCAAGGGGCTGTGGGTCGACTTCAGCGTCGGCGACACCAGGGACGCGAAGGCCAAGCTAGTCTTGGTAATCATCGGAGAGGTCGAGGAAGCGAAGTGAGTTCGACGGTAGGGAGGTCGCCACGTCGAACCAGGCACTGCAGCCGACGGCGGGGCATGATTCGTTTCTGGGAGTTCATGGCTCAGCGTGCCCCGCCGCTGCTGAGCTGGGGCGTTCGGCGGCAGAAGGCCGCGCTGTGGAAAGCGAATAGCCCTGCGGGACCGTGATCTGCTACCTGTTCGGTGAGGAGTCTCCCATGCCAATCGATCCGTTCACTGTCGCCGCCCTGACCGCAATCGCGAAGGCTGCCGCGGAACAACTCAACAAGCGAGCGACCTCTCGGTGCTCCTGCGGTGGCGACATCATCGGCCCTGGCTGGTTCGCCACGGCAAAAAGCGCGACGTTCGAGTGCTGCGGTGGTGAGACGTGCCTGAATTGTTTCCTCGCCTTCCAACGGCGCGGTTCAGGGTGTCCCGTCTGCAAGTCCACCAGCGTGCCCAAGGTCGTTGTTGGCGACGGGTCGAAGGTTTATCGATGGTATCCAGGTGGTAAAATCGAGGTCGTGTAGGGTTTCAGACAGCCGATCAGCACAACAGGTGCCGAACCAGGCGCTGCAGCCGACCGGGCCGCGATTCTGGCTTTCCGGGGTAGCAGTCGCAGCGCGCGGCCCGGCGGCTGAGCTTGGTCGTTAGGCGGCGGAGAGGGCGTTGTGCCCCCCCTGTCGCTACCCTCAAGGAGCCTAACATGTCAATTTGGACAAAGCTGTTCGGCACGCGATCCCACCCACTCAAAGTCCATCGCCAACTCGGTCTGGAGCGGTTGGACGACCGCGTTCTGCCGAGCGTCACCCTCCCCGACGGGGTAGTGGGGATGCCACCCCTGCTTCCGTCGGAGCAACTTGCCACACCGGCCGAGGGACTGTTCGTTAATCCAGAGGCGGCCGTCAACTCGAGCATGCTCGCTGACCTGCCGGTCCCTAACCCCGATGCGCCGGTTCCTAACCCCGATGCGCCGGTCCCTAACCCCGATGCGCCGAAGAGCATCACCGGCACGATCAGCCTCAACGCCAAAGCGACGTCGAGCGCCGAGAAGGGGAAATTCACTCCCAAGGGCGGCAAGGAGCGGGAGTCGACGGACGAAGAACTGCAAAGTAGAATCCCGTACTACATGCAATACGACGGGCCGACGGAGTTTAAGGCCGAGTACACCATCGGCCTCAAGAATGACGGCTCCTTCGACCCGAGTACCAGTTCGATCACCCTGACCACCGTGAACTACACTTACCGCACCTATGTGACGAGGAGAAACACGGCGATCTCGGCCGAGGACGAGGCTGCACTGATCAAAGAAGGCAAAAGCGTCTTCAGAAGAGGAGACTACGCCTACATCTTCTCCAAGCCGAAACTCGTGAACGACGGATGGAAGACCCTGTCGATTCCCATTACGGAAGCCTCGCTGAAAGATGGCAAGCTTCAATCGTTCAAATTCAAGGCCGACGCATGGTACGGCAACCGGCCAGAATCAATCATCGACAAGGGTATCGTCGGCGAGATCGATCTGGTAACTGGGAAAGCGAACTTCACGGCCAAGTATCAGAGTGCGAGCACTGGGGTGATCGCCACCTACGTCGTGGAAGGCACGATCAAGAAATAGGCCGCCCCGAGATGCCAGGCGGCGATTGCCGAGCAGAGCCGCCTGACCGATGTCACAACAACCGTTCCCAACCATTCCCCTCATAAACAGGTGCATCATGATCCGATTCGCGTTAGCCTTGATCATCGTCGGCTCCGCGCTGGCTCTGATCGCTCGATCTGCAGACGTGCCAAACCCCGAGCCGCCGAAAGCGGCTCCCGTCTACGTCAAGATCATCTGGCCGGTCGATACCGCCACCGTTCGCGAGCAGGATCGCCCCGGTATCGAATCCTGGGTCGCCAAGGAAGTCAAGAATCGGCCTGAGGCCACTTTAACGGCGGTGACTGGATGGGTGCCGTTGGTCGAGAGTCGTTACGAAGCCACAACCGTGTGGGACGGAAAGGTAGACGGGCTACACTGCGCGTGTGTCGTGAGCGCAGACATTGTTGAACGCAAGGGCGGCCGGATCAAGATCGTGCTGCGAGGGTGGAATCCTAGCGGCGACGAAGTCACCCTGACGCTCGCCGACGAACCGGGAAGCCGCGAAGTGGCCCCAGTGACCAAAGCCGCAACGAAGCATGGGATTCCTCATGTGGCCGTTTTTGTCGGGGTATCTTCCAAGTAGAGGAAAATGTGCCGTCGGGCATGACCGGCATGGCACGCCGAACCAAACGCTGCACCTGACCGGCGGGCATGACGGCTTTCTGTGGTTGACGCTCACCTAGCCCGCCGACAGGTGAGCTAGGTCGTTCGGCTACATCAAAGAGGTATTTCTCATGCTCAGTTCCTTTCGCTCTTGGAAGAAACTGCTGCCCTCGATTGCTCTGCCGTGCCACGATCGGAAGTCGCCATCCCGCTTGGCGTTGGAAATCTTGGAGGATCGTCGACTTCCGACTGTTGTTTCCATCTTGCCTGTCCAGACCGGGGTTGAGGGAAGCTTCCCCGATCTCTTCCGCCTGGTCCGCGACAACACGGTTGGTTCTCTCACGGTGAACTACGCATTAGACACTGCTAACACCACGGCGACCAGCGGCAGCGACTTCTTCGACCTGACCGGGAGCGTTCGCTTCGCCGATGGTCAATCGACTGCGGATATTATTGTTGAAATGTATGATGACTCCGACATCGAGGCCGATGAGATCATCGCCATCAACCTGTTGACTGATGGCGAGCGCGGCTGCGGTTTAGGTAACTATACACTGGGCACCATCTCCTCTGCCTTCCTGACCATTACAGACAATGACACCCTTGTTGAGCCCCAGATAACCTTCTTGGACTACGAGTTAAGCCCGAATAACTCCGATGCCAATCTTTTTGCCGCCGACTCTGGGTCACAGCCGTTAACTCTCATCAACCTGACTGTGGTGGTAGCCGGTGTTGCACCGAATGGGGTTATGCCTACGGGCAGTGTGGTTTTCACCGGCATCACTCCCGATGGTCGAAGGATTAGCTTGGGAATTGCTTCGGTCGGTCACGATGGCAAGGCAACAATCCAAGACATCGACAGCGGCATGCTCGGTCAGCCTGGGCTGGTTATCGAAGCCGATTATTCGGGGGATCCGTTCTTCGCCGCGAAAAAGGAGAAAGATAACGGTAGGACGGCCAACGATGTGCAGGCCGACCCGCCCGTCACGGATAACCCTGTTATTGCACCGAACGCGCGAAATCTAACCGTTGTCATTGTGGCGGGAAGGGACGGTGCCCAGCGCAGGCAATGGCGCGATTCCGCTCGGCGACATTACGGGGCCAATGCCTACATCATCACCGATGTGCATTCGGTTGCCGATCTTGGGGCGCGGCTGGCTGATCTACCCGCAGGTAGCGTTTCCCGTTTAGTCATTGGCGGCCACGGCAACACCAACGGTGTTCAACTTGGAAACCCTGGCGTTGCCGCGACTCGGTTCAACGCACGAAATGTGGATCTTGACCCACAGGCCAGGCAGCGGATTCAAAATGCTTTGGCCAATAACGCCTTGATTGATCTTCAGGCTTGTAGTTGTGCCGCTGACGAAGCCGGGCAGAATAACCTGCAACGATTGGCCAACATCTTCAATGCCCGCGTGCGTGGGGCAGATCGGCAGATTGGTAACTGGGATGATAATGCTGCAACCTGGATAATCAGAAATCCTGAGTAATTCACAGGTGAGGTTGACACGGTGGTTCTTGGGGTGCTACCGTCGAGTCCACCACTCTCATTGTCGAGGAAGATTCCATGACCGATCAACTGAAGCAACTGTTCTATTTTCCTGCGGCACTGTTCCTGTTCAGCCTGGTGCTCCTTGGGAAAGGCTCGGCTATGCTCAGCGACGTTCCAAACCGAAAGCCAGAAACGCAACTCTCCTGGCCCAAGGAATACAGTTTTGGAGATATTTTCTTTACCCCTGATGGAACCCATCTGGTGGGAACCTGTCGTGACCTTCGCACTAAAGAAGGGATCATTCTCTTTTGGGACATCAAGACTTATAAGCTGGTGCGAACATTGAGACAACCGGATGCAGTATCAACGGCGGTCTTTACTCCCGATGGTCAGCAACTAGTGACCGGGGGCTGGGATAATAAGATGTACATTTTCACCGCTCCGGATTGGAAGATAAAACATGTATTTGATTATGACCCCCCCAATCAGTTCGCCCAAAGTCTGGCCATGTTCCCCGACGGCAAGCGGTTCCTCAGCGGCAACAGCGGCTATCGCGGCCCGCGGCTATGGGATCTGAGCAACCGGGAGGCCACGCCGCTGGGAGGTTCACGAGAACAAGTAGTAGACTTAGCGGTATCGCGTGATGGCAAACGCTTCGCTGTCGCCTACAGTGCACCGCTCACCGAAGTTTGGGACACGGATAAGCTCCGGGTCATCGGTCGACTTGAACTGGCCAAGACCGAGCTGCGTCAGGGAGTATTCGTGAGTGTGACCTTCAGTCCAGACGGCAAATGGATTGCCACCGGATCGGTCGGAACGGTGACCAATCCCAACCACCAGCTAGTGGTAACCCTCTGGGATGCGGCGACGCTCAAGAAGTATAAGGAGTGTGACGGCCTATCGGATGTTCCGGAGGCGCTAGCGTTTACCCCTGACAGCAAACTGTTGGTGAGTTGTATGGGGGCGGAGGAGAACATCCCGGCGAAGGTCTGCATCTGGGAAGTCGAGAGCGGAAAATTGGTGTATAGTTTCAGCCCGTGGAAGCATGGTTGCATACGACAAGCACTGTCGCCGGATGGCCGGTGGTTAGTCACCCGCGGAGTCGATGGTACGCTCCGGCTGTGGGACTTTGAGAAAATCCGCCGGGAGATCAGCAAGTGAGTTGACCAGGAGATCGGTGGCCGGGGAGCGGTAGCCTGGGACGTTCGAGGCGAATGTAGTCGGTGCGGTGACAGGTCGGTGCCACCGGTGGGCACAAGCGGCTTCCGGCATCGCCGTTCATGTGGTTCGAGCGGAGAGCTTGTTGGTCGCCTGGTTGGTGAGGGGCGTGGCGTAGCCGAACCAGGCGCTGCACCCGACACGGCGGCTTGTGGGGATTTGTGAGGCTCACTGGGCTATTCCTTTGGCCTGGGGCGTTCCTGCCGTGCGGGTGAGCTTGATCGTTCGGCTGACAGGGAGTGGGGTTGCTTGAATCAATGGAGTCGCAGCCTGTTTGCCGGTTTAGGTTGCGGTTTCTGGGTCCGGCGATTCGCTTTTCTATCTTAGCCGCGATTCTGCTCGAAGTGCTGATCTGGCTGGACGGGGGGCGGCATCTCGGCGCTTGGCTAGTTGCCCGCCTGCTCATCCTGGTGTGGTCGGCACTGTGGATGGGGCTCCTGGTCTTGTTGTGCCGCGTTCGCGTAACCGCGACCGGGATCAAGTTTCCCGATTGGCCTCTGGTCGTCCGGGAACTGCCTTGGGACCAGATGGTAACCGTGCGGCGCGTGAACTTGCTGGGCTTTCGTTTCCTGGCGATCTATGGAGCGGGCAATCCGTTTGGGATGTGGCTTCCGCTGTTCTTGCGGGATGTGGATCAGTTTTGGCGGGTGGTGGAGGGGTGTGTCACCTCCGACCACCCTCTGCGGGCCAGCCGAACCAGACGCTGCACCTGACCCGGCGGGCATGTAGGCTTTTCATCGGTCAAGCTCCCCGCGCCCGCCGGGCAGGTGAGCTGTGTCGTTCGGCCACCGGAGGCGCACCGGTGGCGGAAGCCGTGATCCGCTTCGGCGGTGCGGAAACCGAGTGCCCGGTACTCACAATCCACGGACGGAACCACCCCCAGGACACCGACTACTAGGACGGCAATTGGCTGTCCTGCACGGTCGAAGACAGCACCAAAGTGCCGTAACTCATCGGCAGCAACGCCGTCGCGGAGTCGATTACCCAGCTCCGACGAGGAGGCAGTTCGCCAACATACGCGATGTCGAGTTGATAGCACAGCACGGCCGATTTCGCCGTCGCCAGAACTGCCGTTGCAGTATACCAGCTACTGCATGCGCCGTTAGCCTGTAGTTTTCCGCGTGTGTGGCAACTGATGTGTTTGATCTACCTGAGCGAGCCACCCAGCGCAAGCGAGTGGAGGTTCAGTTGCTCCACCCGCCAACGCAGGGTGGCTTGCTGAAGCAGGCCGAATCGCCCTACTTCATCTACCAGCCTTTAAGTTGCAGAACCTTGACGAGGAAGGCATACTCGTCGGCTAGTTCCTCGATCTGCTTAGTAGTAGGCTTGCCGGCACCGTGACCTGCCTTGGTCTCGATGCGGATCAGCACTGGAGCCGGGCCAGCCTGACAGGCCTGCAACTTGGCGGCAAACTTGAAACTGTGGCCAGGCACCACACGATCATCAGTGTCGGCCGTGGTCACGAGCGTGGCGGGATACTTCACCCCTTCCTTGAGATTGTGGTAGGGCGAATAGGCCAGCAGTGCCCGGAACTCCTCGGGATTGTCCGGCGAACCGTAGTCATCGACCCAGTAGCGTCCAGCGGTGAACTTGTGGAAGCGCAACATGTCCATCACGCCGACTGCCGGCAGACAGGCACCGAACAGATCCGGTCGCTGCGTCATGCAGGCACCGACTAGCAGACCGCCATTGCTGCCACCCTTGATGGCCAACTTGCTCTTGGAGGTGTAGCCCTTGTCGATGAGGAACTCGGCGGCAGCGATGAAATCGTCGAAGACGTTCTGCTTTTGCAAGCGGGTGCCAGCCTTGTGCCAGGCCTTGCCATACTCGCCGCCGCCGCGCAGACAGGCCTGGGCATAGATGCCCCCCTTCTCCAGCCACGGGATGCGAGCAATGGAGAAACTAGGTGTCAGCGAAATATTGAATCCGCCATAGCCGTAGAGAATGGTCGGATTGCTACCGTCGAGTTTGACATCCTTGCGACGCGTGATGAACAACGGGATCTGCGTGCCGTCCTTGCTCTTGTAGAAGACCTGCTCGACGATGAAGTCCGCCGGATCGAAAGCCACCTTGGAGGTGCGGAACAGCTTGCTTGTGCCGGTGATCAGGTCATAGCGGAAAATGCTCGGCGGCGTAGCGAAGCTGGAGAAGGTGTAGAACGTCTCCCAGTCGCTGCGTTTGCCACCGAAGCCGCTGACCGTGCCGATGCCGGGCAAAGCCACGTCGCGGAGGTAGGTGCCATCCATAGCATAGGTCTTGACCTCTGAGCGGGCATCGCGGAGGTAGGTGCAGATGAACTGATTGCCACAGACCGCCACGCTCGACAGTTTGTCCTTGGCCTGCGGGATGATCTCGCGCCAGTTCTTGCGATCGGGGCGACGAATGTCGATGGCGATGACCCGTCCGAGCGGAGCTTCGAGATCCGTCTTGAAGTAGAAAATTGGGCCGTCGTTGTCGAGGAAAGTGTACTCGTTGTCGAACTTCTCGATTAGATCGACAGGCATGCCATAGGGTTCTTCGAGATCGCGATAGGTGATGCGATAGCGACGATCGGTGCCCTTCCAGATGGTGAGAATGAGATAACGACCATCTTCCGTGACACCGACCTGGAAGCCCCAGTCGGGATGATCGGGCCGCTTGTAGACGAGAACGTCGTCGGCCTGGGTGGTGCCGATGCGGTGATAGTAGACCTTCTGGTTGAGATTGAGCGAGGTGAACTTGCTGTCGGTCGGTTCGTCAAAACGGCTATAGAAGAAGCCCTTGCTGTCGCGTGTCCAGGACACGGAGCTGAACTTGATCCATTTCAGTTCCACATCGCGAATCTTGCCGCTGTCGATTTCCAGCAGTTTCCAGGTTTGCCAGTCGGAGCCGGCCTCGGCCAAGCCGAAGGCCATCAACTTGCCGTCCGGACTCACCTCGATACCGCTCAACGCGACCGTGCCATCGGGCGAGAGTTTGTTGGGATCGAGAACCACACGCGGTTGGGCATCGAGGCGTTCGCCGGTGGTGTACAGCACCGACTGATTTTGCAAGCCGTCGTTGCGGAAGTAGAAGTATCGCCCGCCTGCCTTGAAGGGAGCGGAATAGCGTTCGTAGTCCCACAGTTGCTTGATGCGTTTTAGCAGGGTCTTGCGGCTAGGGATGCTTTCGAGGTAGGCATTAGTGAGCTTGTTCTGCGATTCGACCCAGGCGGCCACTTCGCTGGATTTGCGGACATCGTCTTCGAGCCAGCGGAAAGGATCGGCGATCTTGATACCGTGCAAGTCTTCGACGACGTTGCCACGCTTTGTCACTGGATACTTCATGATCTCCTCGGCGGACACCGACGCTGCTAGCACGAACAGCCCCGCCAGGGCGACTAGCCATTGCCAACTTTGCTTCATTGCGTTCTCCATCTCGCTTGCCGGGGCCTACTTACCCCCTTGTTGCGTTCGTCTGTTAGTATACCGCCCCAGCCAAGTGAGGGGCACGGGCAAATGCACAACCCCTGCCGGAGCATCGGCAGGGGTCGGCGGATTATCAACAGACGACTCTCAGGGCAGCCACACCGAACCGCAAGGCAGGTAGCAGTTGTACAGACCCGACCAGTAGAAGTAGCAGTTCAGATAGGGATCCCAGTAGTGATAGCGACCAAACCGCACATCCCAGACACGGCCAGCCCAGTGGTTGTGGTGGCGACCGATGTAGTAGTAGCCGCCTGGAAAACGTACGCCGTGGGTCAGGTAGTAGGGGCGAGCCGTTACCACAGGCGGAAAAGCCGGGCCAATCACTGGGCCAGGCAATCGAGGGCCGTGGACACCAGGAAAACCGTGAGGACCGTGGTGAGGATAGCCTCGATGGGGAGGTTGGGCCTGAGCGACGGTTCCAAGAACTAGAGTCAGGACGAACGCAGACACGCCCAGAAATAGTTTCTGCATGGCAAAGCTCCAGGGCTAGTTGAGGGGTTGAGGATCGACAAGATCGATTCGGGAAGGTGCTTTTCAACTCTCCGCCGTGTCGTTCCGTGAGACGAACGGCTCGGACAGCCCAACTTGCGCCAGGAATCGATCGCCGACGCACGTCGATTGCCAACCAGCGAATGGCTTTTTGTCCACGTCAGAGAATTAGCTCTTGGAGTGTCCAAGTGATGGCGACTAACTATAATGCCAACTTGTGGCCAGGAGTGCCCTGCTGTGCCTCGGTAGCTCCAGGCGTTGGCCCGGAAGCGAGTTTCTCATAAGACCTCCGTAGAAGGATCCATCCCGTGAGTCAGGATCGATATCTGTTCACCAGCGAATCCGTGTCCATGGGCCACCCCGATAAGGTGGCCGATCAGATCAGCGATGCCATTCTCGATCACTGCCTGGCGGCGGATCCCACCAGCCGGGTAGCCTGTGAGACGCTGGTCACCACCGATCTGGTCGTCGTTGCCGGCGAGATCACGACCCGCGCTGACCTATCGCGTAGCACCGTGGATCGCGTGGTTCGCGATGTTATCCGCGAGATCGGCTACGTCGATCCGCGGATCGGCTTTGCCGCCGACACGGCCCAGGTGCTGTGCCAACTACATGCTCAATCGACCAACATTGCCCAAGGCGTGGATGTCGGCGGGGCCGGCGACCAGGGCATGATGTTCGGCTTCGCCTGCACCGAGACACGCACCTTCATGCCGTTGCCCATCTACCTGGCTCACCGCCTCGTGGAGAACCACGCCCGTTTACGCAAAAGCGGCGAACTACCGTTCGTCCGTCCCGATGCCAAGAGCCAAGTCACCATCGAATACAATGGCGACGGCACGCCGCACCGCATCCACACCATCGTTCTGTCCACGCAGCACGATGAGTCCGTCATGGAGACGAAGAACGGCAAGCCCTACTTCAAGGATGAGGCACGTCGAGTAATCATCGACCGACTGATCATGCCGACTCTCCGCGAGGAGACGCAGCGTGAGGGCAAGAACGATCTGTTGCAGGGCAAAGACAAGATACGTCTAGTTCTGCCCGGCGAAGATCCGCCCACGGTCGGTTCAGACACGATTCTCTTTCACATCAACCCGACCGGATGCTTCCTCGAGGGTGGCCCGCACGGCGACTGTGGTCTGACTGGCCGAAAGATCATCGTCGATACCTACGGCGGTCGCGGCCGGCACGGCGGTGGGGCGTTCAGCGGCAAGGATCCCACTAAGGTGGATCGCTCTGCCGCCTACGCCTGCCGTTACATCGCCAAGAACGTTGTCGCCGCCGGTCTGGCCACGCAGTGTGAGGTTCAGGTCAGCTACGCCATCGGCTATCCGGATCCGCTCAACATCTGGGTCAGCACCTTCGGCACGGCCCGCTACGGGCTGACCGATGAGCAGATCGCCGAACTGATCCGCACGCACTTCCAGTTGACTCCTAGAGGGATCATCGAAACTCTGGATCTGCGACGGCCCATCTATCGCGAGACTGCTCGTCACGGACACTTCGGTCGCGAACTGCCGACCTTCGGCTGGGAGCGTACCGACAAGGCGGCCCTCCTCAAGGCTGCTGTCACCAAGGCCGCTTGATTGCCAGAGAACACCGCTCTCCCTTGACGAAAACAGCAAGCAGGGCGAGTAGGATGGCTGGCTCGAATCGTGGCGAGGTGATGCAATCGCTTCCGCGGCACCCGTGACAGGTCTCGCGGGTTGTGTTAGGATAGGGTTCTCACCGCGGATCGCGTTGCGCGATCCATTGCCTAGTTGCCATCGGCCTTCCACAGGACTTGCCTCATGAGCCAACCCATCGCTGCTCGCCTTTTGCTGGTTGTGGTGCTGATCGCTCAGAGCGCGACGCAGGCTCGAGCGGATTCGGCGAGTGTGGACTTCTTTGAACGCAAGATACGGCCGGTGCTGGTCGAACACTGCTACTCCTGCCACTCCCAGCAGGCCAAGAAGTCGCGAGGTGGACTGCGCGTCGATAGCAGAGCGGCTCTGCTGGCAGGCGGTGACCGCGGGCCGGCTCTCGTTCCTGGACAGCCGGATAAGAGCCGACTCATCGAGGCCATTCTCTACAACAACGTGGATCTGCAAATGCCGCCACGCGGCAAGCTGTCCGAGGCCGTCATCGCCGATCTGACGGCCTGGGTCAAACAGGGCGCGCCCTGGCCCGAGGAGAAAGCTGCCGGAACGATGACTCGCGAAGGCTTCGACCTGCAGCAGCGCAAGCAGTCGCACTGGGCTTGGCGGCCCATCCGGCCCACTGCACCGCCTCGCGTCCGTGCGGAGGACTGGCCACGCACTCCTGTCGATCGCTTTGTGTTGGCCCGACTGGAACAAGCCGGGTTACAGCCCGGCGCTGATGCCGACCGCGCTACGCTACTACGCCGGTTGTCGTTCGATCTGGTCGGCCTGCCGCCCTCGCCTGCTGAGTTGCAAGCCTTCCTCGACGACCATTCCGACGATGCCCTGGCTCGCGTTGTCGATCGCCTGCTGGCCAGCCCGCGTTTCGGCGAAAAATGGGCGCGCCACTGGCTCGATCTCGTTCGCTATGCCGAAACCCGCGGCCATGAGTTCGACTTTGCCATTCCCAACGCCTATCTCTATCGCGATTATGTGATCCGCGCTCTCAATGCCGATGTGCCTTACAACCAGTTCGTCATCGAGCATTTAGCCGGCGACCTGCTCGAGCAACCGCGTCGGCATCCCGGTCAGGGGTTCAACGAATCCATTCTCGGCACCGCCTTCTGGTTCCTGGGTGAAGAATTGCATTCTCCCGTCGATATTCGCGGCGATCAGGCCGATCGCTTCGACAACCGCATCGACGTGATGAGCAAAACCTTCCTGGGGCTGACGGTGGCCTGCGCTCGCTGCCACGATCACAAGTTCGATGCCATCTCGACTCGCGACTACTATTCGCTGTTCGGCTTCCTCTCGAGTAGTTCCTATCGCCTGGCTCGCTTCGACACCATGCTCCAGGAACGCGACGTGGCCAAAGCTCTGTGGCAGGCGCGACGCGACGGCCAGACGACTCTTCGCAAGACGTTGGCCCAGGCGGTTCGGCCGGTCGTCACGCGAATCGCCGACTACTTGCTCGCTGCTCAGCAGATCGCCGCGGCGGAGCCAACTCCTGAACGCGTCAACAAGGTAGCTCAGGCCCACAAACTCGACGCAACCTTGCTCCGTCGCTGGGCCAAGCACCTGCGTAACGCGGCCCGTGAGCCGTCCGATCCGCTGCACGCCTGGGCTAGACGGGCCGGCGATCAGAAAGTCCATGTGGTAGCCAAGCCTTCCACAGCACAGAAACCCTTGTCGGAGCTGTCTTCTACCCAGGTCGTCTTTGATGCCGCCACCGCGACATCCTGGTTGAGCGACGGCTTCGCCTTTGGCGATGGGCCGGCCCGTCCAGGCGAGTTGCGCTGGCAGGGCCATACGCTCCGCTTTGTCCAGCGCGCCGCTGCCGAGTTCGATCCGGTCTGGCAACAGTTGACTCTGGCTCCTGGCACCGAGAACGATCCGGGCAGTCTAGGCCGACTGGTTCGCGCCGGCCGAACTTTTCGCACGCCGACGTTTCGCCTCGACAAGGGCAAGGTGTTCGTCCTGGTTCGCGGCGCGGGGCAGATCTATGCGGCGGTCGGCTCTCATGTGATGATCGCCGGCCCACTGCATGGCCGACTCATCCAGAACGTGCCGGCCAGTTCTTCCTATCGCTGGGTCGGCCTCGATCTGAGCGTGTATGCCGGTCTCGATGCCCACTTGGAGTTCACTCCGCAGAGCGAGGATTTCGCGGTGTCGCAGGTCGTCCAGGCGGATCGCAGTCCGCCGAAGCCTGCGACTCCTGACAGGAGCCAACTCGTTTCCGGCGACACTGCAGAGCAATTGGCAACCGCCTATCAACAACGCTTCGTCGATCTGATCGACCGCCTGGCCCAGACCGGCCTACAGGACGATGCCGACCGTGCCGCTCTGGGCGACTGGATGCTAACTCACCAGGAACTGTTCGGGCTGGACGGCCCGGCAGGTCAGTCTCTCCACACCGTTCTGGCTGCGTTGCGCGACGAGGAAAACCGCTTGACCGCTCCGCTCAAGAGGCCATCTCGGCTCATCCCTGCTCTGCTGGACGGCAACGGCGTGGATGAGCGAGTGTTCATTCGCGGATCGCATAAATCGCCAGGCGTTCCTGCACCGCGACGCTTCCTCGAAGCACTGGTTGGCGATACACCGTTGAACGCTTCGGGCAGCGGTCGGCTGGCTCTGGCGCGACAGATGACCGATCCGCAGATCAATCCTTTCATCAGTCGCGTACTGGTCAACCGCTTGTGGCATCATCTGTTCGGCCGAGGCATCGTTGCCTCGGTGGACGACTTCGGAGTCATGGGGCAGGCCCCCAGCCATCCAGAGTTGCTCGACTGGCTCGCGGATCAGTTCGTCCGCGACGGCTGGTCGATCAAGAAAATGATTCGCCAACTAGTGCTGTCGCGTGTCTACGGCCTAGCCAGCACGCGGAACGAGGCCGCCCGCACTCTCGATCCCGACAACGTCCTGCTACACCGAGCCAATGTCCGTCGTCTGTCCGGCGAGGCCATCCGCGACAGCCTGCTGGTTCTGTCGGGACGACTCGACGAGACGATATATGGGCCGTCCGTGCCGGTGCATCTGACCGAGTTCCAGCAGGGCCGAGGCCGACCCGCCAGTGGGCCGCTCGACGGCGCGGGCCGACGTAGCATTTATCTAGCTGTGCGACGCAACTTCCTCTCGCCGCTGTTGCTGGCCTTCGACACGCCCGCACCGTTTTCGACGGTGGGCAAACGCACCGTCTCCAACGTCCCGGCGCAGTCGCTGATTCTCCTGAACGATCCGTTCGTGCATCAGCAGGCCCAGAAGTGGGCCGAGGTCGTGCGAACCGCTCCGGGTAGCGATGCCGAGCGCATCGACCGCATGTATCTGGCCGCCTTCGCCCGACGACCCGACGAGACGGAACGCCGGGCTTGCCTGGAGTTCCTCGCCGGCAAGGGCAAAGCCGATGCCGCCTGGAGCGATCTGGCCCATGCCTTGATTAACGTGAAGGAGTTTATTTTTCTGCGATAGGTTTGTAGACGACTCCGCCCGCTGACGCGGGGCGGCTCGCCACAGCGAGCCAGGTTGCGTCAGCACCTGGAGAATGCCACTCCGCCCGCTGACGCGGGGCGGCTCGCTGGTGAGCCCACTCGCGTCAGCGGTGGGAGGTTCTAACACACGAAGAGCATCATGCACACACGCACACTCGGCAAAACAGGGCTAGTGGTGAGCCAACTGGGGTTCGGCTCGCTGTTCGCCTCGGCGCTGGGGCCGGGCTTCGACCACAGTCGAGCCGCTGTCTTTCGGGCCATCGACCTGGGCATCACCTATTTCGACACCGCCCCCGCCTATGCCAATAGCGAAGAGGTGCTGGGCCGCATCCTCCGTGAGGTCAAACAAACACCCCTCGTCCTGTCCACCAAGCTCGGTGGCCGACCGCAGCCCTTTGATCCGCGTAACAAGGCGCAGTTGCACCAGTCCGTCGAGGAGAGCCTACGCTTGCTCGGCCGTGAGGTCATCGATGTGCTGTTCGTCCACGAACCGGATCGGCCGTTGCAGTACGACTGGTGGAGCGATCCCGAAGCGGTCTACGGGCCGGTCATCGAGGTGCTGGACGAACTCAAGCAAAAGGGCATCATCCGCTTCACCGGCCTGGGTGGAACGACCGTAACCGAGATGGCGCAGCGGCTGAACTCGGGCCGCTTCGATGTGGTGCTGACCGCGTTCAACTACAGCGCCTTGTTCCGCGAAGCGACCCACGAAGTGCTGCCGACCGCTCGGGCACTGGGCATGGGCATCGTGCTGGGGTCGGTGCTGCAACAGGGGGCACTAGGCCGACGTTACGACGAGGTAGTGCGGTCGAAGCCGGCCTGGCTGTCGCGAGCCAGACAGCAGCAGTTGCTGGCTCTGTATGCGCTGCTCGATCAAGCTGGGCTGTCGATCGTCGAGTTGGCCTTACGATTCGCGCTGAGTTGTCCGGAGGCGTGCATTCTGATCGGGCCGAAGACCGCCGAGCAGGTCGAGCAATCGGTCGCGGCCATAGAGCGTGGGCCATTGCCGGCCGACCTGCTCGCCCAACTCGACCGTATCGCGGCACAGGTTCCCTATCGGCCCTTCGAGGAGCCGATGATCCTACCCCTGGCCAATCCGCGCGGCTATTACGGCCCCGGACTGGCCAACCTGGGAGCCGGCGCTCCCGTGGGCAAACTGAACTGAA
>Ga0308411_10001341_pt1 | contig 16779 bp, 9 predicted proteins | sample HotsprottomLayer_2_FD_203530 | JGI IMG/M metagenome (GOLD analysis project Ga0308411, IMG submission 203530) | Hot spring phototrophic mat microbial communities from Octopus Spring, Yellowstone National Park, Wyoming, United States -... | ecosystem: Environmental > Aquatic > Thermal springs >...
CGTGGACGACGCCATCGTCGTCGTCGAGAATGTCGAACGGTGGATGGCCAAGGGGCTGGCGCCGCGCGAGGCGACCATCAAGGCGCTCGACGAGATCACGGGCCCCGTGATCGCCATCACGCTGGTCCTCAGCTCGGTCTTCATCCCCACCGCCTTCATTGCCGGCATCAGCGGGCAGTTCTACCGCCAGTTCGCGCTCACCATCGCCGCCTCGACCATCATCTCGGCGATCAATGCGATGACGATGGCACCAGCGCGCGCCGTGACGCTCATCAAGCCACACGCGCATGGCGCCGCGCGAAGCGAGGCGCTGCCGCCGGCCGCGATCGCGCTGCTCGGTGGCCTGCTCGGCGTCTGGCTCCTTGCGGGACCGCTCGCGCGACTCCTCGGCGTGGCCGCGGAGGGACACGGGCACGCGTCGTCGGTGGCCCTCTGGGGCCTGCGCGCCACCCTCTTCGTCGCCGGCGGTGCGGCCGGCTGGCGGTGGCGCGCCCGGGTCGACGGCGCCCTGCTCGCCTTCTTCCGCGCCTTCAACCGCGGCTTCGACCGCCTCACGGCACAGTATGGCCGCCTGGTCGGCCGCCTGGTGCGCGCGACGGCGATGATGCTGCTGCTCTATGCGGGGCTCATCGGCCTCGCCTGGTCCGGCTTCCGGACGGTCCCCGGGGGGTTCATTCCCGAGCAGGACAAGGGGTATCTGGTGATCAATGCCCTGCTCCCCGACGGCGCGAGCCTCGAACGGACGGAGGCGCTCATGGCTCGCGTCACCGAGCTTGTCCGCACCACGCCGGGCGTAGCGCACACCATCTCGATCCCTGGCTACTCCATCCTCACCGCCACCAACAACTCCAATGCCGGGGGCATGTTCGTCGTGCTCGCCCCCTTCGAGGAGCGCATCCCCAGGGGCCTCTCCGCGTCGACCATCGCCGCCCAGCTACGCCAGTCGCTCGGCACGCTCCAGGAGGCCGTGGTCGGGGTCTTCGGGGCACCGCCGGTCGACGGGCTCGGCAGCACCGGCGGCTTCAAGCTCCAGGTCCAAGATCGAGCCGACAGCGGACCGGAGGCGCTCGAGGGTGCAGTGGAGCAGCTGATCCGTGCCGGCAGCGCTCAACCCGAGCTCGTCGGTCTCTTCAGCACCTTCCGCGCGGCACAACCCCAGCTCTACCTCGACGTCGATCGGGCCAAGGCCAAAACGCTCGGCGTGTCACTCGAGGAGGTCTTCGCCACTCTGCAGATCGCTCTCGGGTCGGCGTACGCGAACGACTTCACCCGCTTCGGGCGCAACTGGCAGGTGAACGTCCAGGCCGATGCGGCCTACCGGGTCGACCCTGCCGACATCGGGCGGCTCAAGGTGCGCAATCGCGACGGGGCAATGGTCCCGCTCGCGACCCTGGTGCGCGTGCGTGACATGACCGGCCCGGCCATCGTGAATCGCTACAACATGTTCCCCTCCGCGGAGGTTGCGGGAAGCGCCCGGCCCGGGGTGGGCTCGAGCCAGGCCATGGCTCTCATGGAGACTCTCGCGCAGGAACATTTGCCCGTCACCATGGGCTTCGAGTGGACCGAGCTGAGCCTGCAGCAGCTGCTGGCGGGGAGCACGGCGATCTTCGTGTTCGTGCTCGGGGCAGTCCTCGTCTTCCTCGTGCTGTCCGCCCAGTACGAAAGCTGGTCGCTGCCGGCGGCGATCATCCTCATCGTCCCGATGTGCCTGCTCGCGGCCATCGGGGGCGTGTGGCTGGTCGGCGGCGACAACAACATCTTCACGCAGATCGGGCTCGTGGTGCTGATCGGCCTCGCGGCCAAGAACGCCATCCTCATCGTCGAGTTCGCCAGGCAGCTCCAGGACGAGGGGAGGCCGCGCCGGGAGGCCGTCATCGAGGCCGCAACGACCCGCCTGCGCCCCATCCTGATGACCTCCTTCGCCTTCATCCTGGGCGTCCTGCCGCTGGTGCGGGCCGAAGGCGCGGGAGCGGAGATGCGCTTTGCGCTGGGGATCGCCGTCTTCTGTGGCATGGTGGGCGTGACCTTCTTCGGCCTGGTGTTCACGCCCGTCTTCTACGAGCTCATCCGCGGCTGGACCGCGCCGCGTCCGACGCCGACCCCCAAGATGGGCACGGAGGCTTCCGCATGAGCTCCGCGTCCCCGGGCGCGACACCCGGTGTGCGAACCGCGCTCGATCCTCCCACCGTGCGTCAGGCCTTCGAGGACCATCTGCGGTACACCGTGGGCCGCCTGCCGGAGCTCGCCACGGCCCATGACCACTATCTGGCGGCTGCCTACACCATCCGCGACCGGCTGATTCACCGCTGGCTCGCGACGCTGCAGCGACACGTGATCGAGTGCCGGAGCCGCATGGTCGTGTATCTGTCTGCCGAGTTCCTCCTCGGTCCGCACCTCGGGAACAACCTCGTCAACCTCGGCATCTACGACCAGGTGGCCGAGGCGCTGGAAGCGCAGGGGCACAGCCTCGACGCCTTGCTCGATCAGGAGGAGGAGCCGGGGCTGGGCAACGGCGGCCTAGGGCGACTCGCCGCCTGTTACCTCGACGCGCTTGCGACCCTCCAGATCCCGGCGCTGGGCTACGGCATCCGCTACGAGTTCGGCATCTTCGATCAGTGCCTTCGCGACGGATGGCAGGTCGAGCTGGCGGACGAGTGGCTGCGGTACGGGAATCCCTGGGAGCTCGCCCGCCCGGAGATGGCCGTGACGATCGGCTTCGGCGGCCACACCGAGCACGCGCTCGACGAGAACGGCCGTCTCCGCGTTCGCTGGATCCCCGCCCGACACGTGCAGGGGATTCCCTACGACACGCCGATCCTCGGCTACCGGGTCCCCACCTGCAATACCCTGCGGCTGTGGAAGGCCGAAGCGCACGAGGCCTTCGATCTCCAGGCCTTCAACGTGGGCGACTACGCCGGCGCGGTGGAGGAGAAGGTCGCGTCCGAGACGCTCACCAAGGTGCTGTACCCGAACGACGAGCCCCTGCAGGGGAAGCGCCTCCGCCTCGAGCAGCAGTACTTCTTCGTGTCCTGCGCCCTGCAGGACCTGATCCGGATCCACACCCGCCTCGGTCGTCCCCTGACGACCTTTCACGAGCACTTCGCCATCCAGCTGAACGATACGCACCCCTCGCTCGCGATCCCCGAGCTGATGCGCCTGCTGGTCGACGAGCACGGCTTCGCCTGGGAGACTGCCTGGGCCATCGCCCAGCGCACCTTCGCCTACACAAACCACACGCTGCTGCCCGAGGCGCTCGAGACCTGGCCAGTCGCGCTGTTCGAGGAGATCCTGCCGCGGCACCTGGAAATCGTCTACGAAATCAACCGGCGGTTCCTCGACGAGGTGCGTGCGCGCTATCCGGGCGACCCAGCGCGCGTCGCCAGCGTGTCGCTGATCGACGAGGAGGGCGGCCGACGCGTGCGCATGGCCCACCTGGCGGCGGTCGCCTGCCACAGCGTGAACGGCGTCGCCGCCCTGCACAGCGAGCTGCTCAAGCGGTCAGTCATGCGCGACTTCGCCGAGCTCATGCCCGAGAAGTTCCGCAACATCACCAACGGGGTGACGCTGCGGCGTTTCGTCGCCCTCGCCAACCGGCCACTCGCCCGACTGATCACCGATCACATCGGCGAGCGCTGGCTGACACATGCCGAGGAGCTGCGTCGGCTCGAGCCCCTGGCCGACGACCCCGCCTTCCGCACCGCATGGCGCGAGGTGAAGCGCGCCAACAAGCGCCGCCTCGCGGAGCACATTCACGCGCGGACCGGTGTCACCGTCGATCCGGAGTCCCTGTTCGACGTCCAGGTCAAGCGCATCCACGAATACAAGCGCCAGCACCTCAATGCCCTGCACCTCGTCACCCTCTACCACCGCCTGCAGGACGACCCCGGGCTTCCCGTCGCGCCGCGCACCGCCATCTTCGCGGGTAAGGCTGCGCCCGGCTACCTGATGGCGAAGCGCATGATCAAGCTGTTGACCGCGATCGCCGAGGTCGTCAACGCCGACCCGGTCACGGCGCCGCGTCTGCGGGTCGTCTTCCTCCCCGACTACAACGTGAAGAACGCCCAACGCATCTACCCGGCGGCGGATCTCTCGGAGCAGATCTCCACCGCGGGGATGGAGGCGTCCGGGACCGGCAACATGAAGCTCACCCTGAACGGCGCGCTCACCATCGGCACTCTCGATGGAGCGAATGTCGAGATCCGCGAGGCCGTCGGTGCCGAGCACTTCTTCCTCTTCGGCCACAGCGTCGACGAGGTGGCAGCGCTGCGCGCCGCGGGCTATCGGCCTCGCGAGTACTACGCAGCCGATGCCGAGCTCCAGCGTGCCATCGACGCCATCGCCGCCGGGGCATTCTCCGGGGGAGACCGCGAGCTCTTTCGCCCTCTGGTGGAACACCTGCTCGGCCAGGACACCTATCTGCTGCTCGCCGACTATCGCAGGTATGTCGACTGTCAGACGGCGGTGGACCGCGTGTTTCGCGATCCGGACCAGTGGACACGCCTGTCGATCCTCAACGTCGCCCGGGCGGGGATGTTCTCCGCCGATCGCGCGATCCGCGAATACGCCGAGAACATCTGGCATGTGCAACCGGTCCCGGTGCAGGGAGTCCACGGATGACACACGACGCTCTGATCGCGCGGGCGCGACGATTCGCCAAGCCCTACCGGGTGACCAGCGGCGAGCGGTTTCGCCTCCGCACCGTGGAGCCGGGCGATACGGGGGCGCTGCGCGCCGAGGACAAACCGCGAGCCAAGGCCGCCCTACAGAACGGCATCGAGGCGCTCGCGGCGCTCCAGGACATGCTCTACGCGCAGGATCGCTGGGCCGTACTGCTGATCTTTCAGGCCATGGATGCGGCGGGCAAGGATGGCGTCATCAAACACGTGATGTCGGGGGTGAATCCCCAGGGCTGCGAGGTCTATTCCTTCAAGAGCCCCAGCCCGGGCGAGCTCGACCACGACTATCTGTGGCGCACCCACCTGCGGGTTCCCGAACGCGGCCGGATCGGCATCTTCAATCGCTCGCACTACGAAGAGGTCCTCGTGGTCCGGGTCCATCCCGAGATTCTCGACCAGCAGAAGCTCCCGCCGTCGGTGATCAGCAAGCGGATCTGGGAGGAGCGCTACCAGGATATCCGGGCCTTCGAGCGCTATCTCGGCCGCAATGGCGTGATCGTTCGCAAGTTCTTTCTCCACGTCTCGCGGGAGGAACAACGCCGGCGCTTCCTCGCGCGGCTGGCGGAGCCGGAAAAGCACTGGAAGTTCTCCGCCAACGACGTGAAGGAACGCGCCTACTGGAAGCAGTACATGCACGCCTACGAGGATGCGATCCGCGCGACCGCCACACTCGAGGCGCCGTGGTACGTGGTGCCCGCCGACAACAAGTGGTTCACCCGGATCGTCGTCGCCGCGGCGATCATCGACACCCTGGCCGGGCTCGACCTCCACTACCCGGTGGTCGGCCCCGCCAAGCGGGCCGAGCTGGCGGCAGCGCGGCGGGCCCTGCTCCGGGAACGCTGAGCGCCGTCGCGCGACGGCGCAGGCGTGGTGCATCCCGGAAAAGATCGGGGAGACATGCTGGGCTCCTGAGGCCGCGGCCGAGGCGGATGGGGCCGCCGACCGCCAGGCCCGTATCCACGAGACGATTCGTGAGGCACTCGCGCTTCGGCGGCCGGAGCCGCTCGGCTGCGGCCGATGCGGACCGTAACCTTCGCCGGCTCGACCTTGCCGGCCTGGCCCAGTACCACGAGAGCGCATGGAGGGCTTCGCCTCGAGCGCGCAACGGACAGCCGGTGAGGAACCCGCCCGGACGCCGCGGATCCTGGTCACCGGGGCAACCGGCTTCATCGGCCTGCACGTCGCTCGGCTTCTGGCCGCAGCCCGCCGGAGGCCGCGCCTCATGTTCCGCCGGCATGATCGGGCCGCCCTGATCGCGCCGCTCGACGCCGAGCTCGTCTGCGCCGACCTCAGCTCGCCGCAGAGCCTGCGCCGGGCCGTCGCGGGAATGGACGCGGTGATCCACCTGGCCGCGCGGGCAACCTTCGAGCGCTACGCGGAGCTCGAGCCGACCGTGGTCACCGGCACGCAGGCGCTCGCGACGGAGGCCGCAGCCGCCGGCGTGCGCACCATCGTGTTCGGCAGCTCGAGCTTCACCTACGGCCATCACGCCGACCCGATCACGTCGCAGACGCCCACCGATCCCGTGATCGATTACGGCAGGGCGAAGTGCGAGGCCGAGCACGCCCTCATGGCAGTCGCTGCCCGAAGCGGGATGCGGCTCGCCGTGCTCCGACTCCCGCATGTGTACGGTCCCGAATCGCTGCTGTTCTCCCATGCGCGTCGCGGACGGGTGCTCTTCGCCGGGGCGTTCGACCAGGTGTTCTCCCACCTCCACGTGACAGACGCTGCCCGCGCCCTCGTCGCGGCCGCGGACGGCGCCTGGACCGGCGCCGCGCCGATCGCCGACCGCCAGCCCGTGTCGTGGCGCACCTTCTTCGCCGTGTTGACGACCTACCAGCCGACCCTGCGCATCGTCCGCATCCCGCCGGCGCTCGGTCTGTTCGCCCTGCACCTGCTCGGGCCGTTGGCGCGAGTGCGTGGGCGGCCGTCGCTGCTGGCACCGGATACGGTGGTCGGCTGGTCGCTGCGCCAGGCCATCGACAACGAGGCGGTCTGGCACGAGCTGGGACTCGCCCGGCGCTACGCGAGGGTCCACGATGGCATTCCGGCGACCCTGGACGACGTCGTGCCCTACCGCTGGCGCCACCCGCTGATGCCGAGCGGGTGAGTCACGATCTCGGCCTGGACCCGGGGGACCCGGCCCGGGCACGACCCGCCGCATGCCCTACCGCATCAGCCAGTGGAGCAACGGCGACGTCGGCAAGCTGGCGCTCGAGGCCGACTGCGTGTGTTCCACGGCGACGGCCGACCTCCCTCCGGCCGAAGCGGTGGACGATCTGAGCCGCATGCTCGAATCCGCACACAGATATCATTCTGCGGGCTCGTCGGTACGACCGAGCGCTTCGACCCCGCGAAGCGCGCGGCGCCCTCCCCGACACCGCGCGCCAACCTGGGCGTCTACCGCAAGGCGACCCGCCGGGGGGGGAGGCCGGGGTCAGCCTGCAGAAGCACGGGAAGCTCATGATCGCCAACGCGACGGCGTCGGAGATGGGGGGTGACCGTCAGCTCTCGCAGGCGCGAACGACAAGTCGCCCCTGGCGGCCGGTGGCGGCGGCGCGCAGCACTTGCGTGTCGTCGTCCCAGCTCCACGCGCTCGCGGCGAGCGGCCGGGCGCCCCAGCGGACCTCGCACGGCGTGATCGGGCGTTCGAGCGTCGCGAGCGTGGCCGTGATCTCCCATGTGCGCCGGCGCGCGCCGCGGATCGCCAGCTCCCAGCCGGCACGGGTTTCTCGCGATCGCACACGTTCGCGTCGTTCGAAGAGCGTGGCGGTCGTATCGCCGCGCGGGAAGGCGAGCAGAACCAGCCGATCGCGGCGGTCGGCGAGTCGCACGAGCCCGGGGATGCCCGCACCGTAGTCGGCGAGCGTGTCGACGTCGGGTGGGAGGAGCGGGAGGACCGCACCCGCGCGAACGAAGAGCGGCAACTCTTCGAGCGGCGCCGGCACCGTGACGCGCCCCGGCCCGTCGAGGCGGGAGGCGGCCGCGAGGACAAAGGCGCCGGCCGCCGAGTCCCATGTTCCCGAGCGCCAGAGATCCACCCATGTCCCCGCCGGCAGGTACAGCGACCGCGCTTTCGCCCCGGGCTCGAGCACCGGTGCCGCCAGCAGGTCGGGCCCGAACAGAAACTGGTCGTGTCGGCCGGTCGCCTCCCGATCCTCCGGAGCGACGAGCACCATGTGTCGCATGATCGGCATCCCGCGGCGCCGATACGCGTCGGCGGCTGCGGCGAGATAGGGGAAGAGTTGAGTCCGCAGGCTCGCGTAGCGCGCCCAGTTCGCGAGCTGCGGGGGATCCAAGACCTGTGGCCGCACCTTGGGCGGCAGCGCGAAGCCGTTCGCCTGCGTGCGCATGACGCCCGACACGGCGCCGAACTGCACCCAGCGGACGAGCAGCTCCGGGGTGAGCGCGTTGTCGCCGAGCGCGAAGAAGCCGCCGACGTCACTCCCCCAGAGGGTGACGCCCGAGAGGCCCATGTTGAGACCGCCCCACACCGCCGAGGTGAGGCCATCGAAGCCCCACCCCGTGGTCGGGTCTCCGTTCCACACCACCTGCGCGCAGCGCGCCGCACCCGTCCATCCCGAGCGCTGAAAGCGCACCAGCGGGCGGCGCGCGCGCCGTACCGAGTCCCAGGCGGCGCAGTGATAGTCCATGGCATGGCGATTGTGATGCGCCGATCCGGTACGACCGGCCGCGTCCACAGCGTCGAGGGGGGTGTACTCGCCGAAGTCCTCCATCCAGCCGTCGTACCCGGCAGCGATGGCCTCCTGCAGCAGGCGGTCGAAGAATCGCCGGCCCGCTGGCGCGGTGAAGTCGAACTGCCCGACCCGGAAGATGGTCGAGCCGGTGTAGTCGTAGACGTACGGCGCGCCGGCGGCCGTGCGGGTGAGCGCTCCCGCAGCGACGGCCTCGGAGAATCGCGGCTCGTAGGACTCGCAGAGCATGGGGTTGAAGTACGTCGTCACTGCGACACCCGCAGCATGCAGGGCATTCACGAGCGCGCGCTCGCTATCCTCGCGCCCGACGTGGTCGCCGCACGGGAGGTAGTGCGTATAGGTCTGGACGACGGACACCGGCCCACCTGCCGCGCGCAGCGTCGCGAGTTGTTCGAGCCGCTGCTCGAGCGGGCCGGTGAGCTGGACCCATGGCCCGAGCACCCACGGCGCCCCGGGCGGTGGTTGCCGGCCGACCGCTCTGGAGAAGCGGGCAAGGGCCTCGGCCGGGGTGGGGCCCGCGAAAACGCGAAAGGCGAGCCGGTCGGGAGGTGGCGCCGAGCCCGGGGCGTCCACAAGCGCGCCGGTCACCTCCACGCTCCAGGCCGTCGGCGCGGGCGTGCCAAGTCGGAAGTAGCTGGTCTCGTCCACGTCGACGAGCACGCCGATGCCGCGGCTCGACAGCAGCCACGGCATGGGGAAGTACGTCGCGTCGTCGCGCGCGCGAAACCCGGGTGCCGGCACGAAGCGGGCCACGACGTCACGCTCGTTCTCCTGGTAGGGGCCGTCGGCGACGTAGGACTCGACGACCTCGCCGCGTTGATCGACGGCGTTCGCACGCTCCCCGAAGCCGAAGAAGCGTTCGTCGGGCTCGGCATCGAAGCCGACGCCCCAGGCCGCCACGTCGCCCGCTGGCGCGCCCGTGAGTCGTGCGCCGACGGCGATGACGCCCTCGCCGGCGGTGGACACATCGACCTCGAGCCGCCGGTCGTCGCCCGCGCTGGTCTCGGCGACGACGCGCAATCGGCGCCGGCCGCGCCGCCGGGCCTCGACGACACGCGTCGCGTACACCCAGCCTGCGGCCGTCCGCACACCGAGCGGGCCCGGCGCCTCCCCGAGCGGCGTCGCGTGCTCGACCAGCACGAGGGCACCGGCCGAGTCGGTGAACACGAGCCGCCACGGGTCGGGTTCGATCCGCGCCCGAAGGCTGCCCGCGTCGACGGTGAGGTCGCGCGGTGCGGCCATGGCGAGCGGGCCGGCGAGCAGCAGAGCGACGGTGAGGAGACGGAGGCGAAGGCGGAGCATCGGTGCGACCTTGCGGGGGCGACCCGTCGCGGGTCAACCGCGTTCGCGCCAGTGGCGAACCAGCGCGTACATGCCGTGCATGACGCCCGCCACGTCGATGGGGGCATCCCAGGGCCGCCGTGCAGCTCGTAATCCCCTCGCTCGAGGCCGGGCCTGAGGTTTCACGAAACCTCGACACCGCCGGCAACCAGTACGGCGGGCCCCTCGCGGGACATGCCGACGGCTCCTTTGTCGTCGTCTGGCTGAGCGCATGGCGGTACTCACAGAGCTGGTTCCACCGGGAGCGCTGGGACGTCACGTCCCGGCGCTACGCCGCGGCCGGCCACCTTCGCGCCCGCTGCCCGGTCCAGCCACCAGGGCATGTTCCTCGATGCACTGGCCACGAAGGGCACGGCGGCATGACCACCTACCAGCGGACAGCTTTCCGTGCCAATGTCCTAGACAGTTCTAATGTGCGGCTGGCGAGCGCGAAAGGTTCCACGCTGTCGGGGCACCTTGCCTGGAAGCAGTGACCGGCGTATACCCGAGCCGAGCCCGACGACACGTGTCTTCCCACCCTTTCGTGGGCAGCGTCCGACGGCAGGGGGGGTCCGACACTCATGCGTGCTTCGAAGGCAGCGGCAGCCTGGGGCCTGTTCGTGGCGATCGCGGGAGGTGGCGCGGCGGCGCACGCGCTGCCGGTCGAGCTCAAGGATGCGAACGGGACCCGATACGGCATCAACACCCAGGTGGTGCCCTTCCAGGACCTCTCCAGCGCCTCGGGCGCCTTGACCGACGCCACCTTCGTCAAGTCGGTCACGGTGACGAGCTACTACGTCGGCTTCACCCCCTGGTTCGGATTTCTCACGACCTACACCGTCCAGCGCCAGGTCAACGTACCTCTGCAACCCTCCTTCGACGGATTCAACGGGCTTGCCATCACAGCCGTGAACGGCGTCAAGCTCTCCCAGCCGCTGATCTTCAACCCCGGCGCCCCGCTGGCGGCCGAGGGCTGCCCGGCCAACGGCAAGAATCGCGAGCTCAGCTTCGCCACGCAGGCCTTCGCAGCCGAGGAGCTCGCACTCACGCGCAAGGTGCACGTTCCCCACAACAAGGAATGGGTGCGCTGGCAGAATATCGTGAGCAATACCGGCACGAGCACGAAGCAGGTGACGATCACGCTGCTCGGCGTCCTCGCCTCCGGAACCGACACCAAGGTAGTCGACACGTCGACGGGCAATACCAGCCTGACCACGGCCGAGAGCTGGTTCACGACGGCGCAGAGCGTGCCCTCGGGGATTCCTTCCACCCAGCCCCGCATCGGCTTCGTGCTCCAGGGCCCGCGGGCCGCGGCCCCGCTCAGCAATCTCGGCATCAGCACCACCACTAGCCCGCCAGGGAAAACGGCCTTCAGCTACACGACCACCATTCCGCCTGGGCAAGCCGCGACGATTCTCACCTTCGTCACCGTCCAGGGGAAGAGCAAGGCGGCGAAGAGCACGTGCCAGGATATCGTGAAGACTCCCCTTCCGTCGGCGGCCATCCAGTGCATGAGCGAGCGCGAGCTCGCGCAGGTCGTGAACTTCGCCCCGATCGTTCCCCCCGTGTTGAAGAACGCGACGGTCAAGCTGAAGTTCAACACGACGGGGCAGGATACGGTCCAGTGGAAGGGCAAGATCACGATCGGGGCCGGGATTTCGCTGGCTGGTCTGCCCGTCCTCGTGGACTTCGGCGGGGTCACGCAGACCTTCGTCCTCAAGAAGGGCGGCTCGGCGAACAACGGCAACGGGAACAAGTTCACCCTCGATGCCACCCTGAAAAACGGCGTCACCAAGGCTGGGACCTACAACTTCTCCTTCAACCTGAAGGGCGATCTGCAGACTGCCCTGGCGGACTACGGCCTCACCAATGCGAACGCGGCGGACGTCGCGGTCTCCATCCCCCTCAGCCTGAATGCCGGGGGGCCAGGGTACGCGGTGGACCAACCCTTCACCTACAACGCCACCGCAGGGAAATCCGGCACGGCCAAGGCCGGTTGACGCGTGCCCCGTCCATCTCGCCCCTTCCTCCTCGCGCTCATCCTGCTCGCGGCGTGTAGCGGCCCCCCCCGGCCCAACGTGCTGCTGGTCACCCTCGATACGGTGCGGGCCGACCGGCTCGGGTGCTACGGGTTCGGGCTCGCGCAGACGCCGGTCATCGATCGCCTGGCCGCGGAGGGGGTGCGGTGCAGCGATGCGACGACCAGCGCGCCCATCACGCTCCCGGCTCACAGCTCCATCATGACCGGCCTCTACCCGCCCGCACACGGGGTTCGTGACAACGGGAACTACGCCCTCGCGCCCGAGGCGATCACGCTGGCCGAGCGCCTGGCGGACGCAGGCTACCGCACCGCAGCCTTCGTCTCGGCCGCCGTGCTGACCCGCCGATACGGTCTCGACCAGGGGTTCGCGATCTACGATGACGACCTCTGGGCCGAGGACGAGCCCGAGCTGTTCATGATCCGCGAGCGTCCGGCTGCGCGCACGGCTGATCGCGCGCTAGCCTGGCTCGCGCGCTGGAAGGACGCGGACGACCACCAGCCGTTCTTCCTCTGGCTGCATCTGTTCGATCCGCACCAGCCGAACATCCCCGCATCCGTCGATCTCGCGGCGATGGCGCCGACACCCTACGATGCGGAGATCGCCGAGACCGATCAGGCAATCGGCCGGCTCGTCGACTGGCTCCAGCAGGGCGACATGCTCGACAGGACGCTAGTGATCGTCACGGCCGATCACGGCGAGAGCCTCGAGGAGCACGGGGAACCGACGCACGGCATTTTCATCTACGATGCGACCATCCGGGTGCCCTTGCTGTGGCGACTTCCCGGGACGCTGCCGGCGGACCGGGTCTACGACGCACCTGTGCGACACATCGACCTCGTGCCCACCATCCTCGGCGTGCTCGGCCTGCCTGGGCGGGACGCGACCCAGGGGCAGGACCTGCTTCCCGCCTTCCAGGGGCGCACTGCCCCGCCCGATCTCGCGCAATACGCCGAGGCACGCCTCGCCGAAGAAGGGTTCGGGATGGCCCCGCTGTTCGGCGTCCGACACGCTGGCCGCAAGTGGATCCAGGCACCCCGTCCCGAGCTCTACGATCTCGAGCGCGATCCGCGGGAGCTCGACAATCTGTACCCTGCCAATCCCGCGGCTGCATCCCCGCTGCAGCGAGAGATGGAGGCCATCGTCGCGGACAGCGCCCGGCGGGCCCTCGTCGCCCCGACCCGCCAGATCGACGGCGAAACGGCGGAGATGCTGCGCGCCCTCGGGTACCTCGCAACGCCGGAGCAGCGGGCCGAGATGGCCGGCCGCGATCCGAAGGACGGCATGGCCCTCTACTCCGCGCTCCAGGAGGCCCGACAGCTCGCTCAGGCCGGGCGCTGGGACCGGGCCGAGGCCCTGCTCCGCAGGATCGTCGCCACCGCACCCGAGAACGTCACCGCCCGCAACCTCCTCGCCTTCGCCGCGGTCACCCGGGGTGACGACGGCGAGGCCCGGCGCCAGTACACGGCATCGCTCGAGCAGCAGCCCCGCCAGCACCGTGTCCACGGCGCACTCGGGACCCTCGCCCTCCGACGCGGCGATCTCGAGGAGGCCGTGCGGCACCTGCACACGGCGCTCGACCTCGCCCCCACCTTCGTCGAGGCTATGAGCAACCTCGGCTTCATCGAAGTCGTGCGCGGCCACGATGCCGACGCTCAGGCCTGGTACGAGCGCGCCATCGCCGTCGATCCGAGCTATCCCCACGTCTACCGCCGCCTCGCCGACCTCTTCTACGAACGCGCCGACCATGCACGAGCGCTCACCTACTATCGCCAGGTCCTCGAGATCGTCCCGGGGTATTTCGAGGTTCTCGTGCAGGCGGGCAACGCGGCCCGTTTTCTCGGCGAGGCCGAGACCGCCGCTGAGTACTATCGCGCAGCGGGTCGCGTTCGCCCCGACTCCTGGATCCCTCCATACAATCGTGCATGCCTGCGGGCGCTGCAGGGCGCTCCGGCAGCGACCCTGGCGCTGCTCGACGAGGCCATGGCGCACGGCTTCGACGCGCCGGCGCTGCTCGAGGACAACGACGACTTCGCCTCGCTGCGCGAGCTGCCCGCGTGGAGAGCGTTCGTTCGCCGGGCCCGTCAGGCCGCGGCAGCCAGATAGAGCTTGAAGGGCCGGCGCTCGACGCGGTGTCGCGGCCGCCAGGCGAGCAGCGGCTCCCAGCCGGTGCCGGCGAGCGCCGCCTCGACGGCCCCGCGCTGCCGGTCCGGCAGCGCCGCGAAGCGATCCACGACCCGCTGGACCATCCACTGGCTGTAGGGGAGGGTCAGGCGCTCCACCGCCGCGCCGCCGAGCACTGTCGCATGGGTGCCGACCGCGCGCGGCAGCTCCCCGTCGCGCATCGGGCTTGCATCGACCCAGGATGCGAAGGCACGCGTCGCATCGAGCATCAGCGGTACGGTATCCCGGGCTGCGAGGATCACGAGCTGGCGGAGCGTCGGTGGCACCGCATCGTCCGGCACCAGGTCCCCGAAGGTCTCGGGATCGGGATGATTCATGCGCTCGATCCAGTGGCAGGTCCGCGGGGCGTGCTTGCGCAGCAATCGCCCGGGGACGGCATCGTTGTAGAGATGCCCGTAGAGCGGTCCCATCAGGGCGCAGTCCGCGAGCGAAGGATGCCCGCCGAGCAGCCATGGGTGCTCGGCAAAGTGCGCCTCGAGCGCCTCGAGGAGCTCGCGCGTATGGGCCTCGATGACCGGTCCGGTGGCTGCCGTGACCCCGACCATGCCAGTAAAGCCCCGGACGCCGTCGGAGAAGCGATGCGCGGACGCGGCATCGCCCGAGGCCGAGGCAAAATCTGCCAGCGCCTTGGCCACGCTCTCGGGGAAGCACCAGCGCCAGTACAGCCCCGGCACGATGAGAAACTCGTCGGCATACAGCTCGAGGAGGAGCCCGATCATCCGGTGGATCGGCGTCGGAGCGTGCAGCGGTGGCTCGGGGAACCGGCGATCCAGGGCATCGAGAATGTCGCTGCTATCCTGCCAGGTGTCGTCGTCGGGCGTGACGACGGTCGGGATCATGGCGAGGCCCGTGCGTGGCCGGATCACGTCGCGATAGGCCGCGGGGGTCGGCAGGATCTCCTCCATGGCCACACGCTTGATCCGGAACGCCGGCGGGCCTTGGCCGAGAAATACGAGATCTCCGCTCCGTAGAACCGGTAGGGCCTGGCGCCAGCATCCATCCCTCGCGTCTACGCGCTCCTGCCCTGCCGGCGCAACGAGGGCCACGCGCGGCGGCAGGTCCCATGAGCTGGCATCGCAGCGAAGCGCGCCGCCTGCTACACAGCGCCACGAGTTCGGCCATGCTCGCACCATACGATCTCACCGGGCACGTCGCGCTGATCACGGGGGCTTCGAGCGGCCTCGGTGGGCATTTCGCACGACTCCTTGCTGCCCACGGCGCCACCGTGGTCGCCGCGGCACGCCGGGCCGATCTGCTCGCCGCCCTCGTCGCCGACCTGCATGCGTCCGGCCATCGAGCGCTCGCCGTGCCGATGGACGTGACCAGCGGCAGCTCCATCGCGGCCGCCTTCGCGCAGGCCGAGAGCGAGGTCGGTTCCCTCGATCTGATCATCAACAATGCGGGCATCAGCATCACCAAGCCGGCGCTCGAGATCGAGAAATCCGACTGGGACGCGGTGGTGGGGACGAACCTGCGCGGCGCCTGGCTCGTGGCCCAGACGGCCGCCCGTCGCCTGGTCGCCGCGCGCCGTCCGGGACGGATCGTCAACATCGCCTCGATCGTCGGCCTGCGGGCCATCGGCCAGCTCGCTCCCTATGCGGCAGCCAAGGCCGGCCTCATCCATCTCACCCGGGTCCTGGCGCTGGAGTGGGCGCGCCACGACATCCAGGTGAACGCGATCGCCCCGGGTTACGTGGAGACCGACATCAACCGCGACTTCTGGGCGACACCCGGCGGCCAGCGCCTGATCGCTCGCATCCCGCAACGCCGGATCGGCCAGCCCCAGGATCTCGACGGTGCGCTCCTGTTGCTGAGCTCGGACGCGGGACGGTTCATGACCGGGAGTATCGTGGTGGTGGATGGGGGCCACACGGTGAACACGCTCTAGCGGCCGCCTATCCCCCGTCAGCGCCGGGGCTTGTGGGTGCGGTGCCCTTCGCCGCCCTGTGCCCAGCCACGACCAGACGATCCCGACGGTGAAGCCCAGCCACTGCGCGTGCCCCCCGCCGCGGAAGCCCATGCCCGACCCGTGCATGCCTGTCGGCCGCCCCCGGTCGAGCTACCGGCTGCCCAGCCGCTCGCTCGCCCGGCCTTCCCGGAAGCGGCCCCGAGGGCAGCACCGGAGGCACGCGGCTTCGAAACCTTGTCGAGCTTCGCGGTCGCGGACTTACGTCCCGCGAGCGCGCTCGAGCTGCCCGAGGTGGCGAGCGTCTTCGCGGTTCCCATGGCCGCCTGGGTCTCGCCCAACGTGAACGCCGCCCCGTCGTGCACCAGCAGTCCCCACAGCCCAACGGCAAGGAGGCTCGTCATCGCTCGTCGCATACGATCAGCGTATCGACCCCGACCCTGGGTGGAAAGCCGGGGCGTCACCGCAGGGATGCTGCGGTCGTGCGCCTCTGCACGACGCCCAGCGTGGAATACCTCGCAGCACCGCCACAGATGGCGGCACGTCGTTCGCTATAGGCCCCTCTGTTGTGCGGATTCGAGCTCTCCCGAGCTGTGCCCTGCTGACGGTGCTCGGAGCGGCGGCGGCCTCGGCTCATCACCGCCAGATGCCTCCCGTCGTCGCGATCACGACCAGCGGCGACACCGCCCTGCCGCGGACGACGCCTCCGGGGCGCTCGACCATGGTGCTCGCGATCGACGGGCCGGGCGGGGCTGCGATCGTCACGGTGCAACCCTTCGTCGATCCCCTGAGCCGGCTCGTGGTGGCTCCCGAGGGCGGCAACGCTCGCCCTGCCATCGCCGCCAGTGGTCGGACCGTCGTCTGGGATACTGACGAGGATCCCCTCGGCCTCTCCCTCCCCGGCCGGCAGGTCGTCATCTCCGAGCGCGGGGACCTGG
>Ga0308411_10001342_pt1 | contig 16762 bp, 14 predicted proteins | sample HotsprottomLayer_2_FD_203530 | JGI IMG/M metagenome (GOLD analysis project Ga0308411, IMG submission 203530) | Hot spring phototrophic mat microbial communities from Octopus Spring, Yellowstone National Park, Wyoming, United States -... | ecosystem: Environmental > Aquatic > Thermal springs >...
CTTAATAGCACTCTTCAATAAAAAAGACACATGGTATTGGTATGCAAAGTATCACAACATCAAAAAGTAGTGTAATGCTGAATAGCACTTTCTTAATAGGGTTTTGGGATACGAAGTATCACAACATTAAAAAGGGTGGGTGGGGGTGCTTAATAGCACTATTAAATAAAAAAAATATAGGGTGTTAGGATACGAAGTATCACAATATCAAAAAGTAGTGTAGTGCTGAATAGAACTTTCCTAAGTATCTAAAAACTCCTTCAATAAAAAGTTGTTGGAAAGCGAAGCTTTCCAACAATAATAAACGGTGGGTGCTGAATAGCATTCTTCAATAAAAAAAATATAGGGTGTTGGGATACAAAGTATCACAACATTAAATAAGGGTGTGCTTATTAGCACTTTCTTGATAAGGTGCTATCAGCACTCTTCAATAAAAACATACAGGGTATTGGGATACGAAGTATCCCAACATTAAAAAGGATGGGTGCTTATTAGCACTTTCCTAAGTGTTTAAAAACTTTTTTAATAAAAAGGTGTTGGAAAGCGAAGCTTTCCAACAATAATAAAGGGTGGGTGCTGAATATCACTTTTTTAATAAGGTGCTTAATAGCACTATTCAATAAATAAAGATACAGGGTGTTGGGATACGAAGTATCCCAACATTAGAAAGGGTGGGTGGGCGGGACTACTAAAAGTTCTTAACTTTTAAAAAGTTAAGAGAGGCATAGCCTCTCTTAAAAATTGCAGCGAACATACTTTTAAGAAAAATCCTCTCTCTTCCCTTTTGTGAAGAGGTCTAGATGATGAAATTTTTGATACTCTCAAAAACACTATCGGAGGTTTGCTGCAACTTATCTTCTATTGCGAAGGGTGAATTTGAAAAATCAAATCGCTTTCAAAAACTCTTGACAACTAGGAAAGTGAATGATTATAATATAGTTGTAATTGTTAGGGTTGTATCTGAACCATGTGGGATTTAAACATCACTGCCTTGTAGTATTCTGATTGATGCTGGCAGGTTGTATCTGAACCATGTGGGATTTAAACACTAGATAATCAAAAATTGGCTTTATTATTCTCTCGGTTGTATCTGAACCATGTGGGATTTAAACATGGCACTGATGGGCTTCACTTCCTCAGGCAACCAGTTGTATCTGAACCATGTGGGATTTAAACATCACTGCCTTGTAGTATTCTGATTGATGCTGGCAGGTTGTATCTGAACCATGTGGGATTTAAACACTAGATAATCAAAAATTGGCTTTATTATTCTCTCGGTTGTATCTGAACCATGTGGGATTTAAACAGTTCTCTTTCGTTTACGCTTGCTTTGGCGCAGTAGGTTGTATCTGAACCATGTGGGATTTAAACCTCTTTAAAAATCTTATCCAGGAACGAGTTAAGAGGTTGTATCTGAACCATGTGGGATTTAAACTCTTGAGGATAGTGTTTGAGATGGACCTCATCGCGAGTTGTATCTGAACCATGTGGGATTTAAACAAGGTAAGAAGATTATCCTTAACTTTCATAAACAAAGGTTGTATCTGAACCATGTGGGATTTAAACATAAGAAACTTTACGGTGCCCAAAGCACCATATTTTGTTGTATCTGAACCATGTGGGATTTAAACCGTAACTATCGCCAACGATGTAGTTAGGTTTTATTTGTTGTATCTGAACCATGTGGGATTTAAACGTCGCTAAAGTTTGGATATCTTTTCCAACTTTGTGTAGTTGTATCTGAACCATGTGGGATTTAAACTCGTTAACTCATCTAGTGCCATTTCCATGTCTTCAGGTTGTATCTGAACCATGTGGGATTTAAACTTAAAATCACTGTTGAATGAATAAATAAGTTCTTTGTTGTATCTGAACCATGTGGGATTTAAACGTTCCTTAACATGGGATTTAACCCATGTTTTGTAAAGTTGTATCTGAACCATGTTTGTTTAAAAGAAACCCAAAGAAACTAGAGATTATTAAAGCATCCTAGGCAATTCTGAACGTGACTAATTTGGTAAATTCAAGTAGGTTTATTGGAACTTTCCAAAAATAAGTTAAAAATCTTATAATTTATATAGGATTTTTGTATGAAGGTAGCTATTTTAACTCATGGCTGTAAGTTGAACCAATACGAAAGTTTTTCAATAGCAAATAAGCTATCAGAAAAAGGGTATACTGTTACTGAAAACTTGAGTGAGGCTGATGTTGTTGTTTTTAATTCATGTACTGTCACCGATAAAGCTGACAAAAAAGCTTTTAAATTAATAAAAAGTGTAGGTAAAATAAAGAGAATAAAGGGTAATGTATTTTTTATCGTTACTGGTTGCCTGGCTCAGACTGATGCCGATAGGGTAGAAGAATTTGAAAGTGTTGATTTGGTCGTTGGCATCAAATCAAAAAGTAGAATACCTGAAATAGTTGATAAATATGTTAAACTTGGAATACTAGAAAAAGTTGAAGAAAGTAACGATATATTCTACCGCTTTAACTTCGACGCTAAAGGTTTTGAAGGAAGAACAAGAGCATTCCTCAAAATTCAGGACGGATGCAATAGAAAATGTTCTTTCTGTAAAGTTCCACTAGCAAGAGGTAAAAGTGTATCACTTGAGTTTGACGAGGTAATAAAAAGATTCAAAAACCTTATAGAACTAGGGTACAAGGAAGTGGTTATAACTGGGGTGAATATAACGAATTACAATTCAAACGGCAACAGGTTAAAAGAACTTCTAAAGGAAATGGTCAAGTTGAAAGGAGAATTTAGAATTAGACTTTCTTCTATAATGCCAGATGAGTTTGATTATGAAATACTAGAGTTTATGAAAGATGGTAAGCTTGCACCACATCTACACATTTCAATTCAAAGTGGTTCAGATTACATAATAAAACTTATGAAAAGAGGTTATACCTCTTCATCTCTTATAGAACTAGCTGAAAGAGCTAGAAAAGTAAGGGATGACGTGGGACTCACCGGTGATGTAATCGTCGGTTTCCCAGGTGAAACAGATGAACACTTTAAACAAACCCTAGAAACAGTGTCACAAATGGGATTCTTTAGATTACACGTATTCCCATTCTCACCTAGAAAAGGAACTCTAGCCGCTACTATGCCTAACCAAGTACCCGAAAATGTCAAGAAAGAAAGAGAAAAAATTCTACTAAACTTAGTAAAGGAACTTAGCTTAGAATTCAAAAAGAAATTCTTGGGCAAATACATAAGGTTTATCCCTGAAGAAGTTAAAGACGGAAAAGTCTTCGGCTACGCCGATAACTACATCAGAATAATATCAAACAACACAAACCTAAAACATAACGAATTTGAGTACGCTAAGATAGTGGACCTAAAACCCAATGACATGACTTCCGTTATAGCCGATTAACATCAATCCTTAAGAATACTTCATAACAGTGCTTCTTGTTTTAATTAGGTGCTTTAGACATCTCCTTATAAAGGGGCTTATAGGGAATACACCTATAGTTAAGATTAATAAACTTGTTAGTGAGGGGGATGCGGATGTTTTTGCTAAGCTTGAGTGGTACAATATTGGTGGCTCTGTAAAGGATAGGTTGGCTCTTTATTTGATTGAGTATGCTGAGGCTCAAGGCAAGCTTGATAAAAACAAAGTTATTATTGAAGCTACTTCTGGTAATACAGGTATAGGTTTGGCTATGATTGCTGCACTTAAGGGATACAAGATAGACATAGTTATGCCGGAATCTGTGAGTATTGAGAGGAGAAAAATAATAAAGGCATATGGTGCAAATTTGATATTATCTCCGGGTGAGAATGGAACTGGCGGAGCAGTTTTGATAAGTAGAAAGCGTTTTTCGTTTTTGAAACGGAAAGATATTATCTTTTAACCTTATTTCATTTACTGGGGGGTACTATGGTAAAACTAGATTACAACTATTGTATGGCTGATTATATCGGTGACAGGTTAGGTATATGCGAGAAGGAACTTGCTTCTTATGAAAACAAAGTTAAGAAGGCTCATAATGCTTTGATGGAAAAGGCAGGTAAAGAGTTAGGTTTTTATAACCTTCCTTACGATAGGGAAAATGTCAAGTACATTAAGGAGACTTTGAAGAAGTACAAGGATAAGTATGATACACAGGTTGTTCTGGGTATTGGTGGTTCGGGACTTGGACCTGCAGCTTTACAGTCTTCTCTACTAAATTACATCTCTAACGAGTTACCTAAAGAAAAAAGGAAGGGGATGAGGACATACATTATAGATAATGTTGACCCTGAATGGTTTTCTGACATAATGGAGGTTATTGACCCGAAGAATACTCTTTTTGTAATGATAAGTAAATCAGGTTCTACTGCTGAGACTGCCGCTGACTTCTTAGCTTGTTTTACAAAATTCAGGGATGTTCTAGGTTCTAATTTGAAAGAGCACTTAGTTGTTGTTACTGATCCTCAGAAAGGTGAACTAAGGAGGATGGCTAACGAGTTTGGGCTTGATTCTTTCCCGATACCTGAAAATGTTGGTGGTAGGTTTAGTGTTCTTTCTTCTGTTGGTTTGGTTCCCGGTGAGTTGATGGGAATTGATATTGAAGCTTTGTTAGATGGTGCTGCTGACATGGATAAGGTAACTAGAAAGGGAGACATATTTTCTAACATGGCGTACCTAAGTGCAACGATAGAGTATATTCTTTACTTGAAGGGAGTGAATATATCCGTTTTGATGCCTTATTCTACTAAGCTTGGTAAATGGGCTGATTGGTATGTCCAGTTGTGGGCTGAAAGCTTAGGTAAGAAAGTTGATAGAGATGGTGCTTATGTTTATGTTGGTCCTACACCTCTTAAAGGAGTAGGTGCAACTGACCAGCACTCTCAAGTTCAGCTATTCAAAGAAGGACCTTATGACAAGGTTATTACTTTCATAAGGGTTGAAAATTTCAAGAATACAGTTAATCTTGATGGCGATGATAAGTTTAAGAATTATTCCTCTCTGTCTTACTTGATGGGTCACACAATGAATGAGCTTATAAACGCTGAGGAGATGGCAACAGAGGCAGCACTAGCAAAAGAAGGTAAGCCATCAAAAACACTTATATTACCAGAAATTAACGAGTACTACACAGGACAGATGATTTTCTTCTTTGAGGTTGCTACCGCAATTTCCGGAGAACTTTATAATATAAACGCATTTGACCAGCCAGGAGTTGAAGAAGGTAAGAACTTCACTTACGCATTACTCGGTAGGAACGGATACGAGGAAAAGAAAAAAGAGTTTGAAACTCTCTATAATAAATCAAGTAAGTTCATAATGTAGTTTTGTATGCTTGGGGGTTACTTCCTCAAGGTAGCCCCCTAAGAATTTTTACTGCTCTTCCGTGAGTTTCCTTATTTCATCTCTTACTATCACTGCTTTTTCAAATTCTAGTTTATCTGCTAGTTCAAACATGTAATCTGTGAGAGATTTTATAAGTGCTTGAGTATTGTCTTTGTATTTTTCTTTTGCTTGGTCTATAAATGAGAAGACTTCTTCAAATTCATCAGCTTTCTTTATATCTTTCTTTGATTTCACTGTGACTTTTTCGTGTTTTCTCTCTATTATATCTGTGATTTCTTTTTTGACACTTTGGGGTACTATGCCGTGCTTTTCGTTGTATTCCATCTGTATTTTCCTTCTTCTCTCTGTTTCCTCAATTGCTTCTTTCATAGCTTCTGAAATTTTGTCTGCGTACATTATCACTCTACCGTTTACATGTCTTGCTGCTCTACCTATTATCTGAATTAGTGAGGTCTTTGACCTCAAGAATCCAATTTTATCAGCATCTAAAATACAGACTAACGAAACTTCTGGCAAATCTATTCCTTCTCTGAGTAAGTTTATACCTACTATACAGTCGTATTCACCTCTTCTTAGGTCCCTTAGAATTTCAACTCTTTCAATTGTTTCAATTTCATCGTGTATGTACATTGTTTTTATTCCTGCTTCAACTAAGTACTGCGTTAGTGCTTCTGCCATTTTCTTTGTTAGGGTTGTTATTATTGTTCTTTCTCCTCGCTTTTTATTCTCTTTTACTTCGTTTATTATGTTGTCTATTTGGTTTTCTGTTGGTCTTACGTATATTACCGGGTCAAGGAGTCCTGTAGGTCTTACGATTTGTTCTACTACTTTCTTTGATGTTGTTAGTTCGTAATCGTCAGGGGTAGCAGAGACAAATAATACTTTATCAAGTAGTTCTGTGAATTCATCAAATCTCAAAGGTCTATTGTCAAGTGCTGAGGGCAGCCTAAAGCCAAATTCAACAAGTGTTTCTTTTCTTGATCTATCGCCGTTGTACATACCTCTTATTTGTGGTATCGTGACATGTGATTCGTCAATTATCGTTAGAAATTCCTTTGGGAAGTAGTCTAGAAGTGTATAGGGTCTTTCTCCAGGTTTTCTACCTGAAAGGTACCTTGAATAGTTCTCTATTCCAGGGCAATATCCCGTTTCTAAAAGCATGTCCATATCATACCTTGTCCGTATTTCTAACCTCCTAGCCTCTATTTCTTTCCCTTGTTCTCTTAGCTCTTTTACTCTCTCTTCAAGTTCTTTTAAAACTTCCTTGACTGTTTCTTCTATAGTTTGCCTTGAGGATACGAAAAGTTTAGCAGGGTATATTACAACACTTTCATGTTTTTCTATGAGTTTGTTGTTTAACGCATCATACCTTTTTATTTCAACGATTTCATCGTCAAATATTTCAATTCTTAGGTAGTCTCTCGAGTATGCTGGGTGTATGTCTATTCTGTCGCCTAGGACCCTGAAAGTTGCTCTTGTGAAGTTGTAGTCGTTTCTTTCGTACTGCATTTCTGATAGATTGTAAGCTAATTCTCTTGTATTTATTCTATCTCCTACTTTCAGTAGGAGTAGGAATTTTTTAAATTCTGATGGTGCACCTATGCCGTATAAGCAAGATACGCTAGAAACGACCATTACATCGTTTCTACTTAATAGGCTTGCTGTGGCTGAAATTCTGAGCCTGTCTATTTCGTCGTTTATTGTTGCTTGTTTCTCAATGTATGTATCGGTTTGTGGTATGTAGGCTTCTGGTTGGTAGTAATCGTAATAGGATACGAAGTACTCAACGGCGTTGTACGGGAAAAACTGCTTGAATTCCCTATATAGTTGTGCTGCTAATGTTTTGTTGTGTGAAATAACCAGTGTAGGTAAGCCTAGTTTTTCTATCACTTTAGCCATTGTGAAGGTTTTGCCACTTCCTGTCACTCCTAGGAGAGTTATCTTTTTTAATCCCTCTTCGGTGAATCCTTTTACTATTTCTTCAATTGCTTTTGGCTGGTCACCTTTGGGTTCAAACGGTGATATTACCTTAAACTTTTTGGCTTCTTGTACTCTCATTTTGGTAAATTATACGAAGATTTACGTTTTTCTTCAAGTTGGATTCATATAGAGAGGCTCCGCCTCTCTACACTCTATAGAATAGCTAAGAAGTAGCTTTAAGCATGATGTGCTAATAAGCACTACGTGCTAATAAGCACACGGAAGGTTTTTCCGATAATTTCATTTATGAAATTTATAAGGTTTCTTTTCTTAATTGTCCTTTTACCTATTTTTTCGTATGGGTATATGTCCGATGATGAAATTTTATTTGTTCTAAAAAATCATTCTGAGAGAGGATTTTATTTTGATGGTGAGGTAGCTAGTAGGACATACAAAGTAACATTAAAAAAAGATTCTAATGAAAGAAGAGTTTTTGTTAATTTGTCTAAAGAAGTGCTTGAGGTTGTGAGTGTTTATTCTACTGTTCTGGTGCTTGATAAGAAACCAAGCTATGAGCTTATGGAGTACTTACTCAGAGCTAACAACTATAATCAGAGCATTGGTTTTTTCTATATCTACTATGATATTTCACTTGATAAGTGGTTTATTGATTATTGTGTTAGAATGAGGCAGGAGGATATTGATAAACATTCCTTGATAGCTTCAATAAAGCTAGTGGCAATTTTTTCTGAAAAGGCTTATGATAAGTTAAAAGTGTTTTTGGATTAGTATGGTTTTATTTCTTGAAACAAGGAAACCGAAAATTTATCATAATGTAAAACATGGAGAAGAACTCGAGTGCTATCAATATATTAAAGTTCCTAACGTCGATAAGGAATGAAATATTTCTGGTTGTTGATGACTTAAAAATTAGGTGTTTCCCTTCTAATCTTATAGATGATGTTTACTTAGAGGTTGAGATGGATTTGCCTGCTGAGCTAAATGTTCCGCTACCTTATGGAATAAGTTGTCTAGTGCCGTATGGCAAAGATTTGTTTTTCTTCCCATCAGAGATAACAAAGGTAGAAGGAAACAAGGCACTTATACTTGTGCCAGCTGCTATTCAGAAAATGCATGAAAGAGAATATGAAAGGTATAATGTTGAAGGTGTTCTTTTCTGTAGTATCAACTTGATAAAGAATTTAGATGAAAAGGGTTTTGAGAAATTTTCAGATTCGTTTAAAAAATTCATAACTGAATACGACGGAAAATTAAAAACTTTTGATGATGTTGTTTCGGTTATTTTGGAGGAGCTTAGGAAAATCTACGAATTAGCTACCTTTATAGAGCCTATTTCTCAGCTTCCTTGGCTTAGTTACTGTAGGTATGAGCATCTTGGGCTTGTGGTAAATGATATTTCTTCATCTGATTTCCTTAAGTCTTTAATGATTTACGGCTTTGCCACTTATGGGTATTTCCTTCCTAATGAAAAGAGGCATTTGTTGAGCAATGAAGTGAAATTCTTTATAAACTACCACTCCCTGAAGGGAGTGAAATCGTTTTTATATTATCCTTTGTTTTTAGTTGATACTCTTTTGGGGTATATTTTCTTGGGTAAAGGTAGTCCTATTAATTTAAATAATTTTAGTGATCTCAGGGAATTACTATGGATAGTTGCTTTAGCTGATATTGCTGAGCAGTTTTTTTGCTATGAGAGGTTCTTTAATCTGAATGAGCACAAGGATTTACCGATTCCGGTGGTTGATATAAGTTTTGGGGGTATAAAGGTTAAAATAGACAAGCATATAGCTTGCCTTCTTGATAGGGGTGACAAGATAAAAGTTTTTATGAGAATTGGTAATACTGATTTGGAGTTTTTGGCTGAGGTGATAAGGATAGGATACGAGAAAGGTGACTTTGTTTGTGCCTCTAAGTTTTTGAACATGGACAAAGAAAAGTTTACAGTTATAAAGAAGTGGTTTAATAGGTTTGAAAGGTGGTAAGATGGACAACCCTCTGGTTAAGTGGGTGCTAATAATCGTTGTTGTTGGTATTTGGGTAAATGCTATAAGGGTTTCTGTTCCTGCAATTGTTGATTATTTTAAGATGAGGTCTGAGGGTGGTGAGGTTGAAAATAAAACCTTTGTTGTTGACAGTCATACTTCTTTACCGAATTATGCTTCGCCGAAGCATAGAAATATCTATTCTCTTAGGAATCCTTTTAAAAAGCCATTTTTGAACGAAGAAGTTAGTTATACTTACAAACCTATTAAAGAACAACCAGAGGTTGTTTCATTTTTTAGGTTGAAGGGTGTATTTTTAATAAATGGTAAGAAGGTTGCGGTGCTTGAGGGGAGGCAAGAATTTGGGCTAAGTGGTGTTTATTATGTTAATGAAGGAGATATTGTAATGGATGAAAGAATTGTTGAGGTGTCTGATAATTATGTTATAATTAATAAAGAAGGTAAAGATATAAAGTTAGTTGTGGAGTAAGTGTATGAATTTTTCGGGAACTGAGTCACATGAGATTAGGTTTAAGGCTAGGGACATAATATTTTGTGAGTTTGAGCCTGGTGAGGAGCTTTACATAATAAAGGAAGGTAAGGTGAGAATAACTAAGATTCAGGGAGGCAAGGAGAAAACAATTGATATAATAGGTCCGGGTGAAATTTTCGGTGAAATGGCTTTGATAGATAATGAAAAGAGAACTGCTACGGTTATAGCTGAAACTGATGTCACCTTGATAAGAGTGGATAGGAATAATTTTGAGTATCTGGCTAAAACAAATGTTCAATGGGCTATGAAGTTGGTGATGATATTTGCTAGAAGAATATACGATGCGAAGAGAAAACTTAGAATTCTAAGTATTTCTGATCCTGATGCTAGAGTGCTTGAGACTTTAATAATGCTTGCTGAGCCATTTATAAAGCTAGATTCAAATAGAGTAGAACTTGGTGTTGGTGTTGAAGAAGTAGCACACTGGTCAGGACTTCAGATAAGAGATTGCCAAGAAATAATAAATAGGTATGTAAAAATGGGAAAGATAGAATTAGAAGATAGTAAAATTGTAATTGTTAACATAAGCGATATAAAGAGAATCGCTCAAAGTAAATCTAAATTGGCATAGGTATGGAGATTTTAGAAAGTTCTTTGGTTGATTTGGAGTTTAATGCTCTTCTTGGAGAAATTTCTTCTTACTGCTTCACTCATGAGGGTAAGAAAAGAGTTCTTTCCATAAGACCTATAACCTATTCTAAGCCGTACTCTGAAGCAATGGCTACTATCTCGTATAAACATTCGCAGATTCTCAAAGGTAAAAGTATCTATAAGAGACTCAAAATTCCTGTCCTTGATGATACTCTGATGGAAGTATGGAAGAAAACCGAAAAGGAAGGAGCAATTCTTTTACCTAAGCAAATTTACGGAATATACGAGTTTCTTAGGGATTTCAGGGATTTAATTGTTTTTGTCGATAATCTTGCTGATGAGTTTAGAACTATAAAGGATATAATAAACTCTATAGATGTAAATGAGTTTTATGACAATTTTTCTGAGTTTGAAGACTTGGTAAGAAGAAGTATAGACAGAGATGGGAATATAATAAGTACTGCTACACCTAACCTTGCTAAAATAATAGCTGAAAAGGAGAGATTGGAGTTAACTATAATAAGGATTTTAGAGGACTTTATAAAAAACCCTGACAATGAAGAGTTTTTACAGGACAAGTTTGTTACTATACGAAATAACAGGTTTGTTATACCTGTTAAGATGGAGTACATAAATGCTATTGATGGTTTTGTTCAGGATATATCGTCAACGGGGCATACTGCTTTTATTGAGCCAAGCTTCGTTAGAAGTTATTCGGTTAGATACCTTGAGCTTGTTGATGAAGAGAGAGTTGAGGTTGAGCGTATACTCAGGAATATTACCTCAGAGATTAGGAAGTTCGCTATAAATATTGACATTTTTATTCAAATAATAACTGATTTTGATGTTCTTTATGCTTTGTCTAAGTATGCTGATATAACTAACTCAACTAAGCCTAATTTGAGTCAAAAGCCAATTGTGAAGTTAATTAGTGCTAGACACCCGTTTTTGAAAAATCCTGTTCCTATAATGGTAGAGTTGGGCGATGGTAGGAATAGTTTCGGTGGGTTGGTTATATCTGGTCCGAACACTGCCGGTAAAACTGTTTCAATAAAGACTATCGGGCTTCTTACGGTTATGGCTCTCTCGGGGTTGTTAATACCAGCAGATGAAGAGAGTACTATTGGTTACTTTAATAAGGTGCTTGCTGATATAGGAGACCTACAAAGTATAGAGAGAGATTTGTCAACTTTTGCTGCTCATATTGTGAGGCTTAAGAACATAATTGATATTTCAGATTATAATACTCTTGTTGTGATTGATGAGATAGGGACAGGTACTGACCCTAGGGAAGGTGAAGCTTTGGGTGTTGCTATACTCAAAGAAATCGCTTCAAAGGCAGCTAAGCTATGTGTTTCTACCCACTATACTTTGATAAAGAAGTTACCAATGAGCTTGGAATATTTCAAGAATGCTTACATGGAATTTGATGAGGAAACTCTAAAACCTACTTATAGGCTTGTTATGGGTATGCCAGGTAGCAGTAATGCAATAATAATATCCCAAAAATTGGGGTTGAGTGATAAAATAATTGAAGAAGCTTTGAAAGTGATTTCGGAGGGAATTGATATCCATGAGAAGTTTATAAAGGAATTACAATACCAGAAGAAGGAAGTTGAGACACTCAAGGAAGAGTTGGAGGAAAAAATAAAAGAGATAGAGGCTTTGAAAAGAGAGTACAAAAGGAAGATATCTGAGCTTGAGGATAAGCTAGAGAAACTCAAGAAAAAAGAGATTTCCGATATACTGCCGGAGATAGTTAACTTAAGAAACAGAGTTTCCGAGATAAGAAGAAGATTGATAGAAGAGAAACTAACACAAAAGGAACTAGAGGAAATTAATAAAGAACTTATACAAGCTTTTGATGAGGTTAATTTGCCCATTTCAGTAGATAAAGAACTTATTAAGGTAAAAGAACCTAAGGTTGGTATGGAAGTTTTCTCTGGTAGGTTCAACATAAAAGGGACAATATCAAAGATATACCCTGACGGAAAGGTGGAACTAGTCTTTGGAAAAATCAAAGTACAAACCAATATTGATGACCTTTACACTGCTTAGGTGCTCCATAGCACTTCGTGCTAAATAGCACTTCGTGCTTCATAGCACTTGGTGCTTAATAGCACCTTATTATTCATATTTAAGCAATTTATCTTATAAGGGTTAAGGGAGGTGTAACCTACCTTATAAATTTAGGGTGGGTGGGCGGGGCTACTAAAAGTAATGTGCTTAATAGCACAATGTGCTTCATAGCACATTTCAATTAAGTTCTTAAAGAACTTGTGCCTGAGGCACTTTATAATTGGGGATTGAAGAGATGCTTTATCTCTCTTCAATATATTTATCTGATTGATAGCATTCTCTCTATTGGCACTAGTGCTTTTAGTCTTATTTCTTCTGGAACTTTTATTTCGTATTTTTCTTCTTTTAGTGATTCTAGGACTTTCTCGATTGTTATTTTTTTCATGTACTCGCAAATCATGTTTTCGCTTACGGGGTAGTATGAAGCATCAGGTCTAAATTTTTTCATTCTGTGGAGTACTCCAATTTCTGTAGCGACAACGAATTCGTTGTCGGTAGAATTTTTAACGAAGTTCACCATACCTTCGGTTGATAAGAAGTATGTTTTGTTTGTGCTTATGTCTTTGTTTTCTGCGTAGTATATGCAACTCGTTGTACAACCACATTCCGGATGAATTAAGAAAGCTGCTGATGGATGTTCACTTCTAACTTTTTCTATGTCTGCTGGTCTTACATTAGCATGTACATGACATTCACCTGGCCATATATGTATTTTTCTTCCTGTTACTCTTGCTATGTATGTACCTAAAAACATGTCAGGTAAAAAGAGTATTTCTTTGTCTTCTGGTATTGATTGAACAACTTTTAGTGCGTTTGATGACGTACAGCAATAGTCGGATTCTGCCTTTACAGCTGCAGTAGTGTTTACATATGATACAACTACAGCGTTTGGGTGTTTTTTCTTCCATTCTCTTAGTTCTTCTACGGTTATTGAGTCGGCTAGGGAGCAACCAGCCTCTAAATCAGGTAGTAATACCTTTTTGTCAGGGTTTAGTATGTATGCTGTTTCTGCCATGAAATGTACACCACAGAATACAATTATTTTTGCGTCTGTCTCTTTGGCTTTGATTGATAGCCCTAGCGAATCGCCTACAAAGTCAGCTATATCCTGTACCTCACCTACCTGGTAATTATGTGCTAGTATTATGGCATTTTTCTCTTTCTTTAGCCTTAGTATTTCTTCTTTTATCTCTTCTAATGTTTTTGTCTCTACCATAAGTAATAATTTATATAAACTTGCTTTTTAAATCAAGTTGAGAAGGAGAGTGTTGAAAAATTTAACAAGTTTAACCTGCAGGTTTAACCTGTATTGAAAATATACTGTTAAGCACCGAGATGCCAAGCATCTTTGTGCTCTTAAAAGGTTTTACTAAGTTAAAGAGTCTTCAATATTAACTTGTTTTGGGTATTTGAAATACTTTTGGTTTTTTAGGATTTATGTTATATTATTTATTATTACTATTAATATGAAATTTTTTTGAAATTTTTATTATATTTTATTATAATGGAGGTAATTATGGGCAGGATATTTTTTATTTTATGTTTTATATTTTTTGTTTCTGTTGGTTATGGAGTTAGTTTGAAGGTGTTACCTTTTGTTGAGGTGAAGGGTGGGAAGTATGTTTACAAAGATGAAGAATTGTCGATAGTGGTTAGTTATAGTGTAGGGGGGCTTTTGAGGTTTTTGACGGGGTATAATGTTGACTATAGGTATACTAATGTGAATTATACTTTGGGGGATTTAGACGAAGCGATAAGGAATAATCAAGGTTACGATATGTACATGTGGGTTGAGTATAAGAAGGATAAAGGGGTTGCGAAATATTTAGTGAGGGTTTATAGTGCTGATAAGAGGGAGATATTGAGTTTTAGTACGAAGTGTAATTATGAGGATGTGGATGATATTTTTAGGATGATAGATGATATAGTTTTGGGTGTAGGTAGTGGTTTGAAGAATATGAATATAAAGGGATTTGGTACGGTAAGGATTGTTTTTGAGGGGTTGAATGGTAAGGTGTATAGGGTTATGGTGGATAATAATGAGGTATTGGAGTTTACGAATAGTATTACGAAGGAAATAAAGTTGTTTAGTAAGGTGCCGTATAGTTTGGCGATAGAGATGAAGGTTGATAAAGGATATAAGGTTATGTATAGGACGAATATCACAGTTGGAGTTGGTAAGATAGTTAATTTGTTTTATAGGACTATGGCTAAATTGGTGATACATGATTTAAGTTGGAAGGATAGAGAGGCTACTTATGAGTATAAGTTAGATGATAAGGTGGTGAGTTTACCGTTTAATGGTGAGGTTTTGGGTAATACGAATTACAGTTTTGTTGTTTATAGAGGGGGTAAGAAGGTTTATGATGAGAGTTTTTATATAGGTGGTGGTGATGTGAAGTATATATATCCGTATGACAAGTTGAATTTTAGGGGTTTAGGTTTTAGTGTGGGTAGTGGTAGTAAGGGTATGTTGAATGTGGGGGGAGAAGTGTATTTGAGTGAGGTTTTTAGGCTAGGGTTAGTAATAGGTGTGAGTTTTGCTAATGTAGGTAGTGATGTTATTGTAGGTAGTGTAATAGGAGAGGGTAGGTATGAATTTTTTAGGTTTAGTAGGGATGTGGGTTTGGATGGATTTTTGGGGGTGGGGAGTAGTTTTGTGTTTGTTCCGGAATTTAGTTTTTTGCGTGTTGTTAGTTCGTATGTAGGTGTAGGTTTGGGTGTATGGAAGTTTTATTTAGATGTAGGTGGTAGTGTTGGGTATAGGATTAGTAAGAGTAGTTTTGTTTTTGGTCCTCATGTAGTATTAGGGATGAGATTTTAGGGGGTGAGGTATGAAGTTTTGGGTGTTTTTGGTTTTGGCTTTTGTTGTTTTGTTGTCATCGTGTCAGATATTTTTCTTGGCAGGGGTGTATGAGGAGTTACAGGATAGGGGTATTGCGTCTGGAGGGACAAAGAATATACCTAATACATCTTCTAGTATAGTTTACATATATGTGTCGGGAAATGGTAATGATGCGAATGATGGATTGTCACCATCAAAACCTGTAAGGACATTAGTTAAAGCAATGGAAATTGCAAATACTATGGATAAGGCTGCTAATGTTGTAATAAAGGTTGGTTCTGGGGATTACACTAATGGAGATGGTTTGAGTACTAATGTAGGTTTAGTAATAAATAGACCTAATTTGATAATAAGTGGTGGATGGGATAGTAATTTCAGTAGTGTGGTAAGTAAAAGTGTATTGGATGGGAACAATAGTTTGTATCATGTAGTGATGATAAGAGATGTAACGAATGTGAAGCTTGAGAATTTGGTGATAAGAGGAGGGAATGCGAATGGTAATAATTTTGATGATAAAATTGGTGGTGGGATATATGTTTCAAATGTTAGTTATTTAGTGATAGAGAGCAATGTTGTGATTAGGAATAATAGTGCTAATGATGGTGGAGGAGGGTTGTATTTGTGGGAGTCAACAAGTAACACGATAAGTGGTAGTGTGTATGGTAATAGTGCTACTAATTATGGAGGAGGGTTGCTTTTGGTTAATTCAACATATAACACTATAAGTGGAAGTGTGTATGGTAATAGTGCTAATGAATATGGAGGAGGGTTGTGTTTGTTGTATTCATCAAATAATACAATAAGTGGTAGTGTTTATAGTAATAGGGCTGGTATTGGAGGCGGGTTGTATTTGGTTAATTCAACATATAACACTATAAGTGGAAGTGTGTATGATAATAGTGCTAATCAATATGGAGGAGGGTTGTATTTGGATGATTCACCAAGTAACACGATAAGTGGAAGTGTGTATGGTAATAGTGCTAATTTGGGAGGAGGGTTGTATTTGTCTAGTTCAACAAATACCACGATAAGTGGAAGTGTGTATGGTAATAGTGCTAATTTGGGAGGAGGGTTGTATTTGTCTAGTTCAACAAATACCACGATAATTGGAAGTGTGTATGGTAATAGTGCTACTAATAGTGGAGGAGGGTTGTATTTGGATAATTCAACAAATAATACGATAAGTGGTAGTGTTTATAGTAATAGTGCTACTTATTATGGAGGAGGGTTGTATTTGGTTAATTCAACATATACCACGATAAGTGGTAGTGTTTATAGTAATAGTGCTACTTATTATGGAGGAGGGTTGTATTTGAGTAATTCAACAAGTAACACGATAAGTGGTAGTGTGTATGGTAATAATAGTGCTGATTTTGGAGGAGGGTTGTATTTGCGGTATTCATCAAATAATACAATAAGTGGTAGTGTGTATAGTAATAGTGCTGATTTGGGAGGAGGGTTGTATTTG
>Ga0308411_10001344_pt1 | contig 16744 bp, 13 predicted proteins | sample HotsprottomLayer_2_FD_203530 | JGI IMG/M metagenome (GOLD analysis project Ga0308411, IMG submission 203530) | Hot spring phototrophic mat microbial communities from Octopus Spring, Yellowstone National Park, Wyoming, United States -... | ecosystem: Environmental > Aquatic > Thermal springs >...
GCGGACATGCCCTGGGGGCTGGACAACCCCGACTGTCTCTATCTCTTCGCGCCGATCACGGCCGATGGCGTCTACCGGATCGGCGGCGATCGCGGCACCGCGGCCCACTTCGATCTGCAGGTGAACTGGGGGCACTATGCGGCAGGCGAGATCTCGGGCTGGGGGACGCTGGCATCGATCGATGGCGATGCGCTGGCCGCTGCCCCCGACGGATCGTTTCTCCTGACGCTGGGGGGCACGCCGGGCGAGGGGCCCTGGCTGCCGCTGCCCGCCACGGCGAGCTGGATTCAGGTGCGACAGTACTTCGCCGACTGGGAGCGGGAGCGCCCGGCGGAGCTGTGGATCGAACGGGATGGCGTGTGCTGGCCGCCGCCGCCGCTGTGCCCCGATGCATTCGCGGCTCGCCTCGAGCGTCTCGCGCAATGGCTCACCCGGACGGCTGCGCTCTGGGACCGCATGAGCCGCGCGCTCGTCGAGAACCTGCCGGCCAATTTCGTCCACGTGGTGCAGCCCAGCAGCGACGATGCGGGGGCGGGCCTCGCCGGGCAGGCCTACGGTATGGGCAACTTTCACTGCGCCCCCGACGAGGCGGTGATCGTGGAGTTCACGCCGCCCGCATGCCGCTACTGGAGCGTGGCACTCGCCAACTGGTGGTGGGAGAGCATCGATCTCGCGGTCCGGCAATCGTCGCTGAATCACTGCCAGGCTCGGCTCGACCCCGACGGGGTCTTTCGTGGCGTGATCGCGCACGACGATCCTGGGGTGCCCAACTGGCTCGACCCCGGCGGCAATCCCCGGGGCTCGCTCGCCATCCGCTTCCTGCGTGCAGACGCCGCCCCAGTCATTGGCTTTCGCGTGGTGCCTCGCGACAAGCTACGGGCGGCGCTTCCGGCGGAGACGCCGGCCATCACCGCCGCCGAGCGCGCCGAACAGCTCCGCCGCCGCCGGCGGGCAGCCTGGCGCCGCTACCGGCGTTGACTGTCGGCGGGACGCGATGGCGCTCGTCGTGGATCTGTTCTGGTCGTTTCGAAGTCCGTACTCCTACCTAGCCACGCCGCGCCTGGTCGCGCTCGCCGAGCGCTTCGAGGTCGACCTCCGCTTCCGTGTCGTGTTGCCGATCGCCATCCGCTGCCCGGAGTTTTTTCGCAGCGTGCACCCCCTCTGGCCGCTCTATCTCCTGCGCGACACCATGCGAGTGGCCGAGTGGCTCGGTCTGCCCTTCGCCTGGCCACGGCCCGATCCGGTGGTGCAGGACTACGCGACGAGGACGGTGGCGGCCGAGCAGCCGTACATCCATCGTCTGACACGGCTTGGCGCGCTCGCTGCCGAGCGGGGGTATGGGCTGCGGTTTGCCGATCAGGTTTCGCGTCTGCTCTGGGGTGGTACCGAGGGCTGGGATCGGGGAACGCATCTGGCCGAGGCGGTCGCGCGGGCAGGAGGGGATCTCGCCGAGATGGACGGGGTGGTGGCACGCGAGGCGGCGCGTCTCGACGCGGTGATCGCGGCCAACCAGACGGCGCTGGAGACCGCGGGCCACTGGGGGGTTCCGACCATGGTGTTCGGGGGCGAGCCGTTCTTCGGGCAGGATCGCATCGAGCTGCTCGTCTGGCGCCTGCGGCAGCACGGGCTGCGGGAGCGTTGGGGATGATGCTGGCGGCGGACGGTCTCACCATCGAGCTGCCGCGGCAATTCCGGCACATCGAGGTCACGAGACCGTGAGGCTCCGCCGCGGTGTCGCGCTCGTCCTGGCAGGGCTCGTCGCGACGACGGGCTGTAGCGGGGTGCTCCGCCGGGGGCTGGCGACGCTCGGTCTGGCGTCGCGCTACGCCACGGGGGTCAGCGAGGAAGATCTGCGCGAGGCGCTCGATCGCTATGCCCGGCGCCTGACCGTGGGCATCGGCACGGCGGCGGAACGCATCGAGAGCGAGTCCGACGACCGCGAGATGCGACGGCGCGCCTTGCTCTGGCGTGTCCGCCTCGTCCCCGCGGTCCAGCAGGCGGCGGCCGCCGAGCCTCGCCAGGCCTTCGTGGGACTGCTCACGCTGGCCATCGGCCAGCGCAAGTACCTGACGGAGGGCGATGGCGCGGGGCTCTTCGGTCCGTTGCAGGCCGTGGCCGTCGAAGAGGCGCAGGCCCTCGAAGACGAGGCGCTGACCGTCGGGCAGGTCTTCCTCTCTCCGGAGGAGCTCGAGGGGATCCGCTGGCAGGTCGAGGACATCACCTGGAAGTATCCCATCCGGGGGGTGTTTCAGGTCGAGGGAACGCTGCAGGGCTTTGCCCAGGCGGAAGGCTGGGGTTCCTTCGCCTGGGTCGTCGCGATTCCGCTCGCCCCGTTTCGTGCGCTCGAAGGCGTCGATACCGGGGCCCAGGCCATTCTCGAATTCAACGGGACGGCGCGCGAGTTCGCCCGGCTCACGGCGCAGCTGCCGCAGCTCCTGCGCTGGGAAGGCCAGCTGCTCCTCTACGATATCGAGAGCCGTGAGACGGTGCGCGCCACGCTGTCTCTCCTGGAGACTGTCGCGCAGAGCGCGCAGCGCCTCTCCGAGGCGGCCGAGAGCCTGCCCGATCACGTGGGGCGCGAGACCAGCCGGGTGCTCGCCGATCTGGAGGCACGCCAGGCGACACTGCGCGACACGATGGTAGAGGCTCGGAGCCTGCTCGCCGGGCTCGATCAGTCGATCGAGCGCGGTATCCCGTTCGCCGAAACGCTCCGCCAGCTTGCCGAACAGGTCGAGCGTGCGGGGGCGACGCTGGAAGCGTTCGTGCGCGAGGCGCGAGGACCGGCGCCGTCCCCGGGTACGCCGCCTGGGCGGCCGTTCGACATCCGCGACTACGAGCGCACCCTCGCGCGCACCGAGGCTGCGGTGTCGGAGCTCCGTGGCCTGGCTGGCGACCTGCGGGGCGCGGTCCCCGAGCTCCTGAATGCGGCGCTCTGGCGACTCGTGCTCCTGCTGCTCGCTTTCTTCGGCCTCCGCCTCCTCTTCCGGCTGCTCGATCGCCGTCTCGGCAGCCGCCCCGGGAGATCGCCCTGACGACCGGGTGCTCAGCTTCTCGACGCGAGCTGCTCGCGGACGGCCGCTGCCGGGGTGCCGACGCTGGTGAGCCACAACTGGTGGATGGCTCGCGTGGCGGCCACATGGAGGCGACGGCGGGCCGCCGGCGTGTCGGGGAAGTACGCCGTGCTCGCCTCGATCACGATCACGTAGTCGAACTCGAGCCCCTTGACCTGCTCGATCTCGGTCACCTCGATGCCCGGAGCGAAGCAGAAATCCTGCTGGATCACGCGGCGGAGCTTCGGCACCTCGGCGGCGCGGAGCCCCTCGTGGTAGAGCGCCGAGAGCGCCGGCGTGGGTGCGAGGATCGCGACCGACGCGAGGGGCTCGTGCTGCGAGAGATCGGTGAGCGCGTCGGCGAGAAAGGCGATGGCCGCGCCGTGGTCGGTGAATCGGAACAACTCGACCGGCGGACCCGAACGGACGGTGCGAGGCGGCGTCGGATCCTCGCGCAAGGGGCCCAGCAACCCGCTTGCGAAGGTGGCGATCTCCCGCGAGCAGCGATAACTGATCTCGAGCGTGTCCACCGCGGTGCCCGTCAACCCGAGGCGAGCGAGGAAATCGGTCCACGAGATGAATCCCCCGTGCTCTACGAGATGCTGCTGCGTATCGCCCGCGAGGGTGAGGCTGCGCCGGGGGTCGAGACAGTCGAGAAGCACCTGGATCTCGAGGGGCGAGAAGTCCTGGACCTCGTCGATCGCCACGTGCCGGTAGCGGAGCGCGCCGCCCTGCGGTGCCGGCAGGTCACCGATGCGGTGCTGCCAGGCGCGCAACAGCACGGCATCGTCCTCGGCATCGAGGAAGGCTTGGCTCTCGGGCTCGCCACGCATCCACGCGCGCAGCTCCTCGTAGCGCGCGCGCTGCCAGTCGACGGCGCGCCGGATCTCTGCTGGCGAGAATGCCCCGGGCGCCTCGCGGGCAATGACGCTCTCGAGCAGGGCCGCATCGCCGAGCGTGCTTGCCCAGTCGTCGATGACCTGGCGGGGCCGGGGCTCGGCCGGCGTCCGGCGGACCTGCTCGGCCAACGCAGCATCGAGGACCGGGTGCAGCTTGAGCCGGGTGACGACTGCAGGCGCGTCCTCGCGAGTCTCGCGCGGGAGCCGCGGCAGCAGCCGCCGGCGCTGTTCGGCTGCCCAGTCGTGGAAGGTGCGGACCTGCACATGCTCGACGCCGAGGGCGGGCAGCACGTGGCTCACGTACTGGCGCAGCGCCGGCGAGAACACCACGACCAGCGTCGCCGCCGAATCGAAGGCAGGCTCGGCAAAGGCGAGCCAGGCGATGCGGTGGAGCGCGACCGTGGTCTTGCCGGAGCCAGCGGTCCCCCGGATGACCACGTAGCCACTCGACGGTTTCGCGATCAGCTCGAACTGGGCGGGATCGATGAGCGCGGCGATGTCGGGCAGGTGGCGGTCCGCGCGGCGGCGCAGGCGCTGGCCCCCGGCGCCGAGCTTGCGTGTCGCCGGGGCGCCGATATCGTGGGCGCGCAGGGCGGCCCCTTCCCCGCCACCGAGCCGGACCCCGTCCTGGTCGATACGCCGCCACCCCTCGGCCGCAGTATCGTCTCGTTCGAAGACCCCTTCGGGAGCTTCCACCCGGCGCAGCGCACCGTCGCGGATCGTGACCGTGCGCCGTACGGTCACTTCGCCTTCGCGCGTCCGGCCCGCGATCTCCTCCTCGTAGGCCTCGCCTTGCCGGTAGCGGTAGAAGATCCGGGAGACCGGCGCATTACGCCAGTCGACGATGGGCAGACCAGGCAGGAGCCGCTGCGTCTTGCCGAGCAGGATATCCTGCTCCCTCCCCCGTTCGCGGATGCGCAGGTGCGCGAAGTACGGAGACCGGACATCGAGCTCGCCCGGACGCTCGGCGCTGCGCAGCTGTCGGAGCAGCGCGGATTGCCGATCCCACTGCTGCAGCAGCGCCGGGCGGTCCTCGAGCTTCGTGCCCTCGCGGATCTCGTCGCGCAACGTCTCGAGCTCGCGAACGAGGGCGGCCTCGGAGGGGACACTCGGGGTGGTGAACGCAGCGAGCCGCTGGTGGACCTCCTCCAGGAGCGCCAGCTCCTCCTCGACGATTCGTTGCGCCACGAACCCCTCGCGCGAAGCCCGCTACCGTAGCTGGTTCGCGCGCGACGGTACAGAGGCGTTCGATGGGCACGGCGTGCTCGCGTCAGTACGACATCGAGATGCTCCAGGTACCGACCACCCAAGGCGTATCGCCCAGGTTGGCGCGCTGGAGCTTGGACCCGAAGGCGTAGACGGCTGCTCCTGCTGAAACGCTCCAGCTCCCGAAGTCCTCGGGAATGAACGCGAGGGGAACACTCGCCGTCAGACCGCCGCGAAAGTATCCAAAGCGGTCCTGGCTGTTTTCCGACTCGTAGTAGTCGTCGAGCCCCACCCCGACCATGCAGGGCATGGCAATCTCGATGGGATAGTTCTCGATGGCCTCGATCGTGTAGCTCGGGCGGATGCTGAAGCTCGCGTACTGACCCTTCTCCGGACCGAAGGCCGTGCGATCGGTCTCGATGGCAAGCTCGGCGGCCGGGTTCAGGGCGAATGCACCGAGCCACTGGCTGTCGTCGAGGCCCGCCGAGAGCAACACTTCCTGGATGGTCTTGAACCCGCCGTTGGGCGAGGTGTAGGCGACATATCCAGTCTTCAGCTCGAGCGCGTTCCACAGCCCGAACTTGAGGCCGCCGTAGTAGTCGACCTCGTAGAGGTTCGACGGCCCGCTCCCGTCCGCCAGTGTCTTCTCGGAGTGCCAGCTCATCCAGATGCCCCCGAAGGCGCCCACGTAGGTAAACGGCCCTGGGTCGTTTTCCTCGGCAGTGTACAGCGCCACGTTCACCTCGCCGTACGGCTGCATGATGAGGCCGTAGCGCTCCTGGAGGATCCCGCGGAAGAAGTAGGCGGTGGTGAAGTCATTGGTGAACGAGAACGACAGCCTTCCCGAGTTGGGCGCTGCCGACGCCGGAACGGCTGTCGAGGCGATGCTCGCGATGGCCAGACTGGCCAGCGTCTTCCAGGGGCTGAACGGGTAGCGGATTCTCATGACAGGCGTCTCCCTCCTGGCAGCACTTCGGGAAGTCGTATCGCTGCTGCCGGAGTCCTCGTGCGCAACTGGCATGCCAAGACGCCCGGTCCGTATCCTCTCGTAGCCATGGTCTCGGCGAGCCGAGGACAGGAGAAGCGTGAACACGCCGTAGGCAGCGTGCTGCTCAGGAGCCAGGCAGCTCGGGCATGGGCGCGAGAGCCCCGGCCCGCTCGAGCAGGACCAGAAGCCCGTCGACGAGCCGCGGGCCGGCGGCCACCACGAGGGGGCCCCGCGCGTTCGCCACGGGCACGGTGAGGACCCGGGCGCCCGCCGCCTCGGCGATGGCCGAGCCAGCGGCCACGTCCCATGCGCTCAGCCCGACTTCGTAATAGCCGTCGAGGAGGCCTGCGGCGACGCTGCACAGATCGATCGCCGCCGAGCCGCCGCGGCGGATGTCACGAACACACGGCAGCACGTGCCGGAGCACGTCGGCCTGACGTGCCCGATGGGCGGAGGCGTAGTAAAAGCCGGTCGCGATGAGGGCTGTCGCGAGCTCGGGCTGGTCGCGGACCACGATCGGCAGGCCGTTCAGCGTCGCCCCATGCCCCACGACACCGACAAAGCGCCGATCGAGCGCCGTGTCGCATACGACACCGAGCACGAGGCGACCCTCGATCTCGACGCCGATCGATACGGCCCAGGCGGGCCAGCCGTAGAGGTAATTCGTGGTGCCGTCGAGCGGATCGACGATCCAGCGGACGCCCGATCTCCCGGACTGTGCGGTGCCTTCCTCGGCCAGGATCTCGTCCTCGGGACGCGAGGCGAGGATGAGGTCGACGATACGTCGCTCGGCTTCCCGGTCGGCCTCGGTGACGGCATCGGTCGGCGAGGTCTTGGTGGTCACTGCCAACGGCGTCTGCCGATAGTGGCGGTGCACAGCGGCTGCAGCATCGGCCGCGCGGATGGCGAGGTCCCGGAGCTCGTCGAGGGCAGGCCGCATACCGGAGGACGAGACGGTAGCGCGAGGCCGAGGCCCGCGCCATGGCGCGACTGCCCGCCCCGTTGGCTCCAGGGTAGCGGCCGGCTACCATCCGCACGTGTCCGATCCCCGCGGCGCCGAGACCACCCGCAAGCCTCCGTGGCTCAAGGTGCGTGCGCCCGGCGGCGAAGACTTCGTGCGTCTCACCGGGCTCGCCCGTCGCCTGCGGCTGCACACTGTGTGCGAGGAGGCGCGGTGTCCGAACGTCGGCGAGTGCTGGCGCGGCGAGCACGCCACCATGACGCTGATGGTGCTGGGCGACGCGTGCACACGCCGCTGTCGCTTCTGCGCCGTCACGACGGTGACGAGCGCGCCGCCACCCGATCCGGACGAGCCCGCTCGTGTCGGTGAAGCGGTGGCCGCGCTGGGGCTCGGCTATGTGGTGCTGACGAGCGTCGACCGCGACGACCTGCCCCACGGGGGAGCGGCGCATTTTGCGGCCTGCGTGCGTGCCGTCCGGGCACAGGCGCCAGGCACGCTCATCGAGACGCTCATTCCGGACTACACGGGGGACGCGCTGGCGATCCTCCTCGAGGCCGCCCCCGACGTGCTGGCCCACAACCTCGAAGTCGTGCCACGGCTGCAACGGAAGATCCGCGATCCCCGCTGCAGCGCTGCCCGCTCCCTGGAGACCCTGCGCGAGGCGAAGCTGCTGCGGCCCGGCCTGCTTACGAAGTCGTCGCTGATGCTCGGTCTCGGGGAGACGACGGACGAGGTGGTGGAGACGATGGGCGCCCTGCGGGCTGCCGGCGTGGATCTCCTGACCCTCGGGCAGTACTTGCGGCCAAGCCCGCGGCACGCCCCCGTGCGGGAATTCGTCCCACCGCAACGCTTCGACGAGCTCCGCCAGCGCGGCGAGGCGCTCGGCTTCGCCGCCGTGGCTGCGGGACCGCTCGTCCGGTCGAGCTATCGCGCGGCCGAGCTGTTCGCGGCTCGCCTGCTCGCGGAGCGCCGTGCTGCCGGAGCGTCTTCGTGAGTGCCCGGACCGGGACTTCGACCGGCGCAGCGCGCGCGGTATAGGGCCCTGGATGTCTGGCTGGAATGCGATCGCTGCGGGAGTGGTCCTGACGGTGGCCGTGGTGGCCGTAGCGGGGGAAGACGCGGTGCGGGGCACACCCGGGGCGGTCGTCGAGCGCCTGCACGGCGCACTGCTCGAGCTGCTGCGCCATGGCGAACGGCTCGGGTATGCGGGCCGCCTCGAGCGCATTGCGCCCGTGATCGCCGAGACCTTCGACAGGCCGTTCATGGCAGAGCGAGTGGTCGGGCGGCACTGGCGCAGCTTCACGCCGGAGCAGCGCACACGGTGGACCACGATGTTCGCCGACTTCACCGCGGCGAACTACGCGGGCAACTTCGACCGGTTCTCGGGTCAACGCTTCGAAACCCTCGGCGAGGAGCCCGCCGCCAACGACACGCGCCTGGTGCGCACGATGCTGCGGGATCCCGGCAACGAGGACGTCGAGCTGATCTATCGCCTGCAGCACGGGCCGGACGGCTGGCGGATCATCGACATCCAGCTCGGGGGGACCGTGAGCGAGCTGGCGTTGCGCCGGGCCGACTTCACCTCAGTCCTCGACAGCGAGGGCTTCGAGGGGCTCGCGAGGCTGTTGCGCCAGCGGATCGACGATCTGGCTGCCGGCCGGGGGAAGCGGGCCGCGCCGCAGCGCCGGTAACAGGTTCACGAGCCGCAGGGGGGCTTCGCGCCGCAGTCGTGCCCGGCTCTCGACCTCCTGCCACCAGGCACTGCGCAGGGCGGCGTAATAGTCGAGCGCCGAGGCCCGCAGTGCCGCGAGCCCGGGGCCGTGGGCGGCGCGGACGGTGAATCCGCTGCTGCCCTCGGTGAGGCCGATCCACACCACCTGGGCAAAGGGCGTCAGGAGATAGGTCGTCGGGCGGAACAGGAAGTCGACCACGTACCCGCACGCGTTCCGCGCCGTCGTGGGACCGAGCAGCGGGAGGATCAGGTAGGGCCCGTGAGGAATCCGGGCCAGCGCTAAGGTGTCGGCGAAGGTCGTGTGATGCGGCTCGAGCAGGAGCGCGGCGGCCGGGTCGAAGAGGCCCGCGAGGCCGAGGGTGCTGTTCACGCCGAAGCGCGTGATCGTGATCATCGCCTCGATCGGCGATCCCTGAAGGAGATCGTTCACGGCGACGGCAGGGGCGTCGAGGTTCAGCAGGGCACGGCGGATTGCCCGGCGGGCGGGTGCGGGCACCACGGCATCGTAGCCCCGCGCCAGGGGATCGATCGCCCAGCGATCGATGGCCTCGTGGAGGCGAAGCAGCCGTCGATTGACCGCTTCGAGAGGATCCCACGGTCCGCCGGGCGCAACCATCGCTGCGTCCTCGTCGAAGAGGGGATCGCCCGCGGCGCGTGCTCCGCTGCTGGCGGTCAGCGCCGCGAAGAAGACGATGGCGATCGCGCGGCCTGTCCGCGCGGTCGTGCGCCAGCTCATGCTGCGGGCGCAGCCCCGATCGGGCCAACCGCGACGTCCCGTCACTCGGCCGGCCCCTTCCCTGCGTTGCCCCGGGACAGGAACCGCACGCGAGAGTCCTACTGCTGGCTGCCGGGGTGATGCAACGACCGCGTGTGCCGCGCCAACGCGGCGGCGAGGGGGAGCGCAAGGCCAGCGAGCACCGCACCCGAGAGCACGGCGGCCGCCGGGCCCAGCGTGGCGTGGACCATGCCCGCCCCGAGGGGGCCGATCGTCCGCCCGAGCCCGCCAGAGGACTGGGCGAGCCCGAGGACGGCGCCGCGCTCGTCGATACCCGCGAGATCGCTGGCGACGGTGGCGAGCGAGGGCAAGACGAGCCCGGCGGCAACGCCGGCGATCAGGGCGCCACCGACGAGCGGCGACGTCGTGCCGGCGCTGGCAATGGCGGTCAGCGCGACCGCCAGCACCGCGAAGCCCACGGTGACCAGCGAGGAGGCGCCGAAGCGCGCCACCAGCGGGCCGATGAGCACTCCCTGTACGAGCAGCGAGCCCAGCCCCATGGCGGCGAAGGTGATACCGACCTCGCGGACGTGCCAGCCGAGCGCGACGTGGGCCAGCAGCGGCAGGGTCGTATGCAGGGCGGCGAGCACAGCGAAGACGGCGACGTAGAGCACCAGCACGGCGAGGATCCCGCGGCGGCCCGCCAGTGCGAGCCACGGCCGTCCCGAGGACGCGCGCCGCTGCAGTCGGGCCTGGGAAGCAGGCGCGTGCGCAGGTGCCGTTTCGGGCATGCGCAGGTACACGCCACCCAGGGCGAGCATGGCCAGCACGCACGCGGCGAGGGGAGGCGCCCAGAGGCCGAGCGGACCCAGCACGCTGCCGAGGAGGGGTCCGAGAATCATGCCGAGACCGATCGCTGCTCCAACGAGGCCCATGGCGCGCGAGCGATGGTCTCCGCTGGTGACGTCGGAGATCGCAGCCTGGCAGGCGCCGAGGGTGCCAGCGGTGATGCCCGCCAGGAGGCGAGAAGCGAACCCCAGCTCCAGCGAGCCCTGTGCCGCGGCCAGCGCAAAGAGCGCCATGGCCAGGCTGTTTCCGGCGAGACCCAACAGTATGACGCGGCGGCGGCCCCAGCGATCGGCCCAGCGCCCGAGGACCGGCGTACTGACGAGCTGGCTCGCCGAGAAGGTGGCCAGCATGGCGCCGACCACCGCAGGCGTTCCCCCGGCTGCGGCGACAAACAGGGGAAGCAACGGCAGCAGCAGGCCGAAGCCGATGAGGTCGAGAAATACGATCAGGAACACCCCGGCGACGACCTGTCGCCGGAGGTGATCGTGCGTGTCTGTCACGCCCCGAGCCGGATCGGCCGGGGACTCAGCTCAGATCGGGCTTGGGGGTGTCGGGGCCGCTCGGCGGGAGCGTAGGCGCTTCGCGCAGCCGGGCCGGAATCTCACCCGTGAGCGATTCGAGAAAGGTGACAATCGTGCGCGCATCGGCGTCGGACAGCTCGCGGCCGAGCTGGTGGCTGGCCATCATTTTGACCGCCTCCTCGAGGCTCACCACGCTCCCGTCGTGGAAGTAGGGCGCCGTCTTCGCCACGTTGCGCAGGCTCGGAACCTTGAACAGCATCCGGTCGGCCTCGTTCTTCGTGACCTCGTACCGCCCCTGGTCTTTCTGGTTCGGCCACGGTTTGACCAGTCCTGCCTTCTGGAACATCTGGCCGCCAAGGTACGCGCCGGCGTGGCAGGTCGTGCAACCGGTCTGCACGAAAAGGACGAGCCCCCGCTTCTCCTCCTCCGTGAGCGCGGTGTCATCGCCCGCGAGGTACTTGTCGAAGCGGCTCGGGGTAACGAGTGTCCGCTCGAAAGCCCCGATGGCGATCGCCATGTTGTCGAAGGTGATCGGCTCCGCCTGCCCCGGAAAGGCTTTCTCGAACAGCGGGCGGTAGCCCGGGATCGAGCGCAGCGTCGCCTCCACCACGGGAGCCTCGGGCATGGCCATCTCGACCGGGTTCAGGACCGGACCCTTGGCCTGCTCTTCCACGTCCTTGGCTCGACCATCCCAGAACTGGGCGAAATGGCCGGCGGCATTGAAGACGGTCGGCGAGTTGCGTCCCCCGCGCTGACCCTTGTGCCCCGGCGAGGTGGGCTCGTTGTCCACGCCCCAGCGCGCCAGGACATGACAGCTGTTGCAGCTCACCTGGTGGCTCTTGGAGAGGCGGGGGTCGTGATAGAGAAGCCGTCCCAGCTCGACGCGTGCCTCGGGGGTCTGCTCGGGGGTGCCCATGACCTTCGGCAGGGGCTGGAACGCGGCAGCCAGCGCTCGTGGGCTCGGGCCAGGGGCCGTGGGCTGGTCGCTGCCCGAGACCATGGCGGGTCCTGAGACGGCTGCGACGGTCATGGCGATCGCGACCCAGAGCCCGCGGACTCTCGAACGCTGGCGCCTCGTGCGAACGACCGACGACCTCATGCATTTTCTTTGCGATTGTCTCGGGCCAAATGCAAGCTTGCGCCCGCGCCGGATCACCGCTACAAGGGGACCTTCCACGTCGTTTGTGCGCGCGCTGCGCCGGTCGAACCGGACGGTCTTCTCGCCCAGGCTTCGGGAAAAAACTCCAGTGGGCCCGCACGACGGGCCAGAAAGTGAATCATGGGCAAGAAGCTCTTCGTAGGCAATCTTTCGTTCGATACCACCAGCGCGGATCTGGAAACCCTCTTTGGCGAGTGCGGCTCGTGCGAGTCGGCCTCGGTCATCACCGATCGGGACACCGGGCGCTCGCGAGGGTTCGCCTTCGTCGAGATGGCGAGCAATGACGAGGCCCAGAAGGCCATCAGCGCCATCAACGGACGCGAGGTGCACGGTCGCACGCTCAACGTGAGCGAGGCGCGCGAACGTGCCGCCAGCGGGCCGCGGGGCGGTGGCGGCCGGGGGCCGCGCAGCGGCGGCTACAGCAACCGCCGCGCCTACTGAGCCCGCGGCTCAGCTCGTCGTCAATCCCAGGATCCGGTCGTACCGGGCCAGCCGCGACGCATCGCCCGAGGCGATGCGGCGGGCCGCCATCTCGACCGCCGGCATCCGCCGGTGGATGAAGGTTTCGGCCAGCTCGCGGCGGCCCGGTGCGAGGTCGGCCTGCTGTAATAGCTCGGTGGCCGTGACCACGTCGATGACCATCTCGGCCATCCGCCTGGCGTTGAGCAGCGCGTACTGCAGGTCGCCGAAGAGGGCAGGGGTCGCGCCCGTCAGGTACTCGATGCCCTGACCGATGGCGGCAACCAGCTCGGCGTCCCGCTCGCGGAGCGCGGTGAGCTCGGCACGAGCCACGTCGAGCAGCTCGAAGAGTGTGCCGCGGCCCATCTCCTTGAGCGCGAAGCTCACCTGGATCTCGGAGGTGCCCTCGTAGATCGTCGTGATGATCGCGTCGGCGTGATGATGGCCGACCGACGAGTCCGACATGAAGCCGACGCCGCCGTGCACCTGGATGGCCTGGCGCGTGACGTGATTGGCGATCTCGGTCGCGTAGTACTTGCACAGCGGGGTGAGGAGCCGCACGAGCCGCTGGCCGCGCTCGAGCTCGGCAGCGAGCGACGCGCGGTTGTCGCTGGCCACTGTCGAGCTGGCGAGATGGCGGCGGATGGCGTCGAGCAGGTCGACCAGCGTCGCGGTGCGATAGAGCAGCGCGCGTGCGGCGCTGATCTCGAGCACCATTACGGTGAGCATCGACTTGACGAGTGGCTGCTCGATGATGGGCTTGCCGAACTGCACGCGCTGGGCGGCGTAGGCGCGGGCTTCCTGGTAGGCCGCCTCGGCAATGCCGATGGCCTGCGCCGCCACGCCGAGCCGGGCGTTGTTCATCAGGTCGAGCATGGCCTTGAAGCCTTCCCCCGCCGTCCCGAGGAGAAACGCTTCTGCATGATCGAATTCGACGACGCAGGTGGGCGAGCCGTGGATGCCGAGCTTGGTCTCCACCCGGCTGACGCGAATGGCGTTCGCGTGTCCGTCGGGCAGCACGGTCGGGCAGAGGAGGAGGGAGAGGCCATGCGTCGTCCCGCGCGACTCCTCGAAGGTCGCCGCGTCGCGGGCCAGGACCAGATGAACCGGTGCGCCGCCGTTGGTGATGAAGATCTTCTCGCCGTCCACGAACCAGCGATCGCCCTCCCGGGTGCCGCGGGTGCGAATGGCGCCCAGATCCGAGCCCGCCTGGGGCTCGGTCAGATCCATGGCGCCCGTCAGCTCGCCCGCGACCATCCGGGGCAGGTAGGTCTCCCGTAGCGTGTCGGTCCCGTATTTCTCGATGTCGACCGCGACCCCTGCCTGGAGGCCGACGATCGTCATGAGGCTCGCGTCCGCGCGCGCGATCATCTCGAGCACCATGGTGTTGACGATGGCCGGCATGCCGTAGCCGCCCCAGCGGGGATCGAGCATGAGGCAGAGCAGGCCGGACTCGCGGAGCTTCGCGTACCCCGCCTCGATGTGGGCCGGCCAGATCACGCGGCCGTTTTCGAGCCGCGCATGGTCGTGCCAGTGCGGCCGTGACGCGGCGGCGATGGCGGCGCACACGTCTGCAGCGGTTCGCAGCACGGCGCGGAAGGTCTCGACCTCCTCCGCCGGCGCCCCCTCCGCACCCCGACGCAGTCGCGTCCACCGCGGCCAGTCGCAGCGGTGCTCGAGAAAGAGCGCCATGTCGCGGTGGAAAAAGTCCTCGGGCATGGGGCGAGGCTATCAGGCCCGCTGCGGGCGCGACAACGCCGCTGTGGCCTCGATGTTGAGCGAGGACGGCAGGCCACGTAGAGCGGGGACGAGCCGAGGCCATGCCGCAGCGAGCCTTCTCCGACCTCAGCGCTGGCGAACGTGCCGAGGCGCTCCTCGATCCGGGGACGCTCCATACGCTCCTGCCCGAGAGCGGTGAGCGAGGCGCCCTCGTGATCACCCGGGGACGCCTCCAGGGCCGGCCCGTCGTTCTCGCCGTCACCGACGGCCACAGGCGCGGTGGCACGATCGGGCAGGCCGAGGCGGGTCACCTGAGCCACGTGCTGGCCGTGGCCGAGGCGCAGCGCGGGACGGGAGTCGCCGTGTGCTGGGATACCGGTGGCGTCCGGGTGCAGGAAGGGCCGGCGGCCCTGGCTGCGGCCTCGGCGGTCGGCGTGGCGATCACCCGCCTGGCGCTGCGAGGCGTGCCGGTGGTGAGTGTCATCAGCGGGCCCCGGGGATGCTTCGGCGCGCCGTCAGTCGTTGCCGCTGCAGGCCATCGCCTCGTGCTGACGGCGGGGGCGCTGTGGGGCCTGACCGGGCCGCAGCTTCTCGACGACGCCCATGGTGCGCAGGGTGGCGAGACGGAAGCACGCAGCGTGATGTCCGCGACGGCACGCGTGGCAGCCGGTCACGCCGATGCCATGGTGCCGGATACTCCCGAGGGCGTGCGGGCAGCGCTCGCGGCGTGGCTCGCGCGGCGACCGCCGAGGCAATCGCTCGCTGCGGTGCTCGATCGGGGAGCGACGGTCACCGCGGCCCTTCGCGAGCAGCTCTTGGCCGCTGGCCATCCCGCGCCCGCCGCGCCGCCGCGTCGCCGGGACCTCTTCGCCTATTCCTTTCGTGGCCAGTGGCGGCCGACCGGACCGACCGTGCGGGCCGGACACGTACATGCCGCCTGGGGGGAGCTCGCGGGATACGAGGTCATGGCCATTCTCGTCGGCCCCGAACGCTCGCATCTCGGGATCGGCATCGAGGACGCGCAGACGGTGGTGCAGGCGCTCGCGATGGCGCGTGCGCGTTCCCGGCGCCGCGCGGTGCCCATCGTCACCTTCGTGTTCTGTCGCGGGCATGCGAGCGAGCTGGCGGCCGAGCGCGCCGGACTGCCGCGGGCCCTGGCGGAGTGTCTTCGCAGCATGGTTGCGGCACGGCTTGCCGGCCATCCGCTGCTCTGCGTGCTCGGAGGCGGCGCCTACGGTGCAGCGTATCTGACCCTGGCGGCCCCGAGTCACCGCGTGCTCGCCATCCGCGGGACGACCGTTGCGCCGATGGCTCCGCGCGTCCTGGCCACCTTCCAGCGGCTGCGCGGGGTGCGCCACGACGAGCACACGCCCGAAGACCTCGCCCGGCACATTCCCGAGATCCGCATCGTCGAGAGCGTCGTCCGCCTGCCGCGGGTGCTCGCGGACGAGCTGGCTTTGGCGGTCGCGGCGGCCCGCGGAGGGAAGCGTCAGGCCGGGGCGAGCGGCTGGTAAGGACAGAAGGGGTCGCTGCCGAGCGGATTGCCCGTGGCGGCGTAGGCGCGCGCACGCGACCCTCCGCAGACGAGCTGGTACTCGCAGCAGCCGCACTTGCCGGCGAAGCCCGCAGGCGCCCGCAGGGCGCGGAAGAGCGGGGCCTCGCGATAGACGCGGACGACATGATCGGTGCGCACGTTGCCGGCCGGGAGCGGCAGAAAACCTGCCGGGCAGATGTCGCCCGTGTTCGACACGAAGAGGATGCCGTTGCCATCGCGGATCCCGAACCCGCGGGCCAGGGGCGTGCGACGGATGGCCTCGGGCGAGAGGCCGGCCGCCTGCATGCGCGAGAGCGCCACCCGCCGGTACGAGGGCGCCTCGGTGGTGCCGACGGCGAAGGGCGCCGTCTCGGCGACGTCGTAGATCCAGTGCATGAGTGCCTCGCCCGCCGCCGGGGACAGCGGCTCGAGCACGCGACCGCGGCCGACGGGGATGAGGAAGAAGAGGCTCCAGCGCGTGACGGGCTGGTCGCGCAGGAGCGCGAAGACCGCCGGCAGGTCATCGGCCGTCTCGGCGCAGACGAGCGTGTTCACCTGGAGCGGCAGGCCGAGCTCGCCAGCCCAGCGCATGGCGCGCAGGGTGATGTCGAAGCAGCCTGCCACCTGCCGGATTCCGTCGTGTCGGCTGGCGGTCGAGCCATCGAGGCTCAGGCCGAGCGCAGCGATGCCGTGGGCGGCCAGCTCGGCGAGCCGCGCACGGGTGAGCAGTGGCGTGGCCGCGGGCGTGATGGCCACGGCGATGCCGAGGTTGCGCGCGGCGTCCACCAGGGCGAGCAGATCCGCTCGCAGGAGCGGGTCGCCCCCTGTCAGGACAAGCTGGGGCAGCGGCTCGCCGAAGTCCGCGAGCTGGCGGATGAAGCGCAGGCTCTCCTCGGGATCGAGCTCGTGCGGATGGCGCTCGGGGATCGCGCCGGCGCGGCAGTGGCGGCAG
>Ga0308411_10001345_pt1 | contig 16739 bp, 11 predicted proteins | sample HotsprottomLayer_2_FD_203530 | JGI IMG/M metagenome (GOLD analysis project Ga0308411, IMG submission 203530) | Hot spring phototrophic mat microbial communities from Octopus Spring, Yellowstone National Park, Wyoming, United States -... | ecosystem: Environmental > Aquatic > Thermal springs >...
GCGCCACTCCCTTCGCGGAGGCCACGTCGGCCACCGACTTGCCGGACTGCAGCTCAGTTCGCAGCTCGGCCTCGGTCATGCCGAGCGCCCCGGCAATAGCGGTGAGGTTCACTCCGCCCCGTCCCAGCCCCAGACCGCCCCGGTGCTGCGCTCCGACCTGCAGCGGCGCAGCAGCGACGTTTGCTGCGACGGGCGACGCAAAGGCCAGGCCGGCGACGAGCGCCAGCGCTACCGCACCTGTTCCGAAACTTGTCTTGAACCACGTTTGGACTTTCATTCTCGATCATCTCCTTGTGTTTGTGTTCTGTTTGGCGGCCCTGCCGCCTGTGCCACAGGCTAGCGCCTTGGTATGGAGAAGCAGTGGAGGCGAGATAAGCAGGTCGTGAGAATCGTCGGGACAGATGCGAAGTGAGACAATACGCGCCATGGCAAAACAATATAAGTCTCCCCCTGCGATGGTGATTGACCCCAGCAAGAAATACACAGCTCGCTTAAAGACCGGCAAGGGCGATATTGTGATCGAGCTATTCGCCGATAAGGCTCCCAGCACCGTCAACAACTTTGTCTTCCTGGCGCGCGAAGGATACTACGACGGCACAACCTTTCACCGCGTGATCAAGAACTTCATGATCCAGGGCGGCGACCCAACCGGCACCGGCCGCGGGGGACCCGGCTATCAGTTCAAGGACGAGTTTCACCCTTCCTTGAAGCACGACGGTCCAGGTATCCTCTCCATGGCCAACGCTGGTCCAAACACCAACGGTTCCCAGTTCTTCATCACCCACGTCGCCACTCCATGGTTAGACGGCAAGCATGCCGTGTTTGGCCGGGTGATCGAGGGCATGGATGTAGTGAACGCCATCCCCGAACGCGACCCCGGCCGCGCTCGCCAGCCCGGCGAGGCGCTCATCCGCGTTGAGATCATCGAGGAGTAAGAGAGTCACGGTGTCGTCGGTGGGGTCGCCGGTGTCGGCGACCGTGAGGAGGACGCTACCGACAGCGGCCTGATCTCTTCATGATTGGCGTTTTCGATTCCGGCGTTGGCGGGTTGTCGGTATGGCGCGAGATCGTCGCCTGTATCCCCGACGTATCCACCGCCTACCTGGCCGATCAAGCGCACGTGCCGTATGGCGAGCGCTCGCTCGACGAAGTGCGCGAACTCACCCTGCGCGCGGCTGATTGGTTGATCGAGCGCGGCTGCAGCGCCATCGTTATCGCGTGTAATACCGCCTCGGCCGCAGCGCTGGAAGACCTGCGCGCCACCTTCCCTGACACGCCGTTCGTGGGGATGGAGCCGGCCATCAAACCTGCCGCGTTGTGCACCCAGACCGGCACCATTGGCGTGCTGGCGACGGCGGGCACATTTGGCAGCCGGCGCTATGCCAGCCTCGTCACGCGCTGGGGGCGCCACGTGAGCATCATCCAACAGCCCTGCCGGGGGTGGGTGAACGCTGTGGAGCGAATATCGGCTTGCGCCAAACGTCCGGCTCAGTTGGCGCGCCTGGTCGCCTCTTGCGTCGTGCCGTTGCTGGATCAAAACGCTGACGTGCTCGTGCTGGGCTGCACCCACTTTCCCTTCCTTCGGCCATGGATTGAGCAGACGATCGAGGCCTGGCGGGGGGAGCATCCCACCGCACATGACGTAAAGATCATTGACCCTGCACCGGCCGTCGCCCGGCGCACACACCAGGTGTTGAGCCAGCTCGCTTCCGCGCGCGCCAGGGGCGGATCGGCTCGCGGGTTCTCCCCTGGCGGGGCGACTCACGAATTTTGGACTACTGGTTCGGCAGACACATTCGCACAGGTTGCATCGGTCTTGCTCGGCTACCGGGTGGCGACACAGTCGGTCGCGCTCTAGCACTCAACCAACATTGCTGTGTTACGTGTGATAACCTATGCATGAAAGCATGCCAAGGAATCCTTTGGACCTGTTGATGTTGGACGACCTGCTGGATAGCATAAATGATCCGGCTGACAAACCCGCCGAGGGGCAGCAAGGCGACCAGGCGAACACGGAATCGCTGAGGGTGCTGGCCGTCCTGCCGTTGCGCGGCGTGTTGGTATACCCGCTGTCGGCCCTGCCGCTGCGCGTGGCGCAACCACGCGCGATTCGGCTGATTGACGACGCCACGCTGCGCAAAATGCCGGTTGGGTTGGTGGCTAGCAAACATCCGGAGAAGGACGATCCGGGCAGCGAGGATATCCACACGATCGGCACAATCGCCACCATTGCGCGCCACTTCAAGGCGCCCGATGGCGTAGTCAACATGATTGTGCAAGGCATGGAACGCTTCCGCATCGTCGAGGTCGTCAGCGAAGACCCCTACATCGTCGCCAAAATCGAACCGCTGCCGGAGACATGGGAGAACTCGCTTGAAATCGAAGCGCTGCGCCGCAACATCAGCGAGGGCTTCGGCAAGATGGCCGAACTGCGCCCCGATATGCCCGACGAGCTGGCGCAGATGATCCAGAGCATCGAAGATCCGCGCCAGCTCACCTACGCTGTCGCCACCTACATGCGCATGGATCTGGACGACGGCCAGCGGCTGCTGGAGATGGAAGGGCTGCCGAACAAGATGCTCTTCCTGCTGCAATTGTTGAACAAAGAGTTGGAGGTGCTGCAGCTCGGCAAGAAGATCCAAAGCGAAGCGCAGAGCGAGATGGAGAAGATGCAGCGCGAGTACTTCCTCCGCGAGCAGATCAAGGCCATTCAGCGCGAGCTGGGCGAAGCCGACGAACAGCAGATTGAGATCAACATCTTCCGCGAGAAGATCGCCAACAGCGGCATGAACGAGGAGGCGCGCCGAGAGGCCGAGCGCGAGCTCGAACGCATGTCGAAGATGCCCACCCAGGCAGCCGAGTATGGCGTCATTCGCACCTATCTGGACTGGATGGTGTCTTTGCCGTGGCAAAAGGCCACTCAGGATAACCTCGACATCAACCATGCGCGCCAGGTGCTGGACGAAGATCACTACGGCTTGCAGGACATTAAGGATCGCATCCTGGAATTCCTGGCCGTGCGCAAACGCAAGTTGGAATTGAAAGTTGAGAATGAAGCATCGAAAAAGGGAGAGGCTGACTCGCCTGCGGCGCCGGAAGATGCTCCACCTTCAATTCCCGGTTCTCAGTTGCGGCTGGAGCGCGAGGGCGTGATCTTGTGCTTTGTTGGGCCACCCGGCGTGGGCAAGACTTCGCTGGGGGCCAGCATTGCGCGAGCCATGGGCCGCAAGTTCATCCGCATGAGCGTGGGCGGGGTGCGCGACGAAGCCGAGATCCGCGGCTTCCGCCGCACCTACATCGGCAGCATGCCCGGCCGCATCATCCAGAGCATCCGGCGGGCCGAGAGCCGCAACCCGGTCTTCATGCTGGACGAAGTAGACAAGATGGGCAGCGACTTCCGAGGCGACCCTTCCAGCGCGCTGCTCGAAGTGCTCGACCCTGAGCAGAATCGCGAGTTTCGCGATCACTATCTGGACGTGCCCTTCGACCTGTCGCAGACCATCTTCATCTGCACAGCTAACACGCTGGAGACCATCCCCGGCCCGCTGCGCGACCGCATGGAGATTCTGCAACTGAGCGGCTACACCGAAAAAGAGAAGCTCAAGATCGCGCAGGGCTATCTGGTGCCGCGCCAGCTCAGGGAGAACGGGCTGCGACCAGGCGAGGTGACTTTCAGCGACGAAGCCATCCTGAAGCTGATGCGCGAGTACACCCGCGAAGCCGGCGTGCGCAACCTGGAGCGCGAGATCGGCAGCATTTGCCGCAGGCTGGTCGCGCGCGCCCAGGAGGGCAAGGCAACCGTGCCCTTCCACGTCACGCCCGGCAGCCTGGCCGACCTGCGCGGCAAGGCCAAGTTCTACAACGAGGTAGTTGAGCGCACCGAGATCCCCGGCGTGGCCACCGGCATGAGCTGGACGCCCGTCGGCGGCGACATCATGTTCATCGAAGCCACGCGCATGCCGGGAGCGAAGGGCTTCCAACTCACCGGACAGTTGGGCGACGTGATGAAGGAGAGCGCGCAGGCAGCCTTGTCATACGTGCGCAGCCATGCCGACGACCTGAAGATAGCCCCGAAGGTCTTCGACAAGAGCGACATCCACGTGCATGTGCCCGCCGGCGCACAACCAAAGGACGGCCCCTCGGCCGGCGTGACGATCGCCACTGCCCTGGCGTCGTTGCTGACGGGGCGCAGGGTGCGCCACGATGTGGCAATGACCGGCGAGATTACGCTGCGCGGCCTGGTGTTGCCCGTCGGCGGCATCAAAGAGAAAGTGCTGGCCGCACACCGCGCCGGCCTGAAGACGATTATCCTGCCCAAACGCAACGAGCCCGACCTGGATGACCTGCCGGAAGAAGTGCGCGACTCGCTGGAGTTCGTGCTGGTAGATCGGGTGGAACAGGTGTTGGAGGCGGCGCTGGTGCCGGCAGGGCGCTCGCGGGCTGCCTCGCGCGATCGGCGCAACGGCGGCCAGCCACGCGCCAAAAAGTAAAAGGGCGCAGTGACGCTGCACCCTTCACTGGGGCGGCTGGATTCGAACCAACGAATGGCGGATCCAAAGTCCGCTGCCTTACCACTTGGCGACGCCCCAACAATACGCATTCTACCATCCGCGGTGCACCACCGGTGCATCGAGGTGGTGCAGCGTCACACGCGCCAACCGCGCGATGCCTTCCTCGATCATCGCCTCGTCGGCCTGAGAGTAGCTCAGGCGCATGTAACGTTTGCCATCGCCATTGGTAAAGAACGGCACGCCGGGCAGAAAGCTGACCCGAACTTCGATGGCGTCCCTGAGGATGGCCATGGAGTCTGCCTGCGCTGGCAAAGTCACCCACACAAACATGCCACCTTGCGGCCGGGTAAAGGCAACCTCCATCTCATCCGGCGGGAAGTGGTCTTCCAGCGCCTCGATCATCGTCCGGGCCTGCGCTGCATAACCAGCCCGGATGCGCGCGATGTGCTCGTCAACCGGATTCGTGGTCAGGTAATGATGCAACACACGCTGGGCGAACTGGCTGCTGTGGAAATCCGTAGCTTGCTTGGCGACGACGATGCGCGGCATGAGGGATGGGGGCGCAATCAGCCAGCCCAGCCGCATACCGGGCGCGACGATCTTGGAGAATGAACCGAGCACGACCGCCTGACCATCGAGATGCGCCCGCAAGGGCGGCATGCGTGCATCGCCGAAGCCGAGTTCGCTGTATGGATCGTCCTCCACCAGCAGCACGTTGTGCTGGCAGATCTCGTCGGCCAGGGCGCGTCGGTTGGCCTGAGTGTAAGTGATGCCGGTCGGATTCTGATAGTTCGGAGTGACGACGATCAGCTTCGCGCGGCCAGCGTGTTCGCGAAGCGCTGCTGCAAGCTGCTCCACATCCAGGCCGTCGTCGCGCACTGGCACGCTGGCAAAGCATGGTTGATAGATTGAGAGGGCATGGATGGCGCCCTGATAGCCCGGCTGCTCGTTGATCACCACATCGCCCGGATTGAGCAGCACCTTGCCCAGCAAGTCCAGCCCTTGCTGCGAACCGCTGGTGATCATGATTTGCTCGATCGGAATATCGAGGCCGTAGCGCTGCCTGTAGCGCGCAGCGATCCACTCTCGCAGAGGCGGGTAGCCTTCGCTCACGGCGTATTGCAGCACATCGGCTGCGTCGTTGCGCAGGACAGCCTCGGTTGCAGCAACCAGCGCTTCGGCGGGAAAGAACTTCGGGTTGGGCAGCCCGCCAGCAAACGAGATAAAACCAGAACCGCCGGCTTTCTTCAGCAGCTCGCGCACCAGCGAGGGACGCATGCTCAACATCCGTTCGGCAAGCAAGGATTCAATCTTGGGAGACATGGGACAGGATGATACAGCGTCGCGGGCCATCCCCCGCGAGAGGGAAGCATGACCTGCGAGCGGCCACTATACTGATGAGCGTATGAGCAACATGCCTGAATCCAACACACACCGCAGCCTGGGCAACCTGCCGTTGGTCATCCTGTTCGGCTCGCTGGCCGTTATCTACGTCAGCGAGCAAAGCTGGCTGGACGGCGCAGTGTGGGGCTGCCTGGCCATCGCCATGCTGCTCACGCATGGCATAGACCTGCGTCGGCCTGGTGCGTGGAGGGCGCCGCGCCACTTGCTGGGCCTGGCCGTGGCCATGGTGGCAATCGTGCTGATCCTCGCCAGGTTGGCGCTTGATCTCGCGCTTTGATCGTATGATCGGCATCCATGGCCATCCTGATTGAACACGTTGACGTCCTCGACCCGGCAGCGCCGCGCAGCACCGCTCGCGACCAATCCATCCTCATCGAAGGCAACATCATCAGTGCTATCGAACCTGCTCGTCAGCCCATCTCCGGTTACCCGTTGCCAATCGGCGAAGTGATCAACGGCCGTGGCCTGCTTGCCATCCCCGGCCTGATCAGCGCACACACGCATTCACCAGAGAACTTTATGCGCGGTGCGACCGAGCGCATGCCTCTGGAGCCGTGGCTGGTGTGGCTGTACGGCACATGCGGCGAATACACCGCGCGCGATCACTACCTGTGCGCAGCGATGAGCGCTATCGAGATGCTGCTCGGCGGCGTGACCGGCACGCTCGATCACCTGTGGCACGGCGGGCCATGGAAGCGCGACTATCTGGATGCCGCCATGCAGGCTTACCACGATAGCGGCATCCGCGCGACCGTCGCGCCGATGTACGACGACCACGACTATGTGCTCGACGCAGCGGATGCACTCGGCTTCGACCTGCGCGGCAGCGTGTATGGACAATCGCACGGCGGCTATCGCCGCGACCGTGATGACTACCGGCGTGGCGTGCTGCAGGACAACCTGGCTTTGTTCGACGCATGGATGCGCGACTGGCACGGCAGCGACGGCGGCCGGCTGCAGACCTTTCTCGGCCCGGCCGCCGGCCAACTGGTAACTGCAGAATGTCTGCGCTGGTCGCTCGAACTGGCGCACAAACACGGCGCAGGTGTGCACATGCACTGCGTCGAGACGCGCGTACAGGACTACTGCATCCGCCGTGCACACGGCAAGACCGTGATCCACTGGCTGTACGACGAAGGGCTGCTCTCGCCCCAGGTCACCCTGCCGCACAGCGTATGGGTTCGCAGCCCGGCCGACCTCGACCGGTTGGCGGAGCGCGGCGCCATCCCGGTGCACAACCCGGCAGCCAACCTCAAACTGGGCAGTGGGCTGATGGCGATGCGCGAGATGTTGGATCGCGGCATCCCGGTGGCGCTGGGCGTGGACGGCGCGTGCAGCAGCGACAACCAGAACATGTTCGACGCGGTCAAGCTGGCCGCGCTCATCCACAACCTTAAGAGCCACGACCCCGGGACGTGGGTCAGCGCGCGGGAGGCCTTCGAGGCCGGCACGATCGGCGGAGCCGCGGCGCTGCTGATGCAAGATCGGTTGGGCAGCCTGAGGGCCGGGATGGTGGCCGATGTGGTCTTGCTCGACACACACAACGCCACGCTGGCGCCGATGAACGACGCCTACGGCATGTTGGTGCATTGCGAGACCGGCAACAGCGTGAGGCACGTCATCGTCAACGGGCGGGTCGTCGTGCGCGACCGCAGGCTGCTGACGATGGATGCCGATGCTCTGGTTGCAGAGTTCTTTGAGCGCGTAGACGGGCTGCCCTTCCGCCACCCGCTCGATGCAAAGACGCAGCAAGACGTAAACGACGCGCAGGCTTTCTGGTGGGAGGTGATGCGACGGGTGGAGCAGGGCGAGTAGCGGCCGAAAGCCGATCGCGCGGTTAGCGCTCCGTAATCACCTCGTCCAGCAACACATCATGCGGTGCGACTGGAATGGCATCTGCGCGTTGCAGGCTAAACGCCAGGCCAATTCTAGGGACGCCTGGGCGAAGGCGCCCCAGGAAGCGATCGTAGTAGCCGGCGCCGTAGCCGATGCGAGCAACGCCTTTCTCCCCTGGGAGAGGGGAATAGGCCACCAGCGGCACAAAGACCAGGTCTATTTCGTCCGGCGGCACAAATCGAAGGTTTTTTGGCGTGCGCAGCCCCCACGCGCCGAAGTCAAACGCGGACTCGTCGAGCGAGGTAATCAATGAGCAGTGTGCTTCGTCGCTGCCCCGTACGAACACCGGCACGACCACGCGCTTGCCGCAGGCGAGCGCATCTTCGATGATCGCCTGCGTATCCACTTCGCTTTGGAAGGACAGGAAGATGTGAACGGTGCGCGCCGAGCGATAGACAGACAGCGATAGCGCTTGCGCGCAGATGCTTCGGCTCCACCCGGCGCGCAAGCCGGGCGGCACAGCATCCCGTTGGGCACGAATGCGTCTGCGGATGGCAGATTTCGACTCGGACACGTCGCGATTTTAGACTGCACATTCTCACCGGTCATCCCGGCAGAAGCACGCCCTGCTTTTGACGCTCACCACGCCATGCTGCTGCGGCGTGCGTGCGTGGGACGGTGGGGCTTTCGCGTTTCGCACCCTGCCGGTCGCGTATAGTCTAGGCCTCGGCAATGACACACCGCATTCTCGTCATCGGATGCGCGTCGCTGGATACATTACACATCGGCGGGCAGACCTATCACACCATCGGCGGCGCGGGTCTGTATACCGCCCTGGCCGCACGCTGCGCCGGCGCACGCGCCATGTTGCTCGGCCCCAGGCCCTTTCCCATCCCTGCGCTGCTGGCTCCTGTTGCTGGGCGGTTGGAGTGGATCGGCCCAGAGGCGGCGCCAGAAGCCTTGCCCAGACTGGAGATCGTGCATCACGGTGGCGGAAAGGCCACGTTGGTAGGCGCATCGTGGGGCGCAGAGTCGCAACTGGCGCCTAGCCATCTGCCCGACGACCTGTCGGGCTTTGACTTCGTGCACATCGCTGCGCTTAGCTCGGCACACAAGATGCTGGACTTTGTGCGCGCCTGCCGCGAGCGCGGCGCGGCGCGCATTAGCGCCGGCACCTACTACCGCATCGTGCAGAATGAACCGGCCACTGTGCGCGCCATCTTCGAGCAGGCCGATCTGTTCTTCATGAACGAAAACGAAGCGATTGGCCTGTGGGGGTCGCTGCGCGTGGCTGGCGGAATATCCGCCCGCACCCGCGAAGGTGCCCTGCTGTTTATCACGTTCGACAGACGCGGCGCCATTGTGATCGCCGGAGATCGAGCCACGCCGCTGCCCGCCGACCCGGCCGACGAGCTTGACCCAACCGGCGCAGGCGATACCTTCTGCGGCGCGACGCTGGCCGGGATGGCGCGAGGCGACGACCCGGTCACCGCCGCCGCCAACGCAGCAGCGCTGGCAGCGCGCAAGATCGAACACGTCGGGCCGGCTTTTCTGCTTGGGTTGCCCCTGCTCTAGCGCAGCTCAATTGAAGGTAGCACAGGCAGCTAACCGCAGAGAGGCGCGCCCTGCTGCTGCCGAACCCGAAGAGCGCCAGACGCCACGCGCCATCTGCGATGGCATCCAGAACGGGTTCAGGCAGCAGCGACAAATTCGCTCACCACCTGGTAGAGCACGCGCACGCCCCACGTCAGCGCCGAGACTGCCACTCGCTCATCGTGGCCATGCACCAGATCGAAGAAACTTTCGCCCGGCGCAAATTGCATGGGCGAGAAGCCATAACAGACTGTGCCCAGGCGGGCTACGTGCTTGGCGTCGGTGGCGCCGGTCATCATGTAGGGCAGAGGGATGCCCTGTGGGTCGTGCTGCTTCAGAGTGCGCTCAATCATCCTGAACAGGGGAGTGTCGAGAGGAAACTCGACCGCCTCGCCAGCACTATCCACCTCGAATGCGATGGCCGGATCATCGCCCAGCGTGCGGTGCAGATCCGCGATCAGATCATCGGACGCAAATCCGGGCAAGGTGCGACAGTCCAGCGTCGCTTCGGCGGAAGAGGGAATGACGTTCGTCTTATAGCCAGCGCGCAGGCCGGTGGGGGCCAGCGTGTTGTGGGTAATGGCATATAGCTCGGCAGCAAGGCCGGGATCGCCGATCAGGCGATGCAGCGGCACGTCGCGCAGCGCGTCCATCTCCAGCCAGGCGCGCAGGGCGATGCCCAGCCCGCCGCCGACGCCATCGGCCAGGCCAGCGATGAAGGCACGCGCCGTCGGGGTGATGCACATGGGGAGCCTGGCGCGCGCCAGTTTATCCACAGCGCGCGCCAGGTGCACCACTGCATTATCGGGATGCGGCACGCTGGCATGGCCGGGTTTGCCACGCGCCACCGCGCGCATCCACACATTGCCTTTCTCAGCAGTCTGAATAGGATAGAAACAGCGATTGCCGATGTACAAGCTGTGGCCGCCGAATTCGCTCAGCGCATATTCGGCGCGCAGCAGGTCGGGGTACTTCTCGACCAACACGCCCATGCCCTGGTTGGTATCGGCCTCTTCATCGGCAGTGGCGGCAAAGATCAAGTCGCGGCGCATGTTGCCACGCTCCAACCGCGCGATGGTGAGAAACACCGCTAGCTGCATGGCCGTAATTCCCTTCATATCCAGCGCGCCGCGGCCATATACAAAGCCATCCTTCAGCTCGCCGGCGAAGGGATCCACCGTCCACCGGTCTCGTTCGGCGGGCACGACGTCGGTGTGCGAATACAGCAATAGTGGGGAGGCCGAGCCATCGCCTGCGATGCGCGCGATGACGTTGCCGCGCTTCGGCGCAGTCTCGATGACTACTGGCGCAACACCCTGCCCTTGCAGGACGCGCGCAATATACTCCGCTGCGATGATCTCGTTGCCTGGTGGGTTGGACGTATCCAGACGGATCAAGTCGCGCAAATAGCGCACCGTCTCGTCGGCGAGCGATTGCCAGTTTGGTATCGGCGGGGCAGACATTAGCCCGAAGTATAGCCAGCAACCGCCCTGCCTCGTCCGGTCCTGGCTACACCTGGCGGGTCAGGAGTGTCCCATTATGAAACGGCAGCAGCGGCCCAGCCCTGTGCAATCTGCGTGAACGGCTTAGCTCACCACCAGCGTCGCCTTCACCACGCCTTCGTCGGCGTGGTATTTGCAGGCGAAGCCCACCTGCTCACTCACGCGAATCATGCCTATGTTGTCTGGCAGGATATCGCCTACGATGCGCTTCACCCCTTCCTGCCGACCAATGGCCACCAGGCGCGACAGCAGCTCCCTGCCCAGACCCTGATGTTGATATTCGTCGCTGATCAGAATGGCAAATTCAGCCTCCTGGCCGCCGCGCAGTTTTATCAACCGCCCGACGCCGATGATGTGCGGGTTGAAGGCTGGGTCGCGCTTCTCTGCCACCAGCGCCATCTCGCGCTCGTAGCTGATGAACGCGATGCGCGTCAGACGCTCGTGAGCAATTCGCTCGCTGAGCGGGATTGGGTGGAAGTAGCGCTGATACACGCTTTGCTCCGAGAGCGTGTGGTGAAACTCGACCAACAACGGCTCGTCCTCCGGACGAATCGGCCGGATGGTCACCGGCGTGCCATCGTGCAAGGCCCACGGCCCGACGTACTCCACGGGATAGGGGCGGATTGCCGTGCGGGGTAGATCGGCCTCGGTGACCTGGAGGCCGTGCAGCACGACGCGCGCATCCAGCGCGATCAGGCGCTCCTCCGAGGCCAACAGCGGGTTGATGTCAATCTCCTTGATCCAACGCTGCTCGACCGCCAGGTGGCTAAAGCGCACCATCAGTTGCTCCAGCTCATCCAGCGGCACCGGCTGGCGACCGCGCACGCCCTGCAGCGCAGTGTAAATTCTGGTCTGCTCCATCATCCGCCGAGCCAGCGTGGTGTTCAAAGGGGGCAGGCCCAGGGCGCGGTCTTTGAACACTTCCACCAACTGGCCGCCGGCGCCGAACAGCAGCACCGGCCCAAGCTGCGCATCGGTGCTGCTGCCCAGGATCAGCTCGTAGCCGTCGAGCTTAATCATCGGCTGCACCGTCACGCCGAGGAAATCGGCCGCTCCTGCCCGCGCCGAGACCGATGCCTTGATCAACCGATAGGCATTGCGCACGGCTGGGGCATCACACAGGTTCAGATGCACGCCGCCTACATCGGTCTTATGAGTGATGGTCTCCGAATGCAGCTTGAGGACGACTGGGTAGCCCAGCGATTCGGCATGGTCAACGGCCTGATCCTCAGTCTCGGCGATGTAGGTAGGCACGGTCGGGATGCCATAGGCGGCCAGCAGCCGTTTGGACTCGAACTCGGTCAGCAGGGTGCGGCCACTTGCGCGCACCTGGGCGATGATCGCTGCGGCTTCGTGGCGGTGGATGGCCCGGTCGTCGCCGGGCACTGGCGTCTCATAGAGGCTGCGCAGGTTATCGCTGTAACGCCACATGTAGGTGAACATGCGCGCCGCTGTGTCGGGGTAGCCGAAGGTGGGAATGCCAGCTTCGTTCAGGATGCGCTCGCCTGGCTCGACCGAGTCGCCGCCCATCCAGCTAGCCAGGATCGGTTTACCGCGCAAGCGCGCATACGGCCGCAGCAGCTCGGCCGTGGCTGTGGCGTCGGTCATCGCCTGTGGCGTGAGGACGACGAGCAGACCGTCGCTGTTGGGATCGGCGGCGGCCACTTCGAGCGCCCTGGCGTAGCGCTCCGGAGTGGCATCGCCCAGGATGTCAATCGGGTTGCCATGGCTCCAGGCAGACGGCAAAAACTCGTTCAGCCTGGCCATCGTCTCCGGGGAGAGCGTGGCCAGTTCGCCGCCGTTTTGAATCAGCGCGTCGGTCGTCAACACGCCGGGGCCGCCGGCGTTCGTCACTACAGTCAGGCGCGGTCCCTTGGGGCGCGGTTGCTTGGCCAGCACCTCGGCCATGTAGAACAGATCGGCGATGGTATTCACGCGCAAGACGCCACAGCGCCGGAAGGCGGCGTCGAGTGCGTCGTCGCTGCCGGCCAGCGAGCCAGTGTGCGACGCCGCAGCCTGCGCCGCAGCAGCGGTGCGGCCGGCTTTGATCAAGATGACCGGCTTGTTCAGCGCTACCTCGCGCGCTGCCGAGATGAACGAACGCGCATCGCCGATCGTCTCCATATACACGACGATGCTGTGGGTGTCCGGGTCGTCGCCCAGGTAATCAATCAAGTCTCCCCACCCTACATCGAGCATCGAGCCGACCGAGATGAAGTAGCTAAAGCCGACCTTCTCGCGGAAGCTCCAGTCGAGCACGGCCGTGCACAGCGCGCCGCTCTGGCTGATGAATGCGACGTTGCCGGGGTTGGCCATAGCATCGGCAAAGGTGGCGTTCAGCCCAATGCTGGTATTCATGATGCCCAGACAGTTGGGGCCGACAATGCGCATATGGGCTCGGCGCGCCTGATCCAGAATCTGCCGCTCCAGCTCCGCCCCGTGCGGACCAACCTCTTTGAAGCCAGCCGAGATAATCAACGCAGCTTTGACATCGGCAGCGACGCACTCGCCGATGATGCCGGGCACCGTCGGCGCAGGGGTGACGATCACTGCCAGGTCTACTTTCTTCGGCACAGAGGCGACGTTGGGATAGGCTTGCAGTCCCAGGACTTCGTCGCGCTTGGGGTTGATGGGAAAGACTCGGCCACGAAAGGTCTTCAAGTTTTGCATGATAGCCAGGCCAACGCTGCCTTCTTTGTCGGTGGCGCCGATCACGGCAATCGTCCCTGGTTTGAATAGCGCGTCGAACGATTCGCGCTCGCGCTGCAGCGCTTCTATCGAGGTGATGACCTTTCCGACGGGGGTTTGTGTCGCAGGGGAAGGGGAAGCAGTTGTCATGGCATATTACGCATTGCACATTCAGGTATGCAACATTTGTAAACCAGGCAGGCCGGGGCAGTCTACAGCCAACTTGCCAGGGCGAGACCTGAACGGATGGGTCAGGCGCGCAGTTTCTTCAGACCGCTCATCTCGGCCGACAGGCGCTTGCCACCAACGCCCAGGAAGAAAACCTCGACTTCCTCATCGTCTCGCACGCGCGTGCTGCGCAACACCAGCCCCTCGCCGAAGCGCGGGTGCATCACCTTGTCGCCAGGCTTGAAGCGTGTGCCAACCTCGGCCGAGCGCGGCGCAGTGGGTTTGCCACCATCCCACAGCATGGTGGCCTGCAGAAGTTCGCTGTTCTTGCGGGGCTTGCCGTCTACCACGGCATCGGGCAGGTCGGACAAAAAGCGCGAAGGCTCGGCCACATCGCTCGTGCCCCACTGCGAGCGCCGGAAGGGCCGTAACAGATACAGACGCTCCTTGGCGCGCGTGATGCCGACATACATCAGGCGACGTTCCTCGGCCATCTGCTCCGGATCGTCCAGGCTGCGACTGTGGGGGAGCACCCCCTCCACCAGACCAACGATGAACACCACTCTGAACTCCAGGCCCTTGGCAGCATGCAGCGTCATCAACGTCGGCGCATTGACGCTTTCGTCGTAGTTGTCCACCTCGCTGACGAGCGCCACGTCATTCAAGAACTCGCTCAGTGGCGCGTCGCCGGCCTCGGCGGCCACATTGCGCAACGCCATCACGTTCGCCCAACGCTCCTCACCCTCCTGGGTGCCATCGCGCAGGTAGTCTCTGTAGCCGCTGGTCTGAATGATGTGGTCGAACAACTGCCCCACGCTTAACTCGCTGCGCAGGCGCACCCACTGCGCCCACAGTGTGCCGAACTCTCTGAGCGCGCGCGCGCCTCGTCCTTGCAAATCGCCGTGGGTGATGGCCTCAAAGCAGGTCAGGTCGCCGGCGCGCGCGGCAGCCTCCAACTGGGCGAAGGTCTTTTCGCCGACGCTGCGCGGCGGGACGTTGATGATGCGCCGCAGGCTAATGACATCGGCAGGGTTATTGACGATGCGCAGGTAGGCCAGCACGTCCTTGATCTCTTTGCGCGCATAGAAGCGGGTGGCGCCCACCAGGCGATAGGGCATGCCGGCGCGCACGAAGGCTTCTTCGATTGGCCGCGACTGGGCATTGGTGCGATACATCACTGCGATCTCGCCCGGCTCGGCTGCCTTCAGCCGGGTCAGTTCGGCGATGGTATCCACCACGTACTGCGCTTCTTCGTCTTCGTTGAACAGCTCGCGCACAGCGATCTTTGGCCCGTGGCCGCGCTGCGTGAACAGCTTGATGTGAACGCGATTGGGATTCTTGCCGATCACTGCCATTGCTGCGTCGAGGATGGTCTGCGTGGAGCGGTAGTTCTGCTCCAGCACGATGATGTTAAGTTCAGGATAATCCTGGCGCAGACGCAGTACGTTGCGGTGATCGGCGCCGCGCCAGGCGTAGATGCTTTGGTCTGCATCGCCCACGCAGAAAAGGTTGCCATGCCGGCCGGCGATGAGCTTGACCAGCTCATACTGCGCGATATTGGTATCTTGAAACTCGTCCACCAAAACATGCAGGTAACGCTCCTGCACCTTCTCGCGCACGGCCGGATTGCGCCGCAGCAACAGCACCGTCTCCATCAGCAAGTCGTCGAAGTCCAGCGCATTGTTGGCGCGCAGGATGGCGTTGTAGCGGCTGTAGACGCGGCTGGCGATCTCGTTGAAGTAGGTATCCGCTTTGAAGTTCTCTGGCAGGATCAACTCGTTCTTGGCTGTGCTGATGGCTGCATGGATGGACGACGGCTTGTATTTCTTTTCGTCCAGGTTTAGCTCGGCCAGCGCTGCTTTGACCACGTTGAGCTGGTCGTCGGCATCATAGATCGTAAAGTCGCGATCGAGGCCGGCCTGGGTCGCCTCGCGCCGCAGCAGGCGGGCGCAGATGCTGTGGAACGTGCCCAGCATCAGGTCCCTGGTCTTGTCCACGCCGGTCAGACGCGCCAGGCGATCGCGCATCTCGCGCGCCGCCTTATTCGTGAACGTCACCGCCATGATCCGGTAGGGGAAGACATCGCGCGCGCCAATCAGGTAGGCCACACGACTCGTGAGCACGCGCGTTTTGCCGCTGCCTGGACCAGCCAGGATGAGCGTCGGACCATCCTTGGCTTCGACCGCCCGGCGCTGCTGTGGATTCAGGCCGTCGAGGATTGGGATCATGGCTACGATTCTCTCACGAGATCAGCCTACAGACGCAAATTGCCCCCTTCGTCAAATTCCTTGCCTTATTCGGAGGTGAACAGGTGATCCCTTTGATGAACTCTGCCATGATGCCCGCCCAGGGGAGATACGGCCTGAGGCGGGTGCCTGGAGACCACCCGGCACATCGAGCACGTCTCCGGCGTGCCCATCCAGGTCAGCCGTGAACCGACGCGGCTGGATGGTAGCACGACAGTCCGCTACAATAGCTTTGAGGAGGTTGGTGTATGAGAGCAAATCGCCTGTTCGCCATCGTCGCCGCGCTGCTGGTGCTCAGCGCGCCCGCCGCGGCGCAGAAGCCAACGCCCACCCCGCGCCCGGCCAGGCCCACCGCCACGCCCGCGCCCCCCGTCCTGCCCAAGGGCATAGACGGCTTCGAGGGGCATCTGCAGATCGACTGGTCGAAAGTCCCGCGCGACCGGGCCGGCCGACCGGTCGGCTTCGGCAATATGCCGCTGATGAACTACTCGCCGACCATGATCACCGGCAAGCCCTGCCCGCGCGTGGCGCGCTGGAGCACCCGCGCCCTCAACCCCGACGACCCCAACCCCGCCGCCAACGCCGTCCGCGTCGTCGACAACCCATGCGTGATCCAGAACCTGATCGACGACATCGCCCCGGCCCTGTGGTTCTTCCCAGATGGCTGGGACACTGAGACCTACAAGCAGGTCGTCCGCCCGCTGGTGCAGCGCAATGACCCGGCGTTCAGGAACGGCGTCTCGTGGAGCAACAGCAAGCACATAGGACCGTCCGTCGCCCAGCGCTGGCAG
>Ga0308411_10001347_pt1 | contig 16728 bp, 8 predicted proteins | sample HotsprottomLayer_2_FD_203530 | JGI IMG/M metagenome (GOLD analysis project Ga0308411, IMG submission 203530) | Hot spring phototrophic mat microbial communities from Octopus Spring, Yellowstone National Park, Wyoming, United States -... | ecosystem: Environmental > Aquatic > Thermal springs >...
CAGGCGGCGCGCCAGCACATCGACCGAAAAGTTAGCAACCAGCACCACGGTGCATGCGAATAAAAGATAGGCTTGTATGACCGGATAGTCGCGGCTGAGAATCGCCTCCAGAATGTAACCGCCCATTCCAGGCAGGGAAAAGACCGACTCGATGAGGACGACTCCGCCTAATAGACTCGCCATGCGCATTCCTAAATAAGTAATGACGAGAGTGCCGATATTAGGAACCGCGTGACGCAACAGCGCCTGGCCAAAGCTGAGCCCTTTAGCCAACGCCGCCAGGAAATACTCTTGATGGCAGGCCTGGAGCAATGCGTTTCGCACGACCCGGGACAAAGAACAAGCCAGCGTGCCCCCTAGCACCCCGATGGGAAGGACGAGACCGCCGCCGGCGGCGCCGTAGAGCGGAAACCAACCGAAGCGGAACGAGAGGAGATACAAGGCAAACAACCCGATCAGGAATACGGGCGCCGACTGACAGGCGGAGGCCAGGAGCCGGATGCCGTGGTCTGGCCAACGGTCCTGGAAGCGAACGCAAAGGAGCCCAAACGCCAAGCCCGCCAAGGATCCCACCGTCAGAGCTCCAGCGGCGAGCGCGGCAGAGACCGGAATGCGGACGCGGAATTCCTCCAGTACGGGGCGGCCGGTCTTGAGAGAGACGCCGAGCCGTTGTTCCCAAAGAGACCGCAGCCAGGCGAGATAACGCAGGGCCACGGGCTGGTCCAGCCCATGCCGCTCCCGAAACCGAGCCAACGTCTCCGAGGAGATCCCCGCGGAGGCGCCGCCCAGCAAGAGCTCGGCTCGGTCGCCCGGCGCAAATTCCACAGCAAGGAATGAGGCCAGGCTTGCCAGCACCAACGTCAGCAGCGAAGTGGCGAACCGTAGCTTCACAGGCGCGCAGAGTCGTCAGATCCCAAAGTGGTATGTAGCTCTCACTTCCACAAAACGACCGGGGGCATTATAAATGAACTCGCCATCGTATTTGGAATTGGTCAAGTTGTCAATCCCCAGCGAGAGGCTGAGCCGGTTGCGTCTTATGGGAATATCCTTCCACGCTTTGAGGCTTAAGGTTAGGTATTCGCGCATGTGGAAGTAACGAAGCTTAGTATTTTCGTCGTCGTAGAATCGCGTATCCGAGTAGCGGCCGGTAAAGGCCGCCCCGAGGTTTAACCGGGTCAAAAGATAGCGCAGGCCGAAAGAACCGACATAGTCAGGGGCGTTGCGCAACTGATTGCCCTTATTCTTGGCCGATTTCGTGATTCGCGACCGGTTGAGCGTATGATTGGCGAAGGCGCCAAGCCCCCTGCCGAGGTCTTGGTGGAGCGACAGCTCGAAGCCCTTCAACGCAACCTCATCGGAGTTGGAGGTGCGGATGATTTGCACGCCAGGCAGAGTGGGGTGCTGGGCGTAGACATAGCTCATCGCATCGCGGATGCGCCCCCAATAGTAGGCGGCGGTCGCGCGGGTTTTGCCGCCCGGGCTCACATAATCCACGCCCCCATCGAGCATCTGTGTGCGCTCGGGCTTCAGGTTCGGATTTGCTTCCCGCCAGATATTGCCGGTCGAAAGGTTCTGAAAGAACCAGACCGCGGCCCCCGGCCAGAAAGCTGTGCCGGCCGAGGCGCGCAGGCCCCAGGATTCATTGAGGCGGTATCGGAACCCGCCGCGGTAGGTTCGGGCGGATTTGCTGACATCGGGCGGGGTGCGGTTGGTGGAGCCCGTGTCGTAGACGTCGTGGTATTTCCAGAAGTCTTGGCGAAATCCCAAGATCAGCGCAGCTCTTTGGTTGAGAAAGCGGTACTGATCCTGGATGTATATGGCCCTGCTGTTTACCCCGAACTTGGTCTGAGCCAGCGTAGCCGCGCCGGCGGCGTTGAAAGTGAAGGAACGGCTTTGGTCAATCAATTCCGTGTAGCCTGCGGTGAGCTGGTTTCCCCGCAAGTTTTTGAAATCCATTTGGAAGTCCAACGGCAGGCGCGTGTAGGTAGCGTGGGGCCGCTGCGTGACGGTGGGATCGTAGACCCAGCTATTGGCCGCGCCCGCGGGGGCGAAGACGAAACGGCCGGCAATCGCGGAGTTTGGGACATTGACCACTCCGCGGACGTTTTGCGAATCGCTGGCGCGGCTTTGGTAGCCGAAGCGCGCCTTGAACAGGCCTATCGTGGAGACCGGCGCAAAGAAGGAGCCGGTGCCGATGAGGCGGGTAGACCAGCTGTAGGCGTTTTGGCGGCCGCCATAGGAGTCCTCGCCGAGCACATGGGCTCCTGCCGAGAAACCCACGCCGCTGTTCGGATTCCGGTACCCGATGCGCTGGTAGCCGAAGTGGTTCCGGTAATGTTGGTCCTCGATGGCGACGTAGTTTAGGTATGACGGGTAGCCGTTGTTCATCAAATAGAGTCCGGTCTCCAAGTCGGTGTTTTTGTAACCATTGGATTTATCAAGGTTATAACTGCTGTAGAAATCCCAGTTGCCCAGGGTTTTGCCTAAAGACAACTGAGGTCTCCAGGTGCCAAATGTGGCATAGCCCAGCCCCAGGGTTGCGCCGCTGCGCTGGCGGGCGCTGAGGGAGCGGGCGTTGACCACGCCGCCGCTGGCGTTGGCGCCGTAAAGGGATGAGGACGGGCCGAGCAGAACCTCGACGGAGGAAAGGTTGTTGGGATGGGCGGCAATGGAGACCATGGGTTCAGCCAGGGGCAGCTCATCGACCATGTAGAGGGTGCGGCCAATGAAGTAGCCGGTGCCGCGGAGATGAATCCATGGCGGAATATTGCGGTTGCCATGGCCGACCGAAACGCCCGGCAGATCGCGGACGATCTCGCCCAAGTTGGGGTTGTTGAATGGTATGGCGTCGATGCGGTCCTTGGAGACCGAGTGGACGCTTACGGGTAGGTCGAAAACATTGGTCTCGATTTTGGTGGCTGTGACCACAACCGTTTCGTAGTGGACCGGGAGCTGATTCGGGTCATTGCGGGCACGATTCTGCTCCCCGGGCTGCTGAGCGGCGCTGGAGGGACTCTGTCCTGCGGTCTGCTCGGAGGCGCAAAGGCAAGGGGAGTTGATCACAAGAAGGAGTACGGTCAACAGTTTGTGAATGTGCATGATGGGCGGCCTTTCGTTGTGCTACGAAAGTAAAAAGTGTAGCACGAAGATTTCGGGCTGTCAACAGCGAGCTGCAAGTCTGCGTTTCGAATCCCGGCCAAGGCGGGCAACAATGCTGACCCGTTGATGCGTCTCGGCGAGGCTGAGGTTGTCCTGGAACGAAGGGCGGCTCGAGTCGCGAAGTTCGTGGGAAAGCGTGGGACGCCGCCCGCAAGAGCGGGGCTCCTTCAGGCCGCCGGCGGCACGGTATAGTTGAGCTGAATGGAGGTGCTGGGCATGGCGGTGCGTTTTCGAATTGCATGGATGGTGGCGGCCTTGGCGGTGATTGCGGGCTGCGGGCGGCGGCCATCCGTCGAGGAGGCCCGGGCGTTTCTGGATCAAGCTGAGGCGAAACTAATGGCCCTCAGCGAGGAGGCGAGCCGGGCGGCTTGGGTGCAGTCCACCTACATCACGGACGACACGGAGATCTTGGCTGCGAAGGCCAATCAGCGCCTGATCGAAGCGACCGTGGCGCTGGTGAAGGAGTCGCGCCGTTTCGACGGCGTCAACCTGCCGCCGGAGCTGGCCCGCAAGATGAAGCTGTTGCGCTTGTCGCTCACGCTGGCGGCGCCTTCCGATCCGAAGGAGAGCGAGGAGCTGACCCGCATCGCGGCGGCCATGGAGGCGGCCTACGGCAAGGGCCGCGCCTGCCCGGAAGGGGTGACGGACCCGGCCAAGTGCCTCGACATCAACCAGGTGACGCGGGTGATGGCTGAAAGCCGCAAGCCGGAGGAGTTGCTCAGCGTCTGGCGGGGCTGGCATGCGGTGGGCGCGCCGATGCGCAAGGATTACCAGCGCTTCGTCGAGCTGGCCAACAAGGGCGCGCGCGAGATCGGCTATGCCGACATGGGAGCGATGTGGCGCTCCAAGTACGACATGCCGCCGGATGAGTTCGCCCGGGAAGTGGACCGCCTCTGGGATCAGGTCAGACCGCTGTACCTCTCGCTTCACGCGTACGTGCGCAACCGGCTGCGCGAGAAGTACGGCGAGAAGGTGGTTCCGGCCAATGGACCCATCCCGGCCCATCTGCTCGGCAACATGTGGGCGCAGTCCTGGGAGAACGTCTACGAGCTGGTTGCGCCCAAGGACGCGGGTCAGGCTTATGATCTGACGAAGATTCTCAAAGCCCGCAATACCGACGCGCGCCAGATGGCCCGCTACGGCGAGCAGTTCTTTACTTCGCTGGGGTTGGCGCCGCTGCCCCAGACATTCTGGGAAAGGTCGCTGTTCACCAAGCCGCGGGACCGCGAGGTTGTCTGCCACGCCAGCGCCTGGGACGTCGACAACGTCGAAGATCTGCGCATCAAGATGTGCATCGAGCCCACCGAGGAAGATTTCATCACCATCCATCATGAGCTGGGCCACAACTTCTATCAGCGCGCCTACAACAAGCAGCCCATGCTGTTCCGCGACAGCGCCAACGACGGATTCCACGAGGCCCTGGGCGACACGATCGCCTTGTCGATCACGCCGGAGTATCTGGTGAAGCTCGGTTTTATTGACAAGCCGGGAGATCCTTCCAAAGACACCGGACTGCTGCTGCGCCGCGCCATGGAGAAGATCGCTTTTCTGCCGTTCGGCCTGCTGATCGATCAGTGGCGATGGAAGGTGTTCTCAGGCGAGATCCCGCCAGACAAATACAATCAGACTTGGTGGGAGTTGCGGACCAAATATCAAGGCGTCGCTCCGCCTCTGGCCCGCAGCGAGAGCGACTTCGACCCCGGCGCCAAGTACCACATCCCGGCGAATGTCCCCTATACGCGCTACTTTCTGGCGCACGTGCTCCAGTTCCAGTTCCACCGCGCGCTGGCGCGCCAGGCCGGATGCAAAGAGCCGCTGCACCGCTGCTCGATCTTCGGCAGCAAAGAAGCGGGACAGCGCCTAAACGCCATGATGGAGATGGGCATGAGCCGTCCCTGGCCGGAGGCGCTGAAAGCCTTGACCCGAGAAGACCGCATCGACGCATCGGCGATCCTGGAGTACTTCGCGCCGCTGAAGAAGTGGCTCGACGAGCAGAACCAGGGCAAGCCGGTGGGGTGGTAGGTGGCCAGGTCTTGGGTGCCGGGCACGCCGCTGAGATCAGGGCCGCGTTGCTTTGAGGCAGGGCGCGCAGCGCGGCGGTCTCACCGAGCGCTTTTTCCGTGAAAGTGGTAAGACACCGCCATGCCAGAGGCTGGTTCCTGCGGCCCAAATCTGCGGTCTGAAAGTCCGACGGGGCACAACCCTCCTGCTAATTTACTCCAATGTTACCTGTAAAACAAGACTGCAACGCCGCCCGACGTGATTCTTGACTTATAAGGCGTGGCCGGCCAGATTACGTCTAGAGTTACACGGGGGACGGATTACCGGAAGACCCCTCGCCGTTCTGCCGGGCGGTCTCGGCCGGGAATTTTCATTGCCTCTTAGTGCGGGCCGCCGCTGGGGCGCGGAGCACTGCGAGCAACGCCGTTCGGCGCCTCTGCAAGCCGTGATCCGCGGGCTCAGGGAATGCGGGCGGCGGTCCCATGCGCAGAAAATCAAAAAACACAAGTGTAACACTCTATTTATTAAAATGAAACATGAAGTTGCTAACCTGAAGGCGGAGAACAACACAATGAAGTTGGCGTATGTTATTACCAGTGTGTTGATGTTGACGCCGTTTGGGATGGCGAGTGCCCAATCGGTGTCGGGGTACGGCGCCATTGCCGGCACGGTCATGGATGCCTCCATGGCTTCGGTGCCACAAGCGACGGTGACGGTCATTAATCGACAACTAGGCATCCGGCGTACGGTTTCCAGCTCGGAAGCCGGGCTGTTCAACGTGCCTTCGTTGGCGCCGGCCGGGGACTATGAGATCAGAATCGAGAAGAAGGGCTTTGCGTCTTACCACGTGAAGGGCATCGAGGTGCCAGTGGGGAAGGTGATTCATGTGCGGGCGATATTGAAGCTGGCTGAGTTGGCGGAAAGCGTGGAAGTGGTCGCCGAGGCTGGGGGAAGAGACATCACGAATACGGGTGTTGCGGACAGCATTAGCAGCAACCAGATTCAACAGCTGCCGATCAACGGGAGGCGCGTGGATTCCTTTGTGCTTCTGGGGGTGGCGGTGGCCAACGAGGGGCACTTCGGATTGCTGACCTTCCGGGGGATTCCGGGTGGGAATGCCTTTCTGACCGACGGCAACGATACGACGAATCAGCTCTGGAATGAAAACGCGGGCCGGACACGGATCGCGTCGAATATTTCGCAGGACGCGGTGCAGGAGTTTCAGGTGCTTTCGAGCAACTACTCGGCGGAATTCGGACGGGCGATCGGCGGAGTGATCAACACGGTGACGCGCAGCGGGGGCAACGAGCACCGCGGCTCGGCATTTTGGTTCTACCGGGACCAGAGGTTCAATGCGCGAGACCGGTATGCGACGGTGAATCCACAGGAGAGGAGGAGTCAGTTGGGAGGCCGCATCGGAGGCCCGATCCGAAGGGACAAGGTCTTCTACTTCGCCAACGCGGAGATCACGCGGCGCAACTTTCCGCTGGTTTCGGGAATGACCACGCCGCCGTTGTTTAGCGCGTCCGGTGAATTTGTGGGCGCCTGCGCGGCTTCGGCCGCCCAATGTCAGGCGGCGATTGCGTTCGTGAGCCGCTTCAACCGCGTGGTTGAGCGGAGGGCAGAGAATAACCTCGGGCTTTTGAAACTCGACTTTCGGCCGGCGGGCGGTCATTCGTTGAGCGCGAGTTTTAACCTCTTGAACTGGGAGTCACCGAATGGAATTCAAACGCCGGCGACGTTGATGAATGGAGCCGGCATTGGGAACAACGGCACTTCCACGGTGCGGACCCGATTCGGCCGTTTGGCCTGGACGGCCATTGCTAAACCGACGGTGGTGAACGAGCTGCGGTTCGGTTTCATGAAGGACCGGCTACATGACTATCCGTCGAACGATCTGGTGCCGTCCACCGGTTTCATCACGCTCACGGTGCAAGGGGTCGGGAACCTGGGCCAGCCGAACTTCCTGCCCCGGGTCTTTCCCACCGAAGACCGGTTTCAGATCGCGGACGTCGCCAGTTGGACGGTGGGCAAGCACCTGGTGAAATTCGGATTTGACTGGTCGCATGTCCGTGACGTGCAAGACCAGGTATTCAATGGAAACGGCTCCTATGTCTATCCAACTTTTACGGCCTTCGCGCAGGACTTCTCGGGCAACGAAGCCGGGATGAAACGCTGGCAGTCCTATTCCCAGGGATTCGGTCCTGCTTTGGTGAAGACATGGATCCGGGATTATGTTTGGTTCGTGCAAGACCAATACCGGACCACCCGCAATCTGACTCTGAATCTTGGGTTGCGCTACGACTACGCGCAGTTCGCCCAGCCGTCGGCTTGGAACCCAGATTATCCGCAGACCGGGCGCATACCCGAGGCGAAGCGGAATTTTGCCCCCCGTCTAGGGTTCAGCTACACACCGGATGAAGGCAAGACCGTGATTCGCGGCGGCTACGGGCTGTTCTGGGCGCGCATTCCGGGCGGGGTGGTCAACTGGCTGCACCGCGATAACTCGACTCTACAGTTCACCATCAACCTGCAAGGCAACAACCCTGCCGACCAGGCGATTGGGCCCGTATTTCCCAAACCGCTGCCAAGCACCGACCGCCGGCCGGCGCCCGGCACCACCAGCATCACTTTCGCCTCCGACCGCTTCCGCACGCCCTACACGCAGCAGGCGGATTTCGGCATCGAAAGGGAACTGCTCCGCGGCGCCAGCGTCAGCGTGAGCTACCTGTGGAGCAGGGGCATCGCCTTCACCACGGTGCGGGACGCGAATGTGGGGCAGCTCGGCGAACCGGTCAGTTACCAGATTCGCGACGAAGCCAACAACATTGTCGGAACTTATACGACGGGGAGCTACCGGCTGTCTAACCGGATCGACCCGCGTTACCAGCGGATCGGGGTTTTGGAGAGCCGCGGCAACACTTGGTACAATGCTTTGGCGGCGCAGGCCCGAAGCCGCCGCATTGCCGGCAACGAGCTTACCCTATCTTATACGTGGTCTCACGCTTTGGACGAAAATCTGGGTGTTACGGGTGACAACCTATTCTACGGCAACACGCCGCGCACCCTGTTTAACGGCGATTTTCGCAACGAGAAGGGAACTTCCGGGAACGATCAGCGGCATCGGCTGGTGATCAGCAGCATCCAAGAGTTGAAATTCGGTCTATCGGGAGGCTACTTCACCCGCTTTGTTTTGGACAACTGGTTGTTAAGCGGGATTTACACCTTCGCCACTTTGCCTTACGCCACTCCCACGGTGTTTGTTTCCGGCGCGCCGTTTGCCGGCGCGGCTTTTAACAGCACCTTGAACGGTTTGGGCGGTTCCAACCGTGTTCCGTTCCTGCGCAGAAGTTCTCTGCGTGTGGACAACATCAACCGGCTGGACGCTCGCATCACCAAAGTGCTGCCGATTCGCGAGCGAATGCAGATCGAAGTGAACTTTGAGGCCTTCAACGTCACGAACTCCCCCTACAACACCGGCGTGCTGACGCAGGCCTACCAAGCCAGCGGCGGGGTCCTCCGGCCCACGCCGCGGCTGGGTGAAGGCAATCAGTCGGGCGGTTTTCCGGACGGCACCAACGCCCGCCGCGCGCAATTGGGCATGAGGGTTGTATTCTGAGGCCGATTCTTATGTTGCGCCCGGCGGAGAGGGAATTGAGCCGGAGCCGTGCCGCGATCTGTTTGTTCGGCGCCGCCCTGGTTTTCGGGACGGCGGCAAAGGCAAGAGGGCAAGGGCCGTACTCCGTGCCGCGGGCGGCCGAACCGCAGGTGGAAATCTCGGTGGGCCGCACGGCCGGGAGCCCCTGGCGCCTAACGGTGGATCCAGCCGAACAGCGGGTGATGGTGCGGCATACGCGCTATCCCGGCTTGGAGATGGACATCGACGCCGATGGGCCCGAAGACGATCGGCGCTATGAGGGCATCACGGTTGTGCGGGAGGGCAACCGGCTGGAAGGGACGCTGTACGGCAACACGGTCCCGTTTCTGTCCCCCGACCATGATGCGGGGCGGACTCGGTTCCTCCGAGTCCAGGCCCTCGACGAGAACTTAAGGGTTCGATTTGACGGCGGAAGTTACCGGCAACTTAGTGCTGTGGGTCCGGACTTGCCAGTCTTTTTCGAAGTCATTTTCTTCTTCGATAGAGAACACCGGCTGAACGGGGTGATGAACGGCCTCTACTACTGTTTTCCTAGGGCTTCGGGCAGCCGTGTGACGGTCACCAGCCGTCAGCAGGAAGTCATGCGCGAGTTTCACCCAACGACCAAGAAAGGGTACGAATACTTTGAGCAGATTGTGAAGGTGGAAGTAAAGGATCCCGTCTATGGGGATTTCCGGCTGGAGGGATTGATCGAGAGGCTTCAGCTAGAGTCTCACGGGGGACAAAACGCTCAGGTGTTCGAGATCGACCTGGACCACGCTTACAAAGACCGCGGTCAGAAAGAGGTTCTGCTGCGTTTTCAACTGATGGCGCCATTCACGCCGGTTGTCTCCGAAGGTCGGGTCATGCCTTCGCGCGAGTCCGGACGTGTACGGTGAGGATCACCGCGCGGGGCGGATTTCGAAGGAGGCGGTAGCCGAGTAGGCGTCCGGTTCGGTGCAGGTGACCCAGCCGCGGGCGGTGTAGCGGCCCGCAGGCAGGGGTTGCCCGTCCTCGGAGGCCAGTTTCAGCTCGATGCCGTAAGTTTTATCGCCCGGCGGGATCTCCTCCTCGCCCAGCACCATGGCGAAGGCCCGGTCCTGGGACCAGCGCGCAACGGGCTGGCCGCGCTCGTTGCGGACCTCCAGCTCGTAGCGCTGGCTGCTTGGGAAGGTCAGCCGGACTGCGCCGGGGCCGGGGTTATGGACTAGGAGCTGGGCCTTCAACACTGCCGGGCCCTGCGCCGTGTGCTCATAAGCGGAGCGGTCGAGTTTGAGAGTAACGGTCATCTTCGCCGCTGCCTGTGCGGACTCCGGCGCTTTCGCCGGATCGCAGCCCATCGCAACGAGCCCTACGGCCAGCGCCAGTGCGCCTAAAGCCAAGCGCCTCATCCAACGCAGAATCATGTTCCACCTATCTTTCAGGCCGGCGAAGCGTCACCCGGCCAATTGGCGCAATACATAAGGCAAGATGCCCCCATGGCGGTAGTAGTCCGCCTCGCGCGGGGTGTCTACGCGCACGGTCACTTCGAAGCTCTTCTCGGCGCCGCCGGCGTCCACGGCGCGCACCCGAGCCCGGCGAGAGCCCTCCAGCGCTTCGCGGATCCCTTCGATGAAGTAGGTCTCGTGACCGGTGAGGCCGAGGGTTTCGCGGTTTTGGCCTGCGGGAAACTCCAGCGGGAGCACGCCCATGCCCACCAGATTGGATCGGTGGATGCGCTCGAAGCTCTCGGCGATGACCGCCTTGACGCCGAGCAGTGCTACGCCCTTGGCGGCCCAGTCCCGCGACGAGCCCGAGCCGTACTCCTTGCCGGCGAGGATCAGCAACCCGGTCCCTTCCTTCTGGTAGCGCATGGCCGCATCGTAGATCCACATCTTTTCGCCGGAAGGAACGTGGATGGTCCAACCTCCTTCGGTGCCCGGGGCGAGCTGGTTGCGCAGCCGGATATTGGCCAGCGTGCCGCGCATCATCACCTCGTGGTTGCCGCGCCGCGCTCCGTAGGAGTTGAAGTCCTTGGGCGCCACGCCCAGGCTGATCAGGTATTGACCTGCCGGGCTGTCGACGGCGATCGAGCCGGCCGGCGAGATGTGGTCCGTGGTGACCGAGTCGCCCAGCATGGCCAGCACGCGCAGCCCAGCCAGATCGGAGATGGGACGGCTGGGATCGCCGAGCGAGTCGAAATAAGGCGGCTTCTTAATATAGGTCGAGGCGGGATCCCAGGGATACAATGCGCTGCCGGTGACCGAAATCGCCTTCCACTGCTCGTCGCCTTCGAAGACGGACGAATACTGCTTTTCGAACATCTCATCGCGGACGAAGCGGGCCGCGGCCTGGCGGACTTCCTCATCGGAGGGCCAAAGGTCTTTGAGGTACACGGGGCGGCCGGAGGAGTCGCTGGCCAGCGGTTCGTTCTGAAGATCAACGTCGACGCGGCCGGCCAGGGCATAGGCGACCACCAGCGGCGGCGAGGCCAGGTAGTTCGCCTTTACGAGCGCGTTCACGCGGCCTTCGAAGTTTCGGTTGCCGCTGAGCACGCTGGCCACCACCAGCTTCTCCTTCTGGACGGCTTGCGCGACAGGCTCCGGAAGCGGCCCGCTGTTGCCGATGCAGGTGGTGCAGCCGAAGCCGACCAGGTGGAAGCCGAGCTGCTCCAGGTGGGGAAGCACGCCGGCCTCGCGCAGGTAATCCATGACGACCTTGGAACCCGGGGCGAGGCTGGTCTTCACCCAGGGCGGCGTCTTGAGTCCGCGCTCGACCGCCTTTTTGGCGAGCAAGCCGGCGGCGAGCAGCACCGCGGGGTTGGAGGTATTGGTGCAACTGGTGATGGCGGCGATCACCACCGAACCGTCTTGAATCTCCGCCTGTGCGCCGTTGAAGCTGATCGAGACGCGGCGCGGCTCGGCGCCGAGCGTGGATAGGAAATTCTGTTTGACGGCGGAAAGCGCCAGGCGGTCCTGTGGGCGCTTGGGCCCGGCCAGGGAGGGCTCGACCGTGCCCAAGTCCAGCTCCAGCGTGTCCGAAAACAGCGGCTCCGGCGCGCCGGGAGTCCGAAACAGGCCCTGCTCCTTGGCGTAGGCTTCCACCAGCGCGATGAGCTCCGGCGGGCGGTGCGTGAGGCGCAGGTACCGCAGCGTTTCATCGTCAATAGGGAACAGGCCGATGGTCGCGCCGTACTCAGGGCTCATGTTGGCGATGGTCGCCCGGTCCGCCAGGCTGAGCGCTTCCAAGCCCTCGCCGAAGTATTCGACGAACTTGCCCACCACGCCTTTCTTGCGCAGCATTTGAGTGACGGTGAGCACCAGGTCGGTGGCCGTGACGCCCTCGCGCAGGCGTCCGTACAGGCGGAAGCCCACCACCGGGGGCAGCAGCATCGAGATGGGCTGGCCGAGCATGCAAGCCTCGGCTTCGATGCCGCCCACGCCCCAGCCCACCACGCCTAGCCCGTTGATCATGGTCGTGTGGGAGTCGGTGCCGACCAGCGTGTCGGGATAAGCCGTGAGCGTCCCGTTCTGAACGGAGGTGAAGACCACCGGGGCCAAATACTCGAGGTTCACTTGATGGATGATTCCGGTTTCGGGCGGGACCACGCGGAAATTCTGGAATGCGGCCTGGCCCCAGCGCAGGAAGGTGTAGCGCTCGCGGTTGCGTTGAAATTCGATCAGGGAGTTGAGCGAAAAGGCATCCGGCGTGCCGTAGTGGTCGACTTGAACGGAGTGGTCGATGACCAGATCGGCGGGCAGCAGCGGGTTGGCGCGCGTGGGGTCCTTCCCCATGGCGTGGAGCGCGTCGCGCATCGCCGCCAGATCGACCACCACGGGGACGCCTGTGAAGTCCTGGAGCAGGACGCGCGCGGGCATGAAGCTGATCTCGCGCTGATCCGGCTGCCCGTTCCAGCGGGCCACGGATTCGATGTCGGAAGCCTTAACCGTTTGGCCGTCCTCGTGGCGGAGCAGGTTTTCCAGGAGAATCTTGATGGAAAAAGGCAGGCGCGAAACGTCGCCCAGAGCGTTCAAGCGGAAGTATTGGTAGCTGCGGTCGGCAACGCGCAGAGTGGCGGAAGCGCCGAATGAGTTCAGACTGGACATGAGCAAGCACCCTCCCCTAGTATCCTAACAGCTTGCGCGAAATCCGAGAATAGGTTTTTCGCATCTGCCAGAGCGGAAGCTCCCCGCCGCGGTTCCGCCGGCGAAGTATACTGATGCCGGAATCGCGGACGGGCCTGGCATGGAAGGATGAGCTTTGACTCTGAGCGCTCGCTGAAGAGATGGCGTCCCTCGGGGGACTGCGTTCCGGCAGCACTGTTTTTCCTGGCCGTGTTCCTCTACGTCCGCAACGGGATCGATCCGCGGCTGATGCACCACTGGCAAGGGCCAGTGTTCTACACTTATCCGGAGTTCGCAGGTGAGTTCTTCCGCTGCCCGGGCGGCTTTGCGGAGTATCTGTATGGGCTCATCGCCCAGTGCTATGCGTGGCGGGACTGGGGCGCATTGGTCTTGACGGCGGAGATCGCCGCCGCCTGCGCCCTGGGGGCACTCCTGGTCCGGCGCCAGCATGGGAAGACCCGACTGTTGCTCGCGGTTACGCCTGCCCTGTTCCTGCTTTACCAAGCCAACCTTTATTACGACGGGACGCCGGTCCGCATCGCGCTCGTCATCGGGCTGGGCTGTGCGGTTGCCTTCGGCAGGCTGATGCCGTTTGCGAATCGTCCGGCGGTTTGGTGTGGGCTGTTCGCGCTATTTCTGGCGTTTTCCTACTATTTAGGCGGCATGGCCCTGGTCTTTTTCGCGCCCGTGGCCGCCTGTGCGCTTTGGGTGCGGGCTGCGCCGAATTGGTCAAAGGCGGCGAGGTTTCTCCTTTGCGGATCGGTGCTGGCCGCTGCGGCCGGCCTTCCGTTGGCGGTGGAGACGTACCGGCTCTTGGACGTGCGCTGGCCGGCAGCGAGCTGGTTCTTATCCAGCGACGTGCGGCGGATCGTTGTGTTTTGGGGTCTATATCTTTGGACCGCCGCGCTTGCGGGATTGAGCTTGCGGCGTGTGGCTACTGTGAGCGCTGGGGCTGCTGCATCTGGCGGCGCTGGGAGCGCGGGAAGAGCCGGAGCGACCGCAGCAAAGCGCGCACAGAGCAGCCAAGCATTGAGCGCAGCCGCGCCCGGTGCGGCCTGGAAGCGGCTGGGCCGTTATGCCCCCACGGCGCTGCTGTTTGGAGCTCTGGCGGGCGTGATGGGCTACTCTTACCAGGCCGCAGGACGGGACCGGCGGCTGGCGGCGTTGGATTACTTCACTTGGTCGGAAAACTGGGATGCGGCGGTGCGCACAGCCGAGGCGCTGAAGCCCGGTGAGTTCAACACGCTGAGCCGGTACCAAGTGAATCTGGCGTTGCACGAGATGGGGCGGATGGGAGACGAGATGTTCCGTTTTCCTCAAGACGGCGGCCCGCTGCTGGAGCTTCAGGTGAACAGTTTTCTTCCCTATATGCTGCATCTCACCAACATGTGCCTGCGGCTGGGCCGGGTGAACGAAGCGGAGCATTACGGCAGCGAGGCGCTGGTGTTCAGCAAGACGGATCCGCGCGTGTACCGCCTTCTGGCGCTGACCTATCTGGTGAAGGGTCAAACGGAAGCGGCGAGGAAGTTTCTCACGGTCCTCTCATATAGCCCGCTGGACCGCCGCTGGGCCGATGGGAAGCTGCAATCCTTGCAACAGGACCCGCAACTCACAGGCGATGAGCAGGTGCAGGAACTCCGCCGCCGCAGGCTGCAAACCGACGACATGCTGGCGGTCTGGCAGCAGGCAAATCACAGCGGCCCGGACGTAGAACGGCTGCTTTTGAACTTGTTGGAGCGGGATTCCTCCAACCGCATGGCCTTCGAATTCCTGATGGGCTACTACCTGCTCAATCGGGACTTACAAGGTTTCCGGAACCTTGCGACGCGCATCGCGGAGATAACAGGGCCGGGCTACCTGCGGCCCGGCGGCGGCCGGCGCACGCCGCGGCATTATCAGGAAGCCTTGGTTCTCTTTAACGAAATGACGGGGAGCAGCGGAAAGATATCCGGAATGGGAATCGAACCTGAAACCGTCAGCCGCATGGCCAGGTTCAAGCAGGTCGTGGCGCGGGCGGGCGGCAGGCGCGCGGCCATGCTCGAGGCGCGCGAGGGATTTGGCGATACGTACTTCTACTACTACGCGTTTGGTTCGGAGGATGTTCAATGAGACGGCCGGGCGCCAGGACGATGGCCGCGGCCGTGGGAGGCGCGGCGCTGATCTTGACGGCTCTCGCGCTGGCTTCTCGGCCGGAGCGCCCGAGCGCGGCGGCAGCAACGAGCCGAGCCCCGCTCATGGACCCGGATTATGGAGGAGTCACGATACCGCCGAATATCGCTCCGCTGAACTTCCGGGTGTTGGAGCCGGGCCGAAAATTCTTCGTGCGGATTGCCGCCAGCGGGGCGCAGGCCATCGAGGTCTTCAGCAAGAACGGAGACATCCGGATCCCCGAGAACCAATGGCGGGCGCTCGTGGCAAGCAGCCGGGGCGGGGAATTGCAATGGGAAGTCTTTGCCAAAACGCCCGCCGGATGGGTCCGCTTCGCGACAGTGCGAATTAAAGTGGCGCGCGAGGAGATCGATCCGTATGTGGTTTACCGTCTCATTCCTCCGGTCTATAACAAATGGGACCATATCACGATCCGGCAGAGAGACCTGCGCTCTTTTGAGGAACGAATCGTCCTCGATAACAAGGAGAGCCTGGACCGCGAAGGGCGGAGTGCGGAAAGCGCCTGCATAAACTGCCACACGTTCCTGAACCACGGCACGAAACAATTGCTGCTGCATATGCGGCCGGCCCAAAGGCATCAAATCCCGGCCATGATCCTCGTCCGGGACGGGCAAGCCCGGATGGTGGACACGCGCGGGGCCGGAGCGCCGCCGGCGGCTTACATTAGCTGGCATCCAAGCGGGAGGCTATTGGCGTTCTCGCGCAACCGGTTGGTGCAAATGTTTCACACGGCGGGGGATGAAACCCGGGAAGTGGTCGATCTGAACTCCGACCTCGGCTTGTACGATGTGGACAGCGGCAAGATTTACACCGTGCCGCAGATCAGCCGCCCCGAGCGGCTGGAGACTTTCCCTGCCTGGAGCCCGGACGGGAAGTTCCTGTATTTCAGTTCGGCGCCGGCTTGGGCGGAGAAACCCAATGCTGTGCTCGACTACAACAAGGTTCGCTACGACCTGGTGCGGGTGTCCTACGACGCGGACGCCAACCGTTGGGGCGAAGTGCAAACGCTCGTGAGAGCACAGGAGTTTGGGCGGAGCGTCTCATTGCCGCAGGTATCTCCGGATGCCCGCTTTGTGCTTTTCTGCGGGCACGACTACGGCAGCTTTCCGATTTATCAACCCAGCAGCGAGTTGTATCTGTTAGACCTGGCGGAGCTCGATCCGAACAAGGGAGCGGCCGCAGCCAAGCCCCGGCGGTTGGATGAGATCAACTCGGCACGGAGTGACTCTTACCACTCCTGGTCGAGCAACAGCCGCTGGGTTCTGTTCTCCTCCAAGCGCGGCGACGGCGTCTTCGCCCGTCTCTACCTCAGCTACTTCGAGCCCAATGGACGCTTCCATAAGCCTTTCATCCTCCCTCAGAAAGATCCCCGGTATTACGAGCGATGCCTCATGACGTTTAACCGGGCCGAGCTGATTCGCGAGCCGGTTACGGTAGCTGTAGAAGATCTAGTGCGAGTGATGCGAGAGGCCAGCGCTCGACAGGCCGAGCAGAAAGGTTTGCCAATGGATACGCCGTGGCAGCCGCTGCGTTAGCAGCCTGTGGATAAAGTCCCAAAAAACATCTTGAACTCAAAATGTTTTGGAGCGATAATTGGGCATGGCGCTTGGCAAACGCAAACCGAAACAGGCCTCCCTTTGGGTCGACACCAGCCATCTG
>Ga0308411_10001352_pt1 | contig 16697 bp, 17 predicted proteins | sample HotsprottomLayer_2_FD_203530 | JGI IMG/M metagenome (GOLD analysis project Ga0308411, IMG submission 203530) | Hot spring phototrophic mat microbial communities from Octopus Spring, Yellowstone National Park, Wyoming, United States -... | ecosystem: Environmental > Aquatic > Thermal springs >...
CGCGCAGCTTCTGCCGCGCGCCGGCGTTGCCGCCGATGGTGAGGCCGTAGGCGAGGACGGCGGCGTTCATGGCGCCGGCGCTGGTGCCGACCACGCCGTCGATGCCGATGCGCTCGTCCTCGAGCAGGCGGTCGAGCACGCCCCAGGCGAAGGCGCCGTGGCTACCCCCGCCCTGGAGGGCGAGGTTGATGGTCTTCTTCGCGGACATGGCGCGGCCTCGTGGGCGGATCGGTCGCCGATGAGTCGCACTCCCGCAGCCGCCCTTACAGATTCCGCGTATGCCCGATTGCGGTCGACCGCAACGGCGTAAGCACGCTCCTGCGCCGTCGACTCACCGCGGTCAACGACCCGCCGCACCGGAGAATCCGAATGTCGCTGAAAGGCAAGACCGCGCTCGTCACCGGCTCGACGAGCGGCATCGGCCTCGGCATCGCCGAAGCCTTCGCCCGCGAGGGCGCCAACGTGATCCTGAACGGCCTCGGCGAGACGGCGGAGATCGAGGCGCTGCGCCGCCGGCTCGCGGACACCTACGGGACACGTGTGGCCTACGACGGCGCCGACATGTCGAAGGCAAGCGCGATCGAGGCGATGATGCGCGGCGCCGCGGAGAATTTCGGCGGCGTGGACGTGCTGGTGAACAATGCCGGCATCCAGCACGTCGCGCCGGTCGACGACTTCCCGCCGGCGAAGTGGGACGCGATCCTCGCGATCAACCTCTCCGCCGCGTTCCACACCACGCGCTTCGCGCTCCCGGGCATGAAGCGCAAGGGCTGGGGGCGAATCCTCAACGTGGCCTCCGCGCACGCGCTCGTCGCCTCGCCTTACAAGTCGGCGTACGTGGCCGCGAAGCACGGCATCGCCGGGTTCACCAAGACGGTCGCGCTGGAAGTGGCCGAGCAGGGCATCACGGTCAACGCGATCTGCCCCGGCTACGTGCTCACGCCGCTGGTGGAGAAGCAGATCCCCGACACCGCGCGCTCGCGCGGCATCACCGAGGACCAGGTGGTGCGCGACGTGCTGCTCGCGGCGCAGCCGACCAAGCGCTTCGTGACCGTCGGCGAGCTCGCCGCCCTGGCGATCTTCCTCGCCGGCGGCGACGCGGCATCGATCACCGGCGCGATCCTGCCGGTGGAAGGCGGCTGGACCGCGCACTGAGCGGCCCCCGCACATCCGTTTCTTGCCGCGGCCGACCGGGCCGCGAACCTCACCAAGGAGAACGCACCATGACCAAGCCGCAATCCCACTTCCGCCGCATCGCCCTCGCCGCGTCGCTCGCCGGCGCGCTCGCGCTGGGCGCGAACGCCGCCGTCGCCGGCGAGTGTCCCGCCGACAAGCGCGTCGCCGAGGGGCAGGGCCAGAAGCCCGGACCGTCGATGCCGAAGGGCGTGACCGACAAGATCCTCACCACCACCGACCTGGCGAAGCAGCCCCTGCCGGTGAACGGGCGCCTGTTCCGCGCCCGCCGCCTCGACATCGAGCCCGGTGGCATCGTGCCCTGGCACAGCCACGCGACCCGCCCGGCAATGATCTACGTGGTGTCCGGCCAGGTGACCGAGTACGCGAGCACCTGTGCGGTGCCGATCCTCCACCGGGCGGGCGAGATCACCGCCGAGGCAGCGCCGACCTCGCACTGGTGGCAGAACCACGGCAAGACCGCCGCGGTGCTGATCTCGGTGGACATCTTCCAGGTCGAGGACACGGCCAACGAGAAGATGATGTAGCGGGAGCGCGGAGCCGCTGTCGCGCGAGAGGAACAGCCGGCGATCGCACCGCGCCGCGTTTCTCTCCAGGCGCGAGTGTCCACCGGGAGCCGATCATGCACAGCACCACCGTCGCCAGGCCGATGGCGCCGTCCGCTCACGGCGCGACGCTGCGTTCGCTCGTCATCGGGCTCACCGCCTTCCTGACGCTGGTGGACCTGTTCGCGACGCAGGCGATCCTGCCCTCGCTCGCCCGCGCCTACCAGGTGAGTCCCGCCGCGATGGGCTTCGCGGTCAACGCGGCGACCATCGGCATGGCGGTGGCGGGCCTCGCGGTCGCGTTCCTCAGCCGGTACATCGACCGGCGGCTCGGGATCTTCGCGAGCCTGGCTGCCCTCTCCATCCCGACCGCGCTGCTCGCGTCCGCGCCGGACCTCGCGACCTTCACCGTCCTGCGGATCGTCCAGGGCCTGTGCATGGCGAGCGCCTTCGCGCTCACGCTGTCCTACCTCGCCGAACACTGCGAGGCGGCCGACGCCGCGAGTGCGTTCGCCGCCTACGTGACCGGCAACGTGGCGAGCAACCTGGTCGGGCGTCTGATGTCGGCGGCGCTCGCCGACCACTTCGGCCTGGCGACGAACTTCCACGTCTTCGCGGCGCTCAACCTCGCCGGCGGCGTGCTCGTGTGGTTCTACCTGGGGCGTGCGGCGCCCGCCCCGATGGCCGCCGCCGGGCGCTCGCCGCTGTCGATCCTCGCCGAGCACCTGCGCAATCCCGGCCTGCGGGTGAGCTTCGCGATCGGCTTCCTGATCCTGTTCGCCTTCATCGGCACGTTCACCTACGTGAACTTCGTGCTGGCGCGCGAGCCGATCGCGCTCGGCGCGATGGCCCTCGGCTTCGTCTACCTCGTCTTCCTGCCGTCGATCTTCACGACACCGCTCGCGGGCCGCGCGGTGGCGCGCTTCGGCACCCGGCCGACCTTCGCGGGTGCGCTCGGGCTGGCGCTGGCCGGGCTGCCGCTGCTGCTGCTGCCCCATCTGACGGCGGTCGTGACCGGGCTGGCGATGGTGGGCGTCGGCACGTTCTTCGCGCAGGCGACCGCGACCGGCTTCGTCGGCCAGGTCGCGACCACGGACCGCGGCTCGGCGAGCGGGATGTATCTCTCCTCCTACTTTCTCGGTGGGCTCGCCGGCGCCGCGGTCCTCGGCCAGCTCTTCGACCGCCTGGGCTGGGCGGCGTGCGTCGCCGGGATCGGCGTCGCCCTCGTCCTCGCGGCGGCGCTCTCGTCGCGGTTGATGGCGCCGGCGCGCGCAGCCTGAGGCGCCGCCGATGGGCGTCCGCGAGAGCGTCGAGCTGGCAGGCACGGCGGCGGAGATCGCGGGCGTCGCCCTGATCATCGGCGGGCTCGTGGTGGCGACCATCCGCTATGCGCTCGTGCGCGGTGCGGACCCCGCCCCGCGGTACCAGCGCTACCGCCACGACCTCGGCCGCGCGATCCTGCTCGGCCTGGAAGTGCTCGTCGCCGCGGACATCGTCCGTACGGTCGCGTTCACGCCGACGATGGACAGCGTGCTCGTCCTCGCCATGATCGTCGCGATCCGCACGTTTCTGAGCTGGAGCCTGGCGCTCGAGCTCGAAGGGCGCTGGCCCTGGCAGCGCTCCACCCCCCGACCGCAACCGCAAAGGAGAAGCCCATGCTCGTACGCACCCTCGGCCTCGGCCGCGCGCTCGTCCTCGTCGCCGCGCTGACGGCCGCCTCGACCACCCTCGCCAACGACGACGGCGTCGTGCGCGTGAAGAGCGCCTACCCGGCCGACGAGACCATCCAGCGCCTGAAGAAGGACATTGCCGACAAGGGCATCCGGTTCTTCCTCGAAGTCGACCAGTCAAAGCTCGCCGCCGAGGCGGGGATCGAGCTCGGGTTGCGCCGCTCCACGCTCCTCATCTTCGGCAACCCGCCGCTCGGCACGCAGTTCCTCAACGCCAGACCAGAGGCCGGACTCGACTGGCCGGTGCGGCTCCTGGTCCAGGAGGACGAGCGCGGGCAGGTGTGGGCCGCGTACACCGACTTCGCGTGGATCGCCCGCCGGCACGGCATCAGCGCCTCGAACGAGCAGTTCCAGACTGCCGCGGGGGTCATCGCCTCGATCACCTCCAGCGTGGCGGCGAAATAGCGCGCGCCCATGCCGGACGACCTCGCCGTCGGTTGGCATGTGGCGCCCACCCGGCCGCTGCCGAGCGCGCGCCAGAGCCTGTTGGTCGCGCGGCTTCTCGCGCGGCACCCGCCGCTCTGCGCAGCCGTCGGCTCGGCCTGCCAGCGCGTGCTGTTACAGACGCTGTGCGACTGGTCAGGCACGGCGCCGGGCGCGCACGTAGTTTCCGCAACCTGCGTAGGCAAGCGCCGCAGTAATCGAACCGGATGACAGCCGACCAACCCGCGAGCATGCGGAAAGCCGCAGCGCTCCTCTCTCAACCTTGATTAGGAGACACCGAGATGAAACCTTCCAAGATCGCCGCCGCCGTCGCCATGGGGCTCGCCCTCGGCTTCGGGCAGGTCGCGCTGGCCCAGAAGAACATGGACAACGTGATGAAGATGGACACCGACAAGGACGGCGCGTTCACCAAGGCCGAAGTGATGCGCATGGTCGAGGCCAAGGTCGACGAGATGATGAAGAAAATGGGCCTCCAGAAGTTCACCGCAGCGCAGGTCCAGATGATCATCGACGACATCGCCAGGACCTACGGCACGACGCAGTAAGCGCTCGATCCGCGCGCCCGCGCCCCGGGCGCGCTTGACCCCCTCCGGTCCCTTTCTCTACCATCCTCGCACTCTGCCGAGGCGCGCCCGCTCGCGCGGGCGTGCCGGCGCAGGCCGTCGCAGTCCTGGAGGAGGGACCCATGCACCGCCGCTCGGTTCACCTGTTCGCGCTCGCCGCGGCGCTCGCCGCGACCCCGCCGGCGCTCGGCCAGGAGGTCGTGCGCATCGCCTACATCGATCCGCTCTCCGGCCCGTTCGCCAACGTGGGCGATGCCGGCCTGAAGCACTTCCAGTTCATGGCCGACGAGCTCAACCGCCGCAACGCCGTGCCCGGAGTGCGGTTCGAGATCGTCGGCTTCGACAACAAGACCAGTCCGCAGGAGACGCTGAACGTCCTCAAGCAGGTGGTCGATCGCGGCATCCGCTACGTCACCCAGGGCAACGGCTCCTCGGTCGCGCTCGCGCTGTCCGACGCGGTGCAGAAGCACAACGAGCGCAATCCGGGCAAGGAAATCCTGTACATGAACTACGCCGCGGTGGACCCGGACCTCACCAACTCGAAGTGCCACTTCTTCCACTTCAGGTTCGATGCCAACAGCGACATGAAGATGGAGGCGCTCACCACCGAGCTCGCGAAGGACCAGAGCATCAAGAAGGTGTACCTGATCAACCAGAACTACTCGTTCGGGCAGGCGGTGAGCCGGGCCGCGAAGGCCGACCTCAAGCGCAAGCGGCCCGACATCGAGATCGTCGGCGACGACCTCCACCCGCTCGGGCAGGTGAAGGACTTCGCGCCCTACGTGGCCAAGATCAAGGCTTCCGGCGCCGACACCGTGATCACCGGCAACTGGGGCGCCGACATGGCGCTGCTCGTCAAGGCGGCGCGCGAGGCCGGGCTCAACGTCAACTTCTACACCTACTACGCCGGCTTCGCCGGCGTCCCGACCGCCGTGGGCGAGGCCGGCGTCGACCGGATGAAGCAGATCACCGAGTGGCACACCAACGTGCCGTCGAAGGAGCTCGAGCGAGTGAATGCCGAGTTCAAGAAGAAGTACAACCTCGACTGGTGGTTCCTGCGCGTGCACACGCAGATGAACATGCTCGCCGAGGCGATGAAGCGCGCCAAGTCGACCGACCCGGTGAAGGTCGCCCATCAGCTCTCCGGCATGCGCTACATGACCGAGTTCGGCGAGGTCGAGATGCGCGCCGCCGACCACCAGATGATCCAGCCGCTGTACATCTCGACCTTCACCCGCTCGGCCGCCAGGGGCGGTCCGAAGGACGTCCGGTTCGACGTCGAGAACAGCGGCTTCGCCTTCCGCACCGACGTTCGCATCGAGCCGTACGTCTCGGCCCAGCCGACTTCGTGCCAGATGAAACGGCCGCCGAAGTAACCCCGGAGCGATCGCGGGCGCGGGCGGCGGCCCGCGTGCGCGCCCCCCGTCGACGGTGAGGCCGGCGTTGGAATTCCTCGTCATCCAGACCCTGAACGGCCTCAGCTACGGGTTGCTGCTGTTCCTGCTCTCGGCCGGGCTGACGCTCATCTTCTCCATGATGGGCGTACTCAACTTCGCCCACGCGAGCTTCTACATGGTCGGGGCGTACTTCGGCTACCAGATCACGCGCTGGATCGGGTTCTGGCCCGGCGTGGTGCTCGCACCGCTGCTGGTCGGCATCATCGGCATGCTGGTCGAGCGCTACGGCCTGCGGGCGGTGCACAAGCACGGCCATGTCGCAGAGCTGCTCTTCACCTTCGGTCTCGCCTACCTGATCGAGGAGGCGGTGCACCTCATCTGGGGCCGCGCGGCGGTCGACTACTCGGTGCCGGCCTCGCTCGACGGCGCGCTGTTCACCCTGTTCGGCTCGAGCTTCCCGCTCTACCGCGCCTTCATGGCGGCCACCGCGATCGCGATGCTCGGCGCGATCTATCTGGTGCTCACCCGCACCCGCACCGGGCTGGTGATCCAAGCCGCGCTGTCGCACCCGCAGATGGTCGAGGCGCTCGGCCACAACGTCCCGCGCGTGTTCATGCTCACCTTCGGCGGCGGATCGGCGCTCGCGGGCCTCGCGGGGGCGGTCGGCGGCCCGGCGTTCGTCACCGACCCCGGGATGGCCGCGGCGATCGGGCCGATCGTGTTCGTGATCGTCGTGGTCGGCGGGCTGGGATCGCTCGCCGGCGCGTTCATCGCGAGCGTCCTGATCGGACTGCTGCAGACCTTCTCGGTCGCGCTCAACTGGTCGCTCGCCGGGCTGCTCGACATCGCCGCGCCCGCGGACACATTCCTCGGCGAAGTGCTCAACCTCACGCTCGCCCAGGCGGCGCCGATGCTGCCCTACCTGATCATGGTGCTGATGCTGATCGTGCGCCCGCGCGGGCTGATGGGGACGCGCGAGACTTGACCACGCTGCGCTTCAGGCCGCTCGACGTCGGGCGCTGGTTCGTGTGGGGGACGTTCGCGGTCACCCTTGCCCTGTTGCCGCTCGTCTTCCGGCAGGGATTCGCGCTCACGCTGCTCTGCCAGATGGGGATCATGATCATCTTCGCGCTGTCCTACAACATGCTGCTCGGGCAGACCGGGCTGCTGTCCTTCGGCCACGCGGTGTACATGGGGCTCGGAGCGTACTTCGCGATCCACGCGCTCGGCCTCGCCGGGGCCGGCCGGCTGATGCTGCCGGTGACGCTGGTTCCGCTCGCCGGCGGGGTCTGCGCCGCGCTCGTCGGCGCGCTCGTCGGTTGGGTCACCACGCGCCGGGCCGGCGTCGCGTTCGCGATGATCTCGCTCGGCATCGGCGAAATGGTGCATGCGATGTCGCTCATGTTCCCGGCCTTCTTCGGCGGCGAGGGCGGGGTCAGCGCCGACCGCGTCGTCGGCGCGCCGGTGCTCGGCATCAGCTACGGGCCGGCGATCCAGGTCTACTACCTGATCGCGTTTTGGACCTTCATCAGTGTGGCGGCGATGTTCGCGCTCACCCGCACGCCCCTCGGCCGCATCGCCAACGCGGTGCGCGACAACCCCGAGCGGGTCGAGTTCATCGGCTACAGCGCGCACGCGGTGCGGTTCCGGATGTTCGTGCTGTCGGCGTTCTTCGCCGGCCTCGCCGGCGGGCTGGCGGCGATCAACTACGAAATCGTCACCGCGGAATCGGTCTCCACCGTTCGCTCCGGCGCGGTGCTGCTCGCCGCCTACATCGGCGGGATCGGCGTGTTCTTCGGGCCGGCGATCGGCGCGGTGATCTTCACCTACTTCCAGACCGCGATGTCGGGGATCACCAAGGCGTGGCTGCTCTACCTCGGCCTGCTGTTCATCGCGATCGTGATGTTCGCGCCGGGCGGGCTGGCGATGATCGTCCTGCAGAATCTGCGGGTGCTGCGGGCCGGGCGCCTCGGCCGGCTCCTGCCGCACTACGGCTGGGCGGCGGCCGCCGCCCTGGTCGCGCTCGCCGGCTTCGCCGGCCTGGTCGAGTTGATCTATCACACCGCCGCCGCGGGCGCCGCGCCGGAGATGCGCGTGTTCTGGACCACGGTCCGGCCGTTCGAGCCGGGCGCGTGGCTCGTGTTCGCGGCGCTGCTCGCGGCCGGCGCGACCGGTTACCGGGCAGCCTGGCGCCGCGTGCGGTCGGCGTGGGACGCGGTGCAGCGCGAGATCGGGCCCGCATGAGCACCCCCGCCCTGCGGCTCGAGCGCGTCGAGAAACGGTTCGGCAAGACGCGGGTCATTCAGGGGGTCGATCTCGAGGTTCGCCGCGGCGAGCGGCACGCGATCATCGGCCCGAACGGCGCCGGCAAGTCCACCCTGTTCAACCTGATCAGCGGGCGCCATCCGGTGAGCGGCGGGCGCATCCTGCTCGGCGGCGCCGACATCACCGGCGAGACCCCGTACCGGATCAACCGCCGCGGCCTGGCGCGCAGCTTCCAGGTCACCAACCTGTTCGGCAACCTCTCGGCGTTCGACAACCTGCGCTGCGCGGTGCTGTGGTCGCGCGGCTACCGGTACGCGTTCTGGCGCCCGCTCGCCGGCGCGCGCGACGCGAACCAGCGGGCCGATCAGGTGCTCGAGGAGATCGGTCTCGCGCGGCGGCGCGACACGCTCGCGGCGGTGCTCTCGTACGCCGAGCAGCGCGCGCTCGAGATCGGGATCGCGATCGCCGGCGGCGCCGATGTGATCCTGCTCGACGAGCCCACCGCGGGGATGAACCGCGCCGAGACCGCCGCCGCCATGGCGCTGATCCGCAGGGTGACCGAGGGCAAGACCCTGGTCATGGTCGAGCACGACATGAACGTCGTGTTCGGGCTCGCCGACCGCATCTCGGTGCTGGTGTACGGCGAGGTGATCGCCACCGGCACCCCGGCCGAGATCCGCGCAAACCGCAGGGTGCAGGAGGCCTACCTCGGCCACGCCGCCTGAGGCGCGCGCGGCTTCAACGCCGCACGCGCAGCGGCAGCGCCTTCACCCCTCGGAAGACCATCGAGTTCAACCACTGCAGCTCGCGTGCCGGCAGCGCGAGCGAAATCTCGCGCCAGCGCCCCAGGATCGCCGGGAGCGCGATCTGCGCCTCCAGGCGCGCGAGCGCGAACCCGAGGCACAGGTGCGGCCCGTACCCGAAAGCGAGGTGCGGCACGCCATCGCGCCGCAGGATCACCCGATCCGCGTCGGGGTAGGCGTCCGGGTCGCGGTTCGCGGCGTTCAGCATCAGGAACAGGCGGTCGCCCGGCTCGAGCCGCCGGCCGCGCAGCGTCCGCTCCGACCGCACGATCCGCACCAGGGCGCCGCCCGGCCCGTCGTAGCGCAGCAGCTCCTCGACCGCCTTGGCCGCCAGGCCCGGATCGTCGCGCAGCGCCTGCGCCGCGTCGGGAAACCGCAGCAGCGCGAGCAACCCGTTCGCGATCGCGTTCGTGGTCGTCTCGTGGCCGGCGAACAGCAGCAGGATCGAGGTCGCGACCAGCTCGTCGTCGGACAGGCGGTCACCGTCGTGCGCGAGATGCACCAGCCGCGACAGGAGGTCCTCGTCCGGCGCGGCGCGGCGCGCCGCGATCAGGTCGCGGAAGAGCGCCGCCATCTCGCGCGTGGCCGCCTCCGCCCGCTCGTACTTCTGCGCCGGCATGCGCGAGCTGCCGATGAACAGCGCCAGGTCGTCGGAGAGCCGCTTCACCCGCGCGAGTGCCGCGCGCGGCACCCCGAGCATCGCCATGATCACCAGCGCGGGCAGCGGGCCGGCGAACTCGGCGATCAGGTCGATCTCCTCCCGATCGCCGAGCCCCTCGAGCAGCCATGCCACCAGCGCCTCGATTCGCGGCCGCATCGCGTGCATCGACTGCACGTTGACCACCCGGCTCGCGAGCCTGCGGATCCGGGTGTGCTCGGGCGGGTCGCGGAACACCATCCAGAGCGTGAGGTAGCGGATGATCTCGGCGATGCGCGCCGTCTCGCCGCCGGGCAGCGCGGCGAAGAAGGGGCGCAGGCGATCGGAGGAGGCCTCGGGGTCGGCGCAGATCGCACGCACGTCGTCGTAGCGCGTGAGCACCCAGGCCTTGAGCCGCGGACTCCAGTGCACCGGGTCTTCCTCCCGCATGCGCTGGAAGAACGGGAACGGGTCGGCGAGGAACGCCGGGTCGTCGGGCCGGAAGTCGATCGCGGCGGTCATGCGCCTCAGCTCACCCGCTCGAGGATGGTGACGGCGCAGGCCGCCTCGTCGAAGCCCATGACCCCGCCGCCGTTCTCCGCGAGCGCGAGCCGCGCGCCCTCGACCTGCCGTTCGCCGGCCTCCCCGCGCAGCTGCAGGCACAGCTCGTGGATCATCGACAGGCCGGTGGCGCCGACCGGGTGTCCCTTCGAGACGAGCCCGCCCGAGACGTTCACCGGCAGCGCGCCGCCGAGCGCCGTCGCGCCGGACTCGGCGAACCGTCCGCCCTGGCCGTCCGCGCAGAAGCCGAGCATCTCGGTCTGGTAGATCTCGCAGAACGAGGTCGCGTCGTGCACCTCGGCGAGGTCGATGTCGGCCGGCGCGACGCCCGCGCGCGCGTACGCGCGCCGCGCGGCGACCCGGCTGAGCCCCGGCTCGTCGAGCCGCCGGTACTTGCCGCCGGCGAGCGCGATGGCGCGGATCCGGACCGCCCGGTCGCGGGTCCGCGCCGGGAGCGACGCGAGCACCGCCTCGTCGCACACCAGCGCCGCCGCGGCCCCGTCGCCGATCGGGGCGCACATCGCGCGCGTGAGCGGCCAGCTCACCGGACGGTCGGCGAGGACCTCCTCCACCGAGAGCTCGAAGCGGTATTGGGCGAGCGGGTTGCGGCTGCCGTGAGCGTGATTCTTGGCGCAAGCGATCGCGATCTGCCGCTCGGTGGTGCCGTAGCGGCGCATGTGCCACGCCGCCTGCATGGCGTAGGTGTCCATGTACACCGTCCGGTCGGGCCCGGTTTCGAAGCGCTTGCCCGCCTGCTCGCCTGCCGCCACGTAGTAATCGCGCCAGCGCCGCCGCTCGAGCTGGTCGATCCCGGTGGCGAAGATCTCGGCCACGCGCTCGGGCCGGTCGGGGCTGTAGAGCTTCTCCACCCCGATCGCCAGAGCGAGCCGGCTCTCGCCCGAGAGGATGCCCTGCCAGGCACCATGCAGCGCGAGCGAGGCGGTCGCACAGCCGCCCTCGACGTTGACGAGCGGCACGCGCTCCGGAAACAACCCCTCCTCGACGAGCGGCGTGAAGCAGACCTGGCCGCGGATGCCGCCCTGACCCCACGCGCCCATGCCGCAGTTGCCGAACCAGGCGTGCTCGATCGCGAGGCCGTCGGGCAGCCCCGCGTCGGCGAGCGCGCCCAGGTACGCCTCGCGGGCGAGCGCCTGGAAGGAACGCTCGGCGAACCGCCCGAAGGCGGTGCACGAGGTGCCGATGATGTAGACGGCGCGCATCGCGACCGATTATCGTGTATCGAAGGTCCTCGCGTGCACTGCGCCCGCATGCCGATGAACGATCACAGCCCCGGCCGCCGCCGGATCCTCGCCGCGCTCGGCGCGACCGCGCTCCTCGGCGGCTGCGTCACGCCGCTCGCGCCGCCGCGCCCGCTCGACGCCGCGCGCGCGCCGCGCGCGGGCTCCCGTTGGATCTACGGCTACCGCAGCGACTGGGCAAACGTCGCGCCGCGCACCCTGGAGGTCGAGCTGCTCGCCGTCTCCGAGCAGACGATCTCGGACCGCGTCGGCGTCCACGGCGACCCGGCCGCTTCCGCCGAGCGGCAGTTCGGGTCGCAGCTCGCGATCGTCGCCACGCCGCTCGGCGGCGCGCTGATCCACGAGTTCTCGCCCTACCTAGAGGCGTTCGGCCCGCTGCCGCCCGGGGAGTTCGCGATCGCGCTGCCGCCGGCCGCCTGGGGCACTGCGTGGGCCGGCTCGGCGCGCCTTGCCGGGACCGAGCGCGTCATCGTGCCGGCCGGCGCGTTCGACGCCGCGCGAATCGAGATCCTCGGCTCACGCATGTTCCTGCGCGGGCAGATGGACGACGCGATCGACCCGGTACGGCTGTTCGCGACCGCGTGGTTCGCGCCTTCGGTCAGGCGCTGCGTGCGCTTCAGCTTCGTGACGCAGGCCGCTCGCCTGAACCCGCTCGCGCGCGACCATCTGGAGCTCGCGAGCTTCAAGCTCGCCTGATGCGCCGATGCTGGCCGTCCGGGACCTGCACGCCTTCTACGGCAAGAGCCACGTCCTGCACGGCGTCCACCTCGACGTCGGGGCGGGCGAGTGCGTGAGCCTGATCGGGCGCAATGGCGTCGGCCGCTCGACCACGGTGAAGGCGATCATGGGCATGGTCGAGGCGCGCGGCTCGGTACGATTCCGGGGCGAGGAGCTCGCCGGCCTCAAGCCGTTCCAGATCGCGCACAAGGGTCTCGGCTACGTGCCCGAGAACCGCGAGATCTTTCCCACCCTCACGGTACGTCAGAACCTCGAGCTCGGCCTGAAGGAGCGGGGCAAGACCGGACGCTGGACACCGGCCGACGTGTTCCGCCTCTTCCCGCGCCTGTCCGAGCGGGCCGACGCCCTCGGCGGCGTGCTCTCCGGCGGCGAGCAGCAGATGCTCACCCTCGCGCGCACGCTGATGGGCGATCCCGACCTGATCATGATCGACGAGCCGACCGAGGGTCTCGCGCCGAAGATCGTGGAGCTCGTCGCCGAGCTCTTTCGCGAGATCAAGCGGCGCGGCGTCTCGATCCTGCTGGTCGAACAGAAGCTCGCGATCGCGCTCGACCTGTCCGAGCGGCTCTATGTCATGGGGCGCGGCCAGATCGTCTTCGAGGGCTCGCCGGCCGAGCTGCGCGCCGACCCGGCGATCCGCCGCGAGTGGCTCGAAGTCTAGAATCACCGTTTTTCGGGAGCGCCGCGGATGGCCTGGACCTATCTCGTGCTCGCCGGCCTGCTCGAAATCGTCTGGGCGGTGGGCCTGAAGTACACCCAGGGGTTCACCCGGCTAGTGCCCACCGCGGTCACGATCGGCGCGATGGCCTCGAGCCTCGCCTTCCTCGGGCTCGCGCTGAAGTCGATCCCGGTCGGCACCGGCTACGCGGTCTGGACGGGCATCGGCGCGGTCGGCACCGCGATCCTCGGCATCGTGCTGTTCGCCGAGCCGGCGACCGCCGCCCGGCTCGCGTGCATCGGCTTGATCGTCGCCGGGCTGATCGGGCTCAAGCTGGTCACGCCCTGAGCGAGTGAGCGTCCGGCGTCGGGAGAGGCCCGAGCGGGTCGGCGGGCGGCTGGCGAACGGCACCCGGTGAGCGACACCGGGATGGCCGCAACGCGTCGGTCGGCGAGGGGAGCTGCCCGCGCAGCGCAGGCACGGCGGCCGATCGCGCGACGCGCCGCGAGGCTTCGGCCGACCGCGAGTGAGTACAATGCCCGTCCCTCAGCCGTTCCGTTCGGAGCGCCACCATGAGCGAACCGCACGCCGCGTACGCGGTCCACGGCGACGTCGCCGTGATCACCCTCGACAATCCGCCGGTCAACACGCTCGCGCACGCGCTGCGCAAGAGCATCGCGGCCGGCCTCGAGCGCGCCGCGTCGGACCCGGCGGTCAAGGCGATCGTCCTGACCGGCGGCGGCAACGCCTTCTGCGGCGGGGCCGAGATCCGCGAGTTCGGCACTCCGGCGGCGTTCGCCGCGCCCAACCTGCGCGAGCTGATCGCGCAGATCGAGGCCCTGCCGAAGCCGGTGGTCGCGGCGATCCACAAGGTGGCGATGGGCGGCGGGCTAGAGCTCGCTCTCGGCTGCCACTACCGCGTGGCCTCGCCTGGCGCCCAGCTCGCTCTTCCCGAGGTCAAGCTCGGGATCCTGCCCGGCGCCGGCGGCACGCAGCGGCTGCCGCGCGCGATCGACGCCAAGGCAGCGCTCGAAATGATGGTCTCGGGAAACCCGGTGCTCTCGGAGAAGGCGCCGGCGGGCCTGCTCGACGAAGTGGTGACCGGCGATCTCGTCGAGGGCGCGGTGGCGTTCGCGCGCAAGGTGATCGCGGAGAACCGTGGCCTGCGCCGCCTGCGCGACGAGAAGGTGAAGGTCGAGGGCGACGCCGCCGCGTTCTTCGCGGAAGCGAAACGGAAGGTCGCGAAGGAGTCGCGCGGCTTCCCGGCGCCGCCGAAGATCGTCGAGTGCGTCGAAGCGGCCGCGCGGCTGCCGATCGACGAGGGGCAGCGGTTCGAGCGCGCCGCGTTCGAGGCGCTCGTCGTCAGCACCGAGTCGAAGGCGATGCGGCACGCGTTCTTCGCCGAGCGCGCGGCGTCCAAGATCCCCGACGTTCCGGACGCCACGCCGACGGTCGAGATCCGCAAGGTCGCGATCGTCGGCGCCGGCACGATGGGCGGCGGGATCGGGATGGCGTTCGCCAACGCCGGCTTCCCGGTGACGCTGCTCGAGGTAAGCCAGGAAGCCCTCGACCGCGGATTGGCGGTCATCCGCAAGAATTACGCCGCGACGGTGGCGAAGGGACGCCTCGAGCAGGTGGAGATGGACAGGCGCATGGCGCGTTTCACTCCCGCCCTCGCCTACGACGCGATCAAGGACGCCGACCTCGTGATCGAGGCGGTGTTCGAGGACATGGGCGTGAAGGAGACCGTTTTCAGGAAGCTCGACGAGGTGATGAAGCCGGGCGCGATCCTCGCCACCAACACCTCGACGCTCGACGTCAACCGGATCGCCTCCTTCACCAGGCGGCCGGAAGCGGTGATCGGGATGCACTTCTTCAGCCCGGCCAACGTGATGCGCCTGCTCGAGATCGTGCGCGGCGCGAAGACCTCGAAGGAGGTGCTGGCCACCGTCATGAAGCTCTCGAAGGCGATCCGCAAGGTGGGCGTGGTCTCGGGCGTCTGCGACGGCTTCATCGGCAACCGGATGCTCGAGGAGTACCTGCGCCAGGCGTACTTCCTGGTCGAGGAGGGTGCGCTCCCGCAGCAGGTCGACCAGGCGCTGCAAGCCTGGGGCCTGGCGATGGGCCCGTTCGCGATGATGGACATGGCCGGCCAGGACATCGGCTGGCAGATCCGCAAGCGCCGGCGGGCCGAGGACCCGGAGCGACAGATCTACCCGGCCTGGCTCGACCGCATCTGCGAGCAGGGCCGCTTCGGCCAGAAGACCGGCAAGGGCGTCTACAAGTACGAGCCCGGCTCGCGCGCGCCGGTGGCCGATCCAGAGGTAGAGCGGCTGATCGTCGAGCACTCGCGCGAGGTCGGCGTGACCCGCCGCGCGATCCCGGACACCGAGATCGTGGAACGCTGCATCTACGCCCTCGTCAACGAAGGCGCCAAGATCCTCGAAGAGGGGATCGCGCTCCGCGCGAGCGACATCGACATCGTGTATCTCACCGGCTACGGCTTCCCGCTCTACCGCGGCGGGCCGATGTTCTACGCGGACACGGTCGGGCTCGCGCAGGTCGTCGCAGCGATGAACCGCTACGCGCAGGGTCGCCATCCCCAGTACTGGAAACCCGCCGCGCTCCTCGCCCGCCTCGCGGCCGAGGGCAAGACGTTCAACTGACCTGGAGCCCACCATGACCGACGCAGTCATCGTCAGCACCGCCCGCACCCCGCTCGCCAAGAGCTGGCGCGGCTCGTTCAACATGACCCATGGCGCGACGCTCGGCGGCCACGCGGTCAAGCACGCGATCGAGCGCGCGAAGATCGCCCCGGCCGAGGTCGAGGACGTGATCATGGGTTGCGCCAACCCGGAGGGGGCGACCGGCTGGAACATCGCGCGCCAGATCGCGCTCCGCGCCGGGTGCCCGGTCGAGACCTCCGGCATCACCGTCAACCGCTTCTGCTCGTCGGGCCTGCAGACGATCGCGCTCGCGGCGCAGCGGATCATCGCGGGCGAGGGCGACATCTACGTCGCCGGCGGTGTCGAGTCCATCTCGTGCGTCCAGAACGAGATGAACAAGCACATGTTCACCGAGGACTGGCTGATGCAGCACAAGCCGGAGATCTACTGGCCGATGCTGCAGACCGCCGAGACGGTGGCGAAGCGCTACCGGATCTCGCGCGAGGCGCAGGACCGCTACGGGGTGCAGAGTCAGCTGAAGGCCGCCGCCGCCGCGGCCGCGGGGAAGACGAGGGACGAGATCGTCCCGATCACCGTCAAGATGAAGGTGATCGACAAGAACACCAACGCCGAGTCGATCCGCGAGGTCACGGTCGATCGCGACGAGGGCATCCGTCCCGACACCACCTACGAGGGCGTGTCGACGATCAAGCCGGCGATCGAGGGTGGCGTGATCGCCGCCGGGAACGCGAGCCAGTTCTCCGACGGCGCCTCCGCCGCGGTCGTGATGAGCGCCGCAACCGCCGCGCGCAAGGGGCTGAAGCCGCTCGGCATCTTCAGGGGCTTCGCGGTCGCGGGGTGCGAGCCCGACGAGATGGGCATCGGCCCAGTGTTCGCCGTACCGAAGCTGCTCGAGCGCGCGGGCATGAAGGTCGACGACATCGGCCTATGGGAGCTGAACGAGGCCTTCGCCGTCCAGGTGATCTACTGCCGCGACCGGCTCGGCATCCCCGACGAGCGGCTGAACGTGAACGGCGGCGCGATCGCCATCGGCCACCCGTACGGCATGACCGGCGCGCGCCTGGTCGGCCACGCGTTGATCGAGGGCCGGCGCCGTGGCGTGAAGCACGTCGTCGTGACGATGTGCATCGGCGGCGGCATGGGCGCGGCGGGGCTATTCGAGGTCGTGGCTGGGTGAGCCACCCGGCGAGGGGCCCCATCGGAACGATGGGGATCG
>Ga0308411_10001355_pt1 | contig 16689 bp, 19 predicted proteins | sample HotsprottomLayer_2_FD_203530 | JGI IMG/M metagenome (GOLD analysis project Ga0308411, IMG submission 203530) | Hot spring phototrophic mat microbial communities from Octopus Spring, Yellowstone National Park, Wyoming, United States -... | ecosystem: Environmental > Aquatic > Thermal springs >...
AAAGCCTGCGGCTGCGGATACCATGAATGGTTACAATTAAAAAAAGCCTCTGCAAAAGGCAGAGGCTTTTTATTTTAAAAAATAATGCACTCTACGACGGACGTGGGCAATTAACAATATTGTTCTCAATATTACAAGTTTGGTTGTAAGCACCCGTTCCTGTTAAACTGCCTGAAACATTACCAGTAGTACTATCACAAGTAACTGCAATTAAAGGTGCATTTGAGCATGATGGACTTGGCTTACAGTCATTTGCATTAGTTGTATAACTGCTTAATGATGGATCTCCTGCAAGTTTTGATAGACAGGCATTGATACAATTTTTCAGATCCGATTCACATGCTGCCTTGCCAGCGTTTTTCCTGTACTTGCTGAACGATGGTATTGCAATTGCCGCAAGGATTGCGATAATAGCAACAACGATGAGCAGCTCTACGAGGGTAAAACCCCTTTCATTCCTCTGCATCCTGTGAATAGTCTTAAGCATTTTTACTACCTCCTTTTTTCTTTTTGAGGCAATGCCTCAATTTTTAAGGCCTTTTTAAATTACCCCCGCCAAGGGCGGGTTGCCACTTCAATTGTTGCCTTTTACCCCTTTCATCACCTCCTTTTTTGTTTAATCACATACTTTTAGTAGTGTTGCATAGCAACCGTTGGGCTTACAGACGATTTATCGCACATTTCATACCAAAGAACTTTGCTTTCTAACACCTTGAATATTATCAATTGTAAAGGGCTACAAACTGACAAAATACGACAGCCTGTGACAAAATTTGTCAGGAGGCACCGATTTTTTGAGACACATCGCCTCTTGGGAGGATTGCGTAAGTGACCCTTTTTATCCCTGTTAGGTGTAAACAATATCCTCCAAATATTCGTCTATAAGTTCTTGAGGGGATCTCTTTATTTTTCTCTAGACTGTTGACATTACCATACCTCAATAACAACAGTATAAAATTCTTCTAAGTCCATGAGATTGTTGGTCAGTATAGATTTAAGTATGTCAATATCCATTGCCTGATAATCATGGATTGCAATATTCCTAAAACCCACCATAGATTGCATCTTCTTTGAAAGGTTACTGTTAATGATGCCTGCTTCCTGCAGTAATTTGAAGTTTTCCTTTGTTGTGGAAGGCACCCCTAATCCATCGGAGGCGACTATATGTGTTGCTATATCAATAGCAGCTTCAATAGCCCTCTGGAGGTTAAGGATAAAGATATCCTGCTTATCTAACTCATCAAGGCTATTAGGATTAAGATTGGTAACATCTCTGATGCGTCTTAGGCACCTCTTTATAGTGGAGACCTTAGCAAGGAGCACATCCCTATCAGGCATATATCTTTCCTCTTAGGATGTTTTCCTCTATCTCTCTTCTTTGATACTTTAGGTCTTCATACTCTTTTATTGTCCTTACAAAGAAGTCATTGTATTTGGCCCTATCCTTATTAGCAACCAGCAAACCCTTTTTAAGGACCTGCATCCTGATAATAGGTGATGCATTGTTCAATACAACTATATCTATCTCTCTCTTTATCAAATCAGAGAGATGCCCTTTAAGATAGAGTATCTCTTTGAAATCAGGCATCCGATTAAATAAAATAGCAATATCCACATCGCTCTCCCTTGTTATCTGACTGTTAACAATGGAGCCGAATATAAAGGCAAGGAGGATTTCTTCCTTGTCTTTAAAATATTCCCGAAGCATCTCAATAAGATCGCTCGTATGAACCTCTGCTATTAACTCATCAGGCATGTTTGATGTAGCACGCATTGTTTCACCCCTCTTGTATGCAAATAAAAGGCACTGTTAATCACTCCCCTTGCCTCTGTTGCCTTGCAATTCTATCAAGTACCCCGTTTATGAAGGATGTAGAATCAGCGGTTGAGTACCTTTTAGCAATCTCTAAGGCCTCGTTTATTATTACTGGTGTGTCCGTATCTTTGTGATAGAGTATCTCATAGACCCCTATCCTCAGTATCGCCTTGTCAATCATGGCTATTCGGTCTATATCCCAATGCTCTGCAGCCCTCTGTATGAGTCCATCAATCTGTTGGAGGTTAGCAATTACCCCATTAATCAGGTCTTCTGCAAAGGGCAGGTCTATGGTTTTGTTATCAATATCTGAAAGTGCCCTAAGGGTCTCTGAGAGTTGCTCTGCACTGGCAGGTATAAGGTCAAGTCTATAGAGGCACTGCAGGACACGCTCTCGGGCCTTTCTCCTTTTGCCCATGTTTTTGTTAATATCTCCTCATGAGACGGGCCATCTCAATGGCCGTAAGGGCTGCGTCCCAGCCCTTGTTCCCAGACTTTGTCCCTGCCCTCTCAACGGCCTGCTCTATAGTGTCTGTAGTGACCACACCAAAGGCCACAGGGCAGTTTGTCTCAAGGGATACAGAGGCTATGCCCTTGCTGACTTCGGCTGCCACATAGTCAAAGTGAGGCGTTGCACCCCTTATAACGGCACCGAGACAGATCACGGCATCATAGATGCCCTTTGTTGCCATCCTCTTGGCAGCAAGGGGTATCTCAAAGGAGCCCGGCACCTTGAGCACATCAATATGTTCGGTCTCTGCACCATGCCTGATAAGGGCATCAATGGCCCCCTCTAAGAGTTTTGAGGTGATAAAGTCGTTAAACCTGCTTACCACTATGCCAAACTTTAGACCCTGAGCATTTAGTTCACCCTCAATAATTCTCATATAAGCCTCCTCTTTACAATTGCGTGGTATGATTTTAACATTTCAGGGATAGAAAAGCTCATACCTTCTGGTACGAATACTGATGAGTATGCCGGCGGCAATAAAATTACTGAGCAGTGCAGTGCCACCATAACTGACAAAGGGTAGTGGCACTCCTACAACGGGCAATATCCCCATAGTCATACCCACATTGACCGTCAAATAGATAAAAAACATGCTTGTTATGCCCGCCGCCACAAGCCGCCCAAACTCGTCTTTTGCCTTTAAGGCCGTGTCAAGACCCCTTAGAAGGAGCAATAGATAAAGGCCTATCAAAAACACACTGCCAATAAAGCCCCACTCCTCTGCATAAACGGCAAAAATAAAGTCCGTGTGTTTTTCAGGCAGAAACCTGAGAGGCCCTTGGGTGCCCTTCAGATAGCCCTTGCCAAAAAGGCCTCCAGAACCAATGGTAATCTTTGATTGGTTGATGTGGTAACCAGCCCCTGCAACATCCTCCTCAGGAGAGATAAAGGCGGTGATCCTGCTCTTTTGATAGTCCTTGAGCCTATCCCAAAGTATTTGACCCAAGAAGGGGACCGAGATAATGGCAATTACAAGGGCAAGGGCAATGAACTTCCTGTTTATACCCTTGATCAGAGAGAGTGAGACAAATATAAAAAAGAGGAGTATCGTCGTGCCCAGGTCAGGCTGTTTAAAGACAAGCAATAGGGGGAAAAGGGCAAATAGTAAGGCACTTTTTATATAGGTCTTATCCTGCAGTGGTTCTTGTAGGGGCGTAAGATAGGCCGAAAAGGCGATGATAAAGACGACCCTAAAAAACTCAGAGGGCTGAAAGGTTAGGGGGCCAAGCATAATCCACCTCTGGGCGCCCATAGTGGTCTTGCCTGCGATGAGCACTACAATGAGCATAATTAGCCCAACAATATACAGATACCTTGAAAGACGGTAAAACCACTGGTAATCAAAGAGGGTCACAATCACAAGGGCTGAGAGGCTAATGACTAACCAAAGTATCTGTTTGAGGTAAAAGTCTGGATGGTTGAGGGTCTCTACAGGTGGCCTGGTGGCGCTGTATATGGTCATTATCCCTATTAATGACAGCAGCATAACGATAGAAAAGGTTAGATAGTCAAAGTGCTTGATTAGTCGCCTGTCAATCTTTATCACTATTTAGACCCCTCTCTACCTTAAAATATGCCTCTATGGCCCTTTTTGCAATAGGCGCTGCTACTGCCCCACCGCCCCCACCATGCTCCACAAAGACGGCAAGGGCAATCTCTGGTTTGTCCACAGGGGCAAAGGCAATAAACCATGCGTGGTCCATAAATCTCTCCCCAGTGAGTCCCTTTTTCTTGCCTACCACCTGAGAGGTGCCTGTCTTCCCGGCAATAGAGACTAATTGAGACTGTGCCCTCCTTGCCGTACCTCCCGGTTCATTGACCACCCCAGCCATGGCATCTCTTATAATCTGCAAGTTATCTACTCCCACATCAACCTTTATTGAAGAGGGCTTATCCTCTAATGTAAGTATAGGCCTGTAAAGATGACCACCATTTGCCACTGCCGCAGTCAGAAGGGCCATCTGTATGGGTGTAGCGAGCACCGAACCCTGTCCGATAGAGGATATAAAGGTGTCGCCTAAGTACCAGGGTAGTTTCCTTGCCTCCATCTTCCACTTCTGTGATGGGATAAGCCCCTCTCGCTCCCTTATTGGTGGCAGATTGATCCCTGTCTTTTTACCGAGGCCAAAGGCAAGGGCGTATTTGTGTATCCTCTCTATACCAAGGCGCTTACCAAGCTCATAAAAATATACATCGCATGACTCCACTATTGCCCTATGTAAATTAACAGCACCATGCCCCCCTTTACGCCAACAACCAAAGTTCCATCTGCCGTAACTAATCCCCCCTGTGCAGTTTACTGTAGCGTTTCTATCTATCAATTTCTCCTCAAGTGCAGCAATGGCTGGGATTATCTTGAAGGTTGACCCTGGAGGATACTGGCTCTGAATGGCCCTATTTAACATAGGCCTCTTTGGGTCATTTATAAGGGATACCCAGTCAGGATACTGTATCCCTTTGGCAAATATATTAGGGTCAAAAGAGGGCAGGCTCTCTAATACGAGCACCTCCCCTGTATCCACCTTAAAGGCCACAAGGGCACCTGCCTTTGTGCCGAAGGCGTCTTCTACTGCCTTGTGCATGTTAATGTCTATAGTGAGGGTTATGTCCTTGCCCTTTACAGGGGATATCTCCCTAAGGAGACGGAGTTGTCTGCCAATGGCATCTACCTCTATTATCCTCTCGCCAGGGGAGCCCCTTAATTCCTTGTCATAGAGGGCCTCAACGCCCCATTGCCCTATAAGTGCGTCTTGAGGCAGGTCCTTTAGCTCCACAGAAGTTGCCTGCGAGGACCTGATCTTTCCGAGGTAGCCGATGATATGGGCCCCTGTCTTACCATATAGATAGCTCCGCCCAACCTCGGTCTCTACAAATAGGCCGGGGAAGTCAGACTTTCTTGCCTCAATCCTTGCCACCTCCTCAAAGCTGAGGCCTAACTTGAGTTTTATAGGCACAAAGGGGCTTTGATCCCTCTTGTTTATCCTGTCAATAATATCCGACTCTCTCATCCCAAGAAGAGATGCAAGGGCCTCAGTGTCTATGTCTTTTATAGAGTCATGGCTTATGGAGACGCTGAAAAAGGGTATGTTTTTTACCATTGCATTACCATTTCTGTCGTAGATAATCCCCCTCGGGGCAGGGGTCTTTATTATCCTGAGCCTATTGGATTCAGAGAGCATCTTGAAACGGTCGCCCTCTAAGACCTGCAATTGCCAGAGCCTAAGGACAAAGATGACCACAACCAATAGAATTATATATCCAGTAAGGGTTATTCTCCTTATCATGGTTCTTGTATCTTTTTAGACATAAGCATAAGGTATCCGAGTGGCGCATTTATGAGGGATTGGACAAGGATAGTCCCTAACATGATCATTGGGTTTAACGCCATATCAGTTAAGGAATACCTAATGCCTGCCATTATGAGATAATCTGCCGCAGTACTTAAGGCCAGTATCAAGGACCCCAAAGGGGCTGTATATTTAAAAAAGACATCGGAGAATATAAATACACAGGCAATACCCACCAGGGATTTGCTCATCATAGAGGGACCTATAATAGAGTTTGCCAGCGCATCCTCAATAAGGCCAACGAGGCTGCCAAAGAGGGCAGCATGGATCTCTCCCTTCCCACTCCAGTAGCCCTTGACATAGGGTTTGGCCTTGCTGAGGCTAAACAGGAAGATCAGTGCTACTGAGAGATTAACAGGCCTTCCAAAGACTGCCAACTGGGTTTGGCAAAGGAATGCTACTATAGTCAAAACAAACCAATAAAAGACAGACATATCCGTTCAATAGTGGCAAGTGAGGAAGCCTGGGAGCAAGGAAGTCTAAGGTTATCCGCAACCCTCAGGTTGCGTTTTTCTATAAAGTCTCAGGCTAAGGCCTGCGGATACCTTTCTTCAGGACTTCCCCGCTTTCTCACTACCGCACTATAACCATGGCCTCTTCGGCCTTAGTGTCATACTGATAAGGTATGACCTTGATGTTCTGAAAAAACTCCACATTGTCCTTAGTTACTTCGCTAACAACGCCAATTGGGATGCCTGTAGGAAAGAGTCCATCAAGCCCAGAACTAACCACTATGTCGCCTTTTTCTACCTTCTCCTCAGGTGGGATATAATTTAACACGGTGTAGTTATAGCCTGTCCCCGATAATACACCCTCAACCCGGCTCTCCTGGATCCTTACCGCCACTGAAAAGTTTGGATCCCTTAGTAGCAATACCTCAGAGTAGGAACTATGGGCGGCATGTATCTTACCTAATAGGCCTTTGACGGTTATGACGGCCATGCCCTTCTTTATACCATCCTGAGCACCCTTATCAATTATGAGCAATTCCATCATAGAGTCATAGGCCCTGCCTACAACCCTTGCGGTGGTCAATACCTTAAAACCCTGAGGCCTAAAGCCTACAATCTCCCTTAGCCTCTTGTTCTCCTCAATAATGTTCCCATACTGTTGTCGTTCTACCATCAGGGCCGATAACTGTTCTCTCAAACGGGCATTGTCTCTGTAAGTATTGATTAGGTCTTTAAAAGAATGTTTGAGGTCTGCTATCAGGCTGCCAAAGAGGTTGAAGGGATAGGAGATAAACCTGATATTGAGATTACCACTGAAGCTGTATTGATAGGTCATGAGACCAAAGGACAGCAACACCACCGCCAAAACTATAAAAAGCCTCTTTCTGCCCCTTGACATCAACTGGCTGCGAGGGCCACCTTCTTTAGCATATCAAGTTTGTCAAGCATTATGCCGCAGCCCCTGACTACTGCCGTAAGGGGTGCATCGGGTACAATGACTGGAACGCCTGTCTGCTCCCGAATAAGTATGTCAAGACCCCTCAGTAGTGCACCTCCACCGGCAAGCACAATGCCCCTGTCAACGATGTCGGCCGAGAGCTCAGGAGGGGTGTTCTCTAAGGTGACCTTGACTGTATCAAGTATCAAGGTAACGCTCTCCTGCAAGGCCTCTCTGATCTCTTCTTCAGTAACCTGTATAGCCTTTGGTATACCTGAGACCAGGTCTCTGCCCTTAACCTCCATGGGTTCCACCGGGGTCGTCTCATGGGCAGAGCCGAGTTCTATCTTGATCATCTCGGCAGTCCTCTCGCCGATCATGAGGTTGTATTTCCTCTTGATGTAGGCCATTATGGCATCGTCCATCTTATCGCCACCCACCCTCACGGCCTTGCTATACACTATTCCATCAAGGGAGATAACGGCCACATCAGTAGTCCCACCACCTATGTCTACGATCATATTGCCTGAGGGCTCTCCTACTGGCAACCCCACCCCAATCGCTGCTGCCATTGGCTCTTCTATGAGATAGACCTCCCTTGCCCCTGAGGCATGGACTGCATCCTTTACGGCCCTCTGCTCAACCTGTGTAATGCCTGAGGGCACTCCTATTACGACCCTTGGAGAGACAAAGCTCTTTCTGTTGTGGGCCTTGGCAATGAAGTACTTGAGCATCTCCTCAGTGGCATCAAAGTCGGCAATGACGCCGTCTTTCATCGGTCTTATCGCAATTATGCTTGAGGGCGTCTTACCAAGCATCTCCTTTGCCTCTGTACCCACTGCCACAGGCCTCTTTGTATCCTTCCTAAAGACTACCACCGATGGTTCATCACAAATAATGCCCCTACCTTTCATATAAACGAGTGTATTGGCCGTTCCAAGGTCTATGGCAAGATCATTTGAAAAGGCGCCTAAAATCTTTTGAATAAACACAAAGGCCTCCTAATTCGCATATGTACTGAAACTGAAATAATATCAGAGCGTAACAATCTTTTGCAAAGTGAGCATTTCACCCAAAAACAGAGATAGAAGATTGTTCACCCAGTAAATCCCCCTCCCATTCCGGGAGGGGGAGGGGTAACCTCTATGGTGAACTATTCACCCTCACCCTATCCCACTCCCAACTAGGAGGAGGGAACAGTTTCAGAATTTCTAAATCGGGATTTGGGTGTCTTTAGATCCTTGACATCTCACACTACCACTGTCTAGTATATACGGTATTAAGCCCTTAACTACCTATGCCAAATACAAACAAGAGACTCATGATGGGCAATGAGGCAATCGCCCTTGCCTTATCACAAGAAGGCTGCAGGGTTGCCCTCGCCTATCCCGGAACGCCCTCCTCAGAGATACTGCCTGCCTTTAAAAAATGGTGTGAATATACCGGGGCAAGTGCATATGTCCAATGGGCCATTAATGAGAAGGTCGCCTTTGAGATTGCCTATACTGCCTCAATCGCCGGGCTTAGGGCAATGGTAGCTATGAAGCAGGTGGGGCTTAATGTGGCCTCCGATGCCCTGATGAGTGGGGCATATATGGGTGTTAAGGCAGGTTTTTTAGTAATAAGCGCTGACGACCCGGGCCCACACTCCTCACAGACCGAGCAGGACAGTCGGTTCATGGCGATGATTGCAAAGGTACCCGTGCTTGACCCCTCATCACCATCAATTTCTATGGAGATGGTTCGCATGGCCTACGAACTCTCGGAGACTTATGAGATACCTGTGATGCTAAGGCCAACCACAAGGGTATGTCATGGCTCACAGGACATTGCTGTCGTGACCCCAAAGGCAAGGCAGGACCTACAAAAGGCAGTCTTTCACAAGGAGACCAGCCGTTGGGCCTCTACACCAGCCTTTAGGCTGATTCAACACAGGGCACTAAACGAGAAGATAACGAAGATCGGCCTTTATCAGGATACAAGGCCACGGCTCTTAAACAGTGGTAAAAGGGGAGGGCCAGCAATAGTCTCTTCAGGGGTTGCATTGGCCAATTTGTTTGATCTCATCATGGAGGAAAAGGCATTTAGAGACCTGACACTCTATCAGGTAGTCCAACCCTATCCACTGCACAGGGAATTCATCAATGAGATTATCAGGAATTTTGGGTCTGTGCTCGTGATAGAAGAGACTTCACCGGTTATAGAATTCCAGCTCGCAAGGGCTGACAAGGTAAGAGGCAGGCTTGATGGCCTTATACCGCAGGCTGGTGAACTTACCCCAGAGATTGTTGAAAACACAGTAAGGTCCTTTGTGGGGCTAACTCCAAAGGCCTTCTCAATACCCTCAAAGGGACCCACAAGGAGACCAAGCCTCTGCCCTGGCTGTCCCCACAGGGCAAGCCTTTATGCCATAAAAAAGGTCTTCCCATCATCAAAGTCTATATACACGAGCGACATTGGTTGCTACACCCTCGGCATAAACCTAAAGGCAGTGGACACCTTTATCTGTATGGGCGGTGCCATTAGTCAGGCAAGTGGGTTCTATCATGCCTGCGGTCTTGCGGCTGATGATATACCTCTTATAATTGCCACCATTGGCGATTCTACCTTCTTTCATGCGGGCATACCACCTCTGATAGATGCCGTAGTGAGCGGGGCAAGGTTTGTGCTTGTTATACTTGATAACAATACCACTGCTATGACAGGAAATCAGCCTACACCTGCCTCAAGGTTAGACGAAAAGGGTAGGCCAAAGGTCAGTATTGAAAGGGTTGTCAAGGGCTGTGGGGTGACTTACTGTAAGGTGGCTAACCCATACAACCTCATGGGCTTTATAGATACCCTTAAGGGTGCCCAAAGGGCTTCCAAAAAGGGTGTGGCTGTAGTTATCTCAAGGGCGCCATGTCTAATGGATAAGGGGCAAAAGGACGATAGAAAGACCACAAAGGTTACGATCAATGAACATTGCGATGGTTGTGGATACTGCCTACGGGAGTTTGAGTGCCCTGCCCTAATCCCTTCCACAAAGAAGACCTTGATAGACTATACCCTCTGCAATCATTGCGGTGTCTGCTTACATGTATGCCCAAAGGGTGCAATAGAGGTGGCTACTTCATGAGGCAACAGATACTGATATGCGGTGTAGGTGGCCAGGGCATAGTACTGCTTGGTAGGGTCATTGCAGAGGCAGCTATTTTAAAGGGGCTACCTGTCATTGTCTCAGAGACCCACGGCATGGCACAAAGAGGGGGCATTGTGGTATCCCATATCAAGGTGGGTGGTTTTATAAGCCCCTTGATCAAAGTAGGGTCAGCAGACATAATCTTTGCCCTTAAGAAAGAGACGCTCCCACAGTTCATACATTATCTCAGACCAGAGGGGGTCGCACTGTGTAACAGTCCTGCTGAGTCAGTCCTGAACGACATACGCTCAATATGCCTTGACGCCGAAAAGACGGCCCGTGAGGCCAACAATCCCAAGTCTGTAAATATAGCCATGCTTGGCTTTGCCTTTGCAAGGCCTTCTGTAGATAAAGGACTAAGGCTTTTCTGTTCAGATAGAGATATTGAGGAGGCACTTGTAAAGCGGTTTGTGAGTAAGGAAGAAGCACTAAACAGGACCCTGACAGTGTTTAACAGGGCTAAAATACAGGACGGAGACAGAGAGACTAAAGATGCTTAAACTTTATGGACCTAAATACCATCACCCAAAAGACCTCGCCCCTTACCAACTACAGGGACTCAAAAGGACAGTGTTTCAAGCATACGAGAACTCCCCCTTTTATAGGAAGCGATTTGAAGAGGCTGGTGTAACACCCTCAGACATCAAAGATCTGAGCGACCTTAGGAGATTGCCCTTTACTGATGCAGAGGACCTTAGGAGTGGTTACCCATTCCCACTAAAGGCCGTAAGAGAAGACCAGATCGTAAGGGTACATTCCTCCTCTGGCACCACAGGCAAGCGTAAGATACTCTCCTACACCCAGAAGGATATTGACGACTGGGCCTATATGTTCTGTCGCTGTTACGAGATGGCAGGCCTTACAAGAGATGATAGGGTGCAGATATCGGTTGGATATGGCCTTTGGACCGCAGGCGCTGGTTTTCAACTCGGCTGTGAGAGGTATGGTGCAATGGCAATACCTGTTGGCCCTGGCAACCTTGACCTGCAGTGCGAGTTCCTATTGGACCTCAGACCCACTACGCTATGTGCCACTGCCTCAATGGCACTACTACTTGCCGAAGAGGTAAGCCGTCGTGGGCTCGCTGACAATCTTGCCCTTAAGAGGGTTATATGTGGTGCCGAGCGTGCAGGCCCCTCAATGATTGCAAGGATAAAGGAACTATTTCGTATTAATGGGGTCTATGACATCACCGGTCTTACTGAACTCTATGGTCCAGGCACAGGCCTAAGCTGTGAGGCCGAACAGGGGATACACTATTGGGCAGACTTTTACATATTGGAGGTAATCAATCCCGACACCCTTGAACCAGTAAAGACTGGCGAGATAGGCGAGATGGTCTTTACGACCCTCCACAAGGAGGCAAGTCCACTGATCAGGTATCGTTCAAGGGACCTTACCCGCCTTGTTGAAGGCCCATGTCCCTGTGGCTGCATATTGCCGAGACACGACAAGATACTCGGCCGATCTGACGACATGTTTATAATACGAGGTGTAAATATCTATCCTCAACAGATAGACAGCATCTTGTCCACCATAAAGGGCATTGGTAGTGAGTATCAGATTATACTTGATAGGAGGCCTGACGGCAAGGACTACATGACACTGCGTATTGAAAGGGGAGAGAATGTTCACCCGAGCGCAGATACAACAATATCAGAGACCATAAAAAATAGGGTCAAACACTCCCTCATGGTCTCCTGTATGGTTGATATTGTACCCTACGGAAACCTGCCAAGGTCTGAGAGAAAGACAAAGAGGGTCTTTGATAATCGCGATTTATAAAAGGAGGTCTGTATGCGAATTGTAATGGCCATGTTTATGCTTTTTTTGCTTACCAACGATGCTTGGGCTATGCACATAGCCGAAGGGATATTACCTGTAAGTTGGGCAGTGCTGTGGATTGTCTTATCGGCACCCTTTTTTATTTACGGTCTATATCAACTCAAAAAGAACACCTCCATAGATGTATCCTATAAGCCATTGGTTGGAATGATGGCAGCGGTGGTCTTTATCATCTCCTGCATGCCTATACCAGTCCCCACAGCAGGCACATGTTCCCACCCTGCGGGCACGGCCATATCGGCCATCATACTTGGGCCCTTTGTAAGTGTAGTAGTAGCTACAGCAGCACTACTCATTCAGGCCCTTTTCCTTGCCCATGGTGGCCTTAGCACCCTTGGGGCCAATGTCTTTGCAATGGGTGTGGCAGGCTCTTTTGCAGGTTATCTTGTCTTTAAGGCCCTTAGAAGTGTAGGGGCGGGGCTAACTGTGGCAGGATTTTTTGCAGGTCTTGCGGCTGATTGGTTGACCTATTTGGTGACCGCCACAGAGCTTACATTAGGACTCGTTGGAGAAGGAGAATTTATGGGGCTATTTACAAAGATCGTCATAGCCTTTATCCCTACCCAACTGCCCCTTGGCATAGTAGAGGGGGTAATGACCGCTGGGGTTGTGGCGGTCCTATATAAAAAGCGCCCCGACCTGCTTTTGAAGATGAAGGTGTTGAAGGACAAAGAGGTAATAGCATGAGATTGATTGAGGCCTAATTGCTCTCACACAACAGACTATTATACGTGTCGCTTACTGACTTATACGCTAAAGGGGACCAACCTCTTGTGGGTTTGAATCCAGTTGTCCAACAAAATAGATCAACAGAAGGAGGTCATTGGAGATGTCCACTCGGCTGATAGTGCTATTGATACTTGCGGTTGTCATTTTTATACCACAGTTGTCGCTATCTTCAGAAAAGAACGGTGAGAAATGGAAGGGTGTTGACGAGGCCGTTATTGAAAAGTTTGCACAACAACACGGAAGAGAGCCAAAGGAGCCATTGATCAATACCGACACGGGCGACCTATTGCTCTTTGTCTTTCTGCTTGCCGGTGCCATTGGTGGCTTTATTGCTGGGTATTATTGGCGTGTCCTATTAGAGCAGAAGAGACCAGCCACATTGACTGAACATAGACAGGCCTGATAGATGGAGTTTTTCTCTGAGTATCTAAAGCAGGGGCACTTCCTCAAAGATATTGATGCAAGGCTCAAACTCTCTGTGGCCCTATGTCTCATCCTGCTCACTATAAGTTACAAAGGGGTCCTTTTCCCGGCAATTATCTTGTCAATGGCAGTCCTCCTTTGCCTGTCAATAAAGGTGCCTTTCAAGGTGCTTTTAATAAGATTTTCAGAGCCCCTGTTTATTGCCGTAGTCCTTGTCTTGATAAAGGCCTTTTCTCAGGGCCAGAGCCCACTTTTCACCCTTGAGGCATATTTATTTAGTCTCACCTTGTATGGCGATGGTCTATATGAGGGACTTCTGCTCTCAATACGGATACTCGCCGCCGTGTCAATAGTGGTTGTGCTTGGCTTTGCGATGCCCTTTACAGAATTTATGGCAGCCCTCGCCTGGTTCAGAGTCCCACATGCCTTTGTTGAGGTCCTTATGTTTGCCTACCGTTATATCTTTGTGCTCCTTGAAGAGGCCCTTGTGATTTACACTGCCCAGAAGAACAGGCTTGGATACTCAAGCATCAAGAGGGGGCTAAACTCCTTCGGTATCCTCACTGGTTCCCTTACCCTGAAGGCCTTTGAACAGAGTCAGAACACGGCAACATCTATGCTCCAGAGGGGGTTTCAGGGCGATATCCCCTTGTTGAAAAACAGACCCTTTGACTTAAAGGAGTTGGTGGTGGCAGGGGCCTTGGTGACTATCTCAGTAGTAATATGGAAGCTCTAAAGACGGCCCCACTGAGGCTACAGGCAAGGGGTCTTTGCTACAGTTATCCCGACGGGACCTATGCACTTAAGGGCATAGATATAGATATATACGAGGGAGACTTCATAGGATTTCTCGGCGCAAATGGTTCGGGCAAGACGACGCTTTTAAAGGCCTTAGATGGGATCATTAAGAATATTAAGGGCACTGTGACCCTTGATGGTGCTAATATCAAGACCCTCTCGGCCCGTGATATCTATAGAAAGGTGGGTCTCGTCTTTCAAAATCCAGATGACCAACTCTTTGCATCCACTGTGTTTGATGATGTGGCCTTTGGACCCCTCAACATGGGTTTTGATGAGGAGGATGTAAAAAGGAGGGTCCAGGAGGCCTTAAAAGAGGTGGAAATGGAGCACATGGCGGGCAGGCCCATTCACAATCTCAGTTATGGTCAGAAAAAGAGGGTCTGCATTGCAGGGCTTTTGGCAATGGGGCAAGAGATACTCCTACTTGATGAACCAACGGCAGGTCTGGACCCCTCGGGTGAGTATAAGATGATGGGCTTACTTACAAGGCTCAATAGGGAATGCAAGGTTACTATAGTGATGGCTACCCATTCAGTGGACCTGATACCATTGTTTTTAGACCGTCTCTATATCCTCAGCAATGGCACCATACTCAAAGGTGGTGCACCAGAAGAGATATTTACAACACCAGAAGACATGAAGGATGTGAGACTTCGTCTACCTCAGGTGGCAGAACTCATCTATGCCTTAAAACACGAAGACAATCTGCCCTTTAGCAGGGTGCCTCTTACCGTTGGAGAGGCCCGGAGAGAGATACTTAACATGGTAAAAAAAGGTGATCTTTAAAAGGGGCTACATACAGGTCTATACGGGTGAGGGCAAGGGCAAGACCACTGCGGCCATAGGGCTTGCAATTAGGGCAGTAGGTGCCAGTGGAAGGGTCCTATTTGCCCAGTTTATTAAAAAGAAAAGGTGCAGCGAACATCATGTCCTCACTACACTCTATCCATCCATTGAGGTAAGACAATACGGGCAAGGCTGTTTTCTCAGACGCAAACCCAATCAAAAAGACATCACATCCGCTAAGATGGGGATAAGGGAGATAATTGAACTTGCACCAAGGGGCGATTATGACCTGATTGTATTAGATGAGCTCAATGTGGCCCTCCATCACGGGCTCGTAGATACTGAAGATGTCCATGAGCTCCTCAGGGTCCGACACCCAAAGACAGAGATTGTAATTACAGGTAGATATGCCCATGATCTGATTATTGAAAGGGCCGATCTGGTCACAGAAATGAGGAATATCAAGCATTACAGCCAAAGGGGCCTCAAGGCCCGTAAGGGTATTGAGAAATAGGCCTCTTAGATCAGGCTTCACCACAGGGGCATGTGCTGCAGCGGCCGCAAAAGCGGCGGCTCAAGCCCTCACTTTAGCCCCTCAAGTCTTACCTATCCCCGCCATTGTTGAGATACCCTTTCCAGACGGCAGTAGGCATAGTTTTAAGATTGATAGATACACTATGGGCAACGATTGGGCATCTGCCTCTGTTATAAAGGACGCAGGTGATGACCCGGATGTGACAAACGGTGCAGAGATAACTGCCACAGTGAGATTGAATAATAGTGAGGGGATAGTCATAAAGGGTGGCCAAGGAGTGGGCTTAGTAACAAAACCTGGGCTGCCTATAGGGGTAGGGGAACCAGCAATCAATCCTGTGCCAATGAAGATGATCCGAGAGGCAGTGCAAGAGACAATTGCCAATAACCAAAAGGGCATTGATATAGAGGTCTCCATCAAAGACGGTCAGTGGCTTGCTAAAAAGACCCTAAATTACAGGCTCGGTATAGTGGATGGCCTCTCTGTGCTTGGCACCACAGGCATTGTAAGGCCCCTTTCTGCTGAGGCATGGACGGCCACCATCGTCTCCACTATGGATGTGGCAAGGGCAATGGGGCAAAAAGAGATAGTGCTCTCAACAGGGAGGACCTCAGAGAATGCTCATAAGAAGGCCTTTAATCTCCCTGAAGAGTGCTATGTAATGATGGGCGACTATATAGAGTTTGCGGTTAGAGAGGCTGATCGCCACGGGTTTGAGATAGTGCATCTCAATGCCCAATGGGCCAAGATGCTCAAGATTGCCATGGGTATGGCCCATACCCATGTCCGCTTTGGTGCCCTTGAGGTAAAGGAGGCAATAGACTTTTTATGTAGTATAAACAATAGGATGGGCAATATTAATCCCTTTAAGGGACAGGGTTTTAATACCGCCCGTGAGGCCTTTGAGGTCCTGCAACGCGGCGATCAACAAATCAGAGAATTGTTCATATACGGCCTGTTAAGCTGGGTAGCAAGACAGATAGGAAGCTTACTAAAAGGGGCAGTAGGGGTGTGTTGCAATAGGCCACTACTCTATGTCCACCTTGTGTCTTATGACAATAGGGTTATCGCTACCTTCCCTCCCAACCTATCCGCCTCAAGGTAATCTAACCAACTCAATACATTTAGCCCAAGGGGTGCAATTGAGGCACAAATAGGCTAAAGGCTTCAGGCTGAAGTGGTTTAAGATATTATTCGGAGCAATTACCCATCGCCTTATGCCTTAATCCCTCAGCCTTTGGCCTAAATTACGACCCCTCTGTGAACTCCTTAGAGGCATTTTTGGTTTAAGACCCTTTTGTACTCAAGGCCTTATCCAATAACCAA